>WNGI01015864.1_pt1 | contig 11212 bp, 13 predicted proteins | sample 5400621 | NCBI WGS metagenome assembly WNGI01 (sample SAMN13153374, study PRJNA577476) | soil metagenome | isolation source: 20 cm soil or saprolite under Garry oak tree replicate 1 | place: USA:California | collected 2016-06-15
TAACGCGCGTGCGGGTCAGCGACAACCTCGCGCGGATCATTGCGTGCGGCTAGACCTCGCCGGACGAGTTCATCGAGACGAAACTTTTCTGGCCCACCTACTTCAACGGTGCCATTCACTGGTGAGCCCATAGCGATCCCGCCTACCGCACTGGCGACATCGTCGGCCGCCATGGGCTGGATGAGCGCAGATGGCAGGCGCACGTTGTTGCCATCAGTGGAAAAATCGGCGATACCCTTGACGAATTCGAAGAACTGCGTCGCGCGAACAATTGAATAGGGGATCGAGGAACCCTTGATTAAATTCTCCTGAGCGATTTTTGCACGGAAGTAGCCGCTTTCGAGCAGACGCTCAGATCCTACGACAGACAGCGCAACGTGATGTCCCACGCCCGCGGCCGCTTCATAGGCGAGGAGGTTACGGGTTGATGTCTCGAAGAACTTCATCACCGCCGCGTCCTCCCAGGAAGGAGAGTTCGTTACATCAACGACCACCGACGCACCCCTCAGCGCTTCGGCCAGTCCCTCGCCCGTGAGTGTGTTGACGCCGGAATTGGGAGATGCGGCAACTGCTTCGTGCTCGTGCTCGCGCAACTTGGTAACGAGCTTTGACCCGATCAGTCCACTGCCGCCCATCACTACGATTTTCATGATTGCCACCTCTATTTTCCGTGTACCTCCATGCGTGCCTTCTGTCAAGCGCACGAATACGGTTCCTTAAAGTCCTGTTTGAAAGATGGTGGACGAGAGGGGATTCGAACCCCCGGCCTCCTCATTGCGAACAGCGGGGAAAATAAGCTAAGGCAAGGCGCCACAATCACTTAGCTATTTCAACGGGGCCCTGAATTGGCAAACCTGGCAAGCCGGTTTTCTCTTTTCAGTCCAGTTTCCAGTGAGAAGCCGGATAAAATCACGCGCGGTGCCTGTGCCTGTAACGACGACAAAGTCATTTTCGAGAACCCTCTGAATTGGACAACCCGGAGTTTTATTTTCGCGAAGCAGAGGGAGTACGAAAATGGGCCTCCCACTCCGGAGCCCAGTGGCGAAACTATCGTGCGAGGCCGCGACCGAGGAAAACGCAAAGAGGCGGAGCTTCATGCCCCCGCACCCAAGTTACCGGTGAGGCGAAAAATCAATCGGGAGAAAGCCCGTTGGCTATCCGCCGCCGACGCAGTGGCTGAGTTGCGGCAGCAACTGACCCATTCGGTTGGGAAGTCGTGATACCGCGACGCATCGAAGCCAACGAAATTCATCGAACGCGACGATTGCCACAAGTCGTCGGATGGCGATTTTCGCCCACGTCCAAGGGAAAGCCACCGTTTTGCACATGCAAGTTTTGCACACGTGGTGAATATGGTGCGGCACGACTCCGCAAACGCCTCGGCTCTCCTGACGATGAATAGCCTCGCTGAGGATTAGGTCCCGGAAAACGCGGTATCGGAAAAGTTAAATCGGCGAAAAAGAACCTTACCGGTAAGGCTAACCGGGACTTAAGCCATCTTCGTTGTTATCTGTAACGAATACTCGACTGAGTGTGCGCGCTCGACAAGAAATCTCCGACCTAGAATATCTGCGAGGTGTTTCCACGTGGATTCTGAAGGGCACGTTTTTGGGTCTGCTGGCATTTGCAGCCTTTGCGGTGTCGTTCCTTAGGAATTATCAGGTCAGAGATGGGCGTATTAGCTTGTTTGCGCTTCGCTATCTGACGATTCAGAATCCCTGGTTTTGGGCCGCTTTCGTTCTGATCGTATCCACTTGCTGCGTTTGCGTGCGGATGTTTGAGATTCCTCGCAATAGAGGCGAAGTCGTCGTAGGTTCCGAGCGAGTAGCGACTTCTAATGCTCCCCCGGGGCTGCAGAATTCTCACGTGATTACACCTCCACAATCATTTGGGTACAAGACGGCATGGTTCGCGGTCCGCTCGGACGATAGGAATGCAGTTGCGAAAGCAATCGAGCTGCAGCAACCGAAGCAAGTGAACTGGCAGTACGGGATTTGGCACGCTCACGAATACAACGACTACCAAACCTTCGTGACGCCGCCAGTCCAAGGCTGGGTGCTCGCAGTGGGCATGTCGATTGTGTGGGACATCGATAGTCGCGCGGACGAGCGGCTGGTTCGACTTAGCAAGCAACTCGGTGAAGCTCAACTCTTTGGGAGCGTACGGACCAGTGACGCATATTTGTGGGCGAAAGCGGTGGATGGCAAGTTAGTGCGATTCTTTTACTACGCGGACGGGGAGCAGCGCCGTGAGATAGGTGATATTACTGATGCTGAAAAAGAAGTTGGGTCAAGTTTTTTGATGCTTCCTCTCCAGAATCGAGCCAGCCTGGGTATTGGCAGCGAAAGGACCTAACATTCCTCGATGAGCGCTATGTTTTGAGGATCGCCGCGAAGTGGAGCATTGACCCGTCTAAGCTTGACGAAATAGGACTGGTCGGTCCACTGGGACTGCTTGGCAACCCCTCCAGTAGCTATCCACCAAAACCGAAGCCGATCCTCCCGTAGAGCGCTGCCGGACAGCTCTGGTACGCGGAAAGCGTACAAGTGGTTTGACTTGATTGCATAACAATGTCGGCTCCTCGACCCATCCTCCGGTTTTGCCGACCAATTTTGATAAGTCCTGATTTACGCAAACCGGAAATCAAGTGGCGTAATGGTACGGCCGTTCATCGATGAATACAGGTTCAGCTACCAGATCCTGTTTGATCCAGGGAGGAAAGTGAACGAGCAATACAACATTGAGGGAATACCGAAGAGTTTAGTCTACGATTCGCGACGGGAAGCTGGTGGCACAAGCAATCGACATGAGGACGAAAAGACAGTTTATGGAAATGCTAGCGCAAGCGGGACTGCATTAATCTGCTTTTCCTGGCCAAGTAGGCAGGATTCCAGGAAGTTTGGGAAGAGACTGACAGGGGACCCGAACTATTAACGGACTTAGCCGGGTGCCCCATACCCGGGGTCGGCGTGTGGGGATTTTGACTTTTCCTCGACCTTCCTGCCCCACTCTCTTTCCTGAGATTTACCGCTTTCTCATCGGGTCGTTCTGCTCCGCCTGAGGATCGATTGTTGTATTGTGGAAGCTCTCGATCAGCCACCGCCCCTTGCGCTTCACCAAAAATAGCGACAACCTGCTTTCCGCTTCGGGCAACTGTCTTCCGTCCGAGACGGCGCCGTTGCTTACACGGAGAGTGACGATAACGACGGCAGTATCCTTAGTGACAAACCCTTCTGAGTGAACAGAGGAGTCGATGTGAATCGCGGTGTTCTTGAAAGTGTTCGCTTGCATCCACTCCAAACCACGCCTGATCTCCGTCTTGCCGAACCAGATCCACCCTTCTGCCGTGACCATGTTGGCGCCGTCGGTGAAGAGGGATGCCATCCCATCAACATCGTGCTTGTTCCAAGCCCGCTCGAAGGCCTCCGCGACACTCCAAACTTCTTGTAGGGTTCTGGCAGCGTCTACAACAGCCGTATCGATCACAATCGGTACGCCCATCAACAAAACGGTCAATACACTGACCACGATGATCTTCATATTTGTGATCTCCTTTCAGATGTCCGATAATCCACATGGCTGCTTAACGCCGAAATCGTACAAGTGGATTGACTTCTCCGGTTAGACTAACCAGGCAGTGGAACCTGAAAACCAAGGTACATGGGTGCGCCACCCAATTCTAAAGCCTGTCCACACGCGTGTATGGGACACGCAGCCTCGTGTGCCATCGATTGTGCCGAGTGGGTGCCGAGATCATCATTTACTCTGCGGTTTGGTCTTGGGTCGACAGGCGGTTCAGCACTGCGTCAAAACCGGAAAATGACGCCGGTACTCCATTGAAGGTTATTCCTGTAGTAGCTCGGTGTCGTCAAGGTGTTGCCGGTGATCGAAGTAGACGTTTGACCTCCATGACGCACAATGGTATCCCCCAAGTCTGTCCGGAAAGAAATCCGGCGCGTTACATGGTATTCGAAAATTCCTCCGATGTCGGTGGCGAAGTGAGTGAGTCGTCCAAAGGTAAAACTGAACGGTGGCGGGGTCGGCGACACTGCGATAATCGCCTTTCCATTGCTCACGAAGCCGGGACGAACCTTGGCGAAAAGGCTCCATTTCTCCCTTGTGATGCCCCCTTTCACACCAAATAGTCCTTGCGTGATACGGCCGCCTTCCTGGTTGGTTGCCCCGTCTCCGGGATCCGGAAAGAAATTCATCTCGGAATCAAAGCCAATCGAGCGGTGGAAATTGACCCCAAAGTTTAGTCCCAGACCCGAATTATTCACAGCGCAGCCGCCGCAGCCCACGCGATCGCTCGCAATGTTCAGAAGTGTGTAGTGGCCTCCAATCTCCCATCTGGGTGGGTCTTCGTGTGAACTTTGTGCCCGCGTCGTGATGCATGAAAGCGGCATCACCAGTAGGATAAGGCGGCTACCCAATGAAAGGCGCATCGGGCCTCCTCATTCGATGCTCACATTCATTCGCTCAGATGTCGTGGCACAAAGCAGGGTTGGCCGAGAACTCGCAGAGGATGTCCACCACCTGAGGTAGTGCTGGTAAACGCTAACCGGTAAGGTAGGTCCGGTAAGAACTATCTTACGTTTTCGCCCGTCGGTACGCGCTCGAATGAAAATCAGGTAAAGTACAAAGGTCGCGGGGATTGCCATGGAACGCGTATCTCATAAATTGGAAGCCTGGAAGCTGACAACGGATGAATTGTTAAAGCGTATGTCGAAAGAGCAAGCCATTATTTTTATACAAGGCATTCTGCGTCGGATGGAAGAGTCATTGGACGACCCTGAGATTCCCGCCGCTAAAATCAGACTGGAAAAAGTCCTAGAAGCGTTGAAGCGGTCTTAATCGGGCCACTACTCCTTCCATGAGAAGGCCGTTAGTGAACCAGCGGCACTTGTCGGTATCAGGAATGGGGGACGAGAGGGGATTCGAACCCCCGGCCTCCTCATTGCGAACAGTGGGGAAAATAAGCTAAGGCAAGGCGCCACAATCACTTAGCTATTTTCACGGGCCCTGAATTGGCAAGTCTGGCAAGCCGGTTTTCTCTTTGTCTTTTCAATGCAGTTCGACGGTGAGAAGCCGGATAAAATCACGCGCGGTGCCTGCGCCTGTAACGACGACAAAGTCATTTTCGAGAGCCCTCTGAATTGGACAACCCGGAGTTTTATTTTCGCGAAGCAGACGGAGTACAAAAATGGGCCTCCCGCTCCGGAGCCCAGTGGCGAAACTATCGTGCGAGGCCGCGACCGAGGAAAACGCAAAGAGGCGGAGCTTTATGCCCCGGACCCAAGTTACCGGTAAGGCGAACTTCTCGCCCGGAATAACATCCGGTTTTTTGCCCGTGACTCGCTAGTTGGAGCGAAAGCTGGTGAAGCGGGGTCCATCGCTAATGATCCGGCCCAGAGTGGTTCAAAAGCTGTGGGCGACGAGGAACGTGCTCACGAGAGAGAAGAAGTCGTTCGGTTTTTCGAGGTACATTAAATGTCCTGTATCAGGTACAACGATTCGTGCAGCTCCCGGAATTGCCATTACAAGGGCGCCGGCCACGGCGTGATTGTCTGCGGCATCGCCGGAACCAATGAGAATCAAAGTGGGCGCTCGAAGTTCCTGCACATATGGGAAAATCGGCTTTTCCGGCAAAGGCATGTCGTCGTGTGTAAGGTCCTGAGGAGCGGCGGTAAGAAGATCGTGGAGGCGCTTGCGGGCGGTGTCGTGTCTTGGAACGATGAGGAAGGGATTGCGAGTGGAGGCAGCGATAAGATCCTCGACTTTGTTGGATTGCGAGTCCTCTCTTTCACGCATCAGAAACCACTCCGAGTAAGGGAATCCAGTCGCTGCCGGACCGACGAGTACCAAAGCTCTAGCGTACGCACTATAGCGAAGGACGAAGTTGAGCGCGACCTCGCCGCCGTGCGAACTCGCGACAATATCGGCGCGCGTAATCTTCCGATCGCGCAGAACGGCCGCAAGATCGTCCGCTTCGTAATATGGTTTCTTTGTAGCCAGCGAGCGTCCGTATCCGCGTCGGTCGTAACGGATCGTGTGGAAACGTTTGCAGAAGGCCGGCCAGACGTCATCCCAAACGGCCGAATTTACGACCCCATCGTGGAGGAGAACGACCGCCCCTGGTCCGCTGCCGCATTCCTCGTAGTAGAGGCGTGACCCATCGACATCGACGAATGCTCCCCGCGGCGCTGCAGGGTCTGGAGCCTGCGCAAGCGCAAACCCAGTTTCAACGAGAAAGATGAGAAAGAATGTAGCGGCCGAGTTTTTCATCCCGCACAACCTACTCCAAGGGAGGGCCGGGCTCAACCGCGAAATGATCCCGGGCGGATGGGTTGAACAGGTGGATGGGGAAATGCCGAAATCCCTCCGAACGTCGCCGTAAGAAAACTTGAGGCCGCCACAGCCGCACGCCAGAAGCGTTTGGTATTCATTGGGTCTCTCCTTGCTTCGTCTGACTCAATCCCTTCAACCTGGGTAGCCAGTGCATGACCGACCTGCGCGCACTTCAAAGCTGCTCTACGGCGTATGCGGTCCTTCGGTGATACGAAGTATTAGGTCAATGCGGTGAGGCGCATTGTCGAGCTCCATATCCGGCTCCGCCGTTGCATGAGGGTACCCGTGAGTCCCATATAGCTGCTTCAATCTGTCCAGCCCCGCCCGGATTTCGGTCACGTTGAACAAATCTCCATTGCGAAGGAGAAATTGGTCTCGAAGGGTCGCCACGGGGATTGTCAACGTGCGGTCCGTGGCAACGCTTCGAATAATGGTGATTGTCCCAAGGCGGAACTGATCGCCCTCCGTAACGGAAGTGATGATGAAGATGCGCTGCTTCCCATCACTTAGGCCAAGCGGCTGCGACACAGGGTCCTGAGCCACAACTTTGAAGTATCCTCGTTCCTGGAAGTCTTTTCTAATCCCAACCTCCATTACTTCATTCGCCAATTCCTTGCCGTCGTCATATTCTCGACCCTTCCACGCCTTGAGTATTCTGTCTCTTGTTCCATCCCGGTCGTGGACATCACCCTCGATTTTGAGGCCGCCTAAGACAAATTTCGTGGCGGGATGCGTGGCAGATGCAGCGCCATGTTGGATTGTAGCCTGCGCGGAAGAGTTCTGCCGAGCATGATCCAGAGTGCCCGCGGCAAACACCGTGCCTGTTATCGCGCAAGCGGCGACGACGCACGCCATCCGCGTGCCTGAAATGCGTGATGCTCGACGGTCTTCCATGATTTTTCGAATACGCTGTGGCAGGAAACCCCCAGGCATCGCCATGCCAGTGACATTCAATCGGGCTCCCGAGCGCCTTACCGAGCGTGCTATGTCTACCAGGTATTCGGCATAGTCGCGGGGATTGTGCCCGCGCGCCAGCACGACGTCGTCGCAGGCCTCTTCGGCTAAAGCAGAGAGATTGCGTTCCAACCACCACGCGGCGGGGTGGAACCAGAAGAGAGCGCGGTTCAACAAAGCAAGCCATTGGACCAGAGAATCGCGGCGCCGAGCGTGCTCACCCTCGTGCGTCAATACGACGTCGAGCTGCGCCTGAGGCCATTGATGCCAGTGTTCCGGGAAGATCATCACTGGGCGGACGAATCCCACAGTCACAGGCGAGGCGCACAATCGGCTAGTGCGAATGCTGTCGTGGACCACCGCTTCGCGTACAAGTCTGCGCGCGCGGACGGTGCCTATCGCCAGCCGAAAAAGCAGCAAGAACAGCCCCGACAGATAGACGCCTCGTAAAACCGTTTGCCAGATCGAAACTACAGGCGATGCCGGGACGGCGGTTGGAAGAACGGCAGCCCGAGCCATTGCCTCGTTCGCAGTTGCCTGAGCCAAGGGCGGGAGCAGGCGCAGCGACGCCTTTGGTCCCCAGGTGGTCCAAATAGGAAGCACTAGCATCAATACGACTACACCAGACCAAACGATGTGCCTCACCGCCGCGGATTTTACTCGCTCCTGGTCGCCGGTTGTGGACAAATTTCTCCAACTGGTCGATGTCGCTTTTATTCAACACTTTCGCTTCCACCATGCCGCTGACCAATTCCTCCACTGATCCTTGGCAGAGGCGGTCAATAATTTGCCGCACAGCGCGAGCGGCCACGCTGCGCGCCGGTTCCACGGCTCGATAGATATAAGCGCGCCCGTCAGACTCATGCTTGAGATAGCCCTTCTTCTCAAGGCGACGCAGCAAGGTGCGAACGGTTGTTTCTTTGAGATTGCGTTTGCGAGAGACGATCCGATGGACCGCTTCGACAGTGCACGTGCCACCGTTCCATACAGCCTGCATCACTTCGTTTTCGAGGTTGGTAAGTGGCGGGCGAACACGGGCTCCGGATGCTGTACGGTATGTCATGGTACATTCTGTACCACTAAACAAATTCGGCGTCAAGAATCTATTCGGAGTTGTGACGACCTCGGTCCCGATTTGTTCGGCTATCGGGTCGCCAACTGATTAGTTCGGCCTCTTTCCAGCAAATTGGTCGGTCACTGCTGGCGCGTTTGTTGGTACTAATCCGACCGACGAACCGATAACTTCCGGCTTGCCGTCATCCGCCTACGATCAGCAATAGGCTCAAGACAGGAATTTCCATTTGCTACGCCCGGGCTTTTGGAGAGTTAGCGGGCAGGCCAGGTTACGCCGTTTACCGGGAGTTGGTTCATTTAACAGCCTTGTTGAACGCGCTTTCCTTGAGCAATATTTGGATTTCGCTCTCAAAGGCATCTTTGTCCACCATGCCAACGTGCAAGTCGGCGATCTTGCCGTTGCGATCGATCAACAGCGTTGCGGGCATCGAGTTGAAACCGAAACGGTCTCCGATTTTATGCTGTTGAAGGAATGGCTTGACAGATTTCCAGCCGTCGTCGTCCATTGAAACGCCTAGCGCGGATAGTCCGCTCTTTTTGTACGTGCTCTGGAACTCCATATACCAGGGAATTTCCACTTTGCATCCCGTGCACCACGTGGCCCAGAAATCCAGTAGCACGACCCGGCCTTTGTAGGCGGACAATTTGACCGGCCTGCCTTTCGCGTCAGTTAGCGTGAAATCTGGTGCGGTCTTCCGGGACGTGGCCGGTGTCAAGTCGGCTGGTGTTACCGCTGGCAGAACGAGCACAACCACGAGAGCGACTGTCGCGAAGATGTGACGCAGCATGTGTAGTAACCTCCGTAGTCAATTCGCGCGGCCGCCAATCAGGTGGCTGCGAGCCGACGCGCCGAAGCCGATCTAGCTTTTCGCACAATGACTCCGGCAGTGACGATGCCGATCAAATCAAGGGCACGGCTAAACAGAAATGGCGCCAGGAATGGAATCACCGGCCGAGCGGGTGGCGTGTGTCCGAAAAAAATGAAAAGAAGCGAGGCAATCATGGCCGCGCGCAGGACGCTAACGGTCATAGTTGCGACCATTTCTCTTCCCTTCGCTAAAACTGCCACAATACAACCGATGAGAAGCGACTGGGTGAAGCGCACAATCGGAATGCCGTAGGTCAGGAGCCACACATAAGCTTCGTAGTGGCGGTTCGAATAAGGCCGCTGAGTGCGAAGCAAGGAGACGATGAACTGTTCGGGCAGGGCTGCGCCGAACAATGAAAACGTGAAACCGAGGAAAACGATGGCGGCGAGCCACAATGGCGAAACGCGAAACGCGGCACCCGCGAGATGGGCGATGGTTTTGGCACTTTGTCGCCAGTACCAGCGGCAGGCATGATCGATGCCTGAGCGTGAGGCTAGGTCGGAGAATTCCTCACTGAGGTCGCCAAGAATGGACTCTGCCTGCTCCGCAGAAGCGAACAGCTCGACAAGCCAGGAGGCAATGCGTGGCGGATGAGCCAAAGTGGATGGGGACATCATGAGTGACTCCCGATCAGATCAAGGCCTTGGGTCATGCTCTGAACTGCGCGATGCGTCCGATTTACTGCTGACATTCCCTTGGCGGTGACATGGAAAAAACGTTTCGATCGTCCGCCGCGTTCTGGCGTAGGTTCGCCGAATTGCGATTTGAGGTAGCCCTTCGTTTCCAGGCGGTCAAGAGTGGCATAAATGGCGCCGATCGACACTTCACGACCAGTCCGTGCTTCGATCTCTTGCCGCACTGTAACTCCATAGGCCCGACCAGCAAGACGAAGAAGGGCCAGAATCACGATGTGCTCGAATTCACCGAGATAATCGCGGCTAGACATTAGCTATACAATATAGAATAAATTGGCAAAGTCAATCGGTTCCAGGCATCGGGAAGCTAGTGGACGTGTAGTCGGCATTAGCGGCCAATCTCTGCCTGAATTTAAACGTTCTTGTTTTCCTCTTGCTTACCGAGGGCAGCGAGTGTATGTTGTACTCGGTTACCGAGGTCATAAAACATATGAGCAAACCTGCCGATCTGGTGCAGGGCACGCTGGACATGCTGCTGCTGAAAATTCTCGCTCTTGAGCCGATGAATGGCTTCGCTGTCAGTCAGCGTTTGAAACAAGTATCCGGCGACGTTCTGCAGATGAGCGACGGGTCGCTATACCCGTCTCTGCACAAGCTGGAGCAAGAGGGTTGGATTACAGCCGAATGGAAAACGTCCGTGTATGGACGGCGGGCGAAATATTATTCGCTGACACGGCTGGGGCGGCGACAGCTCGAAAAGGAAGCAGACAACTGGGGCAGGCTTTCGAGCGCCATTTCGCGGGTTATTAAGCTTAAAGAGGCGTGAGCGTCGCGCGGGACGAAACGGAGGTTGGTGTATGCGACCGGAGCATTGGCTGTTCACGATTCCGCTGCGGCTGCGCTCGTTGTTTCGCTGGGCCCAGGCGGACCAGGAATTAGACGACGAGCTGCGCGACCACCTCGAAGGAAAAACCGAAGAATACGTGGCGCAAGGGATGGCGCAAGAAGAAGCGCATCGCCGCGCGCGACTCGACCTGGAGGGCATCGAGCAAACCAAAGAGAAATGCCGTGACACGCGACGCGTAAATTGGATTCGGGATTTCGTTCAGGATTTGCGCTTCAGCCTGCGCATGCTGCGCAAATCCCCAGGATTCACTGGCGTCGCGATTTTCACCCTCGCGCTTGGCATTGGCGCAACGACCGCAATATTCAGTGTTGTCGATTCTCTCTTGCTGCGACCACTTCCTTATCGAAATTCCCATCGGGTCGTCAGGATTTGGAACACGTTCTCACCCAGGGGAATGACCGAACTCACGGCGTCGGAGCCGGAAT
>WNGI01005754.1_pt1 | contig 11211 bp, 13 predicted proteins | sample 5400621 | NCBI WGS metagenome assembly WNGI01 (sample SAMN13153374, study PRJNA577476) | soil metagenome | isolation source: 20 cm soil or saprolite under Garry oak tree replicate 1 | place: USA:California | collected 2016-06-15
GGGTCGAGGTAGATGAAGCAGCGCTGGATCTTGCCGTCGCGGACCTCGAAGACGTCACACCAGCGTCCCGCGCCATGCTCCGGCTCGCCGGCCTTCCATGGCCCGTCGCGGTGCTCGCCGACGCTCGTCCCCTCGATGGTGAACGTGTCGGTTCCGGTCATGACGTAATTGAACGCGTCGTAGTCGTGGAGGATCGATTTGAGCGTCCCGCCTACATCGCCGAACATCCGACCGATCTCGTCGCGACCCTTCGCGACGCCCCACTTCGGGAAGTAGACCTGGGCGTCCACGGCGAACAGCTCGAGGATGCTGCCGCCGGATTCGGTGACGCCAGCGTTGTCGAAGGCCTTGAGGTACTCGAGCGCAATTGCCATTCGCTCCGTGTCTGTCATCGGCTTGGCGATCGCCATGTCAGTCCTCCTTCTCAGGCCGCGGATAAAACGGTGGGATAGCGGCGTCGACATTCACCCAGACCGACTTCGGCTCGGTGTACTCGCGCATCGCCTCGAACCCCATCTCGCGGCCATAGCCGGACAGGCCCGTCCCGCCGAACGGCGACCCGGGGTTGATCCGCTTGTAGCTGTTGATCCAGACCATCCCTGCGCGGATCCGCGACGCCACCGAGTGGGCCCTCGACAGGTCTCGCGTCCACAGCCCGCCGCCTAGCCCGTAGTCGACGTCGTTGGCGACGGCGATCGCCTCCTCGTCGCTCCGGAACGTCGTGACGGTCACGAACGGCCCGAAGACCTCCTCGCGGCAGACGCGCGAGGACGGGTCGGCTCGGACGACCGTCGGCCGCAGGTAGTAGCCCCGGCCAAGGGCGGGATCGTCCGGAGCGCTTCCACCGGTCAGCACCTCGCCGCCTTCGTCGCGGGCGAGCTGCACGTACGACAGCACGCGATCCCGGTGGCCGGCGGACGTGAGTGGACCCATCTCGGTGGTCGGATCGAGCGGGTTGCCGAGCCGGATGGACTCGGCGAGCTCGATGAACCGCGCCAGGAAGTCGCTGGCGATCGACTCGTGCAGGATCAGCCGTGAGCCCGCGATGCAGGCCTGACCCTGGTTATGGAAGACCGCAAACGCCGAACCGTTCACCGCGGCCTCGATTGAGGCATCCGCGAAGACGATGTTCGCGCCCTTGCCGCCGAGTTCGAGCTGGACGCGCTTCAGGTTGCCGGCGGAGGCCTCGACGATCGTCCGCCCGACGGCGGTCGACCCCGTGAACGCGATCTTGCGAACCCCAAGGTGGCGGGCGAGGTGCTCGCCAGCCGTCCGTCCCGGGCCGGGGACAATATTGACGACCCCCGCCGGAATGCCGGCCTCGCCCATCAGCTCGCCGATCCGGAGCGCGCTCAGCGGAGTGAGCTCCGCCGGCTTGAGGACGACGGTGTTGCCCGCGGCGAGGGCCGGGCCCATCTTCCAGCTGCAGAACATCAATGGGAAATTCCACGGGACGATCGCTCCAACGACACCGAGGGGCTCGCGGACGACATAGTTGAGGAAACCCGGTTCCACCGGGATGACATCGCCCTGCAGCTTGTCGGCTATCCCGCCGAAATAGCGAAATGCGGCGGCCGTCCGGACGACGTCGAGGTTACGGCTGTCGCGAATCGGATGACCGGTGTCCAGGCTCTCGAGCCGGGCCAGCTCGTCGGCGTTCGACTCAATCAAATCGGCCAATCTGAGGAGGATCCGGCCGCGGGCCGCCGCCCCGAGGGCCGACCATCCGGGGAAGGCCGCCGACGCCGCCGTCACCGCTCGGTCGACGTCAACCTCGCCCGCTCGTGCGACGCGACCAATGAGGGAGCCGTCATGCGGGTTGATCGTTTCGAACGTCGCCCCGTCGAGCGCGTCGACGAATTCCCCGCCGATGAACAGGCGATCACGAATCCCGGCAGCGGTCGGATCGTCGGTCAGCGTCATCGATGGCTCCACGGACCTGTCCAACGGGTCCGGCCGGTCCGGCTGGTCCGTTGCTTTCCGCGCCCAGTCAGAGCTCGACCGGCACGGATGGCAGTTGGCCGCTCGAAATCAGGCTCGGCAATTCGGGATCGGCGTTCTCCCAGACGAGCAGCATCGCCCGCTTCGGCGCATAGCCCTGGTGCCGAATGTCGGCCGGCATCGCTGCCACGTCGCCCGCCCGCATCGTGACCTTCGCCCGCGCCGACCCGGAATCACGGTCCTCGACCTGCCAGATCAGCTCGTCGGACAGCTGGATGAACCACTCGACGCGGTCGTTGCCATGGATGATCGGGAGGATGTATTCCTCCGTTGTGGGGCAGTAGAGGCTGTCTCCACAGACTGACACGACCGATGGGTTCCAGGTCACCTGCGATCGGGACAGATAGGCAAACAGGTTGAAGGACGCGAGCTCCTTCTCAAAACCCGGCTCCGGGTGCATCTGCGGCTCGTCCTGGGGAACATCGAGGAAGTGCCGGTTAATCGGATGGCCGTTCTCGTCGGTTCGAAGCTCTTCGTCCCCTTCGACTCCGACCATCCGTGCGGCGGTTACCCGATGGCGGGTGATCGCCGCGCGGTTGTTGCCGTTCTTGATCCCGAAGGCGCTCCCCGTCTCGCTCGGCGCCGCAAACGGGTCGAACCCGTCGTTCGTCCAGTCGTCGAGCATCTGCTCGAAGGTCGCCTTGATGAGCGAGGTGTCGAAGTTCTCGAGATGGTCCAGTTCGGCCTTCCGGTAGACGTCGTTGTAGCGGCCGGCAAAGAGGTCGACCGTGCCGTAGTGGTTGACCGTGCCGACGACCCCGTCGAAGTTCACGATCCCATAGAAGAATTGCCACGCGACATCGCGCTGAAGAGCTTTCAGGAACGCGTCGGCCGAGATGACGTGCTTCCCTGTCGGCCACTCGACGTAGACGAAATACTCGTCGCGGCTGAAGTTGAACTCGCCGAGCCGGAACGAGCGATAGCCGTCGATGTTCGGCTGACCTGCGGCAACGTTGGCGGGAGCGGTGGTGCTCATCGCGAAGTCTCCTCGTGTCCCGGCCGTCAGTTGGTCTGGATGATGTCGGCCCAGCGCAGGACCGTGTCGGGGCCCTCCTGGGTCTGGAGCAGAATCACGCCAGGTCGCTCCGCATGGAATTGATACGCGGCACCCACCGGGAGCAGTGTCATGTGGCCGCGACCCGCGACGACTCGCCCCATCGCGGGCCCGCTCGGAGCGCCATCGAGGGCGTTCGAGCCCCGCTCCGCCGTGGGACCGATGTCATCCGCGCCCAGCTTCTGGAGGCGGATCTCGACTTCGCCGTCCATCACGAGGGCGAACTCATCGTGGGGGGCCGTCCGCCACTCCGAGGTTCCCTCGGCGCGGATCGCCTCGACCACGTACTGGCGGTTCTTGCCAACAGCGACCTTTTCATAGGGGCGAGCGCCCGCGGCGACCTCGAAGACGTTGGAGAAGGCGTACCGGGTGGGATCGTCATCGATGATGTCGATGGTGCCCTTCCGGTAGTCGGCAAGGGAGCCAAAACGAGTCGTATAGGTCTTGGTCATCAGACCGGTGCCCTCCTCGTTCAACGAACCGGTTCAATCGGGCGGCACAATCGGTTAGGATGCCCTCGTCCGAACGGTTGTGCGCCTAGCGAACAGCGGTGCGGCTAGCGTACGGAGTATCGACTCGGAGTCGAAACGATGTCAAGGCGAAACGCAGACGGAATCGAGCTCGCCCGAGGTGAGCGCCTCCAGTCGCTCGAGCGCGGTCTCGCAGTACTGCGGGCGTTCACGCCGGACTCCCCCGCCCTGACGATCAGCGAGGTCGCGGACCGGACTGGCCTGACACGCGCCACCGTTCGACGGATCCTTCTCACGCTCGCCGACCTGGGCTACGTCGACTCGGAGCGGCGTGCGTTCACCCTGAACTCGTCGGTCCTCGACCTGGCCAAGCCTTTCGCCGGCAACCACGACCGATGGAGCTTCGCCCGGCCTTATCTCGAGTCACTCACTGAACGAACCGGCGAGTCGGCGTCGATCGCCGTCCTCGACGACACCGAGATCCTCTATGTCGCCCGCAGCCAGACCCGCCGGTTGATGACCCTGGCAGTCGCGGTCGGCTCGCGGCTTCCGGCTCACCCGACGTCGAAGGGCCGGGTTCTTCTGGCCTTCCTGCCAGAGCCAGAGCTGGAGGCGTACTTCGCCCGGCGCGCCATAGCCCGCTACACGGAACGGACCGTTGTCGACGAGGCGGAGCTGCGCAAGATTCTCGATGACGTTCGCCGGGAGGGGTTCGCCGTCGTCGACCAGCAGCTCGAGGAGGGGCTCTCGTCCGTTGCCGCCCCGATCACAGATAGGTCCAGCCGAGTCACGGCCGCCCTGAGCGTTTGCGCGCACGCCGGTCGCGTCGATCCGGCGACCCTGCGCACGGACTTCCTGCCGCTCGTGATCGAGACAGCTCGACGGGTCAGCGCCCTCGTCTCGCGCCACTGACCCTTTGCTGCGATCCGCGCCGCCGGCTCGCTCCCGCCAAGAGGCGGCGCGGGCTCGTCAGGCACGCCGGCGGGATCCCGAGCTGGTCTGAGGCGACGGCGGACGGTGCGGCCGTCCGCCCCAGCCCTCCGGTGGAGGCGGCGACGGCGAGCGGAGCGAGCCCGGAACGAGGACATCGGTCGTGCCTATCGTGATTGCGGTCAGCTGGGCGATGACATCGTGGACGTCAGGCGTTGCCGGCAGGACGCAGCGCAGGTCGGTGATCCCTGCGTGAGCGAGGGCGATGACGCGATCCTGGCACTCCTCGAGTGTCCCAAAGATGCCGATGTCCGACGGGTGTCCGAAGCGGACGAATGTGGGGTCGATCTCGGCTCGCGCCGACGCTTCGGCGACAGTCCGACCGATCGACACCGGAAGCAGGGCAGCCACGCCGAGCGTCGCCGGGTCGCGACCGAGTTCCACTGCGGCTGCCCGCCACTCATCCGCCGCGGTCTCGAGGTCGGCCCAGTGCCAGGCCGAGAGTACGACGTCGTCCACCGTGTCGAGGAGTCGGCCGATGTCATCTGGCGAGCGGGCGACCGCGGACAGTCGATACGCCATGCCCCTCAGGGCCGCCCGAATCGCGTCCAGCGCGGTGTGATGATCCGATCCGACGCCCGCGAGAGCTATCTCGATCCTACCCTCGACCAGGTCGCTGACACCTGCCGGTAGCGCCTTGGATCCGTCGACCAGGACGCCGAGGGTCGTTTCATGGATCGCCGATTCGACCGCACCTACCTCTGTCCACGGATTGAACTCACCCTGGAGCGGTGTTCCCTCCAACGCCCCGGCGAGCCAGACCGCGTCAATTCCGGCCCGGGCGCACATCCGCGCGAGCGGCGCCACGTGACCCGGAGGCGTCCGACCGTCAAAGACGATGCCCAGCCTGGCCAGCCTGCCGGCCGGGGCCTTCGTCGGATCAAAGCTCGGGGCAGCCGTGTCCGCCGGATCCTGCATTCTCTTCTCGCCATGCGCCCACCTGTTCGCCTACCGTACAGTCCGCGACGATGACGACGCAATCCGTAGCCGCCACCGCGGGCGGGGCCGTGCTGCTCCGACCGCTGCTTGCGCTCGTGGCCAACCTCCGCGACGCCGGCGTGGCGGTGTCCTCCTCGGAAGTGATCGACGCGACCCAGGCCTTGCGCACGATCGACGTCGCGGACAGGACAGGGCTTCGGGCGGCGCTGGGGGCGACGCTCGTCAAGAGCGGCGACGATCTTCGAACGTTCGACCTCCTGTTCGACTTGCGCTTTCCAATCCGGTCCGGAGACGGTGGCGGCCCACCGGCGGTCAAGCCGCCCGCCGACGGAACGAACGGCAGCGGGGCGGGGCGCGAGATCACGACGACTCTCGACCGACCATCTCCGGGCGGCGATGCCTCGGGCGCCCAGGAATTCCTCGAATTGATCATGGACGCAATACGTCGTGGCGACCCCGATGCGCTCAGGGCGCTCGCCGGGATGGCCGTTGGTCGCTTCGGTGGACTCGAATCGCAGCCCGACGCGACAGAGCGCTATTTCCTCTATCGGATCCTGCGCGCTCTCGAGCTGTCGAAGCTGATGAACCAGATGCTGAGCGCGGCCAGGGCCGAGGCCGGTGACGAGGGCATCGACGAACGCGCACTCCGGGGCGAGCTCGCCGAGCGCATCGAAGCCTTCAAGCGGATCCTGTCGGCGCAGCTTCGCGACCGCATGGTCGAGACCCGCGGCGTCGATGAGATGGTCCGCTCTCTCGACCTCGTGGCGACGGATGAGGTTGATTTCCTCGGGGCGTCGCCGCGCCAACTGGCGGCGATGCGCGAGGCGATCCGGCCGTTGGCGCGGATCCTCGCGGCGAAAATGGCTCGGCGGCGACGGCGGCGCGACCGCGGTCGGCTCGATATCCGGCGGACGGTCCGGCGGTCGCTGTCGTCAGGCGGCGTCCTCCTCGACCCTGCGTTCCGCCGACCGAAGATCGCCAGGCCGGACCTCTACGTCCTGTGCGACGTGTCCGGCTCGGTTGCCGAGTTCGCTTCGTTCACACTGACCCTCCTCCAGGCGATGACCGCCGAGTTCAGCCGAATGCGCTCGTTTGCGTTTGTCGATGGCATCGACGAGGTCACCGACCACCTTCACGACGTCGCCTCGTTCCTCGAGGTGCGCCATGTCCTGTACCGCGCCGACGTCATCCGCGACGACGGCCACTCGGACTATGGCTCCGTCGTCGAGCGCTTCTGGGAGCGCCACGGTAGCGGACTCGACTCGCGGTCCACGATCATCATCACGGGCGATGCGCGATCGAATCACCGCGATCCGCAAGTGGCAGCCCTCCGGCGGATCCATCAGCGTGCACGCCGGGTCTACCTCCTCAACCCGGAACCCGAGGACGACTGGAACACCACGGACTCGATCGTCGATGCCTATCGATCGGCCGTCGACGGCATCTTCGAGGTGCGCAACCTCCGGCAGCTCGGCGAAGCGGTTCTGCGAATCACCTGATAGAGCGCTCGACCCGTTGCATTGACAACAAGTTCTACTCTGTCGTCGAGGGGGTCTCCGCTCAGCGAACAAATGCTCGCGGAGCGAACGTGGAGGTGACGGATGTACCCGGATCTTGGCCTTCTGATCCTGCGCGTCTTCGTGAGCATGGTGGTGGTCGCCCACGGACTCCAGAAGTTCGGCTTCCTCGGCGGTTACGGCATCGCGGGCACCGCCGGGTGGCTCGAGGGTATTGGGTTCGCGCCCGGGAAGTTCTGGGTGTGGATCGTCGCGATCGCCGAGGTCGGTGGAGGCACGCTGACGATCCTCGGATTGGGCGGGCCGATCGGTCCGGGCATCCTCGCGGCGGACCTTGCCGTCGCTGCGATCGGGTTCCACTCGCCCAATGGATTCTGGAATGCAAACAACGGCTGGTCCTGGGTGTCGGTCATCATGGCCGCTGCCCTCACCCTTGCCCTGACGGGTTTTGGGGCCTGGTCGCTTGATGCAGCCCTAAAGGTGACGTACCCGGACTGGCTGCTGCCGGCGTGGTTGATCGCGGTTGCAATCGTTGCGGCCGCCGCCCTCGTCGTCCAGCGGGGTCACGCGAAGGAAACAGCTACCGGCTAACCCGTTTCCTCGGCGTCGTGATTCGCCCGTGAAGTCGCCATTGGGGATCAATACCTTTGTTGAGCGCTCAGGGCGAACGGCGTGACCGCTCGTCAGTCCAGCGCGCCGCGCGCTCGGTAGTGTCTCAGTTTGAGCGTGGGAAAAGATTGACGCTGCCTAAGCATCCGACCATGCTTAGGCAATGAGTGAAACGGCCAAGACGATCGGATTCTTGGGGGGCCTCACGCTGATGATCCTCGGCGTGCTCTGGGTCCTCAGCATCATCTCCCCATCGGGACCGTTGTAGTGAAGCGATCGAAGATGCCCGCCGACCCGAACCGACGCGCCAAGGCGACGGTGGACATCATCGATGCGATCCTGAACGGCGAGCCCCCATCGAAGGACCCTGAGCGGGTCGAGCGGGGAAAGCTCGGCGGAGCGAAGGGCGGAAACATCCGCGCTGCGAAGCTCACCCCGGAGCGTCGTCGGGAGATCGCCCAGAAGGCTGCTACTGCGCGTTGGTCCAAGGATCACGCCGAGTAGGGCTGAACCGCGTCTGCGGGCCAAGGCACGCCTTCGGCATCGCGGCCTTCCTCCTGAGCCGCCTGCCACTCCTCTTCGCGGCACACCCAGACCACCGGGAAGTCGTCTCCCATGATGACACCGGACAGCGCGCGTTTCTCCAATAGCTTGTCCGACGATGACCTCGCAACGACCTTCTGACCGATCTCGATTGTGTCCAAGAGACACCTCCGGGCCAGATTCTAGGCGATGCTAAGCACGAATGCCAAATTTTGTCTGGCATAAGGGTTGACTTGGCATGACGGATGCGGCAAAATGCCAGTTGGCATTGTGGACGGACACACCGGACACGCCGAGAACGGAGCCGGACATGGCCGACAAGGAAACGAAGTGGGTACCACCGTACGTGGCGTTCCCGACGCTGACCAGCCTCATCGACCGCATGAAGCAGGAAGGCGGAGCTCCGCCTCGGATCGACCGGAGCTACCTCCGGTCGTTCTCGGGGGGCTATCAATCCCAAGTCATAGCCGCGCTGAAGTCCCTCAGCCTGGTTGACGAGAACACGAACGTCAGCGCCGAGCTGACGGCCCTTGTGGATGGTGATCGAGACTCCCGGGGACAAATCATTGGAGACATCGTCCGAAGGCTCTACCCCGAGCCGGTCAGGCTGGGGTCGATCAAGGCGACTCAGGGTCAGCTTGAGGACGCCTTCAGGGAGTACGGCCTCAGTGGCGACACACTGCGCAAGGCGATTGCCTTTTACCTCGGCGCAGCCAAATACGCCAACGTGCCCGTTAGCAGTAACTTCCGCGTCCCAAGCGTTGCCCCCGGGGACGCACGGAAGGGGACCCGCGCCGTCAAGAAAGGCGCACCGAGGGGCGGCGAACCCGAGGAACCCGAGGCTCCACTTGACTTGGGCGCGAAGGGAATCGATCCGACCATCGCCTCCTGGCTGAAACGCATTCCCACAGGCTCGACGTGGCCGTCCTGGGAACGTGAACGCTGGATCGACGTGCTAACGACGATTCTCAACGCGATCTACGTCGACGAAGAGGAAGAGCCGGAGGCCGACGGCCCCGAATGAAAAGGGCGTCGGGCCTAGCGGTTCTCTCGAGCCGGCCCGACGCCAAGGAAAGGAGCTACGCGGTGTTCGAAGCACCGTGTGCGGCAGTTGAGCGGGAGCCACCCCCGCCGCGCTGTCCGCTGCTCTTGTTGGAGCGGGACCCCTTCGGGGGTCCTGTTCCGTCCTAAGCATAATCTTCAGATTCGATCCGTCAACCTATTGACTTTGTGCCTACCTAAGCATATAGTTCACTTATGAACCGCCTCAGTCGAGCCGAACAAGCGAAGATCATCCGGGCGCTGGTCGAGGGCAACAGCCTTCGGTCGACGACCCGGATCACCGGGCGGTCCATCAACACCGTCTCGAAGCTCCTGGCCGAGCTCGGCCCGAAGTGCGAACAGTTCCTTTCAGACGCGCTAGTCGATCTCCCCTCCACCCGGATCGAGTGCGACGAGATTTGGGCGTTCTGTTATTCGAAGGAACGCAATATCCCCGAGGACCACAAGGACGAATGGGGCTTCGGCGACGTGTGGACGTGGGTTGCGCTAGACCCCGACACAAAGCTCGTGGCAACGTGGTACATCGGCAAGCGGGAAGGCGACGACGCAATGATCTTCATTGCCGACCTCGCGCGGCGGCTGCGCAATCGCGTCCAGCTGACGACGGATGGGTTCCCCCTGTACCGACCGGCCGTCGAACAGGCATTTGGCAAGGATATCGACTACGCCATGCTCATCAAGGAATACGGCGTCGATCTTCACGAGGGTCGGTTCAGCCCTCCGAAGGTGATGTCTCAGCAGGTTAGCTGGGTCCAGGGCAACCCCGACGAGACGCAGATCAGCACCAGCTACGTCGAGCGCCAGAACCTGACCATGCGAATGGGAATGCGCCGCTTCACCCGGCTGACCAACGGCTTCTCAAAGAAGGTCGAGAACCATGCGGCTGCGATTGCTCTTCACTTCATGTACATGAACTTCGGGCGACCCCACAAGAGTCTCGCGAATCCGTACCCGCGGACACCGGCCATGGCGGCAGGGCTGGCCGATCATATCTGGACAACTGAAGAAATTGCGGCTTTACTCGACTAGAAGGCACTCTGGACATGAAACGAGGCCGCCTTGCGACGGCCTCGCACTCAGCCACCGAAGCGGTCTGAGGGGGTGGAGAAAGCCTACCCTTGCCCAACTCCGAGTGTCAAGGGTCCATTTATGCAACAAACTGCACCCAATTCGGGTCGCGTCAACGTCTACATCGCTGGGTTCAACCTCTACTACGGCTCCCTAAAGGCCACGCCGTATCGCTGGCTAGATTTGTCGAAGCTGTGCGCTGTCCTCTTTCCTGGCGAGCGCATCGGCATGATCCGGTACTTCACTGCCCTGGTCGATGCGACCCCAACGAATCTGAGCAGCCCCGTCCGACAGCAAGCGTATTTGAGAGCCCTCCGCACCATCCCAAACCTTACGATCCGGCTCGGTCACTTTCTGACCGAAAAGGAGGACCGCTTGCAGGTCCATCCTCTGAACCCATCCAACCCAAATCTTCCCAACACGGCAAACCGCATGCGCGCTATCTGGAACACAGAGGAAAAGGGTTCCGATGTGAACCTAGCGACATCGTTGCTTCTGGACGCGTTTGCGCACGACTTTGACCGAGCATGGGTACTGACCAACGACTCCGATCTGGCATGGCCAATCGAAATGGCGCGGATGAAGTTCCGACGCCCGGTCGGGGTGATGATGCCCAATCGCCCCGCTGGTTTCCCCTATCCGCCAAGGACGGAAAGCATTCAGCTGAAAAAGGCCGCAAGGTGGTTCCGGAAGATCGAGGAAGGTCACCTTGCGGCGAGTCAGTTTCCAGACCAGCTGACCGACCCTAGCGGAACGATTACTAAGCCTTCAACGTGGTGACCCACGTTCGTCGCATTCAAACTGAGACAGTACCGCGCGCTCGGATCTCCGGAATGACGTCCTGCGCCACGGAGCGAAGCACCGCCTCGTCCTCGGCCGCAGGCAGGACCGTCGTGAAGTCGGTGTAGCCGAGTCGCGCGTGCCGGCCGACGAACTCGCGATACGCGTCGACCGAACG
>WNGI01005755.1_pt1 | contig 11211 bp, 10 predicted proteins | sample 5400621 | NCBI WGS metagenome assembly WNGI01 (sample SAMN13153374, study PRJNA577476) | soil metagenome | isolation source: 20 cm soil or saprolite under Garry oak tree replicate 1 | place: USA:California | collected 2016-06-15
GCGAGCTCCCTGTTGAACGTCTCGCACGTGCACAGCGTCGTGTTGAAGCAGTGCAATACCCCCTTGGGGTTGCCCGTGGTCCCCGACGTGAAACACATGCGCATCACGTCCAGCGGCGACATGTGGACGCCATTCGCCTCGTCGATCTCCGGCGTGTCATGTACGATCTTGGCGAAACTGACCACATCGGATGCGTCGACGTCGTCTACGCAGATGGTTAGCGACAGCTCCGGCAGCCGCGGACGCAACTCGCGAATCATCGCGAGGTAATCGAAGCCTTTGAACTGGCTCGCAGAAACGTACGCTTTCGACCTCGAGAACTTGAGGATGTACTCGACTTCCATCGCACGGAAATCGGCGCTGATCTTGTTTGCGACCGCACCGATCAGCTCGAGCGAAAAGAAGACGACCGGGAACTCGATCCGGTTCGGCAGCTGCAAGGTTACGACGTCGCCTCGCTGCACGCCTTGGCGGCGCAGGAACTCCGCGAAGCGCTGCACCTCCGCCCATAGCTCCCCGTAGGTAATGCGTCGGCGCGCGTCGCTCATCGCCTCGCGATCCGGTGTTTCACGGCCGCGCGTTTCGAGGATCTGTGAAAACGTCTGATCCTTCCACCATCCCTTCGCCCTGTACTTCACGATGTCCTGTGCGCTTGGCGGCCTCGGAACTTCGATCATCATGCTCCTCCTATCGTTCGTCGCCTCGCGTGGAGGCGTGGACCCAGTGTCGTTCCTGCGCCAGATCGCCAAACACGCTTGATTCCCGTCTTCGCGGTAATGACGGTCATCGGGTTGCTCTCAGCAATCCGCCATCCACCTGGATCGCAGTGCCGGTGACGTACCGACCTTTGGGCGAAACCAGCAACGCAGCGAGGCTCGCGATGTCGTCTATGGTACCGATGCGCTTCATCGGAATCTCGTCGGTCAGCCGCGCCTTCACCACGTCCGCGTCTTCGCCGCCGGCCGCGAACACCTTCTGCAGCCGCGTCGTGTCGATGTATCCCGGACAGATGGTGTTGACGTTGATGCCAAAGGGGGCGACCTCGAGCGACAGCGTCTTCGCATAGCCGATCACGCCCGACCATGTCGCAACCGACAGCGCGAAACCGGGGATCGGCTGAATCGCGGAGATTGCGGTGATGTTGAGGATGCTTCCGCCACCACGCTCCTTCATCGAAGGTACCGCCTCGCGCGCCATGCGCACGACGTACATCAGATTTTGATCGACCGCCTTTGCCCATGCGGTGTCGTCGAAGCTCAATACCGGACCGAGCGGCGGTGCGCCGTCATTGTTGATGAGGACGTCGATGCCGCCGAGCTCGCGTCGAGCGCTTTCCGCGACGCGCGCGCAATCGACGGGCCGGCGGCAATCCGCCTGGATCGGCAACACGTCGGCGCCGGTCTCGGCGCGCAGCCGCTCGGCCGCAGCGTGCAGCTCGGCTTCCCGGCGCGCCGTGATCGCGACCGCCGCTCCTTCGCGAGCGAGCGCGCGCGCGATGCCGTAGCCGATGCCTTGGCTCGCACCGCCGACGATGGCCACCTTGCCTTCCAGATCTAGGTTCATGTCCTTTTCACCTGCGCGAGAAAGCGCTCCGCATTGTTGACAAACACGTCCTCGAGGACGTCCTCCGCGTAGCTTTCGCTGCGCCAGTCGCGCACCAGCCGCTCGTACGTGAAGAGCGGATAGTCGGCACCGAACATCACGCGCTCGCGCAGGCGTCGCGGGATCTCGTGCTTGAGATCCGGCGTGAAGTACTTCGGAGACCAGCCATGGACCTCGTACCAGATGTTGCGCTTGTGCATCAGCACCGCGATCGTTTCGGCCTGCCAGGGCCATCCGGGACGCGCCGCCACGATTTGCAACTGCGGGTATTTGGCCGCCACTTGATCGAGATGCCGCGGATGGCAGTCGTCGAGCAGGATGCCGTTGCCGCCCGGCAAGCCGGCACCCAACCCCGTCGTGCCGACGAAGATCAGCGCGGGGATCGTCGCCTCGATGCACAGCTCGTAGAACGGCTTCCACGCGGGATCGCTGGGCGGGCCGCTGCCGGACCCCGACACCGCGAACCCGATGAACCCTGGCCCGTTCTCGATGCAGCGGCGCAGCTCGCGCACACCGTCGAGGCCCGTATGCGGGTCGATGTGGATCCAGTGACCGATGATCGCATCGGCGTGCGCGCGCTCGGTCTCGAATCCGTAGTCGTGCACGGCCCTCGCTTCGTCGAGCGGAATGAACTTGGTGAATCCGAAGTCGAGCACCGCGCGCACGTTGCTGCGGCGGAAGTAGTCCGCCATCTGGTCCTCGGTCGCATACTTGGGCTCCGAGTTCCACGTCTTCTTCTGCTGCGCGAGCTCCTCATCGGTGCGCAGCGTGTATCCGCGCTTGGTTCCCCAATGGGAATGGATGTCGATCATCTTCATGCTTTAGTGTCCCGCTCCAAGATACGTCTTCTCGATGCGTGGGTCGTGCAAGAGCTCGGACGCCGGTCCGTCGAAGGCGACCGCCCCGTTTTCCAGCACATAACAGTGATGGGCCATGCGTAGCACCCTGCGCGCGTTCTGCTCGGCGATCAGGATCGACGCGCCGCCGGCATGGATCGCGCGTACACGCTCGAGAATCGTGTCGAAGACCTTGGGCGCCAATCCAAGCGACGGCTCGTCGAGGAGCAGCAGCCTCGGATTGCCCATCAGCGCCCGGCCGAGGGCAAGCATCTGCTGTTCGCCGCCGGACAGGTACGCCGCCTCAAGTCTGCTACGCTCGCGCAACACTGGGAACAACTCGTGGACGAGCAAAAGTCGCTGCTCGATCGCCGTGCCTTCGGGTTGCAGATACGCGCCAAGCTCCAGGTTCTCGCGCACGGTCATCGAACCGAACAGCATGCGGCCCTGCGGCACCTGAATCACCCCGTGACGCACGATGGCATCGGGCGAGGCTCGGCTGATGTCGGTACCGGCGAAGCTGATGCGGCCGCCGCGCACGGGATTCAATCCCGAGATGGCGCGCAGCAGCGCCGTCTTGCCCGCGCCATTGGGTCCCAGCACGCCGATGATGGCGTTGTCGGCAACGGCGAGCGAGACGCCTTTCAGCACGTCGATACCCGTGTAACCAGAATGGAGGGATTCAACCGACAGCATCGATTGCCTCATTGCCGAGATAGGCGTCGATGACCGTGCGATTGCGCTGAATCTCGGACGGATTGCCTTCGGCGATCACGCCCCCGTTCTGCATCACCGTCACGGTGTGAGCGAGCGCCATCATCACCCGCATGTTGTGCTCGATCACCAGCAGCGTGATCTTCTCCGATTCGGCGAGCGCGCAGGCGGCGGCGATCGCGCGGTCCGCCTCGGATTCGCTCATGCCGGACGTCGGTTCGTCCATGAGCAGCAGCGCCGGGCGGGCGGCGAGGGCGCGGGCGAGATCCATTCGCTTCAGTACAGCGAACGGCAGCTCGGCCGCGATCGTGTGACGATACGCGAGGAGATCAAAACGCTCCAGCACGGCCAGTGCCCCGCGCACGGCCTGGTCCTCACGCCGATGCGCGAGCGACGTTGCGAACGCGGCGTGTGCGAGCGGCACGTGCGAATGGCGGCCGACGCCGACCAGCACGTTATCCAATACCGAAAGCTCCGCGAACGGCTCGACATGCTGGAACGTCCGGCCGATGCCTCGGCGGCTGATCGCATGCGCTGGCAGTCCCGATACGGACAAGCCGTCCAACAGCACGCGGCCGCCTGCGATCGGAACCGTGCCGGTGATTGCGTTGATCAACGTGGTCTTCCCTGCGCCATTCGGCCCGATGAGTCCGCGTATCTCGCCCGGAGCTACGCGCAGCGAAACGTCACGCACGGCGATCAGGCCGCCAAAGCGCACCGACAGGCGCTCGACCGTCAGCCGGTCGGTCACGGGCGCGCCTCGGCGGGCGCGGCCGGCGCATGCCTGCGCATGCGGCGCACGATCACGTACCAGACCGTCACCAGCCCGTGCGGGACGAAGATTAGGAACCCGAGCAGCATCAGCGTATAGATGACGTCGCTGTATTCCTTCACGGGGCGCAGCGCTTCGGGCATCGCGCTCAGCACCGCCGCGCCGATCACCGAGCCGGCCACCGATCCCATTCCGCCCACGACGATGAACGTGATCTGGCGCAGTGCCGCCGAGACGCCGAACTCGACGGGATCGATGAAGCCGACGACGATCGCCTGCAATCCGCCGGCCACGCCGGCATAAGCTGCAGATAACGCGAATGCCGCCAGCTTCACGCGGTGAACGGACACGCCGAGCGCTTGGGCGGCGTGCGGACTCAGCCGCACCGCGTTGAGCTCACGACCGACACGCGATGCGAGCAGGTTGCGGGCGGTCCAGATCGCCAGCATGCAGCAACCGAGCACGATCAGGAAGCGCGCGTACTCGCTCATGCGCACGCCGCCGAGCGCCGCTTTCGGAACGGTCAATCCGCGCACGCCGCCGGTCACATTCGCGAACTCCTCGATGGCGATCTGCACGATCTGCAGGAAACCCAAGGTCGCGAGCGCAAGGTAGATGCCGCGCAGCCGGCTCGCCGGCGCGCCGAGCAGCGCTCCCATCAGCGCCGCCAGCAATGCGCCCAACGGGATGGCGGCCCAGAACGGCACTCCGTATCTTGCGGTAAGCAGCGTCGATCCGTACGCCCCGATCGCAATGAACGACGAATGGCACAGCGAGATCTGGCCCGAGTTGCCCGTCAGCAGATTGAGCCCGATCGCGGCAATGACGTTGATCATCGCGAGGCTCAGCAAATAGACCGGGTAGCTGCCCATCGTCGCAGCGGCTGCGGCCAGCAGCAGCACCGCAAGGAGCGCGACAATCGTGCCATAACGGCTCTGCATGTATCAGACCCGCTTGATCTCGGCTGCGCCGAACAGGCCTTGCGGCCGGAACACCAGCAGCACCATCAGCAGGATGAACGGCACGAGGTTCTTGAACGTGCTCCCGATCAGCACGCCCGAGAAAGTTTCGATGAGCCCGACCGCCAGGCCACCGACGAGCGCGCCCGGAATGCTGGTGAACCCGCCGATGACCGCGGCCAGCAGCCCGCGCAGGATGAGTTGGCCGATTTCGGGATTGATGCCGATCAGCGGCGCAACCAGAAGACCGGCGAGCGCGCCGATCGCCGTGCTGATCGCCCAGGACCAGCGGTAGACCGTCTCGACCCGGATCCCCATCAGCCGGGCCGCCTCCGGATTGACGGACACCGCGCGCATCGCCTTGCCGAGGCGTGTCGAACGCAAGAACAGCATCACGCCGATCGTCACCAGCGCCGTGCAGACGAAGATCCAGAGCGAGGTCGGATTGAAACGCAGGCCGGCAGCCATGATGGGTTCGGTGCCGAAAGGCCCGTCGATCGTGTTCGGACTATCGCCGAACCGGATCGAAATGATGCCCTTGATCAGGAGCCCGATTGCAAAGGTCGCGATGACAAGCGTGAACTCGGGCGCCTTGACGATCGGACGGATCAGCACGCGCTCGATGACGACGCCGCCCGCGGCGCCGAGCAACAGGATGCTCGCAACCACGACCGGATAGGGAAGCGCGAGCTGGGTGAGGACCAACGCGATGTACGCGCCCAAGGTGACGATCTCGCCTTGGCCGAAATTCAGCACGCCCGACGACTTGAACGGAATGACGATCGCCAACGCAACGAGCGCGTAGATGCTGCCGACACTGATGCCGGCGATCGCGAGCTGCAGCGCGAGGGTGAGGGTCATCGTTCAACGGTTGCCATCCCCGTAAAATCGGGGACCTAGCGCCGTTGCTTCAACGACGCCGGATTCCCGCTTCGTGGGAACGACAAAGGGGGTGGGGCCACGCTCGCGTCGCGTTTACTGGTACCGATTGAGGATGTCGCTTTGCCGCGTGCTCGACCACTGCACCGGTTCCCACTGGCCATCCTTCACCACCATGGGTACGAGTGCGAGGTTGCCGATGTGGTGCTTGGTCGAAAACGTACGCGGCGTGGCGACCGGACCCACGCGGTAATTCTGAATGCCTTCCAGCGCACGGATCAGTCCGTCCGTGGTCAGGCTCGGCCCCGCTCGCTTCATTGCCTCGGCGAGCACGTACGTGTCGCCGTATGCGAGCAGGTCGAAGTTGTTGGGACGTCCGGCAGGAGCATTCGGGTACTCCTTCTTCCAGGCCGCTTCCCATTTGACCATGTCCGGCGCCTTCGAGCCCGGCAGATACGGTATCAGCGAGAAGCCCATGACCCCTTCCGCCGTGCTCTTGGCCACCATTACCAATCCCGGGTCGACCATGTTGCTGCCGACGAAGAAAGGTTGTTTTAGGCCGAGCTCCTTCGCCTGGCGCATGGCGATCGCGGCCTCGGCGGGATTGCCGAAGAAAGCGATCACATCGGGATTTGCTTTCTGCACCTCGACGAGCTGCGGCGTGAAATCCTTGTCGCCGATGTTGAACTCAACGCGGACGGCCGGTGCCATTTGAAACCAGCTCTTCAGCTTGTCGACGGTCGCGTCGCCTTCGTTGCGCGGATACTCCTCGCGCCCGCTCATGATCGCGATCCGCTTGGCCTTGTAATGCGTGGCCAGGAATTCCGCATACAGCTCGCCGTAGCGCGCGGTTTCGGTCGTGCCGCCGCGGAAAAGGTTGCGCGCATGCGGCCATGTGACCTGCGGCGCCGACGCAATCGAAACGTAGTAGGGAACGCCCTTCTCCTTCATGTAGTCGACCGCGCCGACCGTCGCGTTGCTGCCGCCGACCGACATGACGGCGAAGACCTTGTCCTGCTCGACGAGCTTCTTGACTGCCGCGAGCGCCTTGGTGGGCGCGTGGCCGTCGTCCTCGAACACCGCGACGATCTTGCGGCCGTTGACCCCGCCGGCGGCGTTGATCTCCTTGATCGCGAGCAACATGCCGTCGCGGCCGGCGAGACCGATGTACGCGGCAGGGCCGGTGATCGGTCCGTGCGCGCCAATGGTGATCGTATCCGAGGTAACGCCCTGCTGCTGGGCAGCGACGGACAACGCGACGGCAAGCAGCGCAGCGGCGGCGAGCAGCAGCCTCTTCATGGTTCTCCTCCTATGGCCGATGTCGGCTCTTGGCAAAACTGACTGGGCGCTCAGAATAGTGGCGCGGGAAGCGTCCTGTCAATTGACGCAGGGCACGATCTACAACTACTCAGCTCCAAGGACGATATCCTCTACATTTGGCAGAAAAATTACACGCTGCCAACACGTGCCCCGAAAGCAAATCGAATTCAGATGCAGTCGGAGTTCGCAGGCATTGATTAAGTGCCACCGACGCCACAGCGAATGACGGGAGTGACCGAGCTATTCGATTGGGTTGCTGCGATCACTCCGTCGACGCGGACTCGTCATAGGGCTCGGCGGTGCGGTTATCAGGCACGATCTTACGGCTGGACTTGCAGCTGTACCGGTCGGCCAAGGTCTTTGGGGGTACCGGGCGCGATCACGAGATACCGACGCGACTCTTTTGCCGTCGCCTGGATCACCTGTCGGATTGGGCCGACCGAGTTGACAATGGCAGCGCCCGCCGGATTGCTCATGAAGCTCGCCAGCGGCTGCAACGCTCCGCCGCCGCTTGGATCTTGCGCGAGAGCCAAGACGTAGGGCTTCTTCGGCTCCAGTCCCGTTACCGCTGCCTGCAGGACCTGGACCAAACCTTGATCGAAAAGCGAGACGTTGGTCGCGGCTTTGCCGTCAGAAGCGGCTAGGGTCAGATGTACGGCCTGCCCGACTGTATCCAGCGATTGCAGATTGTCGCGTCCTTCGCCGTTGGGGACCGCTTCGGGCACGTACGCCACGCCTTGCGGGGCTTGGCCAAGCGGGATGACGGCGATCACCCTATTCTCCACGGTGTCGATGGCAGCAGCAGCGTCGTCGTTCTCGAGCCCGACGTAGAGTCGCGTCCCATCGCCGGACGGCCAGAGACCATGCGGCAGCGCCCCTGTGGAGACGGTCCCTATCTGCTCGAACGTATCGGTGCGGAAAACCTTTACCGAGTTAAGTCCGCCAACCGTGACGTAGGCGAACTGGCCTCGCGCGTTGCGCACGATGTTGACGTGATTGGTGATCGGTCCGGTATCCAACACCTTTAGAACATCGAAGGGTGGCTTGGCATTGAAAACCATGACCTTGCCGACGTCCTTGAGGGTGAACCAAACCTGCTTGCCATCCGGCGTCGCGGCGATGTCAGGGCAGAAAGGGCTTTCCTGCTTCACGCGGCCGACGATCTGGTCATCGGCAGTCGAGATAACGACCGTCTCGGGTGTGAAGCTGGAACAGACGTAGCCGTATTTTCCGTCGGGCGAAAAGATCGTCATCCCGGGACCGTTAGGAACCGTGATGCGCGTCTTTTCCTGATAGCTCTTTGCGTCCAGCACGGCGACGTAATTCTCGCCGCGGACGCTGATCCACACTTCACTGCCGCTCGGCGTAAAAAAGGCTTCGTGCGGCGAGCGGCCGACGTAGGAAACGTGCTTCACCACATTGGTGGCCGTGTCGATGAAGGTGACCGAGTTGGAGCCGACGGAGATCGCTGCCAGTGTTCGGTGATCCGGCGAGAAGCCCATGCCGTGAACGAGCAACTGGCCGCGATAGAGCGGACTTAAGTTTGCGGGTGTCGGATCCCCTAACTTGAGCACCCCAAGCAGCTTGTTGTCCATCGGATCGATGACGGAGACTGTGTTGGAGAACTGATCGGACGTATAGAATCGATCGCGATGGCTGATCGCAATATCGGGTTTTTCCGCGGCGTCGGGCACTTGGCCCGCAAAGGCCGAGCAGGCGCTCGCGACCAAAATGAATGCGGAAAGACAGGCTTTCATGTTACGGCTCCCTGGTTGCGGGGTCGGAATGCGTCTGCATCGTACGCGATGCCGCCGAATCGCTTGAGGATGACGGAAGCCGCGAGAGCTCACCACGCATGAGATCGATTTCCTGCTGTTGCTCGACGATGATTCCCTGAGCGAGCCGACGCAGAATGGGATCGCGCCCGAACTGCAATTGAACCTTGGCCATATCGATCGCGCCTTGGTGATGCGGGATCATCATGGCCGCGAAGTCCCGGTCAGGGTCTCCGGTATGAGGAACCGCCATGTCCCTGGTCATGCGATCCATCGCTTCTGCCATCATGCGCTGGAAAGACGGGTCAGGGTTCCCCCCCGCCGTTGTTTCTCGCGCGGAACGGTCGATAAGCTCGTGTTCGGTCCGCGCGGCGCTAGGACCCACCAGCAGCACCGAGACGACGAGGTATGGAAATAGCTTGCTCATGGTAACTCCCTAGCGATTCGGCCTGGCGTCGCGCTCCTCAACGGCTGTATCATCAACGAGGATCCGCCGCTGCGGCGAGTCTCGTGGCAGGGTCATTGGACTGCAGGTTGGCGCTCTCGCATGGCGCAATAGAGCCACTTTTTCCGGATTCTTCGATCGAAACTTCAGTGTTTTCACCCCAGAGGGTGCGTAAGCGTTTCGTTCGAAGAACGATGCGTCGCTTGCGCCTAATATTACGCCATAGCTTGTCTGTGCGACGGGCAGCACCATCGGCGGCCTGGTAATGCCCTTACCGGCCGTCGTGTTCAATGGCCGAATGAACATGCCGACCATTCAACCGCTATCGTGCAGCGGTTACCGCTTTCCAGCCGTGATCATCAGTCACGGCACTTGGCTTTATTTTCGATTTCCGCTTAGCGACAGGGACGTCGCGGAAATGACCACGACAACCGGAATCACAATCCGTGCGATCTTCGGAGGTTTTTCTTTTCACGTCCGTAGGTTGCAGATCAGGTGTCTAAGAAATTCGCACAAACGTTCGAGTTGATTCGTAAGATTTTCTCGGAGCATCTTAGACAATCACGGATTCGTCCACGCGACGGCGCTCCTGCATCAGTTTGAGGTTGTCAGCCGTGAACATGCGTCACAGTTCCCGGCTTCGAGTTGGGCAGCGCTTTGAGCACGGCGGGCATCAGCGGCCGAAGGACGGCGATATCGTTGCTCGGAACATCAACAACGATCACAGCGATCGTAAGGCCCAAGAAGCATTCGCAGACTTCGCTAAACGGCTACGCACGGTCACTCGCCGAACAGATTACTGAATCACTTCGTCCGCCCGCGCCAGCACTGAGGCGGGGATCGTGAGGCCAAGGGCTTTCGCGGCCCTCAGATTAATCACCAGCTGGATCTTCGCAGGTTGCTCCACCGGAAGGTCGGCAGGCTTGGTTCCTCGAAGCACTTTGTCGACGTAGCGTGCGACGCCTTTGTAGTAGTCGCGGTAACCCAGACCATAGCTGATGAGGCCACCTGCCTCGACGTACTCGCGAAAACCGTATATTCCAGGGAGTTTGTATTCGTTCGCTAGCGTCACGATGCGTTGCATCTCGTTCAGAAAATATGCGTCGACCATCAAGATAAACGCGTCGACACGCTGCTTCTTCATGCTCCCAAATTCCCGGTCCAAGCCCGCTGGAGTGTGCGCCTCCGTGCGTACAACATTCAAACGGATGCGCTCTGCCGCCTGCTGAGCCTGTGCCCACCAATATTCATCGTCAACACTTTCCGGGTTTGCCATCACGGCGACAGTCCGGATGTTGGGAATTGTCGTGGAAATGATTTCGAACCACTTCGGAATCAATTCTTCGAACAGCGTTGACGTGCCGGTAACGTTTGCGCCAGGTCGCGCTAGACTTACCACGAGCCCAGATGCTACTGGGTCGCCGTTCACTGACATGACCACTGGAATAGTAGTCGTGGCGTTTTTTGCTGCGCGCGTCGACGGGATGCAGGTCCCCACGATCGCGGCCGGGTCGCGCTTGACCAAAGACGCGGCTAGTTGTGGAAACTCATACGCGGGGGCCCAGTGCACGTCGATGACTACGTTCTTGCCGTCGATCCATCCAAACTCCCGAAGTCCATCCTTAAATGCGCCGAGAAAAACGCCGCGGTCTGCCTCCGAACCTTGGGATAGATAGTCGATATGCGGGATCTTCGCGCCATACACTTGCGCTAGAGATGCATATGGCGCCGCGAGCGCGCTGGCTCCAAGTACTAGGAGAACTCTGCGACGTGCAATCATGCGTTTTTTCGACAGATCGAAAGAATGATCCACCGTCGATTATTCTACGCGTATGCGGCGTATGCGGCGTGTGCCGCGTCAGGTGCCCACTGGGATACGTTTGATGTGTCGACACCCGGCTGGTCGCTG
>WNGI01015775.1_pt1 | contig 11211 bp, 7 predicted proteins | sample 5400621 | NCBI WGS metagenome assembly WNGI01 (sample SAMN13153374, study PRJNA577476) | soil metagenome | isolation source: 20 cm soil or saprolite under Garry oak tree replicate 1 | place: USA:California | collected 2016-06-15
GTCAGCGACACCTGGTACCCGGGCTGGCGCGCGCGGGTCGATGGCGAGACGGCGCGCATCCTGCGTGCCGATCACGCCTTCCGCGCACCCGCGCTCACCGCGGGCGCGCACCGCGTCGAGCTCGCCTACGCCCCGCTCTCCTTCCGGCTCGGCGCGGCGCTTTCCGCGCTCGGCCTCGCGCTCGTCGCGCTGCTCGCCCGCGCGCGTCGGCGTCCCCCGATCGCGATGGCGAGCGGCGCCCGGGTGGGCTCACCCGGGGACGCCCAGACGCGCCGAGTCACATGAGGAGAGCTCCGTGGCCGGCACTCGTCGTTCCAGGGCTCGCGGCGGCTGCGCTGGTGATCGCCACCACGCTCGGGCGGTTCGGGATCGACGATGCCTTCATCAACTTCCGCTACGCGGAGAACCTGGCCTCCGGACTCGGGCCGGTCTTCAACCCCGGGGAGCGGATCGAAGGCTACACGACTCCCGCGTGGGTGTTCCTCCTCGCAGGTCTGCACCGCCTCGGTGCACCGCTGTTGGGATCGGCCCACGTGCTCGACATCGGAGCCGCCGCGGCCACCGTCCTCGTGGTGGGCGGGATGGCGAGCCGGATGGCGCCGCGGCTCGGCGGGATTGCAGGCGCGCTCGCCGCGGTGGTGGTGGCGCTCCACCCCGGCGTCCTCTTCTGGAGCGCGTCCGGCATGGAGACCTCGCTCTTCATGCTCCTGGTCTTGCTCGGCGTGACGGCCGCCACGCGGGTCGAGGCCGCAGCATGGGCGGGATTCCTCTGCGGCCTCGCCGCGATCACGCGTCCCGAGGGCCTGCTCCTCGGCGCGGGCGCCGCGCTCGGGCTCGGGCGCCGGGGCGGTTGGAGGCCGCTCGCGCGGTTTGCCGTCGGCTTCCTCGGCCTCACGGGCGCGCTCGAGATCTTTCGCATTGCGTACTTCGGCGCGCTCCTCCCGAACACGTTCTACGCCAAGGTCGGTCTCCAGCTCCGGCATGGTCTCTGGTACGTGTGGCAGTTCGTCCGCGACGGGGGCTGGGTCTTCGCGGTCGCGCCGGCGGCGCTCATCGGACCACGGCGAGCCGTCGCGGCCCTGTGGCTGGCCGTGATCGGTGCCTACGTCGCCTGGGTGGCGTCCATCGGCGGAGACGTGTTCGCGTTCCATCGCTTCATCGTCCCGGTGATTCCGCTCCTCGCGCTCCTGGTCGCCGTCGCTGCCGAGGCGGTGCTCGGGACGCAGCCCGCGCTCGCGGCCGCGCTCACCGCCGTCCTCGTCCTCCTCTGGGTCGGCGGGCTGCGCGGCACGTACGCATACGCGTGGTCGGCCGCCCGCGGCATCGACGGCATCTCGGCTGTGCTTCGTCCGACCGGGCTCGCGCTTCGCTCGGGCGCGCCGACCGGGACGACGGTCGCGATGGTGGCGGTCGGCGCTATCCCGTTCTTCGCGGGGCCCGGCATCCGGGTCATCGACATGATGGGCCTCGTCGATGCCCACATCGCGCGCCACGGCGTGCGCGTGCCGGACGGCCTGCCGGCGCACGCGCGCTACGACAACCTCTACGTGCTCGAACGGCTTCCCGATCTGATCCTCGTTCCGCCACCCTCCGTGTGGTCTTCCCGCCGGCGCCCGCTCACGGCCGCTGCCGTCCGGACCGACCCCTGCGGCACCGCGTTCCTCGGGCGCGTGGGCATCGAGACGGGTCTCTACGGGCGGGACTGTCCCCCCGGACCCCGTCCCGCATGCCCGTATGCGCTGCCCGTCGAGATCGATCTGATGAGCGCCGAGCGCCGCGCCATGTTCGAGCCCGTCTACGAGCGGGTGAGCGAGTTGCCGGTCATCGGCCGTCTCAACGCCTACCGCCGCCGCGGGTGGACGTTGCCGAGCGCCGGGCCGCCGCCCCCGGGCGCGACACGAAGCGAGACGGGACTCCAGGCCGAGCGCGCGGCTGGCGACGAGTAGCCGCGACCAACGCGGCTTCCCATTGCGCTTGCCCGATGACCCTGCCAGCCGGGACCTACTCGCGTAGGCAGGCGGCGGCGGGCGGTCCGCTCGACGGTGCTCGGGCGCCACCGACCGGGGCGCCGGCGGCGGGAGCATGTGCATACCCGACCCCGACGGCGACATGGACGTTCAGTGGACGGGTCCGCCCGGCAGCATGAAGTAGAACGATCGCCGCGTGCGGCACTGGCTGCACGCCACGCGCGCGATGCGCAGGCGGACTCCGGCGGAGACCGCCGCCGCGTGCTCCTCGAGGTGAAGAGGCCCAGCGCAGAGGGGGCAGGGCTTCGCCTGCGCGATGATCTCGACCCGGGCGGTCGAATCGATCACGATCGGGCGCTCCGGCGACCCGCCGGGCTCGAGGCGCGCCAGCCGCTCGAGGTCGCGCACCAGCCCCTCTTGCTCTCGCGCCCGCGCCCGGCGGAGCGCACGCGCCGAGGGCTTCCGTCGGGCCACGGCGCCGAGAATGCGGTATCCCGCCCTGCGGGGCAACGGCAGGCAAGCGGAGCGGGGCCCGCAACGCTGTGACCATCTTGGTTTACTATGATAGCCATCCTACCTTCGCACGCCAGCAGCGCGTCAGGCAACCGGACGTGTACCAAGACCTCCAAGCACGTCGGTAGGAACAGAATCGGCGGGCTGTCGCCGAGGCGTGCGAGTAGGCGAGCAGCGCTCCCGCCGCGGAGCCAGCGCCGCATTGCCGGTGTGGGGCCGCCCTCAGCGGACGTAGCCGAGCGCGTGCAACGCCTGCTGCGTCTCCGGTGAGACATGCACCTCCTCGGTGGAGGCGCCCGACGTCTCGAGCGTCTGCCGGCGACGCGCCCCTTCTATCTCGTAGTCGTGCAGCGCAGCCTCGAACATGGTGGGGGAGAACGCCGCTAGCGGACGGCGCTCGCTCGGGTCGGAGGAGAGAGCGTAGATGCTGTGGCTGGTCCGATTTCGCAGCAGCTTGAACATGCCCAGGCGGATGCCGCACGTGGCGTAGCCTATCCATTCAAAAAAAATCGGGCGCACCGGGACCGAGCCGCCCTGCAGGGCCGCGCCGAGGCTGCGACCCTGCACCTCCGGCAGCGGGGGGAGCCCGAGCAGCTCGAGCACGGTCGGCGCGACGTCCACCAAGCTGACCGGGGTATCGACCCGCCGGCCGGCAAGGATACCGGGGCCGCGAAACACGAGGGGCACCCGCAACGCCTCTTGATGGGCCGTGAACCCGTGCCCAGGGAGCCCGTGCTCGCCGAACCCCTCGCCGTGATCCGAGAGCAGCACGACGAGCGTCCGTCTGCCGAGCCCGAGGCGATCGAGCTTCTGGACGAACTCGGCCACCAGGTCGTCGGCCTCGCGGATGCTCTGGTCATAGCGGTCGAAGTCGTCTCGATACTGCTGCGGGACCACCGCCGCCACGGCCTCCGGAACTTCGTGGGCGTCCCTGAACAGCGAGCGGTACGCCGCCGTCGGAGCGTAGGGACTGTGCACCTTGTACGTGTGCAGGAAGAGGAAGAACCGCTGGTGCCGGTGCCGGCGCAGGTAGCGCGCCCCCTCGTGGAACACCCGCACGCCGCGCGTCGGCGCGTCCGCGGGATGATGCTCGGTGATCCCGTCAAACCCCCACCCCAGTCCGTACGCGGTGCCGACAAGGACGTCCTCGGTGATCGCGCGCGTCGCGTAACCGGCGTCGCGGAGCGCCTCCGCCAGGGTTCTTGCCGGGACGTGCGCTTCGAGGGTTCCTTTCGCGGGGAGCGCCGCGGGATAGAAGGCCGTGAAGAGGCTCAGGTGTGCGAAGTTCGTCAACGGATACGTCGTGCTGACGTCGGTGAATGTGGTGCCGCCCTGGATCAGGAGCCGGTCGATCGCGGGCGTGGTCGGGCGGAAGTGGCCGTAGCCGCTGACGTGGTCCGCCCGCAGCGTGTCGAGCGAGATCAGGACGAGGTTCGGCGCGCCCTGTGGCTCCGGCCGCGAATCCGGCGCGAGCACACGGGGTACGGACCACAGCGGATCGCCCGCGTTCCGGGTGGACCTCGCGAGCTGGAGACGCAGCCGGCATCCGCGCGCCCCCAGGCGGATCGTGGTCGTGGCGAGTTGCCAGCCTCGCGCCTGTGGGTCTCGCATGTCGATCCGGCCGCAGTGTAGGACAGTCGCCCAGCGCCAGCGGCAACGGAGCGTCGCGAGGAAGTCCGTCGTCGCCCCGGGCGCCGCGTGGGCGGCATTCGACAGTCCGTAGCCGACTTCGATCCTCGCCCCCGCCGGCAGATCGAACGGCTCGCTCTCCAGGACGTCGGGCACAGGACGGAACGCGTCGAGCCGTACGTTGAAGCTCGCGGCGGGATCGCGCGGCGAAACGGCGACCACGAGCTTCGCACGCTCGCGGTCTCGGGAATGCCGATGCAGGCGCCATCCCGTGCGGACGGTCGACCAGACCAGGCCAGCCGCCAGCCCCGCGGCAAACACCTTCTGCGCGGGGGATGACAACTCTTGAAGGCTCACGACGAAGGCGCTCGTGGGAAGGTCGGCGAGGTCGCCCGGGATCCGCAGCCTGGCGCGGACGACGCCGTCGCGGGGCGGGAGGTTGGTGAGGCGCGCGACCGTCTCACGATCGCGCGTGAACGGAACCTCGCGCAGCTCCTCGCCGATGGACGCGACCGCCGTGTGCGGGGCCTGCCGCACGGCCGCGAAGTGTCCCGGGCCGAGGCGGAGCGCGACACGCTCCGAGGGCCGCGGCTCCCGGCACGCCGTCGCCGCGAACGAGACGGCCGCGGCCAAGAGCAGGGATATCGGACGTCCGCCCCCACGTCCCGTTGCTCGCTCGCGTTCTACTACCGACACGCGTGTTCTAACCTGGGTAGTCCAATACGTGGCGGAGCAGGGCGTCGTCAAGGAAGATTCCGGAGCCGGTCGGCCGAAGGTCAAGCGATCCGTCGCTTGCGCCTCCGGCGGCGGGCGCTCTCGCCCGGCGCGCACCAGGTGGGGCTCCGCTACGCCCCGCGCTCCTTCCGCCTCGAGAAGCTGAAGGCGCTCGGGTACGTGAAGTGACGTCGACCGCGGGCTCGCCCGCAAGGAGGGATGAGCGCAATCGCGCGGCGGTGCGACAGGCCGAGCAGCTCCCCGGGGCCTGCGGTTGGGCCAATCCCCCGCGTCTGGTAGAAAACTCGGCTCCCGACCATGCGCCCGCCCGCCACCGCGCGTCTGGTAGCGCTCGCGGCCGCGATGAGCGCGGTCGCGGCCGGCCTCGCTGCGTGGAGCGGCGGCTTCGGGGCGCGCGTTGGCGGCCCCGACCTGTACGCGTATTTCCTCGCGAAGCAGGCCTACGTCGCCGAGACGTTCCGGGCGGGCCACCTGCCGCTCTGGAATCCGTACGAGTTCTGCGGCCTGCCGCTGCTCGGAACGGCGCAGGGCTCGGCTCTCTACGCGCCGGTCGTGCTCGCCAACATGGCGCTGTCCGCGACGGTAGCGATGCAGGTTCTCTACGACCTCCACATCGCGGCCTACATCCTGCTGACACTCGTCTACCTCACGCGCCGGGGCCACGGCCTTCCCAGCGCGGGCGTCGCCGCCGCGCTCGCGACCGCGGGGGTGTTCCGCGGGGCCGCGGGCGCGGGGATCGACCACCCGCCCTTCCTCTTCTCGGTCACGTACCTGCCGGCCGTCCTCCTCGCGTGGGACGGGATCGGCGCGCGCCGCCCCGGCGCGGAGGCTCTCCTCGCCCTCCTCGCCGGCGTGCAGTGGCTGCCGGGCTATCCCGAGTTCCCGTTGGAGACGGCCGTCGTGCTCGTCCTCGTCGCGGCGCTGGAGCCGGCACCGGGTGCGCTCCGGCGCGTCGGGCTCGCGGGCGTGCTCCTCGCCCTCGGGGCGCTCGTCGCGGCGGTGCAAATCCTGCCGACCGCGGAGACGGTCGCCGAGAGCACCCGCGGCGACTACCCGGAGCAGCTCAAGCTCGCGCGGCTCCTCTTCGCCATGCACGGCCCGTGGCAGCTCGTGAACGTGAGCCTCTGGCGCCTGGGTGGCGCGGGCGTCGTCTGCCTCGTCCTCGGCCTCGCCAGCGACGCACGCCGGCGGCTCGCCTGGCTCGTCGCCCTCCTCTGGGCGCTGTTCCCGACCAATCGGCCCTTCATCTGGCTCTACGAACTGTGGCCGTTCTCGGGCCTCCGCTTCGCTCACGGCTGGAACACGATGGCGCCCTTCTTCGCGGGCTGCTTCGCCGCCGCGGGCGTCGAGCGCCTGGCGCGGCGAGAGGGCCGGGATCGCGTCGCCCTCGCGGTCGCCCTCGGCGTCGCGGTGCTCGCGCTCGCGCTCCGCACGACCGACTTCCCACGGCCGCTGGTCGCGGCCGCCGCGCTCGCCTGCGCCGCCGCGGCGGTGCCCGGGCTCCGACGGCGCGGCGCGTGGGCGCTCCCCGTGGCCCTCGTCGCGCTCCACGCGGCCGGCATCCTCGGCGGCGTCGGCTCGACTGGGCTCAGGCCTGCCCCGGACCTCGACGCGCACGCGCGGCGCGCGGCTGTGCTGCGCGCTCTCCGCGAGCAGCTCCCCGACGCGCCCCGCGTGCTCGCACCACCTGAGCTGCGCGCCGGCATGCCGCTGCGGGCGCGCCTACCATGCCCGGTCGGCTACGAGCCCGCCGTCCCGCCGCGCCGGGTCGAGCACCTCGCATCGGCGCTCGGCCTCGACACGCTCTGGTGGAGCGCCGAGGGGCGGCAAGGGATGTGGCAGACGCTCGCCGCGCGCCCAGGCACGGCGGCCGCGCTCGGCATCGGTCTCGTCGCGCTGCCGCATGCGGAGGCGGCGCAGCTCATCGGCAGCGGTTACCGCTTCGTGGGCGTGCTGCAGCCCGGTGACTTCGTGCTCCACCGCCCTGCACCGCGCTTCCGCCTCCTCCACGCGGCCGTCCGGGCCGCCGACGAGGGGGCAAGCCTCCGGATCGTGACCGACCCCGCCTTCGACCCTGCCGCCATGGTCGTCCTCGAGGAGGAGCCGCCCCCGCTCGCCCAGCCGCCCGCCGGCGCTGAAGAGCGCGTGCAGGTCGTCGCCGAGACGCCGGAGCGGATCACGCTCGACGTCGTGCTCGCGAGCCCGGGGCTGCTGGTCTTGTCCTCGTCGCGCTCCTCGCCCGCGCGCGCCGGCGCCCGCCGACCGCGACGGCGAGCGCCGCCCAGGCCGCGACGAGCGCAGCGAGCACGGCGCGCAGCCCCGGCGCCTCGTAGCGGAATTCGACCCGGCGAATCGCCGGTCCGCGCGAAGCGCCTCGCACGCAGCGGTTCGGCTGCGATCGGGTCGGGCTCGCCCTGGCCGACGCGTTCGCCCCCGGGTAGCGGCCCGCCGTCGACGGCGCGCCGCGCTCTCTGCGGGGGGCGCCGCGGCCACCGGCCGATGCCCGCACACGCCGTCGCGGTTTGCCGTGCGGGACGGGCGCCGGCTATGACGGGCGTCCGCATGGCGTCCGACGCGAAGCCGCACTGTTACCTCGAGCTCTTCCTCGTGTCCTTCGCGGTGATCGTGCTCGAGATCAGCTACACGCGCGTCTTCTCCTTCAAGCTCTTCTACTACTTCACCTACCTGATCATCGGCATCGCGCTCCTCGGCCTCGGCGCCGGCGGCGTGCTGATCGCCACCTGGCCGGCGCTCCGACGCGCTCATCGCCTCGACGCAGCTGAACACGCTGCACGTCGCCGACCGGGTCGCCGAGGTGCTGAAGCTCCTGCTTGTGTGCGCCGCGCTGTTCGGGCAGTTCCTGGCCGGGGGCGTCGCGCTCGCGGCGATCTTCGCCGCCCGCCCCGACGACATGCCCCGGCTCTACGGCGCGGATCTCCTCGGCGCGGCGCTCGCGTGCGCCTCGTGCGTGCCGCTGATGCGCCACCTCACGCCCCCGGGGTGCGTCATGCTCGCGGGGCTCTGCTACCTGCTCGCCGGCCTCCGCCTCGGCCTCGCCCACGCCCGTGCCGCGGCCGTGCCCGGCGCGGCGCTCGCCGCCGCGCTCCTCCTGCTGGCGCTCTTCCCTCGCATCCTCCCCGACCCGATCGTCGACGAGGCCAAAACCATGAGCCCGCAGCGGCGCGGCGCCTCTCGGGTCCTCTTCTCGCGCTGGGACCCCGTCTTCCGCGTCGACGTGGTGGAGCACCCCGTCCCGGGCGATCCCCACTACATCCTCAACCACGACGGCATGTGGGGCTCGGTCCTGACGCGCTTCGACGGCGACCTCGGGACGCTCGGCCGCTTCGAGAGCGATCCGCGGGCGTACCCGTTCAAGCTCCGCCGGAAGCTCGAGCGCGTGCTCATCATCGGCGCGGCCGGAGGCCAGGAGATCCTCGCCTCCCTCTACTTCGGCGCGACGCGCATCACCGCCGTCGAGCTGAATCCCGTCACCGTCTCGCTGCTCACCACCCACTTCGCCGACTACACGGGTCACCTGGGCGACGACCCCCGCGTCACGCTGGTGAACGCCGAGGGCCGCTCGTTTCTGATGGGCGACCGCGAACGCTACGACTTGATCTGGTTCGTCGCCCCGGACAGCTACGCGGCGATGAACGCCGCGACCTCGGGCGCGTTCGTGCTCTCCGAGAGCTACCTCTACACGCGCGAGATGGTGGCCGAGAGCCTGCGCCACCTCGCGGACGGCGGCATCGTCTGCATGCAGTTCGGCGAGATCGACTTCGAGCGCAAGCCCAACCGCACGGTGCGCTACCTCACCACCGCCCGCGAGGCGCTCCGGCGGGCGGGCATCGCCGACTTCGATCGGCACGTGCTGGTCGCCACGTCGCCTTCCTTCGGCTCGCTCTCGACCATCCTGCTCGCGCGGTCCCCATTTGACACGGAGGACGTGGCGCACTTCGTCGACGCGAGCGCGGCGATCAGCGGGAGCCGGGTACGCCACGCCGCCGGAGTAGCGGCCGGCGACGGCATCGTCGGGAAGGTGATCGACGGGTCGCCGGCCACGCTCGCCGCCGCCCTCCGCTCCTACCCCTACGACGTGCGGGCGGTGAGCGACGACTCGCCCTTCTTCTGGCACTTCACCGGCTTCCGCGCGGCGGTGACGGGCGTCGTCATGGCCGGGAAGCCCCTCCTCGACCCGAGCGAGGGCGCAGGTGAGCGCGTCCTGGTCGCGCTCCTCGCCTTGGTGATCGTCATGGCGGCCGCCGCGCTCCTTCTCCCCTTGGCGGCGATCCATCGCACCTGGCGCGAGATTCCGTACAAGGGCCGGGCCGCCGTCTACTTCGCGGCGATCGGCATGGGCTTCATGTTCTGGGAGATCGTGCTCATCCAGAAGCTCACGCTCTTCCTCGGCTACCCGACCTACTCGCTCACGGTGACCCTCTTCGCGCTCCTCGTCTTCACCGGGCTCGGGAGCCTCGCAAGCGGCCGCTGGCGAGGGCGCCGGGACCGGGCCCTCGCCGCGCTCTTCGGCGTGATGGTCTGCCTCTCGCTCTTCTACCAGTTCGGCCTCGGCACCGTGGTGGCGCGCTTCGGCGGCGCCGCCCTGGCGCCCCGCATCGCGATCGGGGTCGGCCTCCTGGCTCCGCTCGGGCTCTGCCTCGGCGCCTTCATGCCGCTCGGTCTCCTCACCGTCGCGGGCGTCAGCCGCCATCCCGCGGAGTTCGTCGCCTTGGCCTGGGCGGTGAACGGGTTCGCGTCGGTGGTGAGCTCGATCCTCGCCGTCATCCTGTCGATGGTGGTCGGGTTCAACGCCGTGCTGATGGCGGCGATCGCCGTCTATCTGGTCGGCATCCGGGCGCTCGCCGGCATCCCCGCGCGCCCGCTCAGCGGGTGACGCGCCGCACGGCCGCCGCCCAGCAGCGCGACGCTGCCGGGCCGCGGATGGCGCCCGCTCCGGGGCGCCGGCGGCGGCCTGGACGTTCAGTGGACGGGTCCGCCCGGCAGCATGAAGTAGAACGAGCGCCGCGTGCGGCACTGGCTGCACGCCACGCGCGCGACGCGCAGGCGGACTCCGGCGGAGACCGCGGTGCTCCTCGACGTGGAGAGGCCCGGCGCAGAGAGGGCAGGGCTTCGCCTGCGCGATGATCTCGACCCGGACGGGCGAATCGATCACGATCGGGCGCTCCGGCGACCCGCCGGGCTCGAGGCGCGCCAGCCGCTCGAGGTCGCGCACCAGCCCCTCGTGCTCTCGCGCCCGCGCACGGCGGAGCGCACGCGCCGAGGGCTTCCGTTGGGCCACGGCGGCGAGAATGCGGCATCCCGCCCTGCGGGGCAACGGCAGGGCAGGCGGAGCGGGGCCCGCAACCCTGTGACTACCTTGGTTTACCGTGGTAGCCATGCTCTGACCAATGTGTCGCCAGCGTCCCACGTCGAGCAGCGTCTTCAGGCGAGATTTCCGAAGCGAACGAAGAGCTCGGGCGGGTCATTTGCCGCGACCAGCGCAGTCAACGCGTCGGCCGTCACGCCGTGCAACGCTCGCCCGTCGACCCGAATGATCGGGAACGCCGTGCTCGAGCCAGCCCCGGCCCGCTGCGGCCCCAGCCACTCCCCGAGCCTCCCCACCACCCGGTCCCCGAGCATCACGTAATCAAGGTGCTGGACAGAGCTTGTCCAACCAGAAGGTCCCGGCGGCTGCGTAGAACCCGTCCTGAAAGTGGAACCCATCGGGCTGGAAGGTCGGATGCCGGAGCACCACGCCCCAGTCAGGACCGTTCAGGACGCCAAGTCTGAGTTCGATGCGCCGCACGGCACTCACGTAAGCTTCCAGTTGTCTGGCCGTCGTGGCTCCCGAGCTTACCGGCCCACTGAGGGACGTGTCGGCTCGGTTGAACGGCGGGGAGATGAAGACCGGGACCGATCCCATGATCGTCCGCCAGCCCGCAATCCGCAGCGCCGTCGCATGTGGGTTGTAGCCATTCGGATCGGCCGAGTGGTTGTGAGCATCGTTCGTGCCCTGGGCATTCACGAGCAGCGCAACGACCTGCTCGCCGCGCTCGGCGGCCAGCGGCAGCACCGCCCTGGCGAACGGCAAGCCGTGGTTGCAGGCGTAATACTCCAGTGGGAGCGTTGGCCAGATGCCGGGAAAGTGGCAATAGGGGGTGGCATCCACGAACCAGTGCTCGGTATTGGACGCACTTATCGCCCAGTTGCGGACTGGCAGTCCGGCGTACTGACAGGGGTAGTCGATCTGTCCAAGCGTCCATTCGAGGGTGATGGCGGCGTTGATGGGGCTAGCCACCGCCCGCACAGCGGACAGCTTGTCGCGCCAGGTATCCCCATGTGTGGTCGATTCGCCGACCATCACGAT
>WNGI01005758.1_pt1 | contig 11210 bp, 6 predicted proteins | sample 5400621 | NCBI WGS metagenome assembly WNGI01 (sample SAMN13153374, study PRJNA577476) | soil metagenome | isolation source: 20 cm soil or saprolite under Garry oak tree replicate 1 | place: USA:California | collected 2016-06-15
TTTCCCGATCGTATCGCTCGGACCAGAGCTGATAGCCGTTGGCCACGTTGATGAGCTGAACGCTGATTCGGATTTTGTTCCCCATTTTGCGCACGCTTCCCTCGAGGACAGCGGAAACCTCGAGCTTCTTTCCTATCTCGCGAATGTCTTCCGTCTTGCCTTTATAGGCGAACGACGACGTGCGAGATGCAACGCTCAACGATTTGATCTTCGACAGAGCGTTGATGATTTCTTCAGCCATGCCGTCAGTGAAGTATTCGTTCTCCGGATCCGCGCTCATGTTGGTGAACGGGAGCACGGCAATCGACTTTACCGACTGCACGCCCTCAGGTACCGGAATAGCGGTCGGTGTTGTGACAGTTGGCGCGACAAGTGCGCGACCGAATTCTCCCGATGTCGTGAAGCGCGCTGCGGCATCCTTCGCCATCGCCTTTGAAACGGCTTGATCTATTTCTTGAGGTACTCCTTCGAGAGCGTCGCTCAGTGATGGAACCGGAGCCGTGAATCGTTTCGTGAGAACCGCCTGCGCGGTGGGACCGCTGAATGGACGTTCGCCGGTGAGCATCTCGTAGACAACGCAGCCGAGACTGTACTGATCGCTTCGGCCGTCGATGTCGATATCGCCCGCAGCTTGCTCGGGACTGACGTACGCGGGCGTTCCGACGATCATGCCCGTTTGAGTAATCGTGTCGCTGCCGGCAAGACTCACTGCTTTGGCGATTCCGAAATCCATCACCATCGCCATGTCTTCGTTGAGCATGATGTTCTCGGGCTTGATGTCCCGATGAACGATTTGCCGGCGGTGTGCATAATCGAGAGCGCTGGCAACCGCTCGGCCAATGCCAAGCGTATCCTCGAGCGAAAGCTGACCCTCGCGATTCATGCGGTCGCGCAGCGACTCGCCCTCGATGTACGGCATCACGTAGAACAGATAACCACCCGCTTCTCCGGAATCGAAAAGCGGAAGGATGTGCGGGTGATTGAGACGAGCCGCGAGCTTGATCTCTCTCAGGAATCGCTCAGAGCCGACCGCGGAGGCAAGCTCTGGGTGAAGAACCTTCACCGCTACCGAGCGTCCATGGCGGAGATCTTGGGCGAGGTAAACGGTCGCCATTCCGCCACGGCCAAGCTCTCGCTCGATCGTGTAGCGCGACTCGAGCGCAGACTTGACGCTATCCAACATCGCCGTCGTTCCTGACTCCATTGGCAAGGGCTGGAAACTTACGTCTCGTCACCATCGCCAGAAAGGCCGAATTGACGGACTTCGCTAGGCTCTTGAGAGGGCGTTGATGACAATGTCGCCGATTGCTTTGAAATCGTCGTCGAAATGGTGGCCGCCGTTTCGCACAACTTCCTTCGTTAATCCAGGCGGAGCATCGCGACAGCCCGAATCTTTTTCTTCAGCGCCGTAGACGCAAAGAAGATTCATGCCGCGGAGCTTCTCGAGCTCCGGCAGTGTCGGCACGTCGGACGGTCGGCGTGACTGGATGAAAATGTCCTTGAAGTGAAACTGGAAATTCACGCGAGGCGCTAATCCCAGCATCGCTACCAGCGTCACTCTCGCGCGAAGATCGGGAGGAAGTCGCGAAATCATGAACGGGGCAATGTCGGCTCCGCGCGAGTAACCGACGATAGCCACTCGCTGCATCGACCACGCGGACAGGTAATGTCGCATGATGCGGATCATGTCCGAGCCACTGCTATCTGGTGTTCTTCGGTGCGCCAGATAAGAACGGATGTCGAGTACAACCACCGGAATCCCGCGCGCAACGAGCTCTGCGCTTACACCCTTATCGAGCGCCGCAAAACCTCCATCGCCGGTCAGCAAAATCGCGAACACGCCACCTGCCGATGTGCGCGTGGTCTTTTCCGCCAACGGGAGGTCGCGAACGTCCGCAGTGTAAAGGGGCTGAGCGTTCTGCGCGGCGGCGGAGCGTGACGCTGCCAGTGCCAGAACCAACATGAAAATTCGTGGTCTAATAGAGGTCATCGCGATACTACACCGCGGAGGCCGCCGGAGATCAACGCCGCAGTGTTCGCCAGCACGCGCGGCAATGCAAGACCGCCCGGTGATGCGAGATAACGCGGCTCCCATGACGGATCGAATTTGTCCTTGTACATACGAAGGCCACGGAAATTGTAGAAGTGCTCACCGTGCCGATAAAGCAGCGCGCCGGCCCTATTCCAGAGAGGCGCGAGAGTCCGATTCTGCAATCCCGAAAGCGGCGCCATTCCAAGATTGAATCGATTGTATCCCTGCTGTTTTCCCCACTGCAGAAGCTCGATAAAGAGATACTCCATCACTCCCGCAGGCGCAGCCGGAGAGTATCGCATCAAATCGAGTGAGATTTCCGTGCCGTCGCCGCTCGCGAGAAGATTTGCAAATGCAACGATGCTCTCACCTATTCTGACGATTCCGACCGGGAAGCGCCGGATGTAACTCTCGTCGAACCTTCCCAATGAAAATCCTTTCTCGCGCGTGTGCTTCTCGTCGAGCCACGAGTCCGACACGAGGTGCAGCTCAGGCAACACCGCGACGGTTTCCTCCGGCTGCAGGACGCAGAAAGTCGCACCGTGTCGCGATACTTCCGTGATCGTTCGCCTCAGTCCTTTGCGTTTGCCACCCGCGAGACTGAAAGTGTCGAGTGGAACCACTGCCGCCTCGCCAAGCTTTAGCAGCGTCAGACCGAGGTCGATGTAGAGCGGCAATCTGTCAGTTCCAATTTCGTAGAATACGGGCCACGCACCGTGACGGTCGGCCTCTTCACGAAAATGCCACGCCAGCTCGGTGACTTCGTCCTCAGGTCCAACGGGATCGCCGAGCGCAACCCAGCTTCTTCCTTCCACGCCGTACATCAGGAACGCATTGCCGCTCGGACTGAACAGAAGTGCCTTGTCTCCGAGGAAAACGAGATTCGCCGCGGTTTCTGACGATTTGCGAATAATCGCTCGCGCGCGCTCGAGCTCCTCGTCCGTCGGAAGCGCGGGCTCTGCCTCCGCGTGCCGCAGCATTCGCATCAATGCGAAAATTCCAAGCGCGGCGATTACTCCAACGGTCGCGCGAAGAAAGCGCGGCGCGTCACCGTGCGTCGTGAACCGCAGCCAGAGCTCGTTGGAGAACTCGACGTGCTTGTATGAGAAAAACCCGATCCAGATCGTCACGCCCGCAACGACGATCACCGCAACAATCCAGCTTGGTGCGATTGGCTCGCTGGTTATCGCTGCCTTGCGATAGAATGCGCGATGAGACGGAGCTACTATCGCGAGCACGACTGAAAGGATCAGCGCTTCCTCGTAATCAAGGCCTTTGAGAAGCGACGCAGCGATACCAACAATGAGGAGGGTAACAGTGAGACCGTATGCCGCATCGAGTCTGCGTGCGATGCCCCACGCGAGAACGATCAATCCTGCGCCTGCGATGCTGCCGGCGAAATGCGAGAACTCGATTACTCCGAGTGGAAGAACGCGGTCGAGCGCCGTGAGTCTTCCGTGAACCGATGGAGTTGCACCGGATATGAGAAGTACAACCCCCGCGATGAACGTTGTCGCGCTAAGCGCCTGCGGTAGAATCCACGAAGTCCAGCGCGCAGCGAATGATCCTGCAGTAGTCGCGGCGAGCGCGACACGCTCGCGTTGCCGCAAAGCTTCGTACGTCGCGAGCATCAAAAGCGAGAGAGCAAACGGCAGCAGATAGTAGATCGCACGGAATGCAAGCAGTGCAGCGATGGTAGAGGCCGCTGGCAAATACGGTTTCAGCAACAGCACCATCAACGTCTCGAAGATTCCGAGTCCGCCCGGTATGTGACTGATCTGCCCCGCGAATTGCGCGAGGAGAAATGCGCCAAGGAATGGGAGGAAGCCGAGTGCATGTCCCGGCGGCAAGAGCGCGTAGAGGACTGCGCCCGCGGCTGCCCAATCGAGCGTCGCAACACAGAGCTGCACCGTTGTCGTGCGAAGCGACGGTATCGGAAATTCCCAACCGCCGATGCGCAGGGGCCTGCGCTGCGCGGCGCTCCATGCGATATAGGCGGCGACGATTGCGAGAAGCAACACTCCGGTCGGCCGGAGAACCGCGTAAGGAAGACCGAGCAGCTCCATCGTCGTCGCGGGCTCGAGCAGGAAAACCGCTCCGCTCAGGAACAGCATTCCCAAAACGAATGTTGCGCCGACGAAGCTCACTGCCTGCGCAATCTCTGACGTCGACAAACCCCACGCGCTCCAGAACCGATAACGCACAGAGCTTCCCGTGACGAGCGGGAAGCCGAGCGTCTGACTCAAACCGTACGAGATGAATGAGCTGAAGGCGACGCGATGAAATCGGAGCGGCTTCCCCACATACGCGAGCGCGATTGCATCGTACGCCGGCAAGAGGGCGTATGCGATGAACGTGAAAAACAGCGCAAGAAATACATTCGATGGCGGCAGCGCGAAAATCGCTCGCGTGATGTCGCGATAGTGATACGCTCGCAGCTCGCCGTGCAACACGAACAATGCGATGACGAGCAGGGCGAGAATCACCAGTGGCCCAACCCACGGCGGCAGAAGCTTCCGCGGAGTCAGAACAGTCGGCTCGCTGATCTCGATGCTCGTCACGCTGGAACCTCGACGCTCGCTTTGCGCTCGAGCTTTCCCCAGCCAACGATGTGGCCGCGGATCGCCGCGACAAATGAGCGCAGCACGACCCAGTACATGACCTGCCTGTATGCGAAGCGTTGCAGAAACACCAGCCAAGTGAGACTGCGATCTTCGCCGGGCTCCGCGAGAAATGCAATCACAGCCGCAACCCAGTCGACCGCGAGGAAAACCGCGTAAAACGTCAACACCTGCTCGAGATTCGTTACGGCGTAAGTGTCACCGTGTTCCTGCTTCACGAGCCAAACTGAAACGAGACTCCAGATAAAAAGCAGATCGGCGATTGGTGAGAGCGCGGTGAACACGAGCTGGAAGAGCCATACATTCGGCATCGCGATCCATCCGAGTGTTCCGTACCGCGTTCGGAACAGAGCGTCGCGATGCTTCCACATGCATTGCAGAGTTCCGAACGACCAGCGAAAACGCTGTTTCGCCAAACCACCGAATGAGTCCGGTGCTTCGGTGTAAGCAATCGCGTCATCGGCGTAGGCGATTGACGCGCCGTTGCGACGAATCGAAAGCGTGAGATCCTGATCCTCGGCAAGAGTGTCCTCGCTGAATCCGCCAACTTTTTCGACGAGATCCTTGCGCCACGCACCAACTGCTCCCGGAACAACAGTGATGCAGTTGAGAAGAGAGAAGGCTCGACGATCGAGATTCTGGCTGACGACATATTCGATCGCCTGCCACCGTGTGATGATGTTGATTCGGTTTCCAACTTTTGCATTTCCCGCTACTGCGCCCACAGAGGGATCAGCAAGTGGCGCGACAAGCTTGCGAAGAGTGTCGTGTCTGAAGAGCGTATCGGCATCGAGACCAACTATGATTTCTCCGCGCGCGCGAGCGATGCCGTAGTTCAACGCGCTCGCTTTGCCGCCGTTTGGTTTTGCATAAATCACAACACGGGCCTCATTAGCGTACGTCGCGCGCGCGACGGCGTACGTCATGTCGCTCGAGCCGTCGTCGACGACGATGATCTCGATCGGACCCTCGTAATCCTGCTCGAGGAGGCTGGCGATGGTCTGATTGATCACGAGCGCTTCATTGTAAGCCGGGACAATCACGCTCAGCGACGGTGCGAAATCCGCGTCCACCTTTCTTCGGGGACCAAAGCGATGCAGCAGTCCGAGCCCAATGATCACGATGAGACGCCCTGCCCCGAGCCCGACGGCAATCAAAAGAATCCAGTGCATCGACCAATCGAGTCCGCCCACTACACCGAACGATGCCAACTCGACAAGGCGCGCAACCGCGCTTGACGGAGGCAGCGGTGGCATCGCCTCTTCGCGCGTGAAGCCGGCAAGATCGGAGAGTAAAACCAGCGTGTCGCCTCGGGCGCGCAGACTATCGATCAGCGCCCCGAGTGCCGCGACAGTCTGACTGCGATCTCCACCGCCATCGTGCAACAGGACGACGTTTCCGCGCGATCGGCGATCGAGCACCGTCTGAACGATTCGTTGTGCGCCCAGCTCTTTCCAATCATCGGAATCGACGTGCAATCCCGCTGTCACATACCCGAGATCAGCCGCGATCGAAACGGGAACAAGCTCGTCTGCTGTAGTCGGCTCGGCGTCTCCGAAATAGGGTGGGCGGAAAAATGCGGAGCGCCTGTCGAACACTGCCTCGAGCAATCGCTCGTTCGCGTCGAGCTCGAGTCGCGTTACGAACGCAGACGTGAGCGCGAGATTGGGGTGAGTGAATGTGTGATTTCCAAACTCGTGACCTTCCGCGACGATTCGTCTCGAGAGTGGAATGTGCCGCTCGACGCTCGTTCCAATTAGAAAGAAAGTTCCGGGTGCGTGACGCGATGCGAGGGTGTCGAGGATTGCCGGTGTCCACCGCGAATCAGGACCATCGTCGAACGTGAGAGCGACACGATGCGCACTCACCCCGGTGCGTTCTACAACGTACGGCGACGGATACTCGGTCAGCTGTTCACTCGTAATGAGACCCGTCGAATCCGCGTGAGTTACGCGAACTCCTGACGTCGGGCGCGACGCGAGCCGAAGAATTTCGCCATCGCCGTCAAACTTCACGTCGTAACCCGGAGGAATGTCAGCGAGATCGGCTACGCTCGGCGGAGCGTTTCTCTTGCCGAGAAATTGCCAGACGCCGGGATCTTCCGAGCCAAGCCGCCAGATCGCTTCACCGGCCGCGCCAAGTTTGCGCGCCTCGCGCGTTTCGTCGAAAGCGGTGACGGCATCGAGGAACCACACGACGTGATCTGTGGAATCGGGCTCGGTCCAGGCGATGTAGGGATTGAGAGCGGCGGAATCGAACTGAAGTCTGAGACGGCGTTGGCGGGCTTCCGCCATCACGTCCTGAAAAGTCATCTCCTGTCCCGAACTTTTTACATCGCCGTCATTCCAGTCATAGCCATAAGCACCGAGAGCAAAAACCGCCTTTCCTGGCGGAATGTCGCGAAGCAGTTGGCGAGCGTGCTGTACGTACCAGCTCTCACTCGCGACTGGGCCCGGATCGCTTCCGCGAAAATGCTCGTCGTAGAGCATGAGGAAGAGACGATCGTTGGCGGCGGCGTAGGTTCTTACAGCCGTAGAATCCATGTCCGTCGAAATCGCTTGTGAAACGATCGCGCCTTTCGGCTGAAGAGCTGCGCGCAGCTCGAAAGCAAATCTGCCGAGCGACACATCGAGGTCGGACGGAATTTCTTCGAAGTCGAGCGTGACACCTGCGAGACCGTATTGATCGACAGCGCCGGCGAGCTGATTGATCACGCTCGCGCGCGCCGCAGCACTCGAGAGAAGTCCGCGCAGACGCTTCGAGTCGAACTGATGCGTGCGAGAATCAAAATTGCCGACCATCATCAAGACGCGGGGCCGGTGACCCACGGGTTGACGTTGAGCGACGTAAAGAACTTTTCGATCGATTGCGAGGTTAACTGAATCGCCGCGCGGATCAAGGAATCCCCATTCGCAAACGACCCAGTCGAGAGCAGAAGCGTGCGCTTCGAACGACGCGAAGGAATTGTCGTCCCAGTTCACGTAGAATCCGGCGACTTCTCCGCGGGATGAAGCCTGCGTACTTGACGATGCGATTGTTGGCGGAGCGCGTGCTTCAGGAATCGGCAATGCGGCTGCGTTGGTCTTTCTCGCAGGACGACGCACCGGCAGGAACGGAGTTTTGACACCGAGCGCGGGACGACGACGCTCGAGCGCGACAAAGAGACGGCGCTTCGCAGCTAGTCGCTCGCGATCCTTTCGGGTGGTGGCGAGTCGGGGCGCGACCGCAAGATTGCGCTTCACATGGAAATTCTGAGTGAGCGCGGGAAGAAGCGGAGGAATGAGAATTCCGGCGACGATCGCTCCGCCGGCGAGCGTTGTGAGCGCGCCGAGGACGAGCGCTGCGCGGCGGATGAGCCGCCAGCGTTTGCCGGAAGGGTCGAGAAAAACCGGTGGGGTGGAGGAAGTTCTGCCGGTCACGAGTCTTATAGTCTAGCTGGCCTTTAAAGTTTCGCACTGTTAGAGCGGAACTGATGCCGCGGAGGCGTCTCCGCGCCTTCGCGGCATGAGTTCCGTTTTCCACTCTCTCTCTCTTCACAAATAGAAAAAGGCCGCCCCGCGGGACGGCCTTTATACCGGAAGCATCGGGTTCAGTGGGAGCGGCTTCCGCCCTTACGCCCACCTTCCCGCATCGATGAATGATCTTCCGGTTTTCCGTAACCACCACCGCCCGGTTTTTCACCGCCGTGCGATGCCTTGTTGACGGTCGCCCAGGCGCGGCGCTCGGCTTCATTCTCCGGTACGCCGCGTTCCTCGTAGCCTTCCTCGATGTGGTCGGCCTGTCGTTTTTGCTTGTCGGTGTATTTCGATTTATCACCGCGTGGCATTGTGACACACTCCCTCGTGAGACACCACCGATAAATGCAGAGAGTGTGCCGGACTGGAGTTCCGGTCACCGGTACCCGGTACCCGGTACCCGCGCAGTTCCGAAAATCACGCCGTTCGACCCAGCGAAGACGATTGGATAACCGGCGTGCTTGAGTTCACTGACAAGATTCCGTGACGAATCACGCGGCATTAGATCCTTGTGAATCACAACGCGACTCACTCCGTGATCCGAAAGAATTCTCATCGACGACGAATCGGGTAGCGCGTTCGCGGCGCGAAGGAGTGAATCAGTAACCGGCGGCGTCACACTTCCGTGAAGTGCGACGACACGTCGCAAATGTCCCGCACTCGCGTAGATGTAACGCGTCGAAAATGGAGTCCGCCAACCTGATCGATTAGCTGTCGGCAATTCTACAACGCCGCCACGATCGGCTTCCGAGGCCAAATATGGATACGCATCCGAAAGACTCATCGGACCGGGCGCTACGACCGATCTGCCTGCAAACCATGGCGCCGGCCAATACTCGATCACGACAAGAGCGATCACAACAGTCGCGATAATTCGACTCCGTCGCGTTCCGACGCGTCGCTCGAGAGCAGTGAGACCGAGCCCGCACAGAATCGCACCCGCAAGCCAGGCAAAGAAAAAGACTCGCATAGGCCATCTGATGCCGGGAATAACAAGCCAGATCTTTCCCGGCATCGGCAACCATTCTGCGTGACCCAACGGGTTGAGGTTGACAGGCCTGAGAATCGGACCAAGCGCGAGCACGAAACAAATCACAGCAAGGGACACGAGAATCCACATCGTCGCTCGGTTCTCTTTGTTTCGCCGGAGCGTGATGATCGCGTAAACCGCCAGCGTGATCGCAACCAATCCTGGAAATGCAGGCGTATAGCTGAGCGCGGTCGTCCAGGTGGTTCGTCTTACGAGCGGAGTCCAAGACCATACGGCCATCCAGTCCGGCATCCTGAGTGGCGCAGCAAGCTCCATCGAAAAATTTGCGAGCGTCCTGGCATCGTGGGCGTAACCGAAGTCAGAGCTGAATCGCAGGTAATGAGACAGAATCGGTGTCAGCAGAGCAGCAGCAAATATTCCGGTCGCGAGAAGTCCGCCCAATGCACGCGTGTTGAAGCGGTAGCGTCCGAAGATCCAGCAAAGAATTGCGTACAACGGCAACACGATCGCGAGAAATACGGCGAGATAAATCGAACATAAAACAGAGCTGACGACACTCGCGGCAAGTCCAATTGCCTCGCGCGGCGAGCGACTCTCGAGGTAGCGATCGAGAAAAAGAATCGCGAACGGAATCCAGCAGACAGCCTGCGTCTGAATATGCAGGATGTGACTCAGATGAAACGGTCCGTACGCGAACACCAGACCGGCGATCGCCCCTCCCGCGCGACTCGCACCAAACCGTCGCGCGAGAATCGCGGCGCCAACTCCCGAAATCACGAGCGAGATCAATACGAGAATGTTGTACGCCGCGGGAATTCCAACTCCGAGCAGGCGAAGCGGCACGTAAAAAACCTGCCAACCGAGGAGGTTCTCGGTTACGGCGAGTGAATTGGTAAGGGGAAAACCAGCCGTCCAATCGAAGATGCTCGAATGCGTCGTGAAAAGGGCGTGACGGACCCACTCGAGAATTCCGGCATTAAGGAAACTGTCGTACGGAAAAATCGAGGTGCCGAGCAACACACTGCCGAAGCGACCGGCGATTGGGAGAATGAGATAGGCCGCGCCCACGAGAACGTAGAGCGCGGCCAGCTTCGCGAGATAAATGCCGTCGCGGTGATCGCTGATTATTTCAAATCCTCAACGGCTCACGGAAGCGGGCGAATCCGAACGTTGCGTATTGAAAGCGCGCCGTCGTGGTCGCCCTGAATTCCGATGTATCCGCTTTTGGCCAGTCCGTAATTCGGATAATCCTTGAACTTGCTCGCCTTGACCTTCGCTATCCAATCCGGACTCCACAATTCGTACTCGAGCAGCTTTTGTCCGTTGAGCCAATGCTGAACGCGCGCACCCTGGATGACAATGAGTGACGAGTTCCATTCGTTCGCGGGCTTCACGATTCCAGCCGGCGACGGATACACTGCATAGGCAGCTCCGGCAGACGTGAGTCGATTCTTTCCGTCCGGATGGTTCGCATCGTCGAGCAGCTGATATTCCGGAGCACTCCAATAGATGTGGTCGTATTCCTCAGTGCCGTGATAGAAAACACCCGCATTCCCACCGGTGTCGAGTTTCCAGTCGAATGCCAGCTCGAAATTACCAAACTGCTCGCGAGTCATGATGTCTTCCTGCGAGCCGCTCTTTGTTAGGGTTCCGTCGACGATGTGCCATCCCGCCGGGAACGACTGCGATTTGTATCCGCGCCAAGCGGATGTCGACGTTCCATCGAAGAGTGGCCGCCAGCCTGCCGCTCGTTGTTCTGCAGTCAATCCGCCCGCCGTGGGAGTGTGACCACTCCCCACTGTTGCCATGCACGATGCGCACGCGATGATTGTTGCAATGAGTCCTATGTGCCGAGAAATCATGGTGGAGTTCCTCTCTTAGATGTTCCAGCCCGCGCGATAATCGCGCGTCAGATATTGATTCGCTTCTGGAATGTTCGTGACGCGCATGTTCTCCCCATCGTACAGAATCTTTCTTCCCTGCCCCGTGCGGAGCGCGACGATTCCAAGAAGCATGGTCTCCGTGAGCTGCGCAGCGTATTCGATCGGCGA
>WNGI01009736.1_pt1 | contig 11210 bp, 7 predicted proteins | sample 5400621 | NCBI WGS metagenome assembly WNGI01 (sample SAMN13153374, study PRJNA577476) | soil metagenome | isolation source: 20 cm soil or saprolite under Garry oak tree replicate 1 | place: USA:California | collected 2016-06-15
CATGGCAAGGGCGGGATCCTGCATGTCGTCAACGACGTCGGCGGCTCATCGACGATCGCCAACCCCGACGTCCCGGTCACCGTCGTGAGCTACCCGTAGCGTTTTCTGGCAGCATCGTTCCCCACTTTTTGCGCCGAACGCGCGCAATACGCTGGTCGGTAACGCCAGTTTGCGCAAAGACGGTCGGAATGGAGCAGGTGCTCGCCTACGAGTTGGAGCGCAGGACAACTACGGTGCGCGCGCGGGTGAGCACCCGGTCCGGCACCTCGCCGGGCTCCGCGTCGGGCGCTGACTTGTCCGTGTCGAGGACCAGCTGCCAGGGGCCGCCGAACTCCTTGGGCAGCGACCAGTACACCGCTCGCGAGTGCCCGTTGAACAGCAGCAGGAACGAGTCATCGCTGATCTGCTGGCCGCGTCCATCGTGGCCCGGGATCGCCTTGCCGTTGAGAAAAACGCCGAGCGAGCGGGCGTGCCGTGAGTTCCAGTCCTGGTCCGTCATCTGCTTGGCGTCCGGCTTGAACCACCCGATGTCAACCGCGCCGCGGATCGGCCGGCCCTGGAAAAAACGGCGCCGCCGGAACACCGCATGCTCGCGCCGAAACCTGATGAGCCAGCGAACGTAATCCAGGAGCGGCTGGTCGATCTCGGACCAGTTGACCCACGAGATCTCGCTGTCCTGGCAGTAGCCATTGTTGTTTCCTTTCTGCGTACGGCCCATCTCGTCGCCCATGAGCATCATCGGCACGCCCTGGGCCAGGAACAGCGTCGCCAGCAAATTGCGCTGCTGCTGCGATCGACGCTTCAGTATCACGGGGTCGTCGGTGTCCCCTTCGGCGCCGCAGTTCCACGACCGGTTGTGCGATTCGCCGTCGGCGTTGCCCTCCCCGTTCGCCTCGTTGTGCTTCTCGTTGTAGGAGACGAGGTCGCGCAGGGGGAAGCCGTCGTGGGCCGTGACGAAGTTGATGCTCGCCGCGGGACGCCGGGTGTCGCTCTGGTAGAGGTCTGAGCTGCCCGTCAGCCTGAAAGCCAGCTCGCCGACGGTGGAGGGCTCGCCGCGCCAGAAGTCGCGCACCGCGTCGCGATACCTCCCGTTCCACTCCGACCAAAGCGCAGGGAAGTTGCCAACCTGGTAGCCGCCTTCGCCGATGTCCCAGGGCTCGGCGATGAGCTTCACGCGGTTCACGACCGGGTCCTGCTGGATCAGGTCGAAGAAGGTCGAGAGCCTGTCCACCTCGTGAAACTCGCGCGCAAGCGCCGCCGCGAGGTCGAACCGAAAACCGTCGACGTGCATCTCGGTGACCCAATAGCGGAGGGAATCCATGATCAGCTGCAGGGTGTGAGGGTGCGCGACGTTGAGGCTGTTTCCAGTCCCCGTCGTGTCGTAGTAGTACTGCGGGCTTTCTCGCACGAGCCTGTAGTACGCGCGGTTGTCGATGCCCCTGAAGCAGAGGGTCGGACCAAGATGATTGCCCTCCGCGGTGTGGTTGTAGACGACGTCGAGGATGACCTCGATCCCAGCCTCGTGCAGCGTGCGGACCATCCACTTGAACTCGTTGACCTGCTCCCCGCGATGGCCGCTGCTCGCGTACTCGTTGTGCGGTGCAAAGAAGCCGATCGTGTTGTAGCCCCAGTAGTTGCGCAGGCCATGCTCGACCAGGCGATGGTCGTGCACGAACTGATGCACCGGCATGAGCTCGACCGCGGTGACGCCCAGCGAGACGAGGTGCTGCACGATCGCCGGGTGCGCCAGGCCGGCGTAAGTGCCGCGCTGATTCTCGGGCACGTCCGGGTGGCACTTCGTCATGCCCTTGACGTGCGCCTCGTAGATGACCGTCTCGTGCAGCGGCGTATCGGGGCGCCGGTCGCCTCCCCAGTCGAAGTGCGGGTGCTGCACCACCGAGCGGTATACGAACGGCGCGCTGTCCGCCTCGTTCACCGAGCCCTCGTCGCCGAGGTTGTAGCCGTAGCATGCTGGGTCCCAGCGGACCTCGCCTTCGATCGCCCGCGCGTAGGGGTCGAGCAGCAGCTTGCTCGGGTTACACCTCACCCCGTGCTCGGGCGCATTGGGGCCGTGGACCCGGTAGCCATATCGCTGCCCTGGGCCCATGTGCGGCACGTAGGCGTGCCACGAGAAGGCGTCGACCTCCTCGAGCGGCAACCTGAGCTCCGCACCCTGTTCGTCGAAGAGGCACAGCTCGACTTTCTCGGCGACCTCGCTGAACAGCGCAAAGTTCGTGCCGTTGCCGTCAAACGTCGCGCCCAGCGGATACGCGCGGCCGGGCCAGATCTCGGGCAGGTTCTCAGCCAACAGAGAGCTCAGTTTCCACGATCGCGACGCTCGAGGGCGGCAGATACACCGTCCCGCCGTCTTGTCGGATGGACGGATCAGAGGCCAACGCGAGCCGGTCGTGCTCGGCAATCTCGAGCTGCCAGTCGCTCCGGCCGAGGTTGACGCGGACCATCAGACCGTCGCGGGCGAACGAGATTCGGTCCGCGTTTTCGTCGACCTCGACGGACATGGTTTTGGCCGGTGGCAGGCGTCGCCGCAGCCCGATCAGGGAGCGGTACCAGTCGAGCATCTCGGCGTGGGCATCCTCGTCGACCTCCTCCCACCTGAGCCTCGATCGCTCGAACGTCGCACGGTCCTGTGGATCGGGGACGACCTCGGACCGCCACCCGAACGCCTCGAACTCGCGGCGGCGTCCCTCTGACACCGCCCGACCGAGCTCCCGGTCGGCGTGGTCTGTGAAGTACTGAAACGGCGTGCTCGCGGCCCACTCCTCTCCCTGGAACAGCAGCGGCGTGAACGGCGAGGTCAGCAGGAGGGCGGCCGCGATCTTCAAGCGCGCCTGGTCGACCAGCGCCCCCAGGCGATCCCCGAGGGCGCGATTACCGACCTGATCGTGATTCTGGATGGCGATCACGAAGGTCTGGGGGGCAAGCCCGGCCGGCGACTGGCCGTGGAACCTCTTGCGACGCCCCGACCACGCTCCGTCGAAGACCCAGGCCTGGCGGAGCGCCTTGCCGAGCTGCTCCAGCGAGCCGAAATCGGCGTAGTAGCCTGCCCGCTCGCCGCTCATCACGGCGTGCACGGCGTGATGCCAGTCGTCCGCCCAGGCCGCGTCGAGGCCGTAGCCATGCTCATCACGCCCGCGGACCAACCGCGGCTCGTTGAGGTTTGACTCCGCGATCACGACGGTGGACCGCCCGAGCTTGGCGCCCAACCGGTGAACCTCCTCTGGAATCGCCTCCAGCACATGGACCGACGATTCGTCGGCGATGGCCTGGATCGCGTCCAGCCGGAGCCCGTCGATGTGGTAGTCGCGAATCCACATCGCCGCGTTCTCCAGCACGAACGCGCGAACCTCATTGCTCGCCTCGCCGTCGAAGTTGAGCGTCTCGCCCCAGAAAGTCCGGTGTCGCTCGCTGAAGTAGGGCCCGAACTCCGTCAGGAAGTTGCCGGCCGGCCCGAGATGGTTGTAAACGACATCCAGGACCACAGCCAGGCCCGCCTCGTGGCAGGCGTCGACGAACCGCTTCAAGCCGTCCGGCCCTCCGTATACGTGATGTGGCGCGAAGAGGTCGACGCCGTCATATCCCCAGCCACGGCTGCCGGAGAACTCGGCCACCGGCATCAGCTCGACCATATCGACGCCGAGCTGCGCAAGGTGCGGCAGGCGTTCGATTGCTCCGTCGAATGTCCCCTGCGGTGAGAAGGTGCCCACGTGCAGCTCGTAGATGATCGATCCCGCGAGCGGCCGTCCTTTCCAGCCGGAGTCGGACCATCGGTAGGCGTTGTGATCGACGACTGCGGCGAGCCCGAAGACTCCGTCGGGCTGGAAGGCGGAACGAGGATCCGGGCGGGTCTCCCCGTTGTCGAGCGCAAAGCCGTACCGCGCTCCCGGGGCGGCGTCGACGTCGGACGCCGTCCACCAGCCGCCCTCGCCGCGGGTCATCGCGATGCGCAGGCTCCCAAGAATGAGATCCACGCGTTGCCTGTCGGGCGCCCACACGGCGAAGCGATGTGTCACAAGTCTTCGCGAGTCATCACCGCGACTGGGAAGTCTTCGAGCAGATCGCCGATTGCGGCGGCATGCCCGCCCCGCACGTGCTGTTCCGTGAGGATGTTCGTCCACGATCCGTCCGGCAGATCGAGCTCGGTGTCTGCCCAGTCGCCGCCGAGCGATGCCACGAGGCGCGGTACCGCGACGAGCAGCGACTCACGCCTGAAGCAGACGGCATGGCGGGCCTTGGCACCCCTTGCGTAGAGGGGGGTGTATACGCGACTGGCGAACAGTTCCGGCCGGCGTTCCCGCTCGCGGAGAAGTCGACCGATCAGCCACAGCTTGGGCGCGCCCTCGTCGGCCATAGCCTGCACTCCGGCGGCGTCGAGACCGTCCACCGTTTCCAGCCGGCTCTGTCGCACCTCGTAGTCGATCGGCGCTCGGTTGTCGGGGTCGACCAGGGTGAGGTTCCACAGCTCGGACCCCTGGTAGAGATCCGGTATTCCGGGGCACGTGAGCAGGAGCGCCGTCTGCGCCAGCGAGGTGACGCGTCCCCTGGCGACGAGCTGGTTCCGGCCCAGGAACGACTCGAGGTCGCTGGTGAACTCCGCGTCCGTGAGGATGCTCGCCGCGAACTGCGCGACGGCGTCCTCGTAGGTCGTGACGGGATCCACCCAGGCGGTGTGCACCTTGGCCTCGCGCGCCGCCTTCTGGAGAAATTGCGCGAGGCGCTCGGCCTGGAGCGGCCAGGCTCCGACCAGCGTCTGGTAGGTGAGGTATTCGAGGTTGCGGTCCGGGTACCCCTGCGTTCGGTAGCGATCGTTGTGCTCGGCCCACCTGCGCACGGCCGCCTCCCACTCGCCGGGGATCTCCGAGAGCACATCGAGCCGTGCCCGAACGTCACCGCTTCGCTTGGTGTCGTGGGTGGAGAGGGTCAGCATCGTGGCCGGCCAGGCACGCGCCGTCCGGTCGCACCACTCGTGAAACTTCTCGGTCGACCAGCCGAATGTCCCTGGATCGCCGCCGACCTCGTTGAGCGAGATGAGGCGGTGATACCGATAGAACGCTGTGTCCTCGACGCCCTTGGCCATCACGGACGGCGTGAACTGCTGAAATCGTGCGGTGAACTCGGCATGTCGCTCGCTCGCGGGCCGTGTGAGCAGCAGGTCTCGGATCAAGTTGAGCAGATCGGGATCGATGTCCGGCCGCCGTCGAGCCGCCTCGTCGACAGCGATCCCCACCTCGCGGACGTCGGCCTCGCCGGCGGGCGATTCAGGACCTGAGTAGGTCCGGTAAACGCGAAATGCCGTTGCTACTTCACGAATCGCGTCGGAGAGCTCGCGACGGGTCCGGTCGCGGTGTTTCCAGTCGGCGTCGCAGATCTCGACGAGCAATGTGGCGAGTCGCTCCAGCTCGGGGGCGAGCTCGGTCTCGGTGATCTCGAGCTTGCAGGCACGCACGACGTCCGGGTAGGGCTGGGTCTCCCCGCTGAAGGCGTGGTACAGGGCGGTCATCGCAGGCTCGTGGTCGGGGTCGACGAACAATCCATCGACTGCGGCGATGAACTCATATCCGGTCGTGCCCTGGACCTCGAACGACGCCGACAGCTGCTCGTCGGGAGCGAGGATCTTCTCGACCACGATGTACGCGTCCGGCGCCGCGCGGCGAAGTCGCCTTAGGTAACCCACCGGGTCGCGCAGACCGTCGATGTGGTCGACGCGCAACCCGTCCACGAGCCCTCTCGCGACCAGGTCGAGGATCAACCGGTGGCTGTCATCGAACACGTGCTGCCGCTCCATGCGCAGGCCGATGAGGCTGTCGACAGTGAAGAATCGCCTGTAGTTGAGCTCTTCCTGCGCGCTGCGCCAGTATTCGAGCCGGTAGTGCTGGCGTTCCAGCAGTAGGTCGAACGCCCCAGGGTCCTTCTGGATCCCGTCGAGGTCGAGGTTCTCGAATGAGTCGGGTGAGATGGGGAAGAGCACGTCCTGGTAGCGGACGACAAGGCCCCCGTCGCGGCGCTCGAGGCTCAACGCGCGCTCGGCCAGCTCGCGGCCGTAGCGATCGTTGAGCACGCCCAGCACGACCTTGTCCCTGATGGTGGAGGAGGACGGCTTCCAGTCGACGTCGAAGTAGCCGGCGTAGGCGCTCGACCGGCCGCGGAGCAAGAGGTCCCACCACCACGGGTTGCCCGGCGTCGCGGTTGCCATGTGGTTGGGCACGATGTCGACCACGATCCCCATCGAGCGTGGCTGCAGCGCTTTGCCGAGGCGATCGAGTCCTTCCAACCCTCCGAGCTCCGCGCTGATCCGAGTCGGATCCACGACGTCGTAGCCGTGCTGGCTGCCGGGTGCCGCCTGCAACAGCGGCGAGGCGTAGATGTGGGAGACGCCCAGCGAGGCCAGGTAGCCGGCGAGGCGGGCGGCGCCGGCGAGATCGAGGCCGTCCGAGAGCTGGACCCGGTAGGTTGCGCGAGGCGTCACGGGCTCACCGTTCCCGCATTGTTGCAGCCCCTTCCATGGCGAGGGCGATAGCGTGAGCTACGCGTCGACGTTGGGAAAGAACGATGTGTGATCGCCTGATCGGGCGCTAACGCCCGCCGGCCCGGGGACTTTCGGTGGGGTCGCGGCCGGCGACCAGGAACACGATGAGCAAGAGCACGGCGACCGCGGGAGGGCCGTATTCCGCCATCGGCCCGTTGGGAAACAGCAGACCGACCGCTGCCGAAAAGGCCACGTAGACACCGCCGAGGACGAGCACGATGCGAACCCTTCGCGCCGCGAATCGAAGCTGCCTGCGGAGTCCTCCGGGCCGCAGCGACAGCACGGAGGCGCTCAGCGCAACGAGCAGCAAGAGGCCGAGGACGAAAGCTCGCACAGCGCGAGGTTAGCGCTCGGCGCCCACGCCGGCCGACACAGGCGATTCCCAGTGTGGATCGCGATACTCAGGCCGAGCATGAGCATGCTGGACCCGATGCTGGCGGCAACCATCTCGCGGCGGCGCATGATCGTCGCCGGATTCGCCGTGGCGTGGGCTTCCTTTGCCGCGGCGTGCTCGGGCGTCGGGCGATCCACCTCCAGCCCGTCCAGCTCACCGACGGCCGCAAGTCCCTCGGGTGTCGCGGTTGCCACCCCGGCGTGCATAGTCACGCCGGCGGAGACCGAGGGCCCGTACTTCGTCGACGAGCGCGCCTCCACCGCTCTGACCTCACGGTCGACCCGAGCGATGGGTCCGTGCGCCCCGGTACGCCTCTGGCTCTGACGCTGACTGTCGCGAAGGCGGGGTCGCCGTGCATGGCGCTCGCCGGGGCGCAGGTCGACGTATGGCACTGCGACGCGGTCGGGCTTTACTCGGACGTTCCAGCGGAAAACTCGAGTGGCCGGCGGTTCCTGCGCGGTTACCAGGTGACCGATTCCGCCGGAACCGCGACCTTCTCGACGATCTACCCAGGCTGGTATCGCGGACGCGCGGTCCATATCCACTTCAAGATCCGGACTTTCTCCGGATCCACGAAGACGTTTGAGTTCACGTCGCAGGTCTTCTTCGACGACGCGATCTCAGATGAGGTCTACGCGCAGTCCCCCTACAACACGCGAGGCAGCCGCGACACCCGCAACGCGAACGATATGGTGTACACCACCGGCGGAAACAGCGGCTCGAAGCTGCTCGCGAACGTCAGCCGAACCGCCACTGGCTACCGAGCTGGCTTCGCCGTCGGCCTGAGCCTCGCTTAGCTTGCCGCCATGGCCGGCTCTCTTTTCGCGCTCTCCTCCGGCTCGGACAGGCGATAGCCCTCGGCCGGAATGACCTTGCGCACCATGTCCAGTGCTTTGGCCGCCGCATCGCTCTTCGAGGCCGCAGGCAGGCGCGGGATCTCGATGCGCATCTTGCGAGTTCCCGGCACGGGTTCCACGGATAGGCCGCTGAGCCGCAAGGCCTCGAGCACCTCCGGGTCGCCGGCATGGCCCTCCGCTGGTTCGATTGTGAGCGTTATGGCGAACTCTCGGATAGCGGCCGGCGGCGCTGCCGCGAGCTCGCCCGACCCGCGCAGCCCGAGGGGTTTGAATCGCCGGTCTTCCGCTGCATCGAGCACAGCGTCCAGGTCACGGGTCGTTCGCCGGCCTGTGAACCGGGCAGTCAGCGAATAGAGGACCGGTACCAGGATCAGGGTCAAGAGGGTGCTGGTGAACAGTCCACCGATCACGACGATCGCAAGCGGTCCGCTGATGAACGCCCCACCGACTCCACCGCCACCGCCGGTCACTGCCAACGGAGCTAGCGCGAGCATGGTCGCGAAGGCGGTCATCAGGATCGGGCGCAGCCGGTGCCTCCCGCCTTCGATCAACGCGTCATGCAGACCAAGCCCGCGGTCCCTGTACTGCTCAACGAGGTCGAGCAAGACAATGGCGTTCGTGACTACGATCCCGGTCAGCATGAGGATGCCGATCAACCCAGGCAGCGAGAGTGACGTGTTGGTGACGACGAGGGCGATGATGGCGCCCGTAGCCGCGAACGGAATCGAGACCAGCAAGACGAGTGGCTTGAGCAGCGAACGAAAGGTTGCGACCATGATCAGGTAGACCAGCGCGATCGCTGCGAGAAGGGCAAGAGCGAACTGCGTCAGAACCGTCGAGAGCTGCGCAAACACCCCGCCCGTCGAGACCACTGCCCCGGCGGGCAACGCAACATTGTTGAGGGCCTTCGTCACGTCCGCCTGCACCGCGCTGGTGTTGTTGCCGGTGATGGTCCCCGTGATCGTGGCGTCGCGATCGCCGTTGACGCGGTTGACCGATTGAGGCCCGGTCACCTGCTGGATGGTTGCCAGTGTCGACAGCGGAACGATGCAGCCGCGGTGTCGGCGGTACCCGGCGGCAGCTGAACGCGGACGACCACGGGCCCCTGGGGTAGCACGGCCTGCGTCGCCACAACCCCGTTGATGTCCTGCGCGAGCACCAGCGCGAGCTGCTGGATGGAGAGACCCGAGGTCGCCAGCTTGTCCGTGGGAATGAGCTGGTACTGCGGCTTCGACGCAACGAGATTCGACTTCACATTCGCCAGGCCGTGGACCTTGGACAGGGCCGCCAGAACCGCATCGTTGGCGTTCCCGAGGGTTGCCGGATCGCTGGCCGTGATGTCAACCTGCATCTGGCTGCTGCTCGCGTTCGAGCTGTTCTGCGCCTGCCCGACCTCGACCTTGGCCGGCCCGCTGTAGCCGCGCATCGCGCTTTTCACGCCGCTGAGTGCGGTGTCGTACTGCCCGTTGCCGACGAGCACGAGGACCTGGGCCTGCGTGGGGTCGGCCGGCACCGTGCCCGGAGGCGCGAACGGATCCTTCAACCCCCCGACTGTCGCCTGGTAGGCGGTCACGCCAGGGACGCCTCGCACCAGGTTTTCGACCTTCTCCGTCTCGGCGTCCGTGTCCGCGAGCGTCGAGTTCTCCGGCATTGTGATCGCGATCGGAAAGTTGGGACTCGAGGACTGGTCGAGGAGGTTCACGCGTAGGAGCGGGATCAGGGCCATCGATCCGACGAACATCGCGCCCGCGATTCCGAGCGAGATCCAGCGGTGACCGGTTGCCCAACGGATCGTCGGCACGTAGACGCGCTGCATCCAGTTGTACTGCAGGCGTCGCTCCGCGCCGTGCGCGTGGAGCGGAGGCAGGAGGTGCGACGCCAGGAGCGGCACCACGGTTACCGCGACGACAAGAGACGCGAGCAGGGCCACCACGACCGTCAGAGCGAACGGGCGGAAGAAGCTGCCGGCGATTCCCGTCAGAAAAGCGATCGGCAGGAAGACGGCCACAGTCGTCAGCGTGGAGGCGGCCACCGCGGTCGTGATCTCGCGCGCTCCGGTGTAGGCGGCGACGATCGGTTTCTCGCCTTCGCTCACGTGCCGGCTGATGTTTTCGAGGACGACGATCGAATCGTCGACCACGCGCCCGATCGCGACCATCATCCCGCCCAGGGTCAGGATGTTCAGGGTGATGCCCTGCCACCACAGCACGATCAGCGCGACCATCAGAGACAGGGGTATCGACACTGCAGCGACAACGGTCGCGCGGCCGCTGCGCAGGAAGGCGAAGATGACAAGAACCGCGAAGACCGCGCCCAGCAAGCCTTCGCGAAGGATGTCGCCGATGGCCTGCGTGATCGGCGTCGCCTGGTCGGAGAGCGACTCGACCTGGATCCCGTGTCCGATCGACGCGTTGACGGCGGGCAGCGCGTCTTTGACCTCGTTGGCGACCGTGACGGTGTTGGCGTTCGGACCCTTGGTGATCTGAAGGCCGATCGTCAGCTTTCCGTCGGTGCGGGTGATCGTGTCGGCGGGCACCGACACCAGCCGCACAGTGCCGAGCTGGCCGATCGTGATCGGCGCGGGCCGCCCGCCGCTCGCATTGGGAATGCCGGAGACAGGGACGATCGCGATGTTGGAGATCTGGTCCAGGCTCGTCAGAAAACCGGAGATCTGAAGGGGAATCGTGCCGGTGCCCTGCCTCAGCGACCCGACAGACTGGACGACCGTCGCCTGCTGAAGTGCTGACGCGACCTGGGCCGTGGTCACGCCGTGCGAGGCCAGCTTCGCAGGGTCAAGCGTCACGTCGACCTCGTCGGTCGGGGCCCCGGTGATCACCACGGTGGAGACCCCGGGCAGGCCTTTCAGCTTCGGCAGGGCCTGCGCCCGGAGCTGTCCGGCGAGGTCGCCCAATGGTTCGTCGGCGGAGACGGCGTAGCCGAGGATCGGGATGCTGTTCGTGGAAAAGGTCTGCACGGTTGAAGCCGGGACTTGAGGAGGCAGAAATGGCCGAGCCCTCGCGATGGCCGTGTTGACATCCTGGAGCGCAGCCTTGAGGTCTGTGCCGTCCTTGAAGAGCACGACGGCAAGTGATGCGCCCTGGCTCGAGGTCGACTGCACGGTGTTGACGCCGTTCACGCCGGTGAGCGCGTTGACCACGGGGATCGTGACCTGGCTGTCCACGATCTCGGGCGAGGCGCCCGGATCGGGGGTGATCACGATCACCGCGGGGATCGAGATGTCGGGGAGGAGGTCTTGCTGGAGCTGGCTCGCGGCGTAGACGCCCCCTCCGAACAGGAGCACGACGCCCAGCATCACCACGACGCCCAGGTGAAGTGAAAGTCGAGTTACGAACGACACGGGGCCCGAAACCTCCCGAACACGCGGCGGTAGCTGACGTCGATGCGGCGGCTCACT
>WNGI01014482.1_pt1 | contig 11210 bp, 11 predicted proteins | sample 5400621 | NCBI WGS metagenome assembly WNGI01 (sample SAMN13153374, study PRJNA577476) | soil metagenome | isolation source: 20 cm soil or saprolite under Garry oak tree replicate 1 | place: USA:California | collected 2016-06-15
GGCCTTCCTCCCTCCGGAAACCGACGCCGAAGCCGACGACCGGGCCGGCGCCGCCGACTCGACCGGGCCGGCCGCCGGGCTCACGATCGGGGGGCGGCCGGCGGATCTCGTCGACGCCGTCGCCGTCCTCGCCATCGTCGCCGGGGCCGTGCTCGTGCTCGGCCAGTTCACCGCCTGGCTTCCCGGTCAGGTCGTCGCCCCCGCCGTGCTGGCCACCGTCGGCGCCGGCCTGGCCTGGGGCTGGGGCGGGCGGTCGGGGTCGGCGGCCGGGCTCGGGCGGCGGGAGCGGCTCCGGCCCCTGTTCGTGGCCGTCGGGATCAGCCTCGTCATCCTCGGCGGGCTGGCCACCCTGGCCGCCGTCGGCGATCTGCGCTCCATCGGGCGCAGCGCCGCCGGGGCGGCGGTGCTGACCGCCGGCGCCATCCTCCTCCTCGGGCCGTGGATGGCCCGCCTGGCCCGCAACCTCACCGACGAGCGCCGCCAGCGGATCCGGTCCGAAGAGCGCTCCGAGATGGCGGCCCACCTCCACGACGGGGTGCTCCAGACCCTGGCCCTCATCCAGAAGCGGGCCGGAGACGACAAGGCCGTCCGCAGCCTCGCCCGCCGCCAGGAACGGGAGCTGCGGTCCTGGCTCTACGGGCCCGGGGAGAGCAATGGTCCGGTCCACGCCACCTCTGGCGGCTCCGGCCGCCCTGTCGGAGGGACACCCCCCGTCCCCCCCGGGACCGTCGCCACGCTGCTGCGCCGCGAGCTCGACGACGTCGAGGACCGCTACGGGGTCCGCCTCGACGCCGTCCTCGTCGGCGACGCTCCCCTCGACGACGCCGGACGGGCGCTGGTCGCCGCCGGTCGGGAAGCGGCCCTCAATGCCGCCCGCCACGCCGGTGTCGACACCGTCGACGTCTACCTCGAGGTCGAACCCGACCGCCTGTCGCTGTTCGTCCGGGACCGGGGCCGGGGCTTCGATCCGGCCGCGGTGCCGCCCGACCGGCGGGGCGTCGCCGACTCCATCTCGGCCCGGGTGCGCCGGCACGGCGGGACGGCCGAGGTCCGCTCCGCCCTCGGCGATGGCGCCGAGATCGAGCTGTCCGTACCGAGGGCCGCCGGCCGGGTAGAAGAGAGGCCGAGATGAGCGGCACCGACATCCGGTCGGGACAGGGTGGCCAGGTGAAGCCGCCGAGGGTCTTCGTGGTCGACGACCATCCCCTGGTGCGCTCCGGCGTGCGGCGGGAGCTGGAGGACAAGGTCGACGTGGTGGGCACGGCCGGCGACGTCGACGAGGCGCTGGCCGGCATCGCCGCCGCCCGCCCCGACGTCGTCCTGGTCGACGTCCACATGCCCGGCGGCGGCGGCGCCGAACTGATCCGCCGCGTCCTCGCCGCCGCCGGCGCCGCCGGGCCCCCCGCCGCGCCGGCGACGGCGGCGCCCGTCCCCCGGTTCCTGGCCCTGTCGGTGTCCGACGCCGCCGAGGACGTCATCGCCGTGATCCGGGCCGGCGCCCGGGGCTACCTCACCAAGACCGTCTCCGGCGGCGAGCTGGCCGAGGCCATCGGCCGGGTGGCGGCGGGAGACGCCGTCTTCTCGCCTCGACTGGCGGGCTTCGTCCTCGACGCCTTCGCCGGCTCGCTGCCCCTGCCGTCCGACCCGGAGCTCGACCAGCTGACGGCCCGGGAGCGCGACGTCCTGCGGCTCATCGCCCGGGGGTACGCCTACAAGGAGGTGGCCCGGCGGCTCAACCTCTCGGTCAAGACGGTCGAGACGCACGTCTCCTCCGTCCTCCGCAAGCTCCAGCTCTCCAACCGCCACGAGCTCACCCGGTGGGCCACCGAGCGGCGCCTCGTGTGAGGGGGCCCCGATGCCGCCCGACCTGACCGAGCTCATCGCCCACGACCACCACGTGATCGCCGGCCTCCTCGCCGCCGTCGCCGACGGCGGGCGGAGCGACCGCTTCCCGCTCGCCCACCGCCTCCTCGACGAGCTGTCGGCCCACACCGCCGCCGAGCTGCAGATCCTCTACCCGGCCCTGCGCGACATCGTCCCCGGCGGGGTGGAGATGGCCAACCGGGGCCAAACCGACCATGACACCCTGCGGCCCGTCCTGGTGGCCCTCGAGCGGTCCCACCCCGACGACGGCGCCTTCGACGACGTCGTCCGGGGCGTGGCGGCGGCCGTCGAGGCCCACGTCCCGGCGGTGGAGAAGGAGTTCCTCCCGGCCCTCGAAGCGGTCGTCGGGGCCGAGACGATGCGGGAGCTCGGCGCCGTCTACGCCTCCCTCAAGGACAACCTTCCGGCCGGCCTCGACGCCCTCCCCGGTGCCGCTCCCGGCCCGCGGTTCACGCCGGGCTGAACGCTAGAGGGCGGCGGCCGGGCTCACGTTGGGGCCGATGTTGTCGAGGGTGAGGCGGCGGGCCAGGCTGCGGAGGCCCCGGTGGGACAGCACCCGCACGTTGCCGGGCTGCTTGCCCATGATCTGCGCCACCCGCTCGGTGTCGAGCCCGGCCATGACCCGCAGGAGGACGGCCTCGGCCTGCTCCGGCGGAAGCTCGGACACGAGCCGGACCGACGCCTCGGTCGACAGCCCGGCGAGGACGTCGGCGGCGGGGTCGTCGCGCCCCGGCCGCTCCGGAAGCCAGGCCACCGGGGCGGTGCGGTGCCGGGCGGCCCGGCGGCGGGTGTCGATGGCCCGGTGCCGGGCGATGGTGAACAGCCAGCCCCGGAAGTCGCGCTCGCCGCCCGAGAAGCGGTCGAGCCGGCGGGTCACTTCGAGCCAGGTCTCGGAGGCGATGTCCTCGGCGGCGCCGGCGTCGACGGCCCGGAGATAGCGCAGCAGCGCCGGCTGCAGCTCACGCCAGAGGGCGGCGAGGGCCTGCTCGTCACCCCGACGGGCGGCGTCGAGCGTCTCGGAGAAGTCGTATCCGGACGGCGGAAGGGGTTCACCGGTGGGCACGATGTCCGGATTCGACACCCGCCGGGGCGACCCTTCACCGGGCCCTCAGGATTAACGTCCACTTGATCCGTGGGGGTTCGATTGGGGGTGTCGGTACAGCTGTGATGTCGGCCTAGGAACGGTCGGCGGCGATGGCGGCCAGGAGCCCGTCGACGGCGTTGAGGGCCGGCGACGTCGGGGTCGTCCCGTTGATGATGACGGAGAAGACGACGTGGCGGCCGCCGGCGGTGGTGAGGTAGCCCGACAGCGACCGGGCCTCGTCGATCCAGCCGGTCTTGGCCCGCAGGTTGGCCTCGGCGGCGGTGCCGGCGAACCGGCGGGCCAGGGTGCCGCTGCGGCCCGCCAGTGGCAGCGAGCCGACGAGCCGTTCGGCCCAGGGGCGGGGGAGGGCCGCCTGGAGCAGGGAGCGCCATTCCCGGGCGGAACGACGGTCGTCGCGGGAGAGCCCCGAGCCGTCGGCCGCCACGCCGGTCAGGGGGACGCCGAGACCGCGCACCGCGTCGGTGACGGCGGCCAGCCCGGCGGCCGTCGAGCCCGGCGCCCGGCCCATCCGGTAGCCGACCTCCTTCACCAGCAGCTCGGCGATCAGGTTGTCGCTCTGGTTCAGCATCTCGCCGACGAGGTCGCCGATCGGTGGCGAGGGGAGGGCGGCGAGGACGGCGCCGGCCGCCGGGGCGGCGCCGGCGACGTTGGGCCCGTCGACCCGCACCCCGGCCCGGATCAGGGCCGCCCGGAAGTAGGGCAGGTTGCCGGGCAGCGGATCGGCGGCGTAGGCGGCGTCGGGGCGCAGCTGGTTGCGGTCGACCACCAGTGCCGACAGCGGCCCGATGAACACCGGGACGTGCTGAGGGAGCCAGCCCGGGGCGGTGCGGACGCTGTCGTAGCGGGTCTCGTCGCCGACCAGCGAGCCGCGGATCTCGTCGATCCCCCGGGCCTTCACGGCGGCGGCGAGGTCGTCGAGGGAGTGGGCGCCCCGGGCGTGGAGGGTCGGGTCGCCGCCCCCGACGAGGAAGAGGTCGCCGGTGACGGTGCGGCCCGAGACCGGCCAGAGCGGCGGCGGCGGGCGGTGGTGCCGGTGCGGCGGTGGCCGCCGGAGCCGGGTCGGGCGGCGGCGGGGCGGCCGCCGGGGTCGGGTCGGCGGCGGCGGGCGGCGCCGAGGGCAGGCCCGTTCCCCCCGGGCCCGACGGTGCCCGTTCGACCGGTGGCGCGATCAGGTGCTGGGCGCTACCGAGCGGCAGCTCGATGACGTGGGAATGCTCGACCAGCGGTGCCGGTCGACGGTCGTGTCGGGCCAGGATCCCCCGTGCGCCGGCGACGAGACCCGTCCCCAGGACCGGCGCCAGGAGAGCGGCGACGACGGCGGCCGACCGGAGCCGGCGGGCTGGAGGGACGGTATCGACCCACATCTGGCGCCGGACTGTGGCAGAGCCGGTCCCAAAAGTGGTGGATACCCGGCAAACCGCCCGGGTCGTGCCGAACCGGCGTTCCGCACCGCGGTGATACCGCGGTCAACAACGCCGGTGGCGGGCGCCGGCCGTCAGTGGTGGTCGTGCGACGACGAGGGAGGTGGCGTCGACTCCACCGGGGCCGGGCCTTCGCCCCGCACGTCGGGCGGGGCCGGGGTGCCGGCGGCCAGGTCGGTGGTCTCGTAGACGAAGGCCATCATGATCCCCATGGCGTCGGGGACGGGCTGCGGCGCGTCGTAGACCGACTCGAGGTCGAGCACCTCGCCCTTCTGCACCGTGCCGACCCGGTCCCACGTGCAGACGCTCATCGATTCGATCGAGCCCTGGTAGGCGGCGTGTCTGCCCCAGCCGGCCCAGCTGGTGCACAGGTGCTGGCCGGTCGTCTTGTTCGACAGTGTGGTGCGGATCCCGCCGTTGTGGACGTGCCCGCCGGTGGAGACGATGCGGCCGGTGACATTCGACGTCCACGTCCAGTGCGACGACGACGGGCCGGCCGGCACGGCGTACTCCGACGTCCGGCAGTTGTTCATGTCGAGCCACAGCGGCGTGAGCGGCAGGATTCCCCCGGCCGCCGCCGGCGACCACCGCACCTTGAGCCGGAAGTACACGGCCTTGGCATCGGCGCCGTGGTTCATGATGTGGAAGATCCCGCTCCAGTTGCCGCCGTCGACGTAGTAGCCGAACCCCGGCGGGAACACGCCCGGCGTGCGCTCGTTGCCGGAGGCGAAGAACCGCTGGCCGAGCTGGCCGGGGAAGGGCTGCTCGGGGCCGCAGGTGGCGTCCTGACGGCCGGCCGAGAAGAGCACCGCGTGATGGAGCATCATCCCGGTGTCGAGGTTGGCCGGCGTGCCGTCGGCGTAGACGAGGTCGGGTTCGAACTGCTCGACGAAGCAGTTCGAGCAGGGCTTGGCCAGGCTGGGAACGACGATGTCGGAGTGGTCGGCGCCGCCGCCGGCGTTCTCCGGCGGGATGGCGAACGGCCCGTACCGGACCTCGGCCCACGCCCCCCGGGGGGCGTCGGAGGCCGGCGACTGGCCGGGGACCGCGTCGTGGTGATGCTCACCGCCGCCGTTCGCACCATCGGTGCCCGGCGCGTCGCCATGGTCGTGCCCGGACTGCCCGCTCTGCCCGGCCGCCGTGGTGGTGTGGTCGTGGGCGGCGGCGGGCGACCCCGCCGCCGCACCGGCCGCCGGGTGGTCATGGGCGGTGGTGGCGGCCCCGGTGGCCGCGTGGTCGTGCGCTCCGGCCGGTGCGGCGTTTCCGGCGCTCGGAGCGGCGTCGGCCGAATGGTCGTGCCCCGGTGAACCGTCGACGATGGTCGCCGCGCTCCCGGCGCCGCCGCCGGCCTCGTGGCCGTGCGACCCGCCGACCGCCGCCGCCAGCCGGCCGTTGGCGTCGTGGCCGGACCCGCCGGCGGGGTGGTCGTGCGCCGCCCCCGAGGACCACGACGTGACCGCCGCCGCCGTCACCACCAGCGCCGTGCTGACGGCCAGGAACGCCTGGCGGACGCCGGGCCGGGCCCACCGCCCGCCGGCGCTCGACGCCATCAGCGTCTCGCAGCCGCCGATGAGGCTGACCAGCACGAGGCCGATACCGAGGCCGAGCAGGACGTGGCCCGGGTTGCGGAGGGTGAAGATGCCTTCCCGCCCGGCCAGCGACGGGTCGTGGGCATGGACGACCGCGTCCCACGCCAGCCCGGTCAGGAGGAGGACGACGCCGCAGAACCCCAGCCCAAGGAACATCCCCAGTCGCTTGGTCATGGGCCCACGGTACGCCCGCGTACCTGGTTCATACAAGACACCGGCGGAAATGGGCTCCGCCGGTCAGGCGGTCAGCGTGTTCAACAGACCTGGAGGAGCTCCTCGTGGACGGCCTCGCAGCGGGCCAGCGCCGGGCGGTGCCGCGGGCCGGCCAGCCGGGCCCGCATCGCCCGGGTCGCCTCGACCCGTTCGGCGTTGGGCCGGGCGATGCGCCACATCCGGTCGAGCTCCGACGGGCTGGACAGCGCCTCGCGCTCCATCTCGTCGAACACGGCCGCCACGGCGACGGGATCGGTGTGGTCGAAGAGCTCGAACCGGGTGGAGAACCGGGCGTTGACCCGGCCCACCACGTCGCAGAAACGGTTGACGGTCACGTCGAAGGAGGCCACCACCACGGAATCGGCGATCCCCGCCACCCGCCGGTAGAAGTGGCGGTAGCGCCGCAGCTCCCGGTCGAGGTCGTCGAGGCGCATGCGGACGGCGTGCGACGCCACGGCATCGAGCGGCGGCCGCAGGAGCACCACCACCGGCTTCCCGAGCCGCAGCCCGCGGGCGATATTGGCCCAGCTGTGGGAGTGGCTGGCGACGCGGACCGTCGGGTTGGCGTGCTCCAACGCCTTGCGTGCGAAGGTGTTGCCGCAGCCCTGGTAGCCCTCCAGCACCAGGTCGGTGTCGCCGTCGACCAGGAACCATTCGGGGTGCCGGCGGCGCATCACCGAGCAGTAGGCCCCGGGGACGTACTCGAGGAGATCCGTGGCCAGCGTCCGGGCCCGGGACGACGCCGCGACCGTCATCGCTGACGTGCCCGGACGGGAAAGGCGGGGGTGGGCCCGGCGGGGTGCACTTGAGGTTTCTTAGCATCTCGCCGGGCCCAGCCCGCGCCAATCCGGCCGGCTGTCATGTCCGCAGGGCGGCGCACGTCGCCCCGGGTCGCCCCGAGCGCCCGCCGCAGGCCGATCTCCGGTCGCCGTTCGAGGACCGACACCACCATCACGTTCGCCACACCGACCCCACCGACGATGAGGGCCACCGGCGGGGGACTGGTCGTGGAGGGTTCCTCCCCGAACGGGAATCACCCTCCGTGCCCTGAGCCTTTTGTCCCGTTTCCGGTCGTTACCAGTCGGGAAGAAAATTCGACAAACGGGTGAACGGGTTTTGTGAAGGGAGTGGGCGTGATGCGTAACTTCCGGACTGCGCTGTTCGGACTGGCGGTCGGCGCTCTCGTGCTCGTACCGACCATGGGGGCGCGGGCGTCCAACGATCCGTCGTTCGGCAACCAGTGGGGCCTGGCCCGCATCGGCGCCGAAAAGGCCTGGACCCGCACGACCGGCTCCGGCGTGCGGATCGGGATCGTCGACACGGGCGCCGACCTGAAGCACGAGGACCTCGCCGGCAAGGTCGTCGAATCGATCAGTTGCGTGGGTTCCGGCGGCGACGCCGCCAAGTGTCAGGGGAGCGCCCAGGACGACCAGGGCCACGGCACCCACGTGAGCGGCATCGCCGCCGCCATCAAGGACAACGGCAAGGGCATCGCCGGCGTCGCCCCCGACGCCCAGCTGGTGGTGGCCAAGGTGCTGGGCTCCCAGGGCACCGGCCAGGGCTCGGACGTGATCGGCGGCATCAAGTGGGTCGTGGACCACGGCGCCAAGGTCGTCAACCTGTCCCTCGGCGACCCGGCCCAGGCGATCGGGGCGCTGGTCAGCGAGAACGAGCTGACCGAAGGCGTCAACTACGCCTGGGGCCACGGAGCCATCCCCGTCATCGCCGCCGGCAACTCCAACACCGGCGGGCTCGGCCTCGAGGGGGGGAACTACGGCGACATGAACGCCATCATCGTCGGCGCCACCGGGCCCGACGACCAGCCGGCCAGCTACTCGACCTCGACCGGAGGGGCGAAGTGGGCGGTGGCCGCCCCCGGCGGGGCCGCCGACAACAAGAAGGACGACGACATCTACTCGACGTTCTGGACCAACGGCCAGCAGAACGCCTACACCTACCTGGCCGGGACGTCGATGGCCGCCCCCCACGTGACCGGGGCCGTCGCCCTCCTGCTGGCCCAGGGCTACAGCCCGCAGGCGGCCGTGACCCGTCTCCTCGACACCGCCGACAAGGGCGTGGGCTGCGAGGCCAACAGCTCGACCTGCCGCGGCCGCATCAACGTCGACAAGGCCACCGCCAAGTAGCACCTGCCGTTTTCCGGGCCTGACACCACCGTATGGGTGGTGTCAGTCCCGGAAAACGCCTTCAGCGGTCGGTGTCGAAGCCGGGCTTGCGGCGCCTGGGGCGGGGCTCGCCGGTCTCGAGGTAGCGGGAGAGCGCCTGGAGGCGGTCGTCCCATTGGCTTCCGACGTCGGCCATCCAGGTCACGGCGTCGGCCAGCGGCTGGGGGGTGAACGAGAAGCGGGTCTCCCGGCCCTGACGGTCGGAGGTCACGAGCCCGGCCTCGGCCAGGGTGGCCAGGTGCTTGGCCACCGCCTGACGGGTCACCGGCAGGTCGCCGGCCAGTTCGGTGGCCGTGGCCGGCCCGCCCTCGGCCAGCCGGCGGACGACCTCCCGGCGGGTCGGGTCGGCCAGCGCCTCGAAGACAGCCCCCGGCCGGGGCTCAGGCCCCTGGTTGGGCGGCACCGGCATCAGGCCACGGCCTGCGCCGAAGGCCGGCGCACGGGCTGCGGCGCCGGAGGGCGCTCGATCACGGTGAGGCAGGTCGCGCCCGGCGCTCCGGCGGCTCCAGCCGGGCCGACCTCTCCCGCGGCGGTCCCATCGCCCCACGGGGCGGGCTCCAACCAGAATTCCACCGCTCCGCCCGAGCCGGGCGGCTCCTCGTCGGGCCCCCACAGGAAGCCGACGCGGCGGGAGGCCGGAAGCCAGCGGATCTCGAGGTGGCGCGACGGCTCGATGTCGACGATGACTCCTCGCCGGAGGCGCCCGTCCTCCTTCACGACGATCTGGCCGCCGGGGAAGGGGTCGAGCTCGACGTCGCCCCCCAGCCAGGCCGACAGCGACTCCGCTCCGGTGAGGGCGGCCCACACCGCCCCGACCGGCGCGGGGAGCACGACGCTCCGGCGGACGGCGCCCGGCTCGCCCGCTCCGTTCCCGTCCTCCGGCCTGTGTCCCGTCATCGCCCCAGCCTCCTCGGCAGATTTCTCCGGCACATGTGCAACCTATAGGTTGCGCATCCGCTAGGCTGATGTGCAACCCGATGGTTGCATCATACAGGAGGCCCGATGGCGACCGACCCATCCGAACCGCTCGTTCCCGGCTTTGCCACCCCGGCCGCCGCCTCGGCCGCCCAACTGGCGGGACGGCTGCTCGACGCCCGCATCGTGGTCGTCGGCGGCCAGATCGACGACACGCTGGCCAACACCGTGTGTTCCCAGCTCCTCGTGCTCGACGCCCTCGATCCCGGGAATGCCCGGGGGTCCGGGGGTGTCCCCCGAAGAGACATCATGCTCTACGTCAACTCCCCGGGGGGATCGGTCGACGCCGGCTTCGCCATCTACGACACCATGCGCTCCCTCGACAGCGACGTGGCCACGGTGGCCATGGGTCTGGCCGCCTCGATGGGGCAGTTCCTGCTGGTGGCCGGCACGGCGGGCAAGCGCTACGCCCTGCGCCACAGCCAGATCCTCATGCACCAGCCGCTGGGTCAGATGTCGGGCGTGGCCAGCGACATCCTGGTCCACGCCGACCACGTCGCCTACCTGCGCCGGCTGATGGCCGAGCGGATCGCCTTCCACACCGGCCAGCCCGAAGAACGGATCGTGGAGGACTTCGACCGTGACCGCTGGTTCACGGCCGCCGAGGCGCAGGAGTACGGAATGGTCGACGTCGTGCTCGACCACCGCTCGCAACTGCCGTCCGCCGGCCGGTCGAAAAAGGCCGCCGAGGCTGTCACAGGCGCCGTGTAGCGTCGGCGGTCGATGGGGATCTTCACGGTCGGCGGCCTGGCCATCCACTATCTCGACGAGGGCACCGGCGAGCAGGCCGTGGTGTTCGTCCACGGCTTCCCGTTCCAGGCGTCGATGTGGGAGCCGCAGATCCCGGTGGCGCTCGAAGCCGGCCGCCGGGCGGTGGCCCCCGACCTGCCGGGGTTCGGCGGCAGCGACGTGCCGGCCGACCGGTCGGCCTACTCGATCGACGGCTACGCCGACCTGGTGAGCGCCCTGGTCGATCGGCTCGGCCTCGGGCGGGTCGTCCTGGTCGGGTTGTCGATGGGCGGCTACATCGCCCTGGCCGTCGCCCGCCGGCACCCCGAGATCCTGGCCGCACTGGTCCTGGCCGACACCCGGGCCGATCCCGACACTCCCGAGGGCCGCCAGGCCCGGAGCGACCAGCAGGCCCGCCTCGACGAGGGGGCCGACGTCACCCCGTTGGTCGACGGCCTGCTCACCCGGGTGCTGGCCGAGGCGTCGCCCCGTCACGCCGAGGTGGCGGCCCGACTGGGCGACATGATGCGGTCGACCGCTCGCGACGGGTGGGCCGGAGCCCTCGAAGCGATGAAGCAGCGCTCCGACCAGACCGACCTGCTGCCCCGGATCTCCGTGCCGGTGCTGGTCGTGGTGGGGGAGAGCGACGCCCTCGCGCCGCCCGACGTCGCCCAGGCCATGGCCAAGGCGATCCCCGGGGCCCGTCTCGAAGTCGTGCCCGACGCCGGCCACGTCTCCAACCTCGAAAACCCCGACGTCTTCAACCGGGCCCTGGCCGACTTCCTGGCCACCCTCGCCCCGACGGGCCCGACGGCGTGACGTTCCCCGGGCCGGAGGAGCTGGGCCGCGGGCTCGTCGTGCTTCCCGGCGCGGCGGTGGCACCGGCGTTCGCCGACGCGCCGCGCCTGACGATCGACGAAGCGGTGCTCGCCTCGTCGCCGGTCACGGCGGCGACGGCGGCGGTGCTGCACGAGGCGTGGGACGGGCGGCGCCGCGTCGTCGTCGAGCTGGCAGCGTCACTCGAGGCCCTCCGGGCCCCGGAGACGGAGCGGCGCCCGCCCTACGAGCTCGACCCCGGCTTCACCTTCGAGCGGGAACGCCTCCAGTTCCT
>WNGI01018397.1_pt1 | contig 11209 bp, 12 predicted proteins | sample 5400621 | NCBI WGS metagenome assembly WNGI01 (sample SAMN13153374, study PRJNA577476) | soil metagenome | isolation source: 20 cm soil or saprolite under Garry oak tree replicate 1 | place: USA:California | collected 2016-06-15
CGCCAATGGGGCGCCATTGTGGCGGTTCGGAATAGGTCCATCCATTTTAGGGGACAGGGGGAATCCAATGCTCACGCTACGCACTTTGGCAATCGTGACAATTGGGGCTGGGGTGCTCGCGGGTCTGCCATTGACGGGTGCGCAGGCGTGCGACGACGATCGGTATCCCTGCCCCATAAGGGTGCCACAAGAGACCGCCGATGCGCCGACTGCGGCCGCGCCGTCGGCGCAGCCGCAAAGGAAAGCAAGCCAGCCTGCGCGCCCAACTGCGAAGGCGCAGGCAAAGCCCGAACGGGAGGCGCCACGCGCCACTGCCCGCGCGAAGGCGAGCAAGCCTGCTGCGCAGGAGCAGGCGGCCGAGCCCATCTCGCAGAAAGGGGCAGAAGCCGCCCCCGCGATGGTGCCGCCGCCGCGCGCGGATCAACCTCTCAATGACGCCAGCCGGAGCGAAAGTCCGGTGGCGGCCGGGGCGGCGGGCTGGCCCGCTCTCCCAACGACCGAGGGCGCCGGCGCCGGCGCGCCAGCGGCGGCGAGCGCAGACGCCACGGAAGCCGCCAAAACAAATGCAGTGGCAAATGCAGTGACGAATGCGGCGCAAGTGGTCGACCCCAACGAGGTCAACGACCTCGATCGCGCCGCGGCCAGCGTACCGGCCGAGTCGTCCTGGCTCACCTATCTGTTGTTGATCTTGGCCACAGCGCTCGCCGCGGCATCGGCCTTCTGGTTCTTTTTCAGATCGGCACATCCGCGCATGCGCATGAGCAACTCGTGACCCCAGACCGGGCGCTCGGCCTCGAGCGCCCAACTGGTTGCGACTCGCGCCAACGAAGCGATCCAATAACTCGCGAGCCATGTCCGCTCAGGCGCTCAGCGGACATGCCTCGGCGTTGGCGCATTCACTTTGTGATGCATCCACGAACCGTCGAAGCGGACAGGCGACTTACCTGACGGTATTTAAACGGGCCACCCACCGAGCGGTCGTGATTGGAGGCGTAGCGGAAATAAACGGGCGTATGGCCTTGCCCGACTCGGTCGAGTCTGACCAAAAACCGACTGCGGCGGCCTTGACCAACAGGGCGCGGAGCGTGAGAGTTCCGTCGTCTCTTCGAGAAACCTTGTCGGCCCCTCAGGGTTCCCATGAAGATTCTGTTCGTTCATCCTGGACCGCTGCTCTACACGAACGTTTTCCTTCGGCTTGAACCATTGGGCCTCGAACTCGTGGCGGAGGCTGCCCGCCGCGCCAGGCACTCCGTGCGGCTCCTGGATTTGCAGGTCGAGAGCCACGCCGACTACCACCGCATGATTGCAGAATGGCAGCCGGATTTCATCGCGTTCTCCTGCAACTACCTCGCCAATGTGCCCGAGATCGTCGATCTGGCGAAGGCTGCCAAATGTAGTTTGCCGCGCTCCTTCATCTGCGTTGGTGGTCACAGCGCCTCCTTCACCGCACGGGCCATTCTGGAACATGGCGAGGGCGCGATCGACTGTGTGCTCAAGGGCGAGGGCGAGGCATCCATCGTCAAGCTCCTTGAAGCCGTGGCGGGCGACCGCGGCGCGATAACCAAGGTGCCCGGCGCCGTCACCTCGGACGGAGAGGGCCCTCGGCCGGCCTTCGTCGAGCACCTCGACGACATCAGGCCCGCGCGCGACCTTGTACGCAAGCGCCGCAAATATTTCATCGGCGTGCTCGATCCCTGCGCGTCGATCGAATTTTCGCGCGGGTGTCCCTGGGACTGCTCGTTCTGCAGCGCCTGGACTTTCTACGGCCGCAGCTATCGGCTGCTCAGCCCGGAACGCGTGATCGAGGACCTAGCCTCGATCCGGGAGAGGGGTGTTTTCATCGTTGACGATGTCGCGTTCATTCAACAACGGCACGGCTTTGCAATCGGCGAAGCGATCGCTCGCAAGGGGATCCGCAAGAACTTCTACTTGGAAACGCGCGGTGACGTGCTGCTTCGAAACAAGGAGGTGTTCCAGTTCTGGAAGAAGATCGGCCTCACCTACATCTTTCTCGGCATCGAGGCACTCGACGAGGATGGTTTGCAAAAATTTCGCAAACGCATCCCACTGGGGCGTAATTTCGAGGCCCTGGAATTCGCCCGCTCGTTAGGCATCGGTGTGGCAATCAATATCATTGCCGACCCGGATTGGGATGAGGATCGATTCCGGGTGGTGCGCGAATGGTGCATGAATGTACCGGAGGTGGTGAACATCAGCATCAATACGCCCTATCCGGGAACGGAGACCTGGATCACCGAGCAACGCCGATTGCAGACGCGAGATTATCGCTTATTCGATATTCAGCATGCCGTTCTGCCCACAAAGTTGCCACTTGCGGCGTTCTATGGCGAGCTCTTGCGCACCCAGCGGGTGCTCTACCGCAAACACATGGCGTGGTGGACCGCGCCGGCGTTTGCCGGGGTGCTCGCGCGTCTTCTCCTGCGAGGGCAGACCAACTTTTTGCGTGGCATCATGAATTACAGCAAGGTCTATAATGCCGAGAAGATGCTGGCGGATCATGCCCGGCCGGTTCATTACGAATTGCCATTGCCGCCACGGGTGGCGACGGATGAACGGCAGGTGAAATCCTCCCAGCTCTATATTCATGCGCCCCGAGGCCGAGTCGGACGCAGCATCGACGATTCCACCGAGCGCTTCGTCGAGGCGACGCGCATGGGCGCCTCCACCTAACCGAAAAAAACGACCTATTGTCGTTTTAGCCGCATGGCGCAACCCGCGCGCACCCTTGCACGCTCGTTCTTCAGGCGATGAGCGCAACCGGATTTGCCGGCGGGCAAAGCGGACATGCGGCGAAGCGGCTCTGCCTATGTTGGTCCGACGCGATTGGTACTACCGCGCCGGACCTGTCGCGAGTGTGCATTGACCCGCCCCAATTATTGTCGTCGCAATGCTGTCTTTCATCGCTGAGCCCGCATAGGTCAGATTGCCGTTTTGGCGATCGAACTCGTAGGACACATCGCCGCTGACAGCGCTGATCCAGCGGTCATCGAAACGGCGGACATTGAGCTTCTTTCCGTCTGCGAGCGTGACGATGTTTGTCGCGTCATCAATCCAGAAGCCAAAATTCTCTTCGGTGCTCGATGAAGTCGCTCCTTTCGGCGCATCTACTATCACTACTTTTTTTGCCGAGCAGTTGAGGTAGCTGCGGGCTAACGCGGTCTCCTCCAAGACGGCGAAAGCCACGAGAACGAGCGCGCATTCTAGAGTGACGCTTTTCATTGGTTCTCCCGTCGATTTCGATCGACCAGGAGTCAATTAGCTGTAGCCCACGCGCCCGCCTAAATCCGCGGACCGCCTATGCGCTTGGGCTCTCTAAGCCGGTCTTTAAGTCCTCAGCACGATCCCGACGCCGACTTGCAGACCCCGCGCGCTCATACGCCGGCCGTCGAAGCGTTCATGCCATCAAGGGGCAATTTCGAAGCCGACGGTGATCTTCACTCTTAACGTGTCTTCGCCAGTCGCGATCGGCACGGGCGCTGCCATCGAGGCCGAACCTGCCTGCGCCCGCATCGGAACGGGAAGAATAACGCCGCTGTCCTCGATGATCCACTTAACCTGCCCAAGCCGAAGGCCCGAAGCATGCGCGTAGACCTCGGCCTTCCGGCGCGCATCAGCGATGGCAACCTCGCGAGCCTGGTCGAGCGCTTGCGACGGGTTAGACACCAGAAACGCGATGTTTCCAAGATCGGTGGCTCCCGCCGCGATCAGACGATCGAGAATCTCTCCGATCTTGCCGATCTGGCGTATCTTCACTCGGACTTGATTGGAGACGCTATATCCCGAAAGCTTGGGTTCGGTGTTTGGCCCCTGCGGCGCATAAACCGGTTGGATTGAAAATCGCAAGGTCTGGATGTCCTTTTGCTCAATGCCAGCTTCGAGAAGCGCGGCGGTGACCGCAGCCATCGCTTTCGAGTTGGCGTCAGTCGCCTCCTTGACGCTCTTGGCCCTGGTGGTCACGCCACCTGTGATCTGTGCATGATCCGGAGCCACCGCAATGTCGCCCTCTCCGGTCACGATCACTCGCCCGTCCTGGGCGATTTGTGCCTGCTGCGCCTGTGCCTGGACGGAGGCGAGAAGAAAGGCCGACGCCGCGATAAGAGCCATGCGCCGCGAGGCGACCGGAGAAGCAGAGATTTCGACAACCTTTGACACGGCCATGACGACCTCCATGCTTGTCGGCCTTGAGTCCATAGACCTGTTCTCACAGCGGGTCGATCCGGCTACCGCCGCGACAGGGTGATCGAAGGAAGATATAGTTTGCGTAGCGCATATGTGCTCGTTTGAGCGTGCCTTGCGATACGCCAAACAGACGACAAATTCGAGGAGGGTGCCTTGAACGATAACACCATCTCGCGTCGCGAATTTGGCATGGCGGCCGGCGCGGCCGGCGTGGGAGTGATAGCGTCAAGCAAGAGCGTGGCTGCACGTGAGCCGGGCGGTCCGCCGCTCAACTATGCGAGCGGCCTCATCGAGTCGCCTCCGACTTACTACGAGGTTCTGGAGCCGGCCGGCGGGTCGACGAAGCCGCCGATGATCCTGATCTGCGGCGGCGGCCACACCGGCGCGTGCTATCTTGCGACGGTCGATGGGCGTCCGGGCTGGGCTCAGGCCTTCGTGCGCGCCGGCTACAAGGTGGTGGTGCCGGATTGGCCCGGCGTCGGCCGCAGCGGTTACATCCCCATCGATGATCTCACCGGCGACGTGGTGGTCGAGGGCCTCGGCAAGATCGTGCGTTCCCTCGGCCAACCGGCGATCGTCATGACGCACTCGATGTCCGGCGCTTATGGTTGGAAGCTCATTGAAAATTACGGCCAGCACATCGCCAAGTTGGTGGCCATCGCTCCCGGTCCGCCCGGCAATATCCAGGCCGTGTCCGACATCGCCAGCGAGACCGCGGATACGGTCGTGGTGCGCGGCTCTACCACGATGACCATCAACCTCAAGCAGCCGGTCGTTTCCGACCGGAACTTCGTCGAGGTCAAGCTCGTCGGCAAGAGCGCGCAGTTTCCGCGCGAACACATCGGCGCGTATGCCTCCTCACTCATGCCGATCCCCCCGCGGCTGCTATACCAGCGCCGCAATATTCGCGGCAGCCAGCTCAAGGTCAGCGATCTGTCCAACTATCGAGGCAAGCGCATCTTGGTGATGACTGGAACCGCAGACATCGATCATCCGCGCGAACTGGACGGGGCCATCGTCGAGTGGCTCAATCAGAACGGCGCGAAGGCGGATTTCCTCTATCTCGGCGACCACGGAATTGAAGGCAACGGCCACATGATGATGCTCGAGAAGAACAGCGATGCCCTCGCCGGCCAGGTCCTGTCCTGGATCGAGAATAGCTGAGTCTCGCAACCCACAGCGGTCATGGGAGCGGCGCGCCGCCCGGTTTACAGGTTCGCGCCCTAGTCCAGCTTCACTTTACGCTCGTAGTACGCCCACAGCAGCGGAAACAGCCTCGGATTGAACGTCCCCTCGGCGCAGTCGCGCGCCTCGTCCTCGCTCAGGGGAATGGCACCGCCCATGACCTCGGCCTGAAGCTGGATTTGCGCGTTCTCCTCCAGGAACGTGCAGGCGAAAAACGCCTCCTCGGCGCTCGCGCCCACCACGACGCTGCCGTGGCCGCGCATCTGCGCGCAGCGATGCCGGCCGAGCGTGTGCGACAAGTCGGCAGCCTGCGCGTCGTTCACCACCAGGCGCGGGTTGTCCCAGGTCGGCACGCCGGTGCAGAGGAACGAGCCGTGCAGGAACACCGGCTTGATTTGCTTGCCGGCGACCCCAAGCGCGCGGGCGTGCGGCGCGTGCAGGTGCACGACGCACATGGCGTCGGGCCGGTCGCGGTGGATCTGCGTGTGGATGCGCCACTCCAGCGGGATCAATCCGCCTGGATGCTCGATGATGGTGCCGTCGATGTTGTAGACGAACATGTGCTCCGGCCGCACCACGGTCTTGTCGGTCGAGGCCCCTGGACTGATGAAGCACTTGTCCGTGCCGGGCACGCGCACCGACACGTGGCCGAACATCCCGATCGTGCCCTGGAGGTTGAGCATTCGCGTCAACGTCGCAGCCTTCTCGCGCAGCAGCGCCTCGTCATTCATGCTTGAAGTCCGTCTTTCGTTCGAATGGGATTACCGAGGCCGCCCGGCCTATTCGGTTCTCGCGAGGCCCGCGCGCTGAATGAGGCCGCCCCAGCGGTCGATCTCCGACGCCAGGAATTTCTGCAACTCGGCCGGCGGCGGGCTGTTGACCGGGATGGTGCCGATCCGCACGATCACGTCGCGAACCTCCGGCGTCGCGGCCACCGCCTTGAGCTCGGCATGCAGCCGATCGATCACCGGTTTGGGCGTCGCCGACGGCGCGGAAATCATCGTCCACCCGACGGCATCGAAGCCCGGCACTCCGGACTCCGCAATCGTCGGGACATCGGGCAATGCCGGGACGCGTGCGGTAGAACTCACGCCGAGCGCGCGCACCCTGCCGGCGTTGATGTGGCCGACCACGCTGCCCGCGTCTGCAAACATGAGCGCAACGTGATCTCGCCGGGCTTCTGCTTGAGCAATGCGATCAATTCCGAAACCGATTTGGCCGGCACGCTGGGGTGGACCACCAGCGCAAGCGGCGTCCGGAACAGGAGCGCAATTCCCTGTAGGTCCTTGAGGGTGTCGAACGGCATGTGCCTGATCAGCGTGGGATTGGCGGCGAGCGAGCTTGCCGGGGCCAGCAGCGTGTGACCGTCCGGCGGCGCGTTGGCAACGGCGGCGGCCGCAATGTTGCCGCCGGCGCCGACGCGGTTCTCGATGACGACCGGCTTGCCGAGCCGCTCCTGAAGTTTGGGAGCCATTGCGCGCATCACGACGTCGATGCTGCCGCCGGGCGGGAAAGCGACGACGAAGGTGATTGGTCCGGTCGGGAACTCCTGTCCGAAGCCGCGGCCGCCGAGGGCAAAGAGGCCTGCCAGCGGGGCCGCAATCAGAACGGCACGACGTGCGACCATTGTTCGTTTCTTTGCCATGCCGGGAAGAGTATACGCACAATCCCTGCGCACGTACGTCGCTGCGCCGAAGCGGTCATTCGGGTTGTCCATTTGTCACGCTCCGCGCGCTCTCGGCCGACCGGTCAGGGGCGAGCAACGTACGCGCTGGCCTCAGCCCCGCCAGTTCGATTATTCTGGCACAGAGCCTTGGCGGGGGGTCCGGTCCGTCCAGATGAGTTTTTCCGTGGGAACGCGGGTCGCCCGCGGCGTTGCCTCGTTAGCCCCCTTTTGCCTCTGAACTCTTGCAGATGGTTCTTGCGTGCTATGCGTCGTGGCGGACCGGAAGGAATCAACTGATGCGCTACATTGCAATCGTTGCATTGGCTTTTGCATTTACGGGGTCTGCCCACGGCGCAAGCAACGACCCCAAAGCCACCCGGAAAGGCGGCGAAGAAGACACGGCGAGCAAGGCGGCCGAAGGGACCGCACAGCAGATCGCCAAGCCGGAAATCTATTGGCTTGACTCGGCCTATCGCCGCAGCGACGGCGCGCTGATTCAAGAGCAACGTGAGTTTCTGCGAAATAAAGGCGACCCTCGATTTCTTCCTCCGTTTTCCAGTTTGGCGGAGTGCGAGGCAGAAGCTAAGTACCGCATGAATTGGCGCGGCGGCAGGGACAGCCCCGTTTTCGAGAGAGCGGATTGTCGCCCGACCGCCATTACACGCAAAATGCTAAACGCCGTCCGCAAGGACTATTGCTGGGATCACCCCAAGAGACCAGCGTGGGAGCGCCCAGAATGCCGAACCGCTGTTGAAGGGCTAACCAACATTTTAGAAAGAGAGTTGAAAACAAAATGAACTCTCTGAGCGTCGAACAAGCTAAGCGGTCCACGGCATATGCTGCGCGCATGCGCGATGGCGGAGCTGAGCAACGCGGGCGGTTTCTTGTCGCGTTGCCCAATAACGACAAGGGCCTTGGATTCGTGGCAAGGTGCGGCCGTGCTGGGCGGAAGCGATGCGACGGACCGCATCCTAAAGGACTCGGCCGGGAAGCCCTCAAAGAGGTACTAAGGGGCTAAGCTCCGCCAACCGGCCACGATCAAACTGACCACGACCCGGCCTTCATTCAATCACCTCGTCAACAGAGGAGGAGCGAGAGTGTCCAAAGCTTCAATCGCAGCCGTACTGCTCGCATTGGGGGTCGTCTCCCTCCTGGAGGGCACCAACGCAATGGTGGTTCCGCCGTCGGATTTGCAGCCAGCGTTGGCAACGCCGGCCGCCGTCGAAACGGTCGCGCTACGCAAAGATCGCACGATAACCCGCCACGTCGTGGTTCGGCATCGAGGCACCCACGTCAGAACCCGTCACGTCGCAAGCGCACGTCGAGGCGTCGCGGTCAGAACCCGTCACGTCGCGAGCGCACGTCGAGGCGTCGCGGCCAGAACCCGTCACGTCGCGGTTCGACATCGCGCCGTCGCAGCCCGAAAGACCCATGTCGCGGTGGCCAGGCGCACTGCTGTGGCCGCGAAATCCACCGAGGTCGTGAGGCCCGTCAGGCCGTGGGTCCGGCAACCCTACTACGGGAGCGTCTTTGACGGTGTCACGCTGGGCGCCATCATTGCCGCCACTGCTGTGCCGACGTCGCCGTCTTTCGACCTGTGCTGGTATTGGTCGAGTTCCTCGCAGACTCGGGGCTATTGGGACTTCTGCCAGTAGTTCGATCGGACCGTACGATTTGCCCGAAGCTCGCGTGCCAGTCGGACCCCTCCACTGGCCCGGAACTCGGCCGCAGTTGGGTCAGCAACCATAAACCATAAGGCCCGAAGCCGATGGGGCTCGGGGGTTCGACGCCATTGACCCCGAGCTGATATGGGGCGGATCGAGGTCGCGCAGCGCAGCGGCCGATGGCAACACGTTTGTCGATAGCGCGGCCGGCCATTTTTTCGCCATCAGTAAACCATCTCCAACAGATTTTTCGGCAACGATTAGCACAGAATCGTCATGTAACTTTCATCCGCTCTTGGCGCGGGTTTTGAGATGCTGACGTCGCGATTGCTCGGCATTTTTGCTGTCCTATCGGCTCTCGTATCCCCCGGCGCCGAATTTGCGGTCGCGCGTGATGCGCCGGCAAACGATTTTTCTTCGCTGCTCGAGTGGAAGAACCAAATCGCCGCGGACATTGAACACAATAAGCGCTATCTGCCCGGGGTTAGAACCCGGGGCAAAATCGGCGTGGTGTACTTCGACTTGAACATCAACCGCGCCGGGTGGGTGCTGCCGGGAACCCGCATCGTCACCGTTGACCGTGAACTCGGCAGTGCGGCGCTGCTCCTCCTGCAGCAATCACAGCCATTTCCGGCGCCGGACCATGTCGGCCTTCGCGATACAACATTCCGCATCCTCGTGCCGATCCGGTTCAACGAAATCCCTCCTCAGGACGCAGCGGGACTTGAGGACCTCGAGCGCCGCAAGCTACTGGAGTGTGACGAGGCGGATCGTGAGGAGCTCGAGTATCAGCGTCGGAAGGCGGCGTATAGGAAGGCGGAGCCGCCGACCGATGTGCATCGCGTGCCGGAGGGATGTTTCGAGGCAAAGCGTCAGGACGCCGAGCGCGAGCGTCAGGACGCCGAGCGCCGGCGTCAGCAGGCGGACGCGCTACGATAGTGGCGCCAAGCGGACATGCGCCTAACCTACGTCAGGTCAGGGATGTGGCCATCAGTACTTGTCCGGGTACTTGCTGATAAACCCGTCACGGTTGGGCATCTTCACCTTGGGCAGTGTCTCCGCGTTCATCACATCATTCTCGCCGATGATCTTGTTGAGCGCGAGGATGTAGGCAGTTAATGCGTAGACTTCATCGTCCGTGAGCGTCTTCGGCTGTTGCCACGGCATCGCTCGACGGGTGAAGTCGAAGATGGTCGTGGCATAGGGCCAATAGTTGCCGATCAGCTTTACCGGATCGCGGTCAGTGCTGTTGAGCGGACCGCCGCCGAACAGCGGGCCGCTCGGCCCCCCACTGCCCTTCTCGCCGTGGCAGAGCGCGCATCCGTGGTCGGCGTAGACCTTGGCGCCCTGCGCGGATGTCCCGCTGCCGGGCGGCAGACCGACGCCGTCCGGCGCGATGCTGATGTCCCAGGGCGCGAGATCGGCCGGTGTGATCGGTTGTCCGAATCTCGGGGCATCGGCGGCATCGGCCACGCTCAGGCCGAGCGTAAGTGCAGTGGCTAACGCAAGTATCTCATGCATAGACATGGCTCACCCCGCCCTTGTCATCGATTCCCCAGCTCGTGATGGCGTTGCAGTGCTCCATCGTGAATGCCGCCACGTTCGGCGTACCCCGGGGCGGGCCGCGCTCGGCAATGAATGCTTCTCTCGTCGGCTGCACGTTGCCGGCTTCGTCCGTCGCACGGCTTTGCAAGATCGCAGTGCGACCATCCCAGTTCCACGGAATACGGAAGCGAGTGAATGCTTTGCTCAGAACCGGCGCCTGCAACGCCGCCTGCGCCCAGCTCTTGCCACCGTCGGCCGAGACCTCGACTTTGCCGATGCGGCCATTCCCGGAAAAGGAAATGCCGGAGATCTCGTAGAAGCCGGGCCCCTTCATGTTCAGTCCCGGCGACGGGTGAGTGATGAAGGATTTGACCTCTTGGGGGAAGTAGAACTGCCAGGCTTTTCCGTCCGGCCGTAGGATCGTGTACTGCTTGGTTTCGTTGATGGCCATCACCGGTGATTCGACGAGCTTGATCCGGCGCAGCCACTTGACATTCATGTTGCCCTCGTAGCCCGGCAGCAACAAGCGCATCGGATAGCCGTTTGCCGGATTGAGGCGCTCGCCGTTCTGGTAGAGCGCGATCATCGCGTCATCCATCGCCTTCGCGAGCGGAATGCTCCGGTTCATCGTCGGCAAGTCCGCGCCTTCGGCGATGAACCACTTCGCCTTCGGATCGACGCCGACCTCCTCGAGCAGCGTGGTGAGCATCACGCCGGTCCACTCGGCGCAGGAGCACAGGCCGTGCAGCGCCTGCACGTTGGCCGCAATAGGTTCCTTGGAGTAGAGCGGCGCACTGTTACCACCGCATTCTACGAACGAGATGCGCGATACCATCGGGTAGCGATGCAGAGCATCGAGCGTATAGACCATCGGCTGCTTCACCAGCCCGTGGATCAGTAGGCGATGCTTGTCGGGGTCGATCTCGGTTTCGCCGCCACGGGCAATCAC
>WNGI01007884.1_pt1 | contig 11208 bp, 11 predicted proteins | sample 5400621 | NCBI WGS metagenome assembly WNGI01 (sample SAMN13153374, study PRJNA577476) | soil metagenome | isolation source: 20 cm soil or saprolite under Garry oak tree replicate 1 | place: USA:California | collected 2016-06-15
TGTACGTGCGCATCACGCCGGCCCGGATCAGCGGGCGATGCATCGAGCCGGGCTGGGCCAGCCCCCTGGCGCCAGACACCAAAGCCCAGGCCCTCTGCCCTGAGCCAGTTGCGACAGGATCAATCCACCGACGACATCACGCTGAGTGACGGAGAAGATCGAGGGTAACGCGCACATCCCCGCCGATATGCGTGGTGATCGCGAACCGCCGACCGCCGTCAATGACGCGCCGGAATGGCAGTTATGGCGCTGGGTAGCCCGGGCGCTGGGCCAGCTGCTGGCATGCCTGGCGCACGGGCGCGCTGGCCCGGTGGGCGGCGGCGCGGATGTAGGCGATCGCTGCGAACAAGGCGTATTGCCAGAAGTCGTCGGTCTGCCACGAGGCGACCTCGTCGAGCAGGTCCGGCTCGGCGCCGCCGCGCCGCGCGGCCGCTGCCAGGACGGCGAACTGGAGCTTGTGGTTTTGCCGTCCGCGGAATGTGCACTCGGGCAGGAACCGCTCGCGGATCCCCTCCAGGGCCAGCGGCTCTTCCGGGCCGGCCCCGCACCAGTCCAGCGCGTCGGCGGCCAGGCGGAGGAAGACCTCGCCCGGGAAGGTGTTGTTGCGGGGATGCAAGGGCGCGAGCTCGCTCACGAGCTCGAAGATGTCAGCGTCGCGGACCAGCCCGTCGAGCAGGATCCGCCGGGCGGTGGCCGCGTCCTGGGGCGTGGGCAGCTTCCTGGCAGACATACCCTGACCGTAGGCCAGATGTCACAGTCCGGCGACACTCCCGCAGGCCTGCACGGGCGCGGCTTATCGCGGCCGGCCGGCGTCGCGCCGGTGCGCGACCGCCAAGACTGTGACGACCCGCGCCCGGTCACCGGCGGTGTAAAGAGCACGGTAACCACCGCGCCGGGTGGACAGGACGTCCTCGCAGGGCGCGTCTGACGGCTTGCCCAGCCGGTGCGGGTTTGCGGCCACCGGGCCGGTCAGCTGCTCATCCAGCGCGGTCGCGGCGGGCAACGGCAACGTGCCAAGCCGGCGCCGGGCCGCTGGGGTGAACGTAACCGTGTACCGCGCAGGCTCGCTGTTTGGTCAGCGGGCCGGCGGGCGGCCAGGTCAGCCGCGACCTGCCCGGCGGAGAACACCCGTCCGGCGCGCGCACCGGCCAGGCCCTCCCGCAGGTCACGCACCAGCTCGGTATCAGGCAGTACCTCGATCGTCTCGCGCAGCCGGTCCAGCTCACCCGAGGGCACCACGTCCGCGACGTGGTCGCCGTGCGCGATGACCGCGACCAGCTCGCCACGTTCGGGCCGGCGCACGATCTCCGCCTACGCCGGCTGATCCCCGGCGCGGACCGCAAAGCCTGGGTCGCCCGCGCATCCACGGCAGACGGGTCAAGCGGATTGAGCTGATCGCAGACCCTAGCCGGCTCGCTCGCCCGCTTGCGCTGCTCGTCCAGCACCGGGCCGTCGTCGCCTTGTCCGCGTCGGCCGCCGCCTGCCGGGCGCGGTCCGGCCCGGAGCGGCGGGCTCATGCGGGGCTGCCTCCCTCCAGGATCGCCGTCACCAGGTCGCGCAGCGGGCCGGTGAGGTTGTCCTCGCCCAGCACGATGGCGCGGTCCCCGGCGTGGATGACGTAGACCGGCCGGCCCGGGGCCGCCCGGTACGGCGGCGGCACGGCCAGGATCTCCTCGATCAGGGATTCCCGCCGGCCGGCATCGGGCAGGCCGGCGGTGTCCAGCACCCGGCGGCGCAGCGACCCGTCCCAGGCGATCTGGGTGACCACGACCCTCACACCGATCAGTCTGCTCCGTGCAGCGCCGGTCCCCGCCGCGGGGTAGCGCATGACCCCGGCGGGGCCGCGGATTTTCAGCAGAGGGATCGATCCGCCGCTGAGACGGGACGGCGCGGCCGCGCAACCGGCGACTACCGGGCAATGCCGCCGCCCGGTCACCCGACCGGACGTGAGCTGATCAGCTCCAGTGACATCGGTGAACTCGCCCGCCGCCTCGCCCAGGCGGAAGGGCGATCCGGCTTCTGAGCTCAGCGCCGCAAGTACGAACGAACCGGCTCAACCGAGCCGTCACGCTCCGTTATCCAGCGCCGCTGCCGCCTGCGTACCCGCTCCCTGCCGATATGTTCGCCAGTCCGCTCAGCCGTCGTGGCGCTGGATGACGCACCGAAAGAACAATCTGTGGCGCCCGAACCGGACCCTGGGGATTGAGCTCATTCCTGGCGGGTTTCCTGGCCGTCGGCCTGCAGACGGTAGCCTGCCCCCCGAACCGTGTCGATGACGGTCTCACCGAGCTTGCGGCGCAGGTACCCCACGTACACGTCGACGAGGTTCGTCCCGGGATCGAAGTTCATGCCCCAGGCCATGGACAGTAGCTCTTGCCGGGAGAGGACCTGGCCGGGGTGGCCGGCGAAGGCTTTCAGCAGCGAGAACTCGCGGGCCGGCAGGGTCCGTGTCCGCCCGTCGATCGTCACCTCACGCCGCACCAGGTCGACGCAGATGCTGCCGGCGCAGACCATGCCCGGGGAAGCGGCGGCCCGGGGCCGCAGATTGGCCCGGACGCGGGCCAGCAGTTCCTCGAACGCGAACGGCTTCGCCAGGTAGTCGTCCGCGCCGAGATTAAGCCCTTTGACCCGGTCATCCACGCGCCCCCGGGCGCTGAGCACCAGGACCGGAACGGTGGATCCCCGCTGCCGCATGCCTTCAAGCACGTCAAGGCCGTCCAGGTCGGGCAGGCCGAGATCCAATATCACAAGCGAGATGCCGGGGTCCATGACGCGCTGGAGCGCGTCCTGGCCGTTCGGTACCCATTCAACGGAGTAACCGTGCGCGCGGAGCCCCTTCTCCAAGAACGACGCGACGCGCTCTTCGTCCTCGACGATTATCAGCTTCACCGCGGAATCCTGATCCAGAACGTGGCGCCCTGCCCCGGCCGGTTTACGACGCCGGACTCTCCGCCGTGGGCTCTTGCGATACCCCGGACGATGGACAGCCCCAGTCCCGTACCCCCTTCGTGCGATGATCCGGTGCTGAATGGCTCGAAGACAGCCCGTTCATCGCCGGGCGGCAGGCCCCCTCCGTCGTCAGTCACCTCGAAACGCCAGCTTGAGGACTCGCCTAGAACACCAAAGCGCACGGGCCCATCGCCCTTGGCATGGTCCGCCACGTTCTGCAGCAGGTTCACAAGAGCCTGGGTCAGCCGCTGCGGGTCCGCCCGAAGCGTCGCGCCCTGAATCGCGGGCCTCACGCGGACCCGGTCTCCGAGGATGGCTTCCGCTTTTGCGGTCATGCTGCTCATGAAACGGTCGAGGGGCAGCGACTCAAATCTGAGCAAGGCCCGGTCGTCTCCCCAGGCCAGGGTGGTGAGGTCTTCCACTAGCCGGCCCATGAGGCCGAGTTCGTCTATGAGCATCTCCCTGACGGCCCGCACCTCATGCTCGCCGGCCCCGTCATCCAGCACTTCCAGGTGCCCCCGGCAGATGGTAATGGGCGTCCGCAGCTCATGCGACACCGTCGAGAGGAACTTGTCCTTCAGTTCGTCCAGCTCGCGAAGCCGCTCCGTCCGGGCTCGTTCGCGCGCCAGCGCCAGTTCGATCTGCTCGAGCCTCCCGACGCCCCACGCGATCCCTTCTCCGACCAGCACGCAGACCGGAATGGTAATCGCCGCCGAGGACAATCCGGCCGCGATGCTACCTGGCAGGAAGAACAGCGGCACAATGTAGGCGGCGGCCGCCAGGGGCGCCATGGCGGCGGACGTGCGCGGCGGATGGGCTATGCCGATCCACACGAAAGCGACCACGAAGAAGACGCCGTAGGTGTGCAGGTTGGCCCCTCCGAACACGTTCCCCAGAGCAATCAGGGCGAACGCGGGCGGCACGATCCCGAGGCTGGCCCGGCTGGGCCATCTCTCCCATGGCGCGAGCCAGATCGCTGTACCCAGAGCCAGCGCGACCGCGTACACCGCCGCTGTTGCTGCTGGATTCGACCCCGGCGCTGGAAGCGGAAGCGTAACCAGACCCACCACGCCCGAACCCGCAAAGAAGACGGCCGCCAAGCGGCCATAAAGCCTTCGCCGGCCTGCGGGCCCATCGTTCAGCGGCAAAGCACCGGTGCGGCCGGCCCATGCCGATGCGCCGCGGATGGGACCTTGCACGCGCAGGTCGCGCAGTGGCCGCACGGCTGTGGCCAGCGCCCGATGCAGCTGGCCCGAGCGCGTTGCTGCTCCTCTGCTACCCGGCTGTGCAGCCAACGGCTCCCTCATCATCAAAGCGCGATGCGATGTGTCTTGGGCGACAACTGCTTACCCCGCTTACGAGCAGTTAACCGCCGCCAAGGCTCCGCCAGAGTGCCGGGCAGGCCAGGCTCGGTACGCGGCGGACGGCTTCCGGGGGGAGTAGGTCGCCGCGATGCGTGCAGTGGCGTATCTGAACGGGTCCGCGGTCTGCTGGCCTGCCCGCCCGGGCGCCTGGCTGCATCCCGCCTCAACCAGAAGGCGTACGCACCGAACGGGAGGCCGGGGCCCCTCCGTCCCCCTCTTTGGCGGTATCGGAGGGGCTCCGGCGTTATCTGCCTTCCACGTGCCCAAACAGGTAACGACCACCATGAGAGAACTCTCACGAGGGACACACGGCCGATCCGCCTGCACGGCGCTGTCAGCCCTGGCAGCGTGGCGCTGATCGCGGAACCGCGCCGGTCACCATGAGGGAATTCTCATGACCGGGCGGGATATCAACGGCCGTGACGGCCTCAGCGGGCGGAGACTGCCGGGCCGCCATTGCGCCGACCCGGCTGGCGGTACCACGCGGCGCGGTATGACCAGCTCTCCCGGCTGGCGGGAGCCAGCCGCCTTCCGGCAACCCCGCAGGTACAGGCGACAGGCAGAGCAGATGCAGACTCAGCGATCCGCGAATTTGCGACATAATTGCGACATAGGAGGCCGGCGCGTAATCTGGCATTGAACGCAGGGAGCCCTTGCCCTCTCCCCCCCGGGGCAAGGGCTCTCTGCGTTCTTTGGAGGCCGTCGTTCATGCCATGGCCATGGCCGCCGCCGGGCTTACCAGGCTGACCCGACCGGGTCGCAGGCGGTGCACGGCGTCCAGGTCGTGACGGTCTTGGAAGAGCCGCAGCGACTCCACACTGCGCGGTCACGTGATGGCGGAGGCGGCGACGCTGCAGGTGGTCCGCCGGCAGGAACTGGGCAGCGGCTTTGACGGCGTGCTGCTGGTCCCGGAGTTCCTGGAGGCCGGGTGGCTGACCGCTGCCCACATTCACCGGGCCGCATCGGCCCGGACCTGGTCCCGGCCGGCCAGACCGAATTCGCGCAGGATCCGGTATCCGGCTACACCGGATCAGACCTGAAAGACGTGCATGGCGGCGGTGATGGCGGTCAGCGCGCAGTGGTTCGACTGCACGGCGCCGGTGGTGAGAACCACCGGGGCGCGCTGAGCCAATGCGTCGCCGAGCCGGGCCGCCAGCTGGCGGATCTTGTCACCGCCGGCCGCGATACCGCACAGGCCTTCCCGCTTGGCGAGCAGTCCCGGGCCGTGACCGAGCGCGGACATCAGGCCGGTCAGCGGGTGCACTGGCGGTCGGCCTGAGCCGAGCGCGATAGAGGGAGCGCCGGCTGGGGGCCGTCGCGGGTAACCAGGTGTCAGCAAGCTGACAGCGGATGGGTCAGCCAGGTGACTGACGGCTGCCTCACAGCCAGGGACGCTGACGGTCGCTGGTCCACTTCCGAGGACCGGGAACCGCAGAGGAGGCCTACCATGACCGGACAGCTGGCGGGCTTGCCGTCGTTCCGGCGAATCGCGGGTATCCCGTTCGACGCGTGCATGGCCGCGCTTGAGAGCTGGCAGTTCACCGGATACGACGGCGAACTGCGCCTCGGCAACAGCCTGTTGCGAGGGCCGATCGAGCGCGATCAACACTTCGGTACCTGCCGGATCGAGGTCCGGCTGGCCCGCGGGCCGCTGCGCCCGCCGACGCGGATGCGGCTGGACATCGAGCCCTGGTCGCCCACAGCCACCGCCCTCGAACTCATCCCGTGCCAGCGGGTGAGGCTCAGCGCAGCCTACTTCGCGGCCGGCCACCGCCTGCTGGACTCCCTGACCCGCCCGCTACCGGTGCGCGTGCCGGTGCAGCAGCGCCCGGATCAGGAATATCTGCGCGCAGCCGTCAGCGCGGGCGGCCCGGCTCTCAGCCGCGCATAGTCGGCAGGGGGTAAGGAGCGACCGCTCTCCCATTGCGCACTGTAGTTTGCGCTGCGCACCGCTTGACAAGCGATATCCGCCTTACGTGCGGACTTCGGCTCAATGCCGATCGCCACGCTGGCCGTCCGGATCTGGGCTTTCTGTGCGTCCATGAGCCGGGCGGACCGGGGATCGCTGGCTACATCGTGGGGCTTGACGGCCGGTCAGTCAGTCGAGGTAGTCCCGGAGAACCTTGGATCGGGACGGGTTGCGCAGCTTGGACATCGCCTTGGACTCGATCTGGCGGATCCGCTCCCGGGTGACCCCGTAGGCCTTGCCGATCTCATCGAGGGTCTTGGGCTGCCCGCCGGTCAGCCCGAACCGCATGGACACCACGTCGGCCTCGCGTTCGGGCAGGGTGCCGAGCACCGCGTGCAGCTGCTCTTGCAGCAGCGTGGAGCTGGCCGCCTCGGCAGGCTGGATGGCCTGGGAGTCCTCGATGAGGTCGCCGAGCTCGCTGTCGCCGTCCTCGCCGAGCGGGGTGTGCAGCGAGATCGGCTCGCGGGCGTACTTCTGCACCTCGGCGAGCTTCTCCGGGGTCATGTCCAGCCCGGCCGCGAGCTCGCCGGGGGTGGGCTCGCGGCCCAGGTCCTGCAGCAGCTGCCGCTGCACCCGGGCCAGCGTGCTGGTGGCCTCGGCCATGTGCACCGGGAGGCGGATGGTGCGGGACTGCTCGGCCATCGCCCGGGTGATCGCCTGCCGGATCCACCAGGTGGCGTAGGTGGAGAACTTGTAGCCCCGGGTGTAGTCGAACTTCTCCACGCCGCGGATCAGGCCCAGGTTGCCCTCCTGGATCAGGTCCAGGAACAGTATCCCCCGGCCGGCATACCGCCTGGCCACCGAGACGACCAGGCGCAGGTTGGCCTCGAGCAGGTGGTCCTTGGCCCTCCTGCCGTCCTCGGCGACCCGCTCAAGATCGGCGCGCTGGCCGGGGCGCAGCACCCCGCTGCCGCCGGCGAGCTTCTGATCGGCGAACAGGCCGGCTTCGATCCGCTTGGCCAGCTCGACCTCCTGCCCGGCGGTGAGCAGCGGCACCTTGCCGATCTGCCCCAGGTAGTCCTTAACCGGGTCGGCAGTCGCGCCGGCCGCTGCCACCCGGGGGGCGGGAAGGCCCTCGTCGTCCTCGCCGGAAACCCACGGCTCGTCCCGGCTCTGCTCACCCGCTGCCTGCGGCGGGCGGCCGGCCGCAGCCGTGACGTCGCCCTGGCCGGGGCTCGGCTCCCGCTCACCGGCCGCCTGCTGCGCAGCGCAGCGCTCATCTCGGGCCGAGCCTGAGTGCGCCATTCCGGTCGGGGCGGCCGGCAGCGGCCCGCCGATCTCACCGGCGTCGTTGTCCCCGCCGGGGTCTGCCGGGTCATTCCATCCCATGGCAGCGCCCGCAACACCACCGGCGGCCACAGCCAGCTGTGGCTGATGGGCCCGCCCGGGAGCAGCCGCATCTGGCGCGACCTCGGGGGAGCGACCAGGTAGTGGCCGGGAACAGGCGGCGCGCGCACGCCTGGCGGATGCCGTCCGGGAACCTGCAGCGCCTGCCACCGCGATCATCCCGCCATCGCCGGGCCGCAGCGCACCATGCCAGGCTCGGCGCACTGGCCGGCCGGGCTGGCTCGCGACACATGATGCCACCGCATTTGTCGCTGCACCTCCATCTCACCCACGCGGAGGCGGCCGTCGATGCCACGGCCGATGCAGCATCCACACCAGGCTCCACGCGGGACCGCGTGCAACGTCGCTTGCCGCACTCTGCTACCCCCTAGCACGAGCCGTAAACATGTACCTGTGACCGCCGGGGCACAGGTGCATCTGGGACCTGGCCACGAAGCTACCGAGCGCGGCCGGGGCATGGGCCAGCCGCCGTGCTCGCCGTGGCCGGGTCAGCGCCGCTGACGTCGGCGCACCGCGTGCAGCGCAGCCCGAGCGGGCCGGCCGCGGCGTTCATCTTGGCCACGAACGCCGCTTGCGAGCCCGCATCCCAGCGGGCCAGCAGGGAGGCGATGTTGTTGCCGGAGGGGGATGAGCATCGCCTGCAGCGCCTGGAGCTCGGTCAGTTTCTCCCCGCGCACGACCTGGACGACCGACTGCCCCTGCCGCTGGTCGCTGGCAAAGGCCGCCGCGTCGGCCGCGGTGGCGATGCCGCGCCGGGGTCAGTGTTCACGCGCCGCCGACACGCCGCGCGCGTTCCGGGCCTGGCCTGTGCCCTGCCCTCGCCGTCAGGCCCGCCTCCGGCTCACCATGCAGCACTGCGGCGCGCTGGGCTCATGGCTCCGGAGGCAGTAGGTCGCCAATGCCCCTAGCTGCGAGGATGACCGGCCAATTTAACGCCTGGTCCGCGTCTGATCCGCGCATGTCGTTGCGCTCTTCATCTGAGAGCAGCGATCGGGCACGCTCGGCCCGCTGAGTAGCGGCTGCGGCGGCTGCCCGGTGGCTTGCTGCTTGCCGCCCGTGCTGGTCCTTGTCACCGCGCCCGGCCGCTGCAACTCGCTCATGCTGCAGCGCGGCACGCTCGTGGGCCTCGGCTGCCTTGCGGAAGGCGCGCAGGCTGTTGGTAATCGCCGTTCGGGCGGCAGCGCGGGAGGCGGCCATCTGGCGCTGCGCCGAAGTGAGCCGTTCGCGGACCGCGGCAAGGTCAGCATCGTCCTGCCGTTTCGCTTGCAGTTCCTTAATCCGCGCGTGGATAGCGTCAATCCGCTGCCTGATCTGCTCTCGGCGGATCTCCCGGGACTTGGCTCGCCGCCCACCCTTCCAGCATGCCTGCTGCAGGCAGCCTTGCCACGGATGGATAAGCGGCAGGGTGGCGAGTTGGGCTGCCTGCACGGGCTGCTCAACTCACTCAATCGGCGGCGGCGGCAGGTGCTGCGGGCAGGGCCTGGTCCAGGCTGGCGAACCGGGGGATGAAGCGGCCCAGGCCGATCACGGTGAAGATCCGCAGAACGCGGCTGCCGTCGGGGATGACCAGCCGCAGCCCGCCGCCTTCGGCCAGGGCCCGCTGGTGCGCTGCTACCAGCACGCTAAACCCCGACGAATCACAGAACCGGGTGCGGGTCATGTCCACCACGATCGTCGCATGCCCGCGACTGGCCGCTTCGAGCAGCACGATCCGCAGCTGCTCCGCGTTGCAGATGTCGATCTCTTCGGGCGCTTCTACCACGGGCACGCCGTTGATCATCAAGGGATACCTGTGATCAGGCACCTGTGCCCACCTCCTGCGGGGACACGTATCTTGCCCGGGCCTCAGGTGGGCCATGCGGGCGTGCGAGCAGGCGGTCCGGGAGCCTCGGGGCGGCTGGCTCGACAACCGTGAGGTGACTTTAACTGTTTGTTAACGCAACCAGCCAGCCTGGAAAAAGATGTTGGCGAAATTGTGATCGATCCGGGCTCCGGGCCACTCACGGCTTCGGAGGCTAAAGATCAGCAGGGCTGACACCGCACGATCACGACTTGACCTGATGGTGGTCCGCGTTTGATCCACTGGGATCGGATCGCCGGTGCGCGCCATCGGACGCCGGGGCTACGGCCTCCTCCAGGCGTGGATGAAGTGGTCAATGCCGAGCAAGGTCAAGACGCGGTGGACGGCACCGTCCGCGGGAACGACGAGCCGCAGCTCGCCGCCTTCTGCAAGGACGCGCTTGTGTGCCGCTATCAGGGCATGGACGGCGGCAGAGTCACAGAACCGGGTGCGGGTCATGTCCACCACAAGCGTCCGATATCGATTCTCCGTCGCTGCCAGGAGGACAGCGCGTAGCTGCTCTGCGGTCGTAACGTCGATCTCAGGGGGCGTTGCCATCACGGGCACGCCATCGATCATCTTGCGGAGATACCTGACCTCGATCACCAGGTCATCCCCCTTCCGAACAGGACACACTTGTCCGGGGAACCCGGCAGGCCTGCTGGAAGTCGCGGCAGGGCGCAGCCAGGACCTCCGGACCGGCTGGCTCCACAACCGCAATTCACACACAAACGCATAGTCGGCATCGATCAGGACGCTCATGCTCTGGAATACCAGTCGCGTTACGTGACAATAGCTGGTCGCGCCCATCGCGCGAGATCCGCCGTTTTGAGCGCTTATCAAGGGTTCGGAATACCTGACTTCCGCGGCGCAGTAATGGGTGATCTGCACGGCGGGGTGTATCAGCGAGCAGCGGTTGGGGTACGAGTCACGGCGCTGGGATCGCGGGGAGCGTCAGAACCTCGCCCCTCTGTCGTCTACGGCGATCGCGGCTCCGGGGTGGGGCGGCTGTCCGCGCGGTCTATCTCACCTTCGGGTGTCAGGCCATTGGCAAGAAGATCGGCTGCCTCGTCCGGAGGTAGCGCCCCTTTGGCGGCAAGGTCGCGCAACTGCCGCGCTGCATCTCGGTCGCCGTAACGGACGACTTGTTCGAACAGTGTGGCGATATCACGCCCCCAACGCAAGTGCGAACCTGGGCGATGATCACCCTCCGTATCGGGTTCGGAGTCGCGCTGCCGGGTGAGGGAGCTGCCTGGGCGGGCGGGGATGCGGTGCCGGATGGTGATTTTCTCGGGGCCGATGAGGATGTCCTTGACGAGCAGCCGCAGGACGCGCTGGCGGTCTTCGACGGTGGCGGTGGCGGCGTTGCCGCGCAGCTGGGCGAGGAAGCCTTCCAGGTCATCGGCGAGCTTGAGATAGGCGTCCCGGTCGGCGGCCTGGGCGTCGACGGCGTCGAGCTGGCCGCGCAGGTTCGTTTCCCGGGCGCGCAGGTGCGGCATGCGGGCGCGCAGCTCGTCGATGGTGACCAGCTGCTCGGAGTAGGCCTCGATCATGGCGGTGATCGAGGCGGTGGCCTTGGCCAGCGCGGCTTGCAGCCGTGTGCGCTGGCTGGTGACCGGGTCGGAGGTGCGGGCGACCTCAAGGCGCTTGCTGATCTCGGCGCGGATCAGTGCCGGGTCGGCGAGCAGGCCGGTGATGTGGTTCCACACGACGGTGTCGAGGTAATCGGCGCGGACCGG
>WNGI01006360.1_pt1 | contig 11207 bp, 11 predicted proteins | sample 5400621 | NCBI WGS metagenome assembly WNGI01 (sample SAMN13153374, study PRJNA577476) | soil metagenome | isolation source: 20 cm soil or saprolite under Garry oak tree replicate 1 | place: USA:California | collected 2016-06-15
ACCACGCGGAACGGATTCAGGAAACAATTCGCTCCTTTTCTCAGCAAGGGTGCAGCTTGATCTTGACTACTGGCGGGACAGGAGTCGGCCCGCGCGATGTCACGCCGGAAGCGATTCGCGCCATCATGCGAGTCGAAATGGAAGCGCTTACCGGTGTCACTGTCGCGCTGCTTACCATCTATGACATGTGCAAAGCGGTGGATAAACGGATGCAACTTTCTGATATCCGCTTGATCGAGAAAACAAAGCGACAACTGTAGCGGCGGTGTATGAGTGTCGCCATTGTTTAGACAAAGAGTGACGGCTTCTCAGCCGTCACTCTTAGATAGATGGCTGCCCAAGCCGTCCCTCATTGGATGAGATTTGCGACCTTTATGGAGCACCGCTACAAATAAAAATGCAAATACAGGTTGGCATCATCACAATTTCCGATCGCGCCAATTCCGGTGAATATATCGATCTTGGCGGGCCGGCATTGAAAGAAGTTGCACAGAAAAATGGCTGGCAGCTTCTTTGTGAAGCGATCATTCCAGACCACGCGGAACGGATTCAGGAAACAATTCGCTCCTTTTCTCAGCAAGGGTGCAGCTTGATCTTGACTACTGGCGGGACAGGAGTCGGCCCGCGCGATGTCACGCCGGAAGCGATTCGCGCCATCATGCGAGTCGAAATACTCAATCCTGTCGCGCAGTCTGGCCGCGATCGTCGATCTTTCCCTGGTGATCGCGCTTCCTGGAAAGCCGAGCGGTGCCGTGGAGTGCCTCAGTTTCGTGCAAGGCGCAATTGCGCACGGAGTGGCACTCGCGCAACGCGTTCCTACTTCATGTTGATGCAGCGAATCGGAAACTTGACTGCTTTTAACCGGTCAAGTTTGAAAGTAGGCGTTTTTCTGGACGCGCCTGGAATTTTAAACGTGCGCGATCTTCTTAGTCGGGATAAACAAGCAGTCGCATTAACTGCCTGCCGTAATCCGTAAGATGCACGTTTGCGCCGCGGCCGGAGATTACATCGCGGCTCAAATAGGAATTATCGATTGAGCCTTTCTTTACGTAACTCAGCTCAGGTTGCGTCACGTGTTTTTCGCTTAGTCCCATTTTTAGGGGCAAGCCAGAGCGCGCAAAAGAGATTTCCCACGAAGATTTCTCGTTTCGCTCCGGCCCTGCGAGCATCCAGGGGTAAAGCTTTGGCAGTTCGAAATGCCGCGATTTAGGCAGTGTCACTTTATAAAATATCTCTTCGGTTTTGATGAAGTCAGGAATTGTGAGTGAGGGATTCTTGCGGAGCGCAAGATAGAGTCGCGCGATATCGAGGCCGGCCAGATTCATGCCATTGTAGATGCCGTTGTGGTTGGGATCGTTTTTGAAGAACGCGTTGTACCACCCTTCGAATCGATCGCTGAGCATCAAATCTAATTCCAAATGGAGATGCGCGCGTTCCTGGCTTAATCCCGTTCCAGTATAACCCATCACGGCGATAGGCTGGCCGCGTTTCACTGTATCGTCGAGCCGCACCGCGATCGAACTCAGATGTCCGTACAAACTGTAGTAATTTGAGCCGTCCCAGCGGTGTTCAATGACAATGTATTTTCCATAGTTCGAGTAATTGGGCACGAGGTTAGTGTGCACGACTCTCCCATCGGCAATGGCGCGCACTTCGTCGAGCGGGTCACCGTGCGCATCGCGGCGCAAGGCGCGGATATCGATTCCTTCGTGAAAACGGGTATAAATCACGCCGCCTGATGTGCCGGTTGGATCGCGCACAAAACCGTATTGGCCGCCTTCCCACGGTGTTGATTTCGCGCCGTTGTAGTTGCGCTCGACGTATTGGTAAAATGTCGGGCCGCCACCCGAGAACAGGGCGTCATTATCCGTTGGCAAGACAAGATCTACAATCTGGTTCTGTCCCATCATCGTGGAACGCATCAAGGCGACCCCGAAAAACGTTGTTGCTAACGCAAGCTTCATGCGCCGTCGGCTTTTAGAAAGGAGCATTTTTATGAAACTTCAGGAAGAATTATTGCGTCGCTCGTGATTGCACTGTCGACCTTCACGCCGCTGGCGTTTGGCCATGAAATACGTCTGCAAGATCGCGGTGAACGCACGGTTCTTCGGATCGAACATGAGTGGCTACGAGCATTAGTCGAGCGCGACCTCACAACTCTCGAGCGAATCTTGGCCGATGATTTGATGGACTCAAGCTGGAAAGGCGAACTGCGCACGAAAAGCCAGCTACTGGAAGGCTTGAGCAAACCGCTTCCGTATTCGCAGTATTTGCAGAACATAAAAATTAAACTCTATGCGTCGGTGGCGCTCGCTCGAGGCTTGAACGAGATCAGCGATAAAAACGGGCGGATCGTGATGAGAATTCGATTCACCGATGTTTTGGTTTATCGCCATGGCTATTGACAGGCAGTAGCCGCACAAGAAACGGCAGTTAATCCCCGGTAAACATTTAGCGCCTCCTTTGTCCGATTAAGCGCCAGTCTTTTTTCATCAGTTCAACGTCGGCCGAAGTTATTCCGGAAGGGACATAGATTTTTCCGTCGGAGACGCGCTTGTCGATTTCGAGCTCGGTAATCGGACGACCGTTGATGAACACAAAAAGCAGACTGCCTTTGCGCTCAATGCTTAAGGCGTCGAGGGCGATTCGCCCATGCTCGTCGAGCTGGAACAACGCGCCGTAGGTTCCGTTCGCGGCCGCGTAAGGATAAAAGGCGATCACGTCATGTTCAGAAATCCGAGCGATTTTTTCGATTGCCACATTTTTTCCCGATACTTGAGCGCGAACAGATGTCGCGAATACCTCGGTGTCCTGAGGGTTCGCTTGTGCGTGCACCCGGAACATGCAATGTCGTGGTTTCGCGAGGCCTTGGGACGCCGCGCAAACCAGACAAAAAAACGCAAATGCACAGAGAGTTTTCATGCCGATTGATAAACGGTTTGACAGGATTTTGGCAACCCCGAAAGGTTTCGGGGCTTTTTACCCGCTCATGAAGCGCCATCTTGTTTTGCTGCTTCTGATATTCTTTGTCACCGGGAGCATTCTTGGTCAGGATAGCGCGCCCACAGCGACACCGGCGCGCAGACGCGGTTGGTTGAGCCGCATTCTACATCCATTTTCTCCCGAAGTAGTACCGCAATATAAAGATCCAAGATTGCGTGGGCTGGCTCTCGATCTCCAGATCACGCCGCAGACCATTAAGCTATCAGAGGTCCGCCAGCTCGGTATTAAAGTGACGCTGGCAAATTTGTCCAAACGTCCTGTTACGCTCGACTTTCCGACGAACCAGCGGATCGAAATTTATTTGAGGAATTCCACGGGAGACATCCTGACGAAGTGGTCTGACAATCACGCCATCGTAGCGAAGCCAGTAACCATTTTAATTAACCCACAGGAACGAATCGAATATAACGAAACAATCGCGACGCGTGATCTCACGCCGAACAAAGTCTTTATCGCCGAAGTTTTCTTTCCGCAATACACGGAGTTACAAATCCGGCAAAAATTCCTCGCTGTGCCTTGAGTTGAACCGAAGCCTTTCGGGGTTGATAGCCGATAGTTGATAGTTGATAGAGTCAAATCGTGTCGGTGAGCCAACTATCAACAAGGACCTGTCAGCTCTTCTCAGACTATCACACGCATCCGCAGGGACATCGAGTGCAGCGATACACGCAGACGCTTCTCCAGCCCTGGACGGATTCGGCGCGCAAATTGGGTTTAACCGATATCGCTTTTACCGACCACGATCGTTATCACACCGGAATCGACTTTGATGAAATCGATCGTTTGCGAGAAAGAAATCTGGATGTAAAAATCCGCACCGGCATCGAGTTGGATAACGATCCCATTCACTCTGCGGCTGGCCGAAACTGGATTGAGAAGCATTGGGAAAAACTCGATTTTGTGTTGGGCTCAGTCCATTTTCTCCAGTGCGCTGATCAGATGTTCGACAGCGTGCCAGATGGCGCGGCACAGTTCGAAGGCCGCGATATTGATGCGATTAATGCCGATTACTTTCGCCGTGTCCGCGAAATAGCAGCGACTGGGCTAATCGATTGCCTGGCCCATCTCGATCTCATCAAAATCCATGGTCATCGGCCAAGTGTAAAAATCGATACTCTCGTCAACGAAACACTGGATTTCATTCGCGCGCGGAATCTCGCGATCGAGCTTTCTACCGCTGGATGGCGCAAGCCAGTGAACGAACTTTACCCAAGCGATCGAATCATTGAACTCGCGATAGAGAAGGGGATCCCTTTTACGACTGCCTCCGACGCGCACTCGCACGTGCAACTTGGCGATAACTTTCAGCGGCTGGCCGAGAAGATGTCGATCTTAGGGATTCGCGAAGTATGTGTTTACGAAAAACACAAATGCCGAAGCGTAATGATTCGTGATTCGTGATTCGTGATTCGTGATTGGTCATTGGTCATTGGTCATTGGTCATTGGTCATTGGTCATTGGTCATTCGTCATTCGTCATTCGTCATTTGTCACACTCCCGGCATTGCCAGTCTGCCGGCTTATTTCAAATACAAGCTATAACTGAAGATCGAGCTGCGACCCTCTCTGTGTCGAGGACGCCTGTTCTGTTTCTGAAGGTAGAGGCAACACAAATCCGAGACGCTGGGCGAGGCGTTGGCAGGTTTCCGGAGCAAAGCCTTCGAAGTGATTGCTGACGAATGCCCAGACATTCCGCACTTCGGGAAGATGCCGCTCAATTTTCAGTGACCAGCTTTCGAGCGCAGCTTCGCGTTTCCACAGCAGCTTTTCGTAACGATGGACGTGCCCGCCATTGACATCGTATTTCGTTGCGTAATCGCCGAGCAGACGCAGATAAAGGAAGTCGGTGGTGCGCGGCAGGAACTCGAACGGGGCAAGATTTCGTTCGTTGAGCGGAGTGGTATCGGCCCATACCCAGCAAATGCGATACTTTTCTAGAAGCCGAATAAACTGGGGCCGATGCCATCCGGCGTGACGAAATTCAATCGCGAAACGAAAATCCCGTGGAAGCTGTTCGAGAAACTTACGCAACGCTAGCTTGCCGTCCCTGGGCACGAACGAAGGCGGAAGTTGGATAAGAATGACCTGGAGCTTTGGCCCGAGCGGTTCGATGGCATGGAGAAATGAGGTCAACTCGGCGGTGCAGTCGCGCAGGCGGCAGGTGTGTGTGATTTGACGGGGAAGTTTACAGGTGAAACGGAAGCTGGCTGGAATCATTTCAACCCAACGACGGATGCTATTTGCAGCCGGGGCAGCATGAAACGTTGAGTCTACTTCAACGGCCAAGAAATAGTTGGCGTAAAATTCCAACCAGTGAGACTCCGGCAAATCCAACGGATAAAAAGCACCACGCCAGTCTTCAAAGCTCCACGCGCATGAGCCGATGCGTATTTTTTGCTGATCGGTCAGATTCAAATCAGATCAGAAGAGTAGCCGGTTTTTTGCATCTTGGGAAAGGTTTCCGCTCCAGGAAAGGCGAATATTCCGGCGGAGCAACTGCGCGATAATGACTGCTGAAACTTGACTGGGCGGATAAGTTAACTACCCTGCGGGCACCCATGCAATTCGTTGTTCGCGTCGTTTTAATTTTCGCCGCCGCTGCATTTCTTTTGTCCGAATCGAGCGTGGCTTCTGTCGTCTTTCAACCGGGGAAAAAAGCGAAGTATGTAGCGCCCGGTGAGGAAGAAGTAAGCGGCAACGCTGCGGAGCTGTTTCAGATCGGACAGACTGCCGAAAAAGAAGGTAACATGAAACGCGCGGTCAGGGCTTACAAAACTCTTGTCAAACATCATCCGAAAGACGCCCTAGCTGCCGGTGCGCTCTATCGCGCGGCTCAATTGCAGGAACAGATGCACCTTTATCTCGCAGCGGCGAATTCATTTGGGCAGTTGGTGGAAAAATACCCCGGTAGTCCGCATTTCGAGGAGGCAGTCGAGGCGCAGTTTCGCATGGGCGAAATTTATCTGAACGCGAAGAAATTAAAAATCCTTGGCATTCCGTACGCATCGTCGCTGGATCGCGCGGTGACTATTTTCGCCAACGTTGTTCGCACCGCGCCATATGGAAAATATACAGCGCGCGCGCAGTTCGACATCGGTCTTGCTCGCGAGAAACAGGGTGCAAATGATGCGGCTCTTCAGGCGTACCAGGCCGTGGTGGACAAGTTCCCGAACGAGCCAGTCGCGGTAGACGCGCAATATCAGATCGGTTACATCTGGTTTACTGCAGAGCAGACTGGCACAAAGGACGCCGCCGCGGCGAACAACGCCAAGACTGCGTTCCAGGATTTCCTCTTCCACTATCCAAAAAGCGAGAAAGCCGCGCAGGCGCGGGCTAACCTTGAGCTTCTTGAGCACAAGCAGGTGACCAGTTCATATAAGGTTGCGAAATTTTATGACAAGCAAAAATATTATCGCGCGGCCGTCATCTACTACAACGAAGTGATTCGCCAGCAGCCAGGATCAGAGGAAAGCAATCAAGCCAAGAAACGAATCGATCAGTTGCGCGCAAAGTTCGGAGATGCCGCGCTTCAGCCTGCTTTTACTGTGGGAGAAGCTGGCAAGAAAAAGAGCGACGCGCATGGAGCGCGCACCGCCCGAAGCGGGTCCACCAAACCGGGACCGGCAAATAATGAAGCACCGTTACCTGCATCGGAAACGGATATTTCGCTTCCGCCGCCGGCTTCGCTTGCACCCGATACCACGACTGCGCCTGAACCGCTGCTGCCTCAGCCGAGCACGAGCAGTAGCTCTGGCGCGTCTCCAACTCCTGGGGCATCGGCCTCTCCCGAAGCGTCCGCCTCACCGGCGCCTTGAAAGCCTTATTTGCCGCAGTGTCCTGTTTCGCCCTAAGTGGTTGCCTCGGCTATCACATAGGGCCAGTGAAGCCATACTATCTGCGTGAGGTTCACAGCATAGCGGTCCCGACTTTTGCAAACCGGACTCTCGTTCCTCGTGTCGAAGTATTGGTCACCGATACTGTGATCAAGCAATTACAACAGGATGGGACGTATCAGATAGCGAGTGACGATAAAGCGGACGCGACTCTGAAGGGTGAAGTATTCCGCATCACCCGTCTGCCGGCGCGCTCGGTGCGTGGGAACGTGCTGGCCACAACCGAGTTTAATCTCGCGTTAAGTGTGAAGTACTCGCTGACCGGACGGGATGGCAAACCGCTGGCAGAGAGTGCAGCGGTCGGAACGACTAGCTTCTTTGTGAGCAGCGACGTGACTACCGACGAACGGCAAGCCTTGCCACTTGCTACCGAGGACCTCGCTACCCGATTAGTTAGCCAACTAAGCGAGGGGTGGTGATGATTGATGAAGGGTGAAGAAAAGCTTTGGACCATCCTCAACGACAAACTCGATACTCTGCGTGCCACGAATCGTTTGCCTCAGGCCATTCGCGTTGCGGAAACAGCGCTTGAAATCGCCAAGCGTGCTTTCCCGGGTACCGCGACTCCGGTGGCGACCAGCTTCGAGAAATTAGGACAGCTTCTCGATCAAAAAGGAGATCGCGGGGCGGCCAAGGCATACTTGCTTAAGGCGCATGCAATTCTGGAAAAGGTAAAACCGCCAGATCATCGCGCCATTTTTCGCTCCGCCCGCAGGCTGGCATTGTTATGTGATAGCCTTGGCCACTCCGAGGAGGCGGTCAATTTCTACCAGAAAGCAATAGCCGCGGGCTCCCAAATTGAAGACGTTCCTTATTCGGATCTCGGCACAATGTTAAACAATGTTGCGCTGATCTTGCGTAAGTCCGGACGACAAAAAGCAGCGGAACCGTGTTATCTGCATGCTTTACAGATTTACGAGAAGCAACTCGGGCCTGATCATGCCGACGTAGCGTCAGTGCTGAATAACCTGGCGGTGTTCTACACAAACGAGCGCCGTTACACTGAAGCAGAGAAAATACATCTCCGCGCGTTGGCGATACGCGAAAAATTACATCCACCTCCGCTGCCCGACATAGCGCAGTCAAAATGCAACCTGGCGGTGGTCTATCATTCACGCGGCGAGTATGAGAAAGCGGCAGAGCTTTATCAAGCTTCGCTTAAGACTTGGGAGGAGGTGAAAGAGAAACCCTCGAAGGATTACGAGATTGTCGTGTCCAATTACGCCGACCTTTTGCGCTCTCTGGGCCAGGTGCGCAAAGCTCATCAATTGGAAGTTCGCGCGCGCAAGAGAGGTTCCGGCTAATCTAGTCTGGATACGACTCGCTTCCTTCCCGCTATGGCCCATGGTTTGGCCTTGCAGCTGGGGCGCGCGCGCGCATTGTAGGGCCACTGCCTTATGCTCGCGTGGCGGAATTGGCAGACGCGTACGGCTCAGGACCGTATGGGGAAACCCGTGGAGGTTCGAGTCCTCTCGCGAGCAATGGCCCTGGCTTCCTCCATACTGACCTTCACCAGGAGCAAAACAACCGGAATGCCCGCCATGCCGGTTCGGATCGAAAGATTACTTCGCCCCACCTTTCCTTCTTGCCGCCCAGCGAGCTTTCATTAGCTGGGAAAGCCGTTTTCGCCCGGCAGGCGTCAGTCCACCTTTTTTCGGTGCCGGAGCTGTTTTCGTCCCACCGGCTTTTCTTCGTGCCGCCCAGCGAGCCCTCATTAGCTCAGAAAGCCTTCTTCGGCCTGCGGGCGTGAGCGCGCCTTTCTTTTTGGCAGGCGCTGGTTTCGCCGTGGTCTTTTGTTTTGCCCAACGAGCTTTAGCAGCTTCCGAAAGCTTGGCTCGAGTGGTAGCCGAGAAATAGCGCCCTTCCTGTGCAGGGGCTGTGGGTCTCGGCCCCGCTTGGGTAGGTCCTGTGGCTCTCGGAGCTGAGCCGCTCAGGATTGAGGAGAGACGTTTTTCCAAACTATCAATTTGTCGGCGAATTGAGATCGCTTCTTCTAGAGCTTCAGCAGATGTATCCATGTGTTGTTAAATAGCCGGAGTTGACCCTAATAGCAATCCCCTTTTTTTATAACAACTTGATGCCTAACTTTCTTGTCTAGTTACATCCGTATGATAACCAGAAAAATGAATTGCCCCGAAATTGCGAGCTGATGTTCCATCAACCTTGAAATGACTAAATCCAGCATCGCAACGCAACCTGCGCGAGTCCGGCAAATGTTCGGTTCTATAGCGGCGCGCTATGATCTGGCGAATCACTTACTAAGTTGTGGGATCGATTTCTATTGGCGAAGACGTGCAGCTGAAATCGTCGCAAGCTGGCGTCCAGATGGAATTGTCGACCTTGCCACTGGGACCGGAGATTTGGCACTCGCGCTGCAAAAGAAATTGCCGGATGCGAAAGTTGTAGGTATCGATTTCTTGCCTGAAATGCTCCAACTTGCGGAGCGAAAAGGTGTGCGACAAACGATCCTTGCCGATGCGATGAAGCTGCCATTCGCCGATGGTTCAATTGATTGCGTCGCCATCGCCTTCGGCTTGCGCAACATGGAAAATTGGGGACGTGCGCTTGGTGAGATGTCCCGCGTGCTTAAGAGTAATGGTCACTTGCTCGTGCTCGAGTTCTCACTACCAACAGTCTCGATCCTGCGCGCAATCTATCGTTTCTATCTGCATCGCTGCTTGCCAGTACTCGGCTCTTTTCTGACAAGGACGAAAAGCGCCTACGACTATCTTGGCGACTCAATCGAGGAATTTCCGAGCGGGGATGCGATGTCTCGGTTGATGTTGGCGAATGGATTTAGGCACGCGACGTTCGAACCGCTCACTGGTGGAATCGTCACAATTTATACCGGGACGAAACAGAAACTATAGCTGGACGCTGACCGCCTACTTCGAGTAACCCCGAACCCATTCGGGCCGCCTGCAAGCACTACGGTTTATTGTCTGGGTATTGGAGATGTAGTTGCGCTTGCCGATGGAGTCGGCGATGAAGGGGCTTGACTGAACAGTGGCAGTTTTAACACGTTCAAATCCGGATTGCTGATTACAAAAGTGCCTTCGCGTCCTTCCACGCGCGCCCACCACATGCCGTCAGTCGTGCCAGTGCCGACGATTAACTTATGTGATGCCTTGTCATCGGGCGAAGTTGTGAACGTGAGGACGAGCTGCGGTTTTTCGAAACCGTGCTGAGGCATCGTTGTTCCCAGCCAGCGCACAGCGTGCAAGCTCGATAATGTGTTGAGCACAGATTGCACATTGGCTTGATTGATTTCGCCACTGCCTTTCAGCCAGCGCCACTGATTATTTTGCTCCCGCTCCAGCGACAGTTCTTTGTCCGTCATGACACTCAAGCGATCGATTTGCTCCGGTTTAAACTTAAAGACCGATAGCTCCTGCCATTGCAAGGGATCGGTTGAAATTTGATCCAGCAAACCGCGACGGACTGCCACGACGAATGGCTCATCCGCAAGCCGCGCATAAACGTTATCGCCATCTTCTTTTCCGAAGGCAATCGTAACAAACGGCTGCTCGCCTGCCTTCGTCTCGGCGGTGTTTTCCGACGCAAAAGAGCTGAACGTTAATTGCAGGTGCGGCTTATCAAGGCCGTATTTCGGCAGATTTGACGCCACGTCTTCCACGAATTTTTTCACCCGCTCATTTCGGACCGCATCAATCAAGTGTTGAACCGCCCCCGAATCTGCCGGCGCATTGTTTTGGGTGGCGATTGTCCAATTTCCGTCATTGCGTGCGAGAACGGTCTTGCCATTTCCTGAAGAGTCTATCGTGATTCGATCGAGAATGTTTGTGTCGATTCGAACCAAATGATTGTCCCGGAGATCAACTGGTTTCGTGTTGAGAACCTCTTCGATCTTTCTCGGCAATGTGTAAACAGACCTACGTGGAGCAAATCGCACATAAACCTGGTCCTTTTCTTTCTCCGGCACGCTGCCGATCTGTAAAGTCTGACCTTGATCTTCCTGGCCGAATACCTTGATCGAGTCGCCGAGCTCTACTTTCCGGCCTTTTTGCTCCTCCTGGCCAAATAACGTGATCGAGCCGCGCGGCTCCGCCAAGCCATAAGGACGAAGGTCGCCGTGATCGTCGGCTGCAAATTGTTGAATGCGCGCCGTCGTGATTTGCGCGATTAGGTCGCCCACTTTCTCTTCATCGGCCCGCGCGCGAAGAGGTTTTAGTATGTCCCAGTGATCGCCTTTCTTCTCCAAATCCATTTCACCAGCAGGCGTCTTCAATGTAATGCGGCGTACCTGCGCAGCGGTTAGGTCCGTTAATTTTTTGTCACGGAATTCCTCTGC
>WNGI01005762.1_pt1 | contig 11206 bp, 9 predicted proteins | sample 5400621 | NCBI WGS metagenome assembly WNGI01 (sample SAMN13153374, study PRJNA577476) | soil metagenome | isolation source: 20 cm soil or saprolite under Garry oak tree replicate 1 | place: USA:California | collected 2016-06-15
CCGTCGCAAATCTGCATGCCATGACCGGCGGTCAGAGACCGCCGCTACAGTGGTATTCCTGCAAACTGCGCACCTGAACTTTCCGTTTTTGTAATGAGCGAATCCCATTCGCACTGGCCAGCGCCGCGCGCACCGTCGTCATTATGGGAATTTTCGCGGCCAGTGCGGCATTCCGAATTACTACTTCATGCTCTCGTGGAATTTTCCCGCTTGGCGTGTTGATGATGAAATTGATATCGCCATTCTTGATGCGATCGAGAACGTTCGGGCGTCCCTCGTGAATTTTGAAGACCTTGGTTACCTTGATTTTCCCTTTCGAAAGCGCCTTGGCGGTTCCGCTGGTGGAAATGATTTCAAAGCCGAGCTTCACAAACTCGCGCGCAACCGGGATTACCGCTTCCTTGTCGGTGTCCTTGACGCTGACAAAGACTTTTCCCTTTTTCGGCAGCGGTGGTGGCGCGGCCATCTGCGATTTTGCGTAGGCAAGGCCGAGATCCACATCCATGCCCATCACTTCGCCCGTCGATTTCATCTCCGGACCCAGCGAAATATCGAGTCCTTCATAGCGTAGAAACGGAAAGACCGCTTCTTTCACTGAGAAATGTTTCGGTACGATTTCCCTGGTGAAACCGAGTTCGCGCAATGATCCGCCCGCCATTACCTTCGCAGCGAGTTTCGCCAGCGGAACACCGATTGCTTTGCTGACGAAGGGAACGGTGCGCGACGCGCGTGGATTCACTTCCAGGACGTAAACGTCCTCGCCCTTGACCGCGAATTGCACGTTCATCAGCCCGCGCACGTTCAATTCGCGTGCCATCGCTCTCGTTGCTAGGGAAATTTCGTCGAGCACTTTTTGCGACAGCGAGAATGTTGGGATTACGCAGGCACTGTCGCCGCTGTGGATGCCCGCCTCCTCGATGTGCTCCATGATCGCGCCGATCACAGTCGTTTCGCCGTCCGAGATGCAATCGACATCGACTTCGACGGCGTCTTCAAGAAAACGATCGATAAGCACAGGGCGATCAGGTGTCACTTCAATAGCGCTCCCCATATAGCGCCGAAGATCCCCCTCGTTATAGACAAGTTCCATAGCGCGGCCACCCAGGACGAATGAGGGTCTGACCAAAACGGGATAGCCGACCTTGTTCGCAATTGCGATGGCATCGTCGGTGCTTATCGCCGATCCATTTGGAGTCTGCCTCAGATTAAGCTTATCGAGCATCGCCGCGAATAGCTGCCGGTCCTCGGCCGTCTCGATGCTTTCAGGCTGCGTCCCAAGAATTGGGACGCCCGCAGCCTTCAAACCGCTTGCGAGATTCAGCGGTGTTTGGCCACCAAACTGGACTAACACGCCCTCCGGTTTTTCCTGATCGTAAATGTTGAGCACGTCCTCCAAGGTGAGCGGCTCAAAATAAAGTTTGTCGCTCGTGTCGTAATCGGTGGAAACCGTTTCCGGATTCGAGTTGACCATGATGGTTTCGAATCCCAGTTCGCGCAGGGCAAACGCAGCGTGCACGCAGCAATAATCAAACTCAATTCCCTGGCCGATCCGGTTCGGTCCGCCGCCCAAAATCATGATCTTGCGCTTCCCGCTCTCGCGGCGCTCGTTCTCGTCGCCGTACGTGGAGTAGTAATAAGGCGTATAAGCTTCAAACTCCGCCGCACATGTGTCCACGAGGCGGTAGGTGGGTGCGACACGTTCAGTTTTTCGCTTCGACCGAACTGCTCCTTCCGAATCGCCGCGCGCCACGGCCAGCTGTCGGTCCGAGAACCCGAGCTTCTTTGCCCGCCGGAATGCTTTCGTCTTCAAACATCCTGTTTCGGCAACCAGCTCAGCCATGTTCCTCAAAAACCACTTGTCAATTTTTGTAAGATCGTAAACCTCATCAATCGACGCGCCCTTTTGAAATGCCTGCGCGATGAAGAAGATCCGTTCCGCGTTCGGGGTCGCTAGCTTCAGTCGCAGCGTTTCAAGGTCGACATCTTTATCTGCGCCGTCGCCAATCAGACCGAAACGTTTGATCTCGAGCGAACGCAGCGCTTTTTGCAATGCTTCCTTGAACGTGCGCCCAATCGCCATTGCTTCGCCGACGCTTTTCATCCGTGTCGTAAGCGTTGCGTCGGCTTGCGGAAATTTTTCGAATGTAAAGCGCGGCACCTTGACGACGCAGTAATCAATGGTCGGCTCGAAACATGCCGGCGTCTCGCGTGTGATGTCGTTTTTGATTTCATCCAGCGTGTAACCGACCGCCAGTTTTGCCGCGATTTTCGCAATCGGAAAACCCGTCGCCTTCGATGCCAGCGCACTGGAACGCGAGACGCGCGGATTCATCTCGATCACCACCATGCGGCCGTTGTCTGGATGAACAGCAAACTGAATGTTCGATCCGCCGGTCTCGACGCCGATCTCGCGAATCACAGCGAACGCAGCGTCGCGCATCATTTGGTATTCCTTATCAGTCAGCGTTTGCACCGGAGCGACCGTGATGGAGTCCCCCGTATGCACACCCATGGGATCGAAATTCTCGATCGAACAGATGACCACGCAGTTGTCCATCCGGTCGCGCATCACTTCCATCTCGAATTCTTTCCAACCAACCAGCGATTCTTCGATTAACACTTCGCGGACCGGCGAGAGATCGAGCCCGCGGGCAGCGATCACATCGAGCTCTTCGCGATTGTACGCGATGCCACCGCCAGTCCCGCCCAAAGTGAATGCGGGACGAATGATCAGCGGGAACGTTCCGATTTCAGCAACGATTCGATCGAGCTCTGCCAACGAACGCGCCACCCCGGAGCGCGGGACTTCAAGACCAATACGCAACATGGCTTCCTTAAACAGTTGCCGATCCTCGCCCTTCGCAATGGCCTGCGCGTTCGCGCCAATCAATTTCACCCCATGCCGCGCCAGCGCGCCGTTGCGATTCAGTTCCATCGCAGCATTGAGCGCCGTCTGCCCACCTAGCGTGGGCAAAATCGCGTCCGGTTTTTCCCTTTCGATGATCGCCTCGATCACTTCGGCAGTGATCGGCTCGATGTAGGTGCGATCGGCGAATTCTGGATCGGTCATGATCGTAGCCGGATTGGAATTCACCAGCACGACCTCATAACGCTCTTCGCGCAGCGCCTTGCACGCTTGCACGCCGGAATAATCAAATTCGCACCCTTGTCCGATCACGATTGGACCGGAACCGATCAGTAGGATTTTGTTGAGGTCGTTATTACGCGGCATCTGCGGCCAGCGCGGACAGTAGACCAAATCGCGCGAACGTCACGTCGGAACTCTAGATTCGGTGATCCTCAGCGTAGCGATGCAAGCCTCTCGGCTTTCGCCCCAATTAGCCAGAAGCGGGCTTGGCAGCTTCGCGCGCTGGTAGAGTTTCGAGAAAGTCCTTACATGGCACGCCTGTTCCGCCCTCGCGCGCGGCGAGGTCATTCGGAAAACCCCCCATCGTCGTACTACCCGGTTTCTTCACTTTCTGCTGTTCTTCGATGAGCGATATTGGTTGCCTTAGCCTTTATGTTTGCGTAGCGCATCCGGCATACAGTGTTGGCAGTCCGCCCCGGCAGACGCCGACCACAAACCGAGGGATATGGCGAAAATTCGAAACTCTTATGTAACCAGTGTTGTGGCCGGGGGGCCTGGTCGTTACTTATGCCGTTAGCCGGCTTATAGGTCTCACGACGTTACCAATTTTTTGCGATGAGGCAATTCACATCCAATGGGCTGTGCAGATTTTACGGGGACACCTCTTGGCGCCCTTAGACGATGGAAAACTGCTACATGTCTGGCTTATTGCCCTTGGCCTTCCGTGGGTCTCCGATCCGTTATGGGTCGCCCGCGTCCTTGCCGTGCTCGAAGGAGCGATTGCTTTATATGCATGTTTTCGCATCGGCGCACGTCTTTACGACCGGCTAGCGGGATTTTTATGCGCGGCCCTATATGTGATGTGCCCGTTCACGCTGTTCTATGATAGAACGGCTCTAGCTGATGGTCCCCTGTCGGCCTTCGCTGCTCTGACCTTGCTCTGGTCTATCGCCGTAATAAGACGAGAGGCTTGTATGTTTTACTATTAGGGCTGGCGATGGCAGGAGCAATACTGTGCAAGATGCCAGGGGTTCTAACTCTGCTTACGCCCGTGATCGCCGCCTTTCTGTTGGCGAAGCCGCCTCGCATCGGTGTGGCCAAGCAGTTGGCTCTTTCTTATTGCATTACTTTGACCCTGGTGGTCGTTCCGATCGTTATATTCCTCCTGACAACGCGTCAGCATCATGAAAAATCGGTTCTTGGCGAGAATGCTTGGGCTTTGATGGTTCAAGTCGCAACTAATGTTAAGACGACTTACAAGTGGCTTTGGTTCTACTGGACACCACCCGTACTGATTCTTGGACTAGTGGGGTTCGTTTTTGCAGTAATCAAACAAAACCGTGAGCATTTGCTGCTAGCGGCTACTTCTCTTGTTCCGATCTTCACGTTCATCGCTATCTCAAGAGTCTTGTTCTCCCGTTATCTGCTTCTTGCGACAGTGCCCGCTTTGACACTTGTAGCCGGGGTCGTAACGGTTGATATAACCCCCCGGATTGCGCGTCTAATCGGATTAGCCCAATCGGCTGCCGTACGTGCTGTGCCTGGGATTCTCCTTTGCGTAGTCGTGGGTCTGTTTGCTTGGAAAGTCAACTGGCTAGTGCTGACGAATCCAGCACATGCCCCGCTACCCCGCGCAGACCTTAATCAGTACGTGGAGCGTTGGCCGTCGGGCTATGGTGTTGCAGAGGCTGCCCATTATCTGCAATGCCTTGCGAGGGCTTCTCCAGGCGGCATTGTTGTCGCCCATCATGATCTTCAAGATTTTGGATTGAAGGTGTCTTTGATGAATGAAAACCGAATTGCCGTTCGACATCTAACCATGCGTGGCGAGAATAATATGGCAAAGCTCGTGGCATGGTCACGAAACAAACCAACCTTCGTTGTATTGAATCGACCACCGGTGAGTCGAACGCCAAGCGAGCAGCCTGACAGTCCTGAATTGCTTAAAGTGGCTGACCTAGTGCAATCTTTTCAAAAACCGGGCGGGCGAGCTTCTGTAGATGTTTATCGCCTAAAATAGCCGACGCACCTGCGACGTGTAGATAGCTAACATCTTGGCGAAGCTCCCTGGGCTTTCCATATCTGTTAGGAGTCCACTCATTGCTCGATTTAGGCTGACGGAAAGCGTTTCCTTGTGCGAGCGGATGAAAAACTGACTGCCTTTGTATGACTTGGCTTTCTGTCGCAGCCGCAGAAGATCGCTGGCCCCAAAGCGTTCCGGGACTCGGATGACAACATGTGGGTTATGCGACCCGAGCCATGCGCTCGCGGTCGAGCCAAACTTTGCAGATGCTTTTGATGCGCGTCAGAACGTAATAAACTGTCTGGCTGCGAATGCGGACCAGTTCCGTACCCACGATGCGTGTCACAAAATCGCTGGGAAGATCGAGAATTTCCTGTGGCGTTGAGCCTTCAAGCCCTTTGCAAAGGATCGCGGTCATTGAGCGGGTAAGCGTTTGCACTTCCGGCCCTAGCGTCATCCGGATGTGCGCCTTGCCGTTTTCATCCACCTGCAGATACACACCCACCGTGTCCGTGCATTCATCGTCTTTTCGCACATCGACCAGATCGAACTTCTCAGTTTCGCGCGGCTCCTGCTTCTTCGCGTTGTTCGCATAAGAGACGAGCGTCTCGCGCCGTTCATCTTGTGGGAGCGATTCAAAGAGATTGATGATCTGGTTCAACTTCGTTGGATACATCGGGAGCCGTAACCTATCACAACGTGGAGAGCCGTGCTTCGGCTTTGCTCATCAAGGGGTTTATGCCTAATTGGATCATGAAAACTCCCATCAAAGTCGCTGTGACGGGCGCCGCCGGACATATTGGTTACGCGCTTGTGTTTCGCATCGCCTCCGGACAGATGTTCGGGCCCGATCAGCCGCTCTTACTTCATCTAATTGAAATACCAGCAGCGCTCGGCGCGTTGAATGGTGTGGTCATGGAATTAGACGATTGTGCATTTCCGTTGCTCCAATCTGTCATTCCGACTGCAGATCTTGATGAGGGCTTTCGGGACATCAATTGGGCTTTGTTGGTCGGAAGTGTGCCGCGCAAAGCCGGCATGGAGCGGAAGGAATTACTGGGAATCAACGGCAAGATCTTCGTCGGACAAGGTCAGGCGATCCAAAAAAATGCTGCGGCCGATGTGCGCGTCCTCGTAGTCGGAAACCCATGTAACACTAATTGCCTGATCGCGATGAACAACGCGAAAGAAATTCCGCGTGACCGCTGGTTCGCGATGACGCGATTGGATGAAAACCGCGCCCGCGTGCAGCTGGCGCACAAAGCCGGCGTAGGGATTGCCTCGGTCACGAATATGACCATCTGGGGAAATCATTCCTCGACTCAGTATCCGGATTTCTACAACGCGAGGATCGAGGGCCGTCCTGCCAACAAAGTAATCGGAGACGAGAAATGGCTGAAGGAAGATTTCATCGCGACGGTGCAACAGCGCGGCGCTGCTGTGATCAAGGCGCGCGGACTTTCTTCAGCCGGGTCAGCCGCCAACGCGATTGTCGATACGGTCAGTTCGCTTACCAATGACACGCCGGGCGATGATTGGCACAGCGTGGGGGTTTGTTCCGATGGAAGTTATGACGTCGAGAAAGACTTGATTTCCTCATTCCCGGTCTGTGTGCGTGCCGGAAAATGGGAAATCGTCCAGGGACTGCCGATAAATGATTTCAGCCGCGAGAAGATCGACGCATCGGTCGCGGAGTTAAAAGAGGAAAAATCGCTTGTGAGCGATTTGGTTCGGTAGGATCTGCCGCCGGTCCGCGGTTCGTTATCTTCGGGCGACGACAGTAAAAAGCGTGTAGGGCCTTCCGCGGTGGCGCTGTTGATGTCGCAAAATTTCTGAAGTGTTAAATCCCATCACTGCCAGAAACTGAGTGAAAAATTGCGTGCTGAAATGCCACCATGTGTGCCAGAGAAAATTCTGCGGCGTGGGCGCCAGGCGGCAAATGGGCGCTCCTTCCAAATCTGGATAGAACATGTCAGTGATGATGAGCAAGCTCGCCATTTTCCCACATTGCTCGACGATCCGGAGCGGGTCGCGACAGTGTAATAGCACCGCGCCCATTACAGCGATGTCGAATTGACCGAGCGCAGCCGGCAGATTGTAAACGTCACCATAGTACAGCTTGGCTTTGGATTGTAGAGCGGCGTGACTGAACCAATAGGAATTCTTTAGCTGTTGCATCACGATACGACGAGGGCCGAACACTTGTTCCAGTTTAGCAGCCGGATAAGGGACGAAATCCCAGCCGTGTTCTTCTGTTACTTCCACTGAGACAACGTCGGCGCCGCGCTTCTCCATCTCGAAGGTGAGAAAACCGCTGGCAGGCCCAATTTCCAGAACACGCTGGCCCTCGAAAGCGACTTTGCCGAGGTATTCATCCACACCGCCACGCAAATCCCAATCCCGCCCCTCTATGACTCCATAACCAGGGAGTTCCACAGTGTGATAAAAGTAACAGTCGGCGACGTCGTCGACCTTCAGTGGGGTGGCAAAAATGTTCTGGTTAGCGACGACTTCCATCGCTTAATCAGTTGTGATCACGGGACACGCGCTTCTTTTTTCTTTTGGCTCAGCATCTTTTCGAGTCCTGCGTTCCAGGTGAGAGCATTATTTCTGAACCAATTTGAATCGAATTTTGATGCAGCAAAAAGAGCCCACGTCTGCCGGGGATGTTTCCAATTCAGAATTTCAAATCGCAAATTCACTTTTGACGCAGCGCGTTCCAGTGTCGCTGCTCGGTAATTTACGCATTCGGGATAGACCCAGCCGGTTCGGTGCGAATCATCCTCGCCGGGCAGAAATGTGGCAACTAAAGCTCCATCTTCAGCGAGTGAACTCGAAACCGCGGACAACCAACCCTTGATTAGATCCAGTCCGCAATGGCTAAAGATTGATTGAGCCAAGGCAAAATCGAATGAGAGTTTCGCCCGGATAACGGTCTCCGGTGAATCGGAAAAGAAGAACGTTGGGCGTTTGATTCGCACTAATGCTTCACCGAGCTCGCGCTTGATTCCTTCATCGACAAGCCATTCATTCGGCTCCAAGCCAAAATATTTTCCTTCATTCAGGTAGGGAATTAACAAGCGCCCGATCCGGAGCGAACCGCAGCCGATATCGATTAATGAATGGTGCTGACGCAGACCAAGCGTAGTGAGAAGATTGAACGTCATCGCCGCGATGAGATCGTAATCTTCCGGCGGGCCGACGTACGCACGGTAATGTGAATCGCCCGGCTTCAGGCCCAGGCCAAGATTTTCCCGATCAGCCGAAGGCGCTTCCATGTCACTTCACTGGTTTCAACCTGGCACGGTCGAAACTTTGCAGCGCGTCTTCTGGTTTATCGGGAAATCCAAGCACACCGCGCGACCTGTCGAATTGGTAGATGCGCCGCAGTGGCCGTCTGCGGAAAGGGAATGCGCGGAATTTATCGCCGTTGAGTGCGTCTATTGCGCCTGGGGTGCGGCATGATCTAACGGCCATAGCGTAAAGGTCATTTCTGATTCCAGGCGCGGAACTGATGCAGTTCGACAGTTCGTTCTGATCACGTCTGCGATTGAAGAGTTGTTCCCGCCCACCGTTGGCCATGAAAATGTATTTCCACTCGTCAGTCAGAACCATGACTTTGAAATTATGCGAGCCGGGGACTTCAACCATTCCGAGGAGATATTCGCGCGGCGTGCATTCGCCTCGCAGCATTTTAAGAACGTCCATTCCCTCCCGCAATTGGCATGCGCCGCCGGCCTGCGTCGCAATTCCGAAAAGGTCTGCCAGGCTGATCAATTCGTTGCGGATAGTTCCGGCGGGCAGCGTTGACGGCCAGCTAAGCAGGAAAGGAACGCGGCAGGCCGCTTCAAAAAAGTTTTGTTTCTGCCAGCCATGATGATCACCCAACAGGTCGCCGTGGTCCGAAAAAAAACAGACAAGCGTGTTCTCCGAGTTCGGCCGCGCTTCGATTGCATCAAGAATTCGGCCAAAACAATGATCGAGATAAGTGATCTCGCCGTAGTATCGGGCTTTCACGATTTTCGTCAGGGTTGCGTTGATGGCGTCTCCCCAGACGGCGTATCGCATGTACGGAATCTCTTCATCCAGATGGTCTTCCTCGAGCTTGCCTAGAGCTGCCTCTGGCATTCGATCTGGATCATACATTCGATTGAAAGGAATTGGCGGAGCTAGCGGTGGATGCGGCCCGACAAACGATATGAACCCGAAAAACGGGCGCGCGTCGTCTGATTTCGCGATCTCCTCGACAGCACGATCGGCCATCCACCATTCGGTGCCTAACTCGGCCGGAAGAGGACTGCGCTGTGGGAGGTAATACATCTCGCTGCGTTCGCCCATCGGTTGCTCGAGGAAATCGAATTCCGGATGCTCGCGAGCGAGCCATGCACCGTAGTCATCGCCTTCGCGTTTAGGTGGATGGTAGGTCTCTTCGCTGCGCCACAGCGTTTCGTACCCTACGTCTTCATCCCATGGATACGTATGGAACTTTCCGATTCCAAACGTCCGATAATCAAGACCCGACATGACTCGACCGAGGTACGGTCCGCAACGCGCTTCCATCTGTACAGGCTGCCCCGCGACCGGGTCAGCCTTCGCGTTGCTGAAGACGCGCGTCGTCGCCGGCTCGCAACCGGTCCGGATCATGTAGCGAGCGGCTACGCAAACCGGACATGTGGCGTATGCATTCGAAAACGCGATTCCCCTTTGCACCAAGCGATCGATGTTTGGCGTGTAGATATGCGGGTTACCGAGCGCAGCGATTGTATCGAATCGCTGCTGATCGGTCATAATGAATAAAATATCAGGCCGGGTCAGTGGCATTGGGTTCGAGGCTGCGCAGCAGGTGAATTATCTACGGAATTAGCCATCTGTCATTCTTCGCTTCGCTCAAAATGACAGCGCAACCAATGAGATGAGTTCTAGTGTTTCGCGAGCTCGTTCCCAGTCAGGCGGCGAAATGCTTCGAGATATTTCACGGAAGTTTTTTCGATAACATCCTCAGGCAGACGCGGAGCCGGCGGCCTCTTATCCCAGTCCAGCGTTTCCAGATAATCGCGCACGAATTGTTTGTCGAAACTGGGCGGGCTCTGTCCGATTGCGTATTGGTCCTTTGGCCAGAAGCGTGAGGAGTCCGGTGTGAGACATTCGTCGATCAACAGCAGATCTCCATTCACGACGCCAAATTCAAATTTCGTGTCCGCCACGATGATTCCTGCCTGCGCGGCGTGATCGCGACCGCGCGAATAAATTTCCAAGCTCAACGCCTTCACGCGATCTGCGAGTTCTTCACCGAGGATCTGAGCGCATCTTTTCATGTCGATGTTTTCATCATGACCTTCTTCTGCCTTTGTCGCCGGCGTGAAGATTGGCTCTGGCAACTGCGACGCCAGCTTTAGTCCCGCTGGAAGTTTAATCCCGCAAACACTCTGCGATTGTTGATATTCTTTCCAACCAGACCCGGCGAGATAACCGCGCACGACGCATTCCACCGGTAACGGTTTCGTTTTCTTTACAATCATCGAACGCCCGGCAAGCTGCTCGCGGAACGATTGCAGCTCTTTCGGGAACTCTTCAGGATTGGCCGTGACAAGGTGATTCTCTATGTCGTTGAAGCGCTTGAACCAGAACGCCGAAATTTGGTTGAGCACCGCGCCCTTGTGCGGAATCGGGTCGGGCAGAATCACATCAAAAGCCGAGATGCGATTCGTGGCGACAAAGAGCAGCGTCTCCCCGAAGTCGAAGACTTCGCGCACCTTACCGCTGCGGAGTTTCTTGATTCCCAGCAGCTCGACGGAGGATTGTGTAGCGACTTGCATGGACAAACGCTCAACGCTCAACGCTCAACTTTCAACGTCCAATTCAGTCGCTTCGTTGAGCGTTGGACGTTGAGCGTTGGACGTTGGACTTTGGTTCGCGTTCTATATGGCCGGAATCGTTGTCAAACCACGCGCCCGAATTTTGCACGGACACGATTGGGTCTTTTCCAGCGAAGTCCTGAAGGTTTTTGGCAATCCAGCGGATGGCGAGGTGATTTCACTGAAGGACGGCAAGGATCGTCTGATTGGGAGCGCCATTTACAACTCGAAATCACAAAT
>WNGI01005764.1_pt1 | contig 11206 bp, 10 predicted proteins | sample 5400621 | NCBI WGS metagenome assembly WNGI01 (sample SAMN13153374, study PRJNA577476) | soil metagenome | isolation source: 20 cm soil or saprolite under Garry oak tree replicate 1 | place: USA:California | collected 2016-06-15
TCGTCAGAGCTCGCCGACCGCCCGGAGCAGTGCCGGCGTCAGCTGCTGCTTGCACCGCCAGTACGCGTCCCGCGGGACGGGTCGGGGTCCTCGCGCCGGATGTCGCGGGCGGGCTTGTCCTCGCGGAGGCCCTGAAACGACGGATGACGGATCTTGCCGTCGCTCGTCCACTCGGTGAACGCCACCTCCGCGACGAGCGTGGGCTTCACCCAGTGGGCGTTCCGGCCGAGCGGTCCCTTGGGGCACGGCGTGAACGGGCACTCGGCCTGCGCGATGCCGTCGAGCCTCTTCCGCAGCTCCTGTGCGCTCCGGTTCGTGAAACCCGTCCCGACCTTCCCGGCGAAGCCGAGCGTGCCGCCGGCGTCGCGCACGCCGATCAGCAAGGCACCGATCCCGAGGCGCGACCCCTCGGGGTCCGTGAACCCACCGACGACGAATTCCTGGCGCTTGATGCACTTCGTCTTGAGCCACGCCGGGCCGCGCCCCGCCGCGTACGGCAGGTGCCGGCGCTTCGACACGATCCCCTCGAGCCCCATGCCGCAGGCGCGCGCGAAGAACTCCCCGCCGTGGCCAACGACATGCTCCGAGTAGCGGAAGCAGCGCGGAGGTTTCGTGCGGAGCAGGTCGGCGAGCCGCGCCTTCCGCTGCTCGAGCGGCAGCGCGGCGACGTCCTTGCCGTCGACGTGCAGGAGGTCGAACACGAAGTAGGCGAGCTGGCCGTCGCCCGAGCCGGACGCGTTCTGCAAGGCCTGGAAGCTCGTACGGCCGTCCGGCAGCATCATTGCCACCTCGCCGTCGAGGAACGCGCGCCGGACGGCGAGCTCGCGGGCTGCCGTCGCCACCTCCGGGAAGTGGTCCGTCCAGTCCTTGCCGTTCCGGCTGATGAGCGAGACCGTCCGTCCGTCGATGCGGCAGCCGATGCGGTAGCCGTCGAACTTGAGCTCGTGCAGCCACTCGTCGCCTTCGGGCGCCGTGTCGACGAGCGTCGCGAGCTGCGGTGCGAATATCCTGGGGAGCGGGACGTCGCCCGCGCCGGAGCGACGGCGCGTCACATCGCGCAACATAGCGCCGGCGGTCGGAGCGCGGGAGCTGGCCTTGCCCTATATAATGATGCGGGGCGAACGAAGGGCGAAATTAAACTTCATCACTGCGTCGGCATACGCCAGCGTTGCAGCGTCTCGGCCCGGGTGCTCGACGCGGAGTGGCCCGCCGTCGCCATGAATCCTGCCGCCCAGCCGCTCACCCAGCTCGTCGAGAACGAGGTGCCCGTGCCGAGCCACGCGTTCTGGTCGAAGTGGACGACGTTGATCCCCGGCGCCATCGCATCCACGAACGAGCCGCGGTTGGCGTACGACGCGATGTCGCCCCGCGCGTCGCCCGCGGTCACCGCGATGACGCCGGGGTCGGCCGCGGGATAGGTCGGGCTGGTCACCGGGAGGTTGCCGGCCGCGGCGAAGAAAAGGACGCCCCGCGCGGCAGCCTCGCGGATCAGGTCCGTCACGAGCGGGCTGTCGTGGTCGCCCGCGAGGCTCAGGTTCACGATGTTCGCGTGCCGGTTGAGCGCCTCGTAGAGGCCGCGCGCCAGGTCGAACGTCGTGGTGCTCTCGTCGCCGCCGTAGATGTCGATGGGCAGGATCGAGACCGGCACCTTGGCGCCGGCATCGCCGCGCTCCTGGAGCGCGCGCCCGACCCCGTCGAGGAGCGTTTCGGCCATCGCCGTGCCGTGCGTCATCCGATCGGCCGGAGGCTGATAGTCGCCGAAGAGCGAGATCCCCGGCTGGAGAAAATCCTTGACGAGCGTCCCTTGCGGCTGCACCGCCGTGTCGATCAACGCCACGACCACGCGATCGGCCGACGGCGAGACGTCGGGCTGGGGCAGCGCCGGCGGCCCCGAGCTCATCGCCAGCGGCTCGAGGTTGCCGGGAGGGGCGATCGAGAAATTCGTCTCGACGGATGCCACGTCGCTCTCGTGCTCGAGCTTGGCCCGCGCGCCCCGTGCGGCGGCTTCATCGCCGAACCGGAGCCGGTACGCGCCCGCCGCGTCGAGCCGCGCCACCACCGTGGCACCCAATCGCCGGGCGAGCGCGTCGACGCCCGCTTCCGACCCGTGCTTCAGCGCCACGATCAGCTCGGTGGGAATCGGGCGGCTCCGCCGATGGTCCGCTTTCCCGGTGACGTGGATGAGCTCGGTCGCGTCGTTCACGGAGTTCCGATAGACGAAGAGCTTCGCCGGGCCGCTCACCTGCGGGAGCAGCGCGAAGTTGTACCCCGCGAGCAGCCGATCGAGCGCCTCGCGAGGCTTCAGCTTCTTGAAGCGCACGCTGACCGTGTGGTGCGCGTCCGGCTCGACGTAGATCTGCCAGCCGGTCTCGGACGAGATCGCCTCGAGCACGCGCGGGAGTGGCCACGATTCGATGTGCGCGTCGACCTCGCCGCGATCGGTACTCCAGACGAGGGAATCCGCGGCGTCGAGCACGGCCGCGGTGACGAGGCAGACCGCGAGCAGGCACGCGGCACACGTTCGCACGTCCGCGCGCGTACTCCGTCTCGGCGGGAGCGTCAACCGGCGCACGCGATCGCAGCCCGTGCATCAGCGCTACGCCGCGGATCCGCTCAGAGCCCGACGTGCTCGACGTCGACCCGCAGCAGGATCACCGACGCGGGCATCGCGGCCGCGCCGCCGGCGACGGACGCGGGGGTCCACGCCGTCAGCTGCACGTGCCCGGCGAACCGCGGATCGGCCCCGTTCGCCGACGCGAGGAACGCGGCGAAGTCGCCGAGCGACCGGTCGGGCGTGAGCACGACCTCTTCGGGATTCTGGCCGAGCTCGACCCGCAGCGACGCGCCGGCGTTGTCCACGAGTAGCTCGGGGCTGCCCGGCGTGGCGTGGAAGTCGAGCCGCCGGATGCTCCAGACCTCGAGCGGCGCCGGATGCGGCCCCGTCGGAAACCTCGAGGTATAGTAGTTGACGTCGTTCAAACGGAGCACGGCATCGCCGTCGGCGACCTGCGCGGCGAGCCGCGGCGTGACGGTGCTCAGCGGTCCGTTGGGGAGCGGCAGGACGGGCAGCTGCCGACCGACGAAGTACTCGGCCACGTGCCGCTCGAAGTGGAACGTGTTCCAGAACTCGTCCTGCGGGACGGGGCCCGGCTCCTGCGCCGACAGCGTGTGTCGCCGCCCGAGGATCCAGAGCCGGCCGTCGTGGCGGAGTGACGCCGCGGCGAAGGCCACCGCCCGCCGCTGCACGTCGTGGCGGAAGACCGGATCCTGGTCGCTCCACGCCTGGGCGGCGCCGTTCGCGATCGAGGCGACCACGGGCAGGACGAGCAGCGCGACTCCGAACCGGCCCGGCAGCTCGACGGCGCGGAGCGCGAAGTAGAAGAACGGCGGCAGCGCCGGCAGCAGGTAGCGCGCCTCGGTGTGGCCGACGAACAGGACGATGCTGCCGCCGATCAGGAGAAGCCACGACCAGAACGGGACGTCGCGCCGCTCCGGCCGCCAGAGCGCGCGTGCCATGCCGGCGACCGCGAGCACGACGACAGGGAGAGACACCATCGTCTGCAGCATGGGAACATAGTCGCGCCACGATTCTCCCGGCCACGCGTCGACGGCGCCCTTCGCGCCCCGGAGGACCACCCCGAGCTCTCGCCACGCGCCGGAGCCGTGGACGCGCCACAGCACGAGCCCCTCCGCGGCGAGGAAAAAACCCGCGGCGGTCCCCGCTGCGACCCCGAGTCCCGCGAAGCGTCGCCATCGTGGCGTGGGCGATTCCCCCACTGTCGCCACGAACTCCGCGGCGAGGAGCGCGGGGAGGAGGAGCGCGCTGCTGAATTTCATCGCCATCGCGGCACCGAGCGCGGCCCCAAAGAGAGCATACCGCCCGAATCGGAGTGCCGTGCGCGCACGCATCCAGAGGGCGACGGACAGTGCCGACGCCCCGGCCGTCACGACGTCGGTCATGACGTGCGCGCCGTAGCGGACGAAGTACCGCGAGGTCATGAAGAGCAGCGTGCCGACGAGCGCGACTCGCCGGCCGCACGGCGCCGCGAAGAGGACGAACACCGCCGCCGCGGTGCACAGCGAGAGAACCGCGCTGAAGAGATGCGGACCGAACACCAGTGCGGCGTTTGCGGGACCGCCGAGCCGGCCGAGCGCGACGACGGGCACCAGGAGAAGCGTCAGGAGCGGGGGCCGGATCTGGTCGAAGCTGACGTCCTCGCCGAGCAGCCGGCTCGCATTCGCGAGATAGCGATAGCCGTCGTAGTACTCGACCTGGAGCGTCGCGCCTCGCCAGAGGGTGTACACGGCGCACGTGGCCACGAGCGCCACGACCGCCCGATCGAACGCCTGCATCGCGCGGTCCGTCGAACGGCCGTCGGGGCCTCCTGTGGTCTCGAGCGTGACCATGCGTCCGCGGGCGCGTCGTTCTGCGCGGGACCGGCGCCGGGACTGCTCGCGTGCGGTGCGCGCCTGGGTCGTCACGGGCCGTTCGTCATACCCTCGCCCCCGTCTCGAAGTCGACGACAGCCCGCGCCGGGTCGTGCTAAGGGATCGCGGCCGATCGCATGGATCTCTCCGAACGCCCCGCCCATCCGTTTCGCCGTCATCCGTGGGAGCTCGCGCGCTTCCGCTTCTTCCGGGCGCTCCTCCGCGACGCGGGTGCCGACCGACGGCCGCAGGCCATCCTCGACGTCGGCGCGGGCGACGCCTGGTTCGCCGGCCGCCTGCTCGGCGACATGCCGGCGGGGACGCGGATCACCTGCTGGGACGCGAGCTACACGGTCGACGACGTGGCCCGCCTGACCGCGGGTGGCAGCGGCGCGATCCAGTTCTCCGCCGAGCCGCCGACCGGCCGGTTCAGCCTCCTCTTGCTGCTCGACGTCCTCGAGCACGTGGAGCGAGATCACGAGTTCCTGTCCGCGCTGGTCGACCAGAGGCTCGAGCCGGGCGCGCTCGTGGTGATCAGTGTCCCCGCGTGGACGGCGCTCTACAACGACCACGACGCCTGGCTCTGCCACCATCGCCGGTACGCGCCGGCGGGCGCCGCGCGGCTCGTCGCGGACGCCGGTCTCGCCATCGTCCGCCGGGGCGGCCTCTTCCACTCGTTGATCCTTCCCCGCTACCTCGGCACGTTGCTCCGGCGGCGCGAGCGGACGGCCGCGGCGCATTCCCTCGAATGGCGGTCGGGCGCCGCGACCGCGCGCCTCGTCGAGGAGGTGCTCGCGCTCGAGGGGCGCCTCTCGCTGCTCCTCTCGCGCGCGGGTCTCGACGTGCCGGGGCTCAGCTGGTGGGCGCTGTGCCGCAAACCGTAGTCGTCGTGCCTTGCTTCAACGAGGCCGCGCGCCTGGACGATGCGTCGTTTCTCGCGCTCGCGGCGGCACCCGGCATCGGCGTGCTCTTCGTCGACGACGGCTCGACGGACGGGACCGCCGCCCGCCTCGCAAGCCTCGCCGCGCGCGGCGACGGCGCCATCACGGCGCTGTCCCTCCCCGGCAACGCGGGCAAGGGCGAGGCCGTCCGGCGGGGTCTCCGCGAGGCGCTCGAGGGCGGCGCGACCGCCGTCGGGTACGTCGACGCCGACCTCTCGACGCCCGTCCCGGAGGTCCTCCGCCTGCTCGCCGAGATGGAGCGGCGCCACGCGGTGGTGGTCATGGGCGCCCGCGTCGCGCTGCTCGGCACGGCGATCGCGCGCCGCGCCCACCGGCACTACCTCGGCCGGCTGTTCGCCACGGCCGCGTCGCTCGTCCTCGGCGTGCGGGTCTACGACACGCAGTGCGGCGCGAAGTTCTTTCGCGACACCCCGGCGGTGCGCAACGCGCTCGCCACGCCGTTCGCGTCGCGCTGGGCGTTCGACGTCGAGCTGATCGGCCGTCTGCTGCAAGGCGACCCGCCGCTGCGGCCGGCGGACTTCGTCGAGATCCCCTTGCAACGCTGGACCGACGTGTCGGGGTCGAAGATCGGCCCGCTCCAGATGGTGCGGACGGCGTGGGATCTCGCGGTGATCGCGGTCCGGTACCACGTGCGAAAGCGCGTCCGATGAAGCGCGCGCTTTTTCTCAGCGTGATCGAACCTTCATCATTGTCAACGAAGGTGGTACGCCATGGCGCGATGACCGCCGACTGGGGGTTTCCATCCGACCTGGACGACGTCTCCGGCGAAGTCGCGATCGCCGGCGTCGGCGAGGCCGACCACACGAAGGCGTCGGGTCGTACGACGAAGCAGATCGGCGCGCAGGCGATCGAGCGCGCGCTCGCCGACGCGGGCCTCACGCCGCGCGACGTCGACGGCATCATGCACACGCCATTCGACGGGCAGCAGTTCGGGGCCGACGACTACCGCGCGCACTTCGGCACGACGCACGAGATGTGGACGTCCACCGCGGGCGGCGGGATGGTCTGGGCGGGCTCTGCGCCGCACGAGGCCGCGCTCGCGATCCGCGCCGGCAAGGCGCGCACCATCGTCAACGTCTTCTCGGTCGCATGGGCGACCCAGCGCGCGGACATGGTCGGCGGTCCCGGCGAGGTGCACGCCGCCGAGCTCTTCAAGCAGAACCTCGAGGTGCCGTTCGGCTGGTTCCCGCAGCCCGTGTACTTCGCGACCATCGCGCGCCGCCACATGCACGAGTACGGCACGACGCCGGCTCAGCTGGGCGCCATCGCCGTCGCCTGCAGGCGGCACGCGAATCGCACGCCCGCCGCCGTGCTGCGCGACAAGCCACTCACGCTCGAGCAGTACCTCGCGAGCCCGACGATCTGCGATCCGTTCCGGAAGGAGGACTGCTGCCTCATCTCCGACGGCGGCGGGGCGTACGTCATGACGTCCGTCGAGCGGGCGCGCGACCTGCGCCGCCCGGTCATCGAGGTCGCGGGCGTCGGCGTCGGGAACTCGAGGACGCGGACCTATTGGGCGCAGCAGGGCGACTTCACGGCGACGCCGCAGGTCTTTGCCGCGCCCGGCGCCTTCCGCATGGCGGGCCTTTCGCCCGCGGACGTCGATGTCCTGGCCTGCTACGACCCGTTCACGATCGTCTCGCTCATGCAGATCGAGGACATGGGCTTCTGCAAAAAAGGGGAGGGCGGCCCGTTCGTCGAGGGGACGACGCTGCACTTCGACGGCGGGCGACTCCCGTACAACACGCACGGCGGCATGCTCTCCCACGCCTACGTGCTCGGCATCGCGCACGTCGTCGAGGTGGTCCGCCAGCTCCGCGGCGAGGCGGCGGCGCAGGTGAAGGACGCCGAGATCGGCGTCTACGGCGGGTACACCGGGCCGCAGGCGAGCACCCTCATCTTGAGGCGCCGGTGACGAGCTTCCGGAGCGAGTTCCCGCTGCCCGATACGGAATGGCCGCCGACGCGCGAGTTCTGGGCCGCCGCGGCGCGCGGCGAGCTCGCGTTGCCGCGTTGCGACGCCTGCCGCCGCTGGCGCTGGTATCCCGACGCCACGTGCCGGTTCTGCGGTTCGGCGTCCTCGACGTGGACGGCGGTCAGGGGCCGCGGGCGGCTCTTCTCGTGGTCCGTCGTCCGCCGGGCCTTCATCCCCCAGCTTGCGGCGGACGTGCCGTACGTCGCGGGGCTCGTGGCGATCGAGGAGGATCCGGCCGTGCGCATCGTGACGCGCATCGTCGACTGCGAGCCGGCGGTGCTGCGGATCGACCTGCCCGTGCGCGTGGTCTTCCGGCCACTCCGCTTCGCCGGTGTGCGGGGCGAGGTTACGGCGCCGATGTTCGTCCCGGAGTAGGGCTCTCGAGATTCGGGACTCTAGGGCTTCGTCGCGACGACGATCATGCGACGCGTGTCGACCCCGTAGACCTCGCCGTCGAAGCCGCCGTATACGCGCTCGAGGCGTAGACCGGTGGCCTCGAGCATGCCGATGAGCTCCGTGAGCGTGTAGAGACGGATGTGGTGCCCGTCCAGGTCGCGGCGGCGGCCATCGGACGCGACCGCGATGAAGGTCACGTGGTTGCGGCTCGTCACGAGGTTGAGCTCACGGTGCTCGAGATAGACCGTCTCGTTCGCGCCCGTGCGCGATTCGTTCGCCACCTGGTTTCTGATGACCCACTCGCGGTTGATCAGGTCGAAGAGGGCGCGGCCGCTTGGCCGCAGCGCCGCCGCAACGCCCCGCAACACCTTCGCGTCCTCTGCCTCCGACTCCAGGTAGCCAAACGAGCTGAACATGTTGATCACGGCGTCGAAGCGGCCGTCGAAACCCGGTGCGCGCATGTCGGCGCGCACTGTCTCGATCTCGATGCCCCGGCGCTTCGCCTCAGCCGCCGCCGCGTCAAGGTACGGCTGGCTCAGGTCCAGGGCCGTGACGCGCAGGCCGCGCTGCGCCAGCAGTAGCGCATGGCGCCCAGGTCCGCAGCAGAGGTCGAGCAGGCTCTCGCCCGCCTTCAGCGCCAGCGCCCGCTCGACGAAGCTGGCCTCGTGTTCTACGGCCTCGGCGCTCAACTGGTGGCCGTAGACGTCGAGATAGTTGTCGCCGAAAAAGCTCTCGTACCAGGGCGCGTCGGTCATCGACCCGCCAGCCTAGCAGACGGCCCTTGTGTGTATACTGGGTCGTGTCGCGACCAGGCCCGAGGCGAATGGTGAGACGCGTCGCCGTCCTAGCCAGCGGCGGGCTCGATAGCGGCGTCCTTATCGCCGACATCGCCGGCGAGGCGAGGGTCTTCCCCATCTACGTCGAAGCTGGCCTCGCCTGGGAAGACGGAGAGAAGTACGCGCTCCGTGTCTTCCTCGACGCGCTGAACGACACCAACGTCCAGCCGCTGACGTTGCTCGAGCTGCCGCTGCGGCGCCTCTATGGCGAGCACTGGAGCACGACGGGCGAAGGCCTCCCGGATTACGGGGCGCCGGACAGCGCGGTCTACTTGCCGGGGCGCAACGTCCTCCTGATCGGCGTGACGGCGGTGTGGTGCGCCTTGCACGACATCGGCATGATCGCGATCGGCTCGCTCGACGCGAACCCGTTCCCTGATGCGACGCCGTCCTTCTTCGAGGGCTACGGCCGCCTGCTCAGCAGGGCCCTCGCGCACGAGATTGAGGTGGTCGCGCCGTACGGGCGTCTGCAGAAGAGCGACCTGATCGCGCGCTTCGCGGCGTTGCCGCTGCACCTGACGCTGACCTGCATGGCGCCGCGGGAGGGGAAGCATTGCGGCGCCTGCAACAAATGCCGCGAACGTCAGAAGGCATTTCGTCACGCGGGCGTAGAGGATAGGACGCAGTACGCGTAAGGCTCATCAGGGGGTCTCTTCGCGTTGACGCCACCCGCACGTGTGCACTGCGGGCATTTGACGTTGACTTCCGCGAATGCCGTGTGGGACCATCGCCAAGCCATGGACCGGCGCCGCATCCGCCCATGCCTCCCGAGCCGCACGCCGGCGTGACCGGCGACGGGCTCGTCTGCGCGCAGGGCTTCCTGCGGGCGCAGTTTCCCGCCGGCCGCCTCGATCGCGTCCTGCTGGTGAACCCGCCCGACGCGGATGCCAGCCTGTTCCGCTTCGACGCCGCGCGCCGCGGCGTCTGTCCGAACTTCCCGCCCTATGGCCTCGTCGTGCTCGCCGAGCAGCTCCGTCGGGTGGGCGTCCACGTCCGCATCGTGAACCTCAACCACGAGGTGCTGAAGGCGAGCCATGCCGCGGCGTCGGCGGCCGCCTTCGACCTCGACTGCGTATGGCAGCGGCATCTCGACGACGCGATCGATGCGTTCCAGCCCGAGCTGGTCGGCATCACCTGCATGTTCACGATGACGCACGAGTCGCTGCGCCAGGTGTGCTCGTGGGCGGATCGCCGCGGCGTGCCGGTCGCGATCGGCGGCGTCCACGTGACCAATGACGTCGAGCGGGTCCTGGACGACATCCCCGCCGCGCGCTTCGCGTTCCTGCGCGAGGCGGACCGTTCGGTGCAGGTCTTCGTCCGCGTCGTCCGCGGCGAGCTCGGGGTCGACGCGCTCGGGCAGGTGATCTTCGCCGACGGCGTGGGCGGCCGGCACCGGTTCCTGGACGGCTGTCAGCCGACCGCGGCCGTGATGGACGTGATACCGGCCTTCGAGCTGACCGAGATCGGAGAACTCACCCGCTACGGCATCGTCGGCTCGTTCCCGTACTTCAAAACGCCGGGGACGCGCTTCGCGACCGCGCTCTCCACGCGCGGCTGCCGAGCGCGCTGCACGTTCTGCAGCGTGCGGGCCTTCAATGGCGCCGGGGTACGGCTGCGCCCGGTCGATTCCGTGCTCGACGAGCTGCAACGACTCGAGGAGGAGTTCGGCGTCGGCCACGTGATGTGGCTCGACGACGACCTGCTCAAGGACCACGCGCGGGCAATCGCGCTCTTCGATGGCATGGTCCGCCGCGGGCTGCGCCTCACGTGGGATGCGTCGAACGGCGTCATTGCCGCGTCGTGCACGGAGGAGGTGATCGCGGCGGCCGAGGCGAGCGGGTGCATCGCGCTCATCATCGGCATGGAATCCGGGAACCCGACGGTGCTGCGCCAGATCGCCAAGCCCGGCACGGTCGAGACGTTCCTCCGCGCCGCGGACGTCCTCGGCCGGCACCAGCGAATCAATGCCAACGTCTACCTGATGCTCGGCTTTCCGGGGGAGACCGTCGGCATGATCCGGGACACGATGGCGGTGTCGCGGCAGATGAACCTCGACTGGTACCGGATCAAGCCGCTGCAACCGCTCCCGAGCACGCCGATCTACCAGACGATGATCGAGCAGGGTCTGCTCGACGACGCCGATCCGAAGGCCGTGCGCTACATGACCGGGGCCTACGGCAAGCACGTCGGCCTGGAGCACGACGTGCGGGGCACCGGCGCCGACTTCCGCGCCATGATCGAAGCCCTGCCCGCGGAGACCATCCCGACCCGCGCGCAGATCGACGACCTGTGGTTCTACATGAACTTCCGGCTGAACTACGAGCGCGTCCTGGCCGAGACCCGGCCGGTCAAGCTCGCACAGCACCGCCGCACGCTGCAGGGCATCTGCGACCTGATCGCGCCCGACAACGCCTTCGCGCTCTACGCCCTCGCCGTCGTCCAGCGGCAGCTCGACGGCGCGCCGGACCCGCGCATCCTCGACCGCCTGCGAGCGCAGCAGGCGACGTCGGCATTCTGGCGCGACCGGCTGACCGCCTTCGGGCTCGCGCCGCGCGATCTCGAGTCGTAGCGCGGGGCCGTCAGCTACTCATGCCGCCCACGCGCCCGCGG
>WNGI01005766.1_pt1 | contig 11205 bp, 9 predicted proteins | sample 5400621 | NCBI WGS metagenome assembly WNGI01 (sample SAMN13153374, study PRJNA577476) | soil metagenome | isolation source: 20 cm soil or saprolite under Garry oak tree replicate 1 | place: USA:California | collected 2016-06-15
CCCGGGCAGCGTGATGTGCCAGAACTTCTGCCGGGCACTCGCGCCATCGATATCAGCCGCTTCGTAAAGGGTCTTCGGCACGTCGAGCATGCTGGCCAGGAACAGGATCATCGTGTTGCCGACCGTCCAGAGCGCCATCAGCACCAGGCTCGGCTTGGACCAGGTCGCGTCCGAGAACCAGCCCGGCCCGTTGATGCCGGCGTGACCGAGGATGTTGTTGAGTGGGCCGACCGGGTTCAGCATGACGATGAACGCCAGCGCCGTGGCGACGATCGGCACCATCGCAGGCAGGAAGTAGATCGTGCGGTAGAACGTCGCACCGCGCTTGATCCGGGTCAGCACCCACGCGACGAAGATCGCCCAGAGCGTCTGCAGCGGCACCATGAAGACGACCATCCACAGCGTGTTGCGCACGGCGATCCAGAACACCTGCGACTGGGAGAACAGGCCGCGGTAGTTGTCCAGGCCGACCCACTGCGTCGGCAGGTACGAGCCGGCCTGGTAGTTCGTGAACGAGTAGTACAGCGTGGCGAGCACCGGGTAGACGACGAAGAGCGCCAGCCCGACCAGGAACGGCGACATGAAGCCGAGCACCACCCACCAGCGCGTCCTGCTGGCACTCCTGCGCCGGCGCCCGGCCGGGGTGAGCCCCGCACCCCGAGCCGCCGCTGCCGATCGGGTGACGACCGCGGTCACCGTCCGTTCGCCTGCTTGTTGATCGTGTCGATCTGGCCGGCGAACCTCTTCAAAGCCGCCTGGAGGTCCGTGATCTTGCCCTGCTCGTACTGCTGCGTGAACGTTCCCCAGGCGTCGGCGTCCTGGCCGCCAGCGGCGGTCAGTTCCTTGTAGTACGAGCCGGAGTTCTTGAAGATCGCGATCATCGGCGTCCAATGCGGGTCGCTCGCCTGCTGCCACGAGGTCAGCGAGTCGAACGTGCTCGGGATGTTGCTCACTGCGTCGGCGAGCGTGTTCAGGAAGTCGGTGTCGGTCGTCAGCTGCTGCGCCGCGAAGAATGCCTCCTGCGGGTGCTTGGTGTGGCTGGAGATGTAGAGGACGGTGCCCTGCGTGTTGCCGACTCCGTAGCGGTCGACCTGGTCGTCCGGCACCGGGAACGGCGCGACGCCGTAGTCGAGGCTCGGCGCCTCGCTCTTGATCTCACCGACGTGCCATTCGCCGTCGTACTCCATGGCGGCGACACCCTTGACGAACGGGTTGGACGCGTCGTCGGTGTGCGGCTGGTATCGCCCGACGTACTTCTGCACATTGCCCGCGCCGTAGAAGTCCTGCAGTGTCTTGTCCAACTCGAGGATCTTGATCCAGTTCGGGTCCGTGCCGAACGTCGCCTTGCCGTCCGCGTCGTAGAAGTTCGCGTTCGTGTGCACGCCGGTGAAGATGTTCGCGTTCGAGTCGTAGTCGGTACGCGTCACCAGGCCGTACGTCTTGATCGAGCCGTCCGGGTTCTTCACGGTCAGCTTCTTGGCGTCGGTGATCAACTCGGAGAACGTCTTCGGTGGGTTGCTGATCCCGGCCTTGGCGAAGAGCGTCTTGTTGTAGAACAGGCCGTACGCGTCGGTCAGCAGTGGCAGCGCGCACTGCTTGCCCTGGTACCGCGTGTAGACGAGCGATGCGGCGGGGAACGTCTTGGCAACGTCGATGTTCGCCGCCTTCAGGTACGCGGTCATGTCGAGCACGGTGCCGTTGTGGCAGAACTGGCCGACGTAGTCGGGTGCGGTCGAGATGAAGACGTCCGGCGGCTTGCCGGCCGCTATCGCCTTGGCGTACGCGGCATCGTCCTTGCCGGGCACGAACTTGACGGTCAGCCACGGGTACTTCGTGTGCAGCTTGGCAAGGTCGTCCTTGAAGGCCTTGACCTCGTTGCCCAGCGTGTTGAACGTCCACACCGTGATCGTCGTCGGCGCATGGCTCGCGTTCGTCGAGATCGCGGATGCGACGGTCGGGGCCGGATTGGCACCACCGCCACCGGCCGTACATCCGCTGACGAACAAGGCGGCGATTGTCGCGGTGGCTGCTAGTGCTGTTCTGGCCCGCTTCATGTGGATTCCCCTGACCGTTGATGGACCGATGACGGGTGCTAGGGCGTCGCGAGGGACGCTGCGGAGAAGACCGAGGCCCGCGCGAGTTCGCTGGCGAGCGACACCGCGCCCAGCAGGGCCGCTTCCTTGCCGCATTTGGAGACCTCGATGCGCGGCATGAACGGCGACATCGCCTCGACGTGCCTGGTGACCGGTTCCAGCAGCAGATCCTGGTTCAGTCCCACGCCGCCTGCGAGCACGACGAGTTCGGGATCCAGCACGGCCGTGACGCCGCAGATCACGTACGCGATGCGGCGGGCGATCGCGTCGACGACCTGCATCGCGCGCGGGTCGCCGGCCCGCGCAAGGTCGAAGACCTCGGGCGCGGTCAGGTGCGGGTCCATGCCCCGGGCCACGGCCTCGTCGACCACGCCGGGTCCGGACAGCGTGTCCTTGATCATCGCCCGGTCGTGCGGTGGCGTCGGCGACACAGCCGGATCGTCACCGGGCAGGTAGCCGATCTCGCCGGCCGCCCCGGAGACGCCTCGGTAGAGCTTTCCACCGAGCACGATGCCGACGCCGAGACCGGTGCCGATCGAGAAGATGGCGAAATCGTTGACGTCGCGGCCGTGACCACTCGCCCGCTCGCCGAGCACGGTCAGGTTGGTGTCGTTCTCGAGGGTGACCGGGACGCCGAGTGCGTGGCGGACCGCCTGCGGGAAGCCGACGCCGTCGCGGGGGAGCGCGTCGCTGAGGCTGAGCCGCTGCCCGTCCGGATGGACGACGGCTGGCACGCCGACCACAACGTGCACGAGGTCGGCGACGGTGACATCCATCGACGCTGCGAGCTTCTCGGTCATGGCCCGCACCTGTGCCACCAGCGTGTCGAACCGGCGCCGGGTCCGGGCATGCGTCTGCGCCTGGATCTCACCGGAGATGTCGGCGATCGCGGCGTGCACCCGGTCATGGCCGATGTCCACACCCACCGACAGCCCGCTGGCGGGGCGCACGCGGTAGAGGGTCGCGGCCGGGCCGGGACGCCCGTGCGCGTAACCGATCTCGTCGACGACCCCGGCGGCGAGCAGCGTGGACAGGGCCAGCGTGACCGTCGGTTTGGACAGCCCGGTTCCCGCGGCGATGTCCGAGCGCGCCATCGGGCCGTCACGGTGAATCAGTTCGAGCACCGCCCGCGCGTTCATCGAGCGCAGCAGGCTCTGCGGGCCCGCGGGAAAGGTCGCGCCGTCCTCGCTGCGTCCGCGACCGGCCATCGAGCCCCCATCACGGCAAGAATTGAACGGAAACTTTCCTATTGAACGCTGACGGTAGGCATCGGACTGATCCCCGTCAAGGCCCGGCGTCATGCGGCGTCATCCGCCGGGGACGCCGAGGGGCCCGCCGGTCACCCGGCGGGCCCCTCGATCGCGGTTACCGCAGCAGGTAACTCATCGTGTTGCCGAGCACCGCCTTGCGAGCGTCCGCACCGGTGATGCCCTCGAGGCCGAAGCCCATGTAGAGGGTGTCTGCCGTTTCGACGACGGCGGCCTCGGGGAAGCCGCCCGCACTCGTGCGGATGAAGTCGTTCGCGTTGGGTGCGCTGCCCGCCGGCTGCCCGGGCACCTGCCAGCCGCCAAGGTCCGACTCGAAGGACGTGGTGCCCTCGCCGGTCGACACGACGATGTCGTCGACGAAGTCACCGAGCAACTGCGTGGCCCAGTCGCTGACATAGGAGATCGACACCTCTACCTGCTTGCCGGAGTAGGCCGCCAGGTCGACGTGCCACTGCTGCCAGCCACCCGAGTCGCCGGACGCGGCATTCCAGCTCCCGGTCGTCCCGGTCGGGGTGCACGTCGGGTTATCGCCGGGAACCAGCGTCTGATAGTGGTCCAGCTGCGGGTGCAGCGTTCGCCACCCCGCGGGGCAGCTCTGGCCGGTTGACTGGCTCGTATGGCCGTTCAGGTCGGGCAGCGTCGTCCAGTCATCCTGGCCCACCGTGTGCGCTTCGACGAACACGTGATCCCACTCCGCCTCGGTGCTGTACGACGTCCAGAACGTCATGTCCGCGCCGCCTGCCGGCACGTTGACCGTGTGGGTGAGCCGCTTGTACGAGACGTCGCTGATCTGCGAGTACACGTAGGACGAGCCCGTATGCGGGTCGAACGGACCACCCGGCCGGTCGTACTTCGCCGCAGGAACGCTGGTGAATTGCGGGTACGTACTCGCCGGAAGCAGGCCGCTCGTCGTGATGAACGACGCGCTGTGGTTCTGGTTGGCCGCGCTGTCAGCGCCGTTGAAGCCCCACGTCTGCCCGGTGAACGGGGCCGCGGCGCCGTTGACGTCGTACATGCCACCGGTGTCAGGGTTGGTGCCGGCGTTGTCGTTGTACAGGCCGGCACCGAACCAGTATTCGAGCACGTCGTTCAAGTTGTCGCCCGAACCGCCGAGCGGCCGGCAGCGCGATCCGCGCGCCGGATCGGTCGAGCATTGCTCGTTCGTGAACGGGTCGAACAGCTGGTTGCCCAGCGCCTGGGTGTACTGCGCGCCGGCGTACTTGCCGGTGTAGAGCACCCGTCCGCCCTCGTTCAGGTAATCACGGACCGACAGCAGCTCGGTCATCGCGAGCCGGGACGCGTTGCCGCCTGCCCAGCCGGGCTCGCGGGTGACGATGTCGTCGCCGGTGTACCAGATCACCGCGTCGTAGTGGCCGAGCACGCCCAGTGGATCGGGAGCGGTCCGGCCGTTCGCGTCGACGTCGTACACGTCGTAGCTGATGCCGTTCGCGGCGAGCGCGCTGGTGTAGTACGACAGGTACTTCGGCGCGGTGACTCCCTGCACCGGCGAGGCGCCGGTGTAGTCCTCGGCCGAGAGTATGAGCACTTGATGATGCGTGTTCGAGACGGCCTGATAGGTGAACGAATCGCTTGCCTTACCGCCACCTTCGAACCACACCTTGACGGAGTCTCCCGGACTGGTGCCGGTGACCTGGCCACGCATGACCCGGTAGTAGTTCGCGTTACCGACGCCGTACTTCTTGCCTTTCGTCCATTCCGACGTTGTCGCGCTGTGCACGGCGCCACCGTTGATCTGGTACTTCACGGCGACCGCCCCGAGGCCGCGGGCGGCGAGCACGCGCACGTCCTGCGGATCGCCGTAGGACTTGTCGAACCGGAAGTCGAACATCGACAGCGCGCCGTTCTCTGCGTCGACCTCGGTCTGGCTGAGGTAGAAGGGCTTCGTCGTGGCGCCGACCGACGAATCCGGCGTCGCCACGTGCGTCGCCGACGTCGCCAGCGACAGGTCGAACGGGAGCGTCTTGACGAACTCCGCCTGCACCAGCGCCTCGTCGTCCGGGAACACGAAGCCGCAGCCCGTGCAGCCCTCGTCGAGTTCGGGGGTGAACGAGATCGTGCCGTCGTGCTTGTCGGCGTAGTCGGTCGTCTCGCCGTTCGTCACGTACAGCTCGTCCGAGCTCAGGCCCGGGTCGAAGCCGGCGATCGCCGGATGCGCGTCGGTGCCGGCCAGCGCCGTGTAGATCGGGTTGTCGGCGTCTGGCGTGCCGACCTGCCAGCCCTGCGGGTACAGGATGAACGGGCCGAACGAGTGGAAATTCGACTGCAGCTTCGGCTTGACGCGGTCGAGCAGGCCCTGCATCGCCTTCGTCTCGGGCTCGGACGCCGCGAACGGACCACGGTAGGTGTCACTCGACGTCATCGACGACGACCCCTCGCCGTCGTAATTGAAGTGCTCGTTGAAGTTGCGGTTCGGGTCGACGCCGTCGACGCCGGTGATCTGGCCGTCGCCGTTGTTGTCGCGCAGGTTCTTGCGCCACAGGCGCGTGTTGTCGAACGTGTACTGGTAGCCGTCCGGGTTCGCGACGACGACGAACCAGAGCTCGGTGTCCTTCAGCAGGCGCTTGATGCTCTTGTCGTTGGCGCGCCACTTGTCGATGTAGTAGTGCAGCAGGCGCCGGTCGACCTCGGTGCTGATCCATTCACGCGCGTGCTGCGTTGCGCTGTAGAGCACCGCCGGACGGGTGCCGTCGGCGACGTCGTTGGCTGACTGGGTGACCTTCAGCGCGAGCAACTCGCGCCCGCCGTAGGTGTGACCGAGCACCTCGAGCTTGACCAGCTGCGGGTTGGCCGCCGCAACGGCGTGCAGCTCGTCGCGGATTCCACCCGGCTCGTCCCACGAACGCCAGACGGTGAAGCCACCGGCCGCCTCGGCTGCCGCACGCTGCGCCTGCGAGCGTCCCTGCTGGTCGCGGGTGACCTTGACGTCGTAGCCGCGAGCCACGAATGCGTCACGCTCGACGGGGCTCAGCACGATCTGGGCTTCGGTCATCGCGCCCGCGGGCTTCTGCGCGACGACGTCCAGTCCGCTACTGACGAAACCTGCTGCTTCAGCCGCGGGGGCCCGGACCGTGTACATGTCCAGCTGCACGGCCGCTGGTTTGGCCTGCGCCGGTTGGATCGCAGCAAGGCAGCTGATGCCCAGCGCGGCTGCGGCGAGAAGGATTGGGCGACGTCTCATGAGGAACCCCCACCTGTGCGGGAATACAGAGATTCCCGTGAGGCTAATCGCTACTTGACTGTGCCGGAAGCACGTGCGAGTCACGGACCAGGTGCGGCCGAAACGCCAGGATCCATACAGTTACGGCCATGACGTCAGTCGCCGTGGCCGTCACCGACGGCATGCCCTTGTTCGAGCTCGCCGCACCGTGCGCGATATTCGGAATTGAGCCGGGCCTGGCTGACCCCTGCTACGACTTCGCCGTCTGCGCGGCGCCCGGCGTGCGCGTCGGGGGCTGGCTGCGCGCCGACACGCAGCACGGGCTGGACGATCTGGCGTGCGCCGACACGGTCATCGTGCCGGCGTGCCACGACGTCGAAGCTCCTCCGCCCGCTGAGCTGGTCGAGGCCGTCCGCACCGCCCACGACGGCGGGGCGCGGGTTGCGTCGATATGTACCGGGGCATTCGTGCTGGCTGCCGCCGGCTTGCTCGACGGCCGGCGCGCGACCACCCACTGGATGCACGCCGCGCGGCTGGCCGCTCGACATCCGGCGGTCGAGGTCGACCCGGGCGTGCTCTACATCGACGAGGGCGACGTGCTGACCTCCGCCGGGAAGGCCGCTGGCATCGACCTGTGCCTGCACATCGTCCGCACCGACCACGGCGCCGCCGTTGCCAATGACCTGGCCCGCCGCCTGGTCGTCCCGCCGCACCGGTCCGGCGGCCAGGCCCAGTTCATCGCGTCTCCGGTGCCGGTCAGCGACGCGCACAGTCTTGGCGACGTGCTCGACTGGGCCGTTGCGCATCTGGAGGAGCCGCTGACGGTCGGCGACCTCGCTCGCCGCGCGAACATGAGCACGCGCAACCTCGGTCGACGCTTCATGGCCGCGACCGGAACCACGCCGCTGCGATGGATGCTGACCCAGCGGATCCACCGGGCGCAGGAGCTCCTCGAGAACACCGACGACGGCATCGACAGCGTGGCCGGACGGGTCGGCATGGGGACGGCGGCCACCTTGCGCCGGCACTTCAACCGTGCCGTCGGCGTCTCGCCCGACACGTACCGGCGCAACTTCCGAGACGCGTCCTAGGCTGGCGGTCGTGCCGACAGCCGTCGCTGACCTGTTGTCCCGATACCGCCCACAGGGTGCCACCGAGGCCGCGGACGTGGCTCGAATCCGGACCCTGCTCGACACCGCGCACGACCCGTGGCAACGCGCGAATCCCTTGCACATCACGGCATCCGCGATGATCGTGCATCGGCAGAGCGAGCGGGTTCTGTTGCGCTGGCACCAGCGGCAACACGCATGGTTACAGGTCGGCGGGCACGCCGACCCGGGGGAGACGAACCCGATCGACATCGCGCTGCGCGAAGGCTGCGAGGAGACCGGCCTGACCGATCTCGCGCCGTGGCCGGACGCAGAGATCGTGCACGTGGCGATCGTCCCGGTGCCGGCGAAGCGCGACGATCCGGCTCATGAGCACGCCGACCTGCGGTTCGTACTTGCCACGGCGCAGCCCGACGCCATCCGGCCGGAGAAGCCCGACGCCCCGCTGCGCTGGCTGTCGCTGGCGGAGGCGCGTGAGGTCACCACCGAGGTGAACGTCCACGAGACGCTCAGGCGCGTGGCGTCGCTGCTCGGCTGACTGGCGCAGCGGGTCAGTCCCCGGGCAGCAGCGGGCGCATGAACGTCCGGTCGTACCGGACGACGCAGCCACTCTCGTCGCGAATGCGATCGGCTTCGACGAATTCCGGGTCGACGCCGAACCCGCCACGGTAGTGCTCGTACGCGGCGAGGCTCGGGAACGTGAACAGGGCGAGCGCGCGATCACTGGAACCCTCGGCGGGCAGGAAGTAGCCATGATGACGGCCGCCGTGCTGGTCGACCAGTTGCATCCAGCGCGAGGCGAACCGCTCGAAGTCCGCGATCTTGGCCGGATCGATCACGTAGTCGACGACGCACGTGATCATTGACGTACTCCTGACGTCGTCGCGCTCACTGAGGTGCCACCGTCGTGAAGTCGAGCCTCTTCACCGAACCGGCCGGGATCACGGTGATCGCGTCCGTGCTCGTCGTGTAGCCGAGGTAGCCGTCGGTGTGCAGCCGGCGGGTCACCTCCGTTGCGAACGACTCGACGTCGAAGTCGACCTCGGCGCGTGGCCATATGTCTGCGGCCTCGAACGACACCGTGCTTTGCTGCATCAGGTGGATGATCACTCGCACGGGAGCCGGATTCGAGGCGGTCATCGCAATATCGTGACAGCCGGTAGTACGGCCTGTCGCGCTCTGAAGGGATGGATCGATGAGATACCTCGACGGCGCGCAGGTCCGGGCCGCGATCTCGATCCCGCAGGCGATCGCGGCTTTGCGCGGCGGCCTGATGGGTGGGCACCCTCCTCAACCGCTTCGCACGTCCACGGCATGGACGGGCGGCGAACTGCTCGTGATGCCGGCCGAGGGCGCGACGGTGGCGGGCGTCAAGCTCGCGACGGTCGGCAGCGGACCGGTACGCGTCCAGGGTGTCTACGTGCTGTTCGACGCCGCGACGCTCACCCCGCTGGTCGTCGCCGACGCCGTTGAGCTGACCCTGATCCGCACGGCGGCCCTCTCGGCGCTCGCCACCGACCTGCTCGCCCCGGCCGGCGCGTCCCGGCTGGCCGTGGTGGGCACCGGTCCGCAGGCGCGCGAGCACGTGCGGGCGATATGTGCCGTCCGGCAGATCGCCGAGGTGACCATCGTCGGGCGGACGCGGGCCGCGGCCGAGACGCTGGCCACCTCGCTGCGGGCCGAGCTCGGCGTGCCTGTCCGGGCAGGCGCCGACGTCGGCGCCGACGTCGTGTGCCTGTGCACCACGTCGGCGACACCTGTGCTTTCCGCGGCAGACCTCGCGCCCGGCGGCCACGTCAACGCAATCGGCGCGCACCTGCCCGGGCATCGCGAGGTCGCCGCGGACGCCGTCGCGTCCTGCTACGTGGTCGTCGACGACGCGGACGCCGCGCGACGGGAAGCCGGCGACCTGATCCTGGCTGTCGCGGAGGGCGCCGTGGACGACGCGGTCTTCGCGACCGATCTGGCCGCTGTCGTTCGTGGCGTCGCGGCGCGGCCGTCAGGGCGACCCACGCTGTTCAAGTCAGTCGGCTTCGGTCTCGCGGACCTTTTCGTGGCTCGCCTGCTGGCCTGACGTCATTGGTGCCCGAGCACCGCATGCGGCCGGTACGGCTTCTGCAACTGGTCGATCTCGGTGTCGCTCAGCGTCACGTCGACCGCTGCGATCGCGTCCTCGAGGTGCTCGACCTTCGTAGCGCCGACGATCGGAGCCGTGACGCCGGGTCTGCCGAGCAACCACGCGAGCGCCACCTGCGCAGAAGGTAGCTGCCGCTGCGCCGCGACGGCGTTGAGCTCGTCAACCACATCGAAGTCCGCGTCGTTGTAGAGCGAGTCCCCGTACGGGTCGTTGCCGGCACGGACCGTGCGCCGCTCGCCGCCGCGTCCGTAGCTGCCGGTCAACCGGCCGCGAGCGAGCGGGCTCCACGGGACGCAGCCCACGCCCTGGTCGAGGCAGAGCGGGATCATCTCGCGCTCCTCCTCGCGGTAGAGCAGGTTGTAGTGGTTCTGCATCGAGACGAACGGCGTCCAGCCGTTGGCTTCCGCGATGTGCTGCGCCTTGGCGAACTGCCAGGCGTACATGCTCGACGCCCCGATGTAGCGAGCCTTACCGGAACGCACGACGTCGTGCAGCGCGGCCATCGTCTCGTCGATCGGCGTTTCGTAGTCCCAGCGGTGAATCTGGTAGAGGTCGACGTAATCGGTGCCCAGTCGGGTCAGCGACCCGTCGATGCCGGCCATGATGTGCTTGCGCGACAGGCCGCCGTCGTTCGGACCCGGCCCCATCGGGAAGTACACCTTGGTGGCAAGCACGTAGTCGTCGCGGCGCGCGAACAACTTGCCGAGCAGGCGCCCGGTGATCTGCTCGCTCGCTCCGGTCGAGTACATGTCGGCCGTATCGAAGTACGTCACACCCTGCTCGACGGCGCGACGCACGATCGGCTCCGCGGCAACCTCGTCGAGATGCCACTTGCGCTCGCCGCCGTCCCCGTAACTCATCATGCCCAGGCAGATGCGCGACACCTTCAAGCCGGACCTGCCGAGCCGTACATACTCCACGATGCAGCCTCCATTCGCCTACCGTGCCGACAAGCCTGCAACAGCGCGTCGACGATTTGAATGCGGAATCGAAGGTCTTCGAGGCGTTCTGCCTCGAAGCCGGAAGGCCGCGCACACGTCGCTGGTGCTTGCATCGCCGAAGCCGGCCGTCCCGCTACAGTCGATCGTCGTCGGGTCGACAAGGGGCGGTAGCTCAGCTGGTTAGAGCAGGGGACTCATAATCCTCGGGCCGCGGGTTCAAATCCCGCCCGCCCCACAGGCCATATGTTTGGGCATGACAGCGCGCTTTGGCCGTCGAATCGACGGCTTGCGCGACGCAAGCGCTCGCTACAGCCGGGGATTCGACAGGCAGACTGTGCCCGGGAACTATCCGACGGGTTGAATGCGGCCGGATCCACGGCAGGTGAGTATCGCCCGCTGATTCATCTGGGTTCTCCCGCGTCAAACCTTCTGGCACACCCTGGCAATAGCGTTCCGGGTGGTGCTCGCGGTGCTGGCGC
>WNGI01017782.1_pt1 | contig 11205 bp, 8 predicted proteins | sample 5400621 | NCBI WGS metagenome assembly WNGI01 (sample SAMN13153374, study PRJNA577476) | soil metagenome | isolation source: 20 cm soil or saprolite under Garry oak tree replicate 1 | place: USA:California | collected 2016-06-15
GGCTGACAGGAAAGTGCCTCCTGACCTGCGATGATGGGTTTTCTGAGGATCCAACATCGGCCAGTCAGGGAGGCACTCCCGGTGAGATTATCGCAGCCGTGGCGGCGGGCCGCTATCCAGTTCGACGATGAGAACCTGGTGTCGTGCGCGGGCCTGGTCCCGGTCATGCAGCTGGCCGAGGACACCGGCCTGCACCAGCTGGTCGCCGACGCGGTGCAGATCCTCGACCCGCCGATCCCCTCGACCGGGGTGAACCCGGCCGGCAAGATCACCTCGATTGTGGCCGGCATGGCCGGCGGCGCGGACAGCATCGACGACCTCGACGTGCTGCGCCACGGCGGCATGCCCGAGCTGTTCGGCGGCGTGTACGCACCCTCGACACTCGGCTCGTTCCTGCGCGCGTTCACGTGGGGACACACGCGGCAGCTGGCCTCCGCCGCCCGGGACTGGCTGGTCCAGCTGGCCCGGCGCACGCCGGTCCTGGCCGGAGCCGACCAGATCGCCTGACCGGAAAACCAACCGGAACGTGCGCAGGCTGCCGCCTCCGCGGGTCTTTGCCCGCGGGTGGCTGACGGTTGGCCGGGTGGCCTAGCTCTGAAGCTAGGCGGCGGGGGTGAGGGTGACGGTGTGGCCGAGGGCTTGGAGCTGGTGGACGAGGTTGCGGGTCCTGCGGCCTTTGTCGATGCGGGTGGTGTGGTGGTCGGCGCCGAGGTCGTGGTAGCGGGCGTGCGGGTCTGACAGCAGATGCCAGATGATTACGAGGATGGAGCGGGCGACGGCGACGATCGCCGAGGAAGGTGTCGGTCTTCGCGGCTGCGGTGGCGATCTCCCCGAGGATCCCTTTGAGGTAGGGGTTGCCCTTGCCGGTCTTGCCTTTGCCGTCCTTCGCGCCGGACTGGACGGTGCGCGGGCTCAGTTTCGCCCAGGACACCAGGTGCCCGGCGGTGGGGAACCTGCTCATGTCCAGCCCGACCTCCGCGATGACGATCTGGGCGCCGCGCACGGCGATGCCGGGGATCTCGTCGAGACGCTCGAGGGCCGATACGCCCGCGGGGAGGAGTTCTCCGGTCGTGGGGTCGGCACTGGAGTCGGGGTCGGGGGTGGCTGGTGGCCCGGCGGCGGGGATGGCCGCGATCGCCTGGTCGATCTTGCCGGTGAGCTGGTCGATCTGGGTGCTCAGGGCGTCGTGCTGGTCGAGCAGCATCCTGGCCAGGTAGGCGTGGTGGGCGTCGAACCGGCCGGTCAGCGCTTCGACCAGCGCGGCCTGCTTGACCCGCATCCGGCCCTTGGCCAGGGCGGCCAGCCGCCGCGGGTTGCGTTCTCCGCTGATCAGCGCCTCGATCATCGCCCGGCCGGAGACCCCGAAGATGTCGGTGGCCACGGTCGACAGCTTGATCAGGGCGTCTTCGAGCAGCTTCTCCATCCGCTGCCGGACCCGGGTCCGGTCGGCGGTAACGTCGACACTGAGCCGGGTGTAGTCACGCAGGTTGCGGATCTCGGGCGGGGGTACGAACGAGGGCCGCAGCATGCCCCGTTCGGCGAGCTTGGCCAGCCATATCGCGTCGAGCTTGTCGGTCTTGGGCCGGCCCGGTACCTGCTTGACCTGGTTGGCGTTGACCAGCCACACGTCCAAGCCTCGCGCCTCCAACAGGTAGTAGAACGGCCGCCAGTAGTCCGATGTGGACTCCAGCACGATCCGCTCGATGCCCTGGCAGACCAGGTGGTCGGCCAGTTCGGTGATCGAGTTGGTGGTGGCGGCGACGTTCCACACCTTGGTCAGGCGCCTGCCCGGCTTGGTCTCGTGCGGCACCCGGGTGCAGACCATCCCGCTGGCCTTGGCGACGTCGATCGCGGCGACCCGCGCCACGATCTGCTCGTGTTCCTCGTCGCTGACCTCGTGGGGCTCGTCCATCCGCAGCTCCTGACCGCATCGGGGGTGGGTGTGACGGGCTGCCCGGGGGCCTCGGTCGGGAACGAAATTCTGACCGGCGTGCTCGAAGCAACAGTGCACGACCCTTCTGGTCGGGCCCCCGGCGCCAGACTATGTGACGGGCTCTACTCCCAAGGGCATGTCGGCATCGACGGGCAACCCGGCCCACCTTTTCATGCCGGCACGGCGCCCCCGCGGGGAAGGGGGACTATGTGGACATCGACGCGCTGCTGCGGCGGGTGTATGGGCATAAGAAGGAAGGCGCGCGGTTCGGGCACGCGAAGGTCGGCGGCTACGACGTGCTGCTGCGGGGGCTCTCGCCGCTGGTCGCGACGCTGTCCACGCCGCTGGCCGCGCCGGTGGTGGCCGCGACCCGGCTGCGCAACGGCGCCGCGAGCTCGGTGAAAGGCGCGGCCAGCCTACTGGCCGAGGCGGTGGGCACCGCCCGGGCGGCCGGCGCCACGGGGCAGGTTCTGGTCCGCGCCGACTCGCAGTTCTACGCCGGGAAGTTCGTCTCGGCCGCCCGCCGGGCCGGTGCGATGGTCTCGGTCACGGTAGGGAGCAGCCCAGCGCGGCAGCGGGCGATCGGGACCATCCCGGAGGGCGAGTGGCAGCCGGTGCACTATCCGGAGGCCGTGGTCGACCCGGACACCGGCGAGCTGATCTCCGACGCCGAGGTCGCCGAGACCGGCTACACCGCGTTCGCCGGCACCAAACACGCATACGACGGGCGGCTGGTCGTGCGCCGGGTCCGCGACCGCAGCCGGGAGCAGGACGAGCTGTTCCCGGTGTGGCGTTACCACGCGTTCTTCACCGACACCGCGTTGTCTACTGTAGATGCTGATCTCACGCACCGGCAGCACGCGGTCGTGGAGACCGTCTTCGCCGACCTCATCGACGGGCCACTGGCGCACCTGCCGTCCGGGCGGTTCGCCGCGAACGCCGCATGGCTGGTCTGCGCGGGCATGAGCCACAACCTGCTGCGCGCCGCCGGATCTCTGGCCGGGCGGTTCCACGCGAAAGCCCGCGGCGCCACGCTACGCAGGCATCTGGTGCTGGTCCCGGCCCGGCTGGCCCGACCGCAGGGCCGACCCACCCTGCACCTGCCCGCGTACTGGCCCTGGCAGCAGGCCTGGACCAACCTCCACACGGCCGCAGCCTGTCCACCTAGGACAGCCTGACCGACCGCCCGCCCGCATCCGACGGGCCAGACCGGAGACCTGAAGTGGAATGGCTGGGTAGACCAGCAGGACGAAGCCGCCCGCCATCTCCGGCCGAGATCATTATCTCGTCGGCATTCCTCGCATGATCATCACCCGTCGGTCGGTGGATTGAGGCTGAGGGAGGGCTCGTCGCCTCGGTGCAGCTCTGCTACGACGTGATGACCGGAGACATCGAGTTGACCGGCTGGATCTGGGCCGGCGCCGGCTACAAGACGCCGTTCGGCTGGTACGGCGGGTACGGCTTTGCCGAGGGGCGGTGGCGGATCGGCAACGTCGGAGGCATCGTGACTCCCGGAATGTGCGAGACGCCGAACGAGCATGGAGGGGCGATATCCGGTTCCGTCGGTGGCGGGTTTGCTCCCTTCCCGGTCATGATTACGCCGGGCCAGCGCGCCGTCTTCGCCCAGGGCGGAATCGAGCTGGGCGTGTTGTTCACACTGCACCCCCTCGATCGCACGGCCGACGTCGAAATCATCGGCCTGCTGGACGTCAAGAAGTATCTGGGCCCCTTCGGGGCAGCCGCCGCCGCAGCAGAAGCCGCCGCTCAGCGCATCGCTGCCGGGCTCGGCCAGCGAGTCGAGTGCGGGGCCGGGTTCGACCTCAGCTTGAGCGCTCACCTGTGCAAGGCCGCAGATCCGCGCACCGGGATCCTGGGCTACACCGCCAACAGCCTCAAGCTTTGCGGTGGTGGATTCATCGGCTGCAACATCAACCTCTCCCGCACTCGGTCGTTGCTGCCCGGCGGCGGACACTGAACCCCCGCAAGGCACCAGCGCCTTCGGTCACTCGTGGCGGAGGGCGTGGGATTCGAACCCACGAGGAGCGCGAGGCTCCTAACCGCATTCAAGACAGCTTGGCCCGTCCCGCCTCGTCTGGCTCTCGTCCCTCCCGGTCCCCGTCCTACCCGTTCCCCCCAGGTCAGCGGCGCAGTTTCCGTCCCGGTTCGTTCCTGAGGCTCGGCGTGGTTACCGGCAAACCCCCTCGCGGACGAACCCTTTGCAGGACGGCAGGCCCAACCCGGTGGAACCCCGCGCCCGGTCGCGCCCGGCCGTCACGACTACGATGCGTAACCGGCGAACTTGGCGGACGAGAACACCACCGCGTCGCGACGATCACGGCGGACGACCGGATCTGCCGAATTGAGGGCTGTTGATCTTGCGGTTTTTGATACGCCGACGAGCAGATTGTCGATCTCGGCTTCACTCGCGACGGTGTCGAGAAGAGTGCGTTCGCGCGCCGCCGAGTTCTGCGGATGAGGGCCGTGATGGCTGGTCGGTTTTCACACATGACGGGCGCGGCCGAGACTCAGCCGAAACTCCTGGCTCAATTGGGGTGTGGGTGTGGGCCGGTTATTGCACCCAGAGTTGGTCGAGGAGTATGTCGTATTGGAAGTGTGGTGTGATGTTGCCCACCCGGGGGGAGGCGAGGCCCGTGGTCGATGTGTTCCAGGATGGTACCCAGGGTGCGGCGTCGACGAGCTGCTGGTCGATCTGCGCCCAGAGCTGGTTGGCTGCGGTGGGGTCGGTCACGGCCAGGCGGACTGCTGCGTCGTATTCGCGGTCTATTCGCGGGTCGCAGAATCCGCCGTAGTTGGAGTAGAAGTTGTGGTGTTTGGCGTCGAAGCTGCGGCAGAGCAGGTGCTGGGTCAGGTCGTCGCCGCCGGGGGGGCTGGTCCAGGCCAGCACAGTGAGTTGGGCGCGGCCTGGTTTCAAGACCTCGTCTATGTAGGTGAAGAAGTCCGGGCGGGGGGTGTGGAGGTGGGCTTTGTAGCCGAGGGCGGTGAGGACTTCGACGAAGTAGGCGCCGTCGGGGTCGTAGCGCGAGGTGGGTTCCCAGACGGTGACCGGCTGGCCGGCTGTTCCGGATTCCCGCACCAGCTCAGCGGCTCCCGTTAGGTCGGGGGCGAGCCAACGGCCGGAGCCGTGATCTATCGTGTATGGGCAGTAGGGACGGTAGCCGCCTATCCCGGGGATCAGCACCTGACAGGTGGGTGTCGCCTTGATGAGGCCGATCGCCATGCGCCGCCGGGCGAGTTCGTTCCGGTCGACGGCGTAGTTGAGGGCCTTGCGCACGCGTGGGTCGTTGAACGGCGGTAGCCGGGTGTTGAGGATGGCCATTCCGACGGCGAGCGCTGACCCGTCGAACAGCTGCAGCCGGTGGCTGAGCGCCGCGGTGCGCACGGTGGCGGGCGGCAAGTCCGTTGCGTCGGAGGGCTGGACGAAATCGAGCTGACCCCGCGTGATCTGAGCGACGGTGGCGGCGGTGATGGCGCCCACGTCGACGACGATCGAGTCGGGGTAGCCGTCGGGTTGGGCGGCCCGGGACCACTGCCGGAAGTACCGGTTGCGCCGCAGTTCGACACGGTGGCTTGGGACGAACCGGGTGACGGTGTACGGGCCGGTGCCGGGCACCGGGCCGCGGGAGCGGCCGGTGATCGGGGTGCGGTACGGGACGACGAGGAAGAGCTCGGCCAGGCGGTTGAGGAACAGCGGGTTGGGTCGGGTCAGCCGGATCCGGACGATGCCGGCGTTGTCATCGGTCTGGACGCCCTGCGACAGGTCGCAGGTCGCCGGTCGGCGCACGCAGGCGGCGGCTCCGACGATGCCGGTGAAGCCCAACTCGCCTCGGCTGGCGAAGCCCCGTTCGCCGCCGCGGAAAAGGCGTTCGAAGCTGTACCGGACGTCACGGGCCTGCACCGGCTGGCCGGTGTCGTAGCGGATGCCCGGCCGGAGGTGGAAGACGTAAACGGTTCCGGTGCGTGCCGGGACCGCGTCGGCTAGGTCGGCGACGATGGTCGCCCCGACGGCGCCGGCGGTGTGCGCGTAGCTGACCAGGCCGTCGTGAGTCAGGCTCGGGACGAACGCGGCTCCCGGGACTTCATGGGCGGGCTCGAGGTCGTCCATCTCGGCGGTGCGCACCCGCAACTGCCCGCCGCGGTGACCGAGGTAGGACGGGCCGCTGGCCAGCCACAGCCGGTTCCCGAGCGCGGCGATGCCGTGGGGTGCGCCGGCGACGGCGACCCGGCTGGTCACCCGGTTGGTCACCGGGTCGATCTTGACGACCTGCCCGGCGTACTCGACGGTCACCCACACCGCGCCGTCGGTGACGGCGATCCCCGACGGTCCGGCGCCGACCGGCACCGTCGTCGCCTGCCCGGTTGTCGGGTCCAGGCGGGTGACGGTGTCGCTGAGGTAGTTGGCTACCCACACCCCGGAGGCCCCGACGGCGACCGCGACCGGGTCATCGCCGACCTTCGCGGCCAGTAGCCGAACTCCGGTGCCCGGGTCGAGCTTCCACGCCGTGCCGTCGCCGGCGTTGGTCACCCAGACCGCGCCGCCGGTGACGGCGATCCCGGCCGGTCCGGTGCCGGCCGGGAAGGTGCGCACCTGCTGCACGTCGTTCGGGTCGATCGCGACGACGGTGTTGTCGATGGAGTTGGTCACCCACACCCTGCCGGCGCCGACGGCGACCCCGGACGGGCGTTGCCCCACCCGGACGCTGACTCCGACCGTCCGCTGGGTGGTGGTGTTGATCGGGGTCACCGTGTTGTCCTCGGGGCTGACCACCCACGCGGTCCCGTCGCCGACGGCGATCGCGGACGGGTGGTGCCCGACGCCGGCGATCCGGACGAGTTCCCGGCGGTGGGCTGGGTCGATGCGGCTGACGGTGTCCTCGGCGGTGTTGGTCACCCACACTGTGCCGTCGGCGGCGGTGACGGCGGTGGGATCGTTGCCCACCGGCAGCTGGGCGACGACCCTGCCGCGGGCGGTCAGGGAGCTGATCACGTTGCCCTCGGCGAGCAGGATCCGGTGACCCCGGTCGGCGACGACGACGCCGGTCACGGTCCCGGCAGCGACGACGCCCGCGGCGAGCGTCGCCACCCAGCGCGTTCGCCGACGCAGCCGGCTTCGCCGTGGACTCGGCGGGGTGGTGGCGTCGGCCGCCTCCCGGACCTGCTGCGGAGCGGCCGGCTCGACCTGTACCGAGTCGATCGGAGCCGGCGCCACTTCCGCCGCCGCCGGCGGCACCGCAGGCGGGACGTCGACCGGTCCAGCGAGATGGATCATCTGCCGGTCGGCCGGCGCCGTACCCGAGTCACGGCCGGCAGCAGCCGGTCTGTGGAGTCCGCTCGGCGGAGCCCAGTCAAGGTCGGGATCGTGGCGCAGGATCGCGGTCTCCAGCCGCCGGAGGTCCTCGGGCCTGATGGCCGGCGCGGTACAAGGCGAGCATGAGCTGACCGTGCAAACGCTCCCGCAGCGGGTGCTCGCCGATGAGAGCCTCGAGTCTGCCGATTGCCTCGACGTGCCGGCCCAGCCCGATCTCGGCTTCCAGTTGATACTCCACCGCGACCAGCCGAAGCTCCTCCAACCGGACGCGCTCGACCTGCGTGAACGCGTAGTCGACCAGATCGGCCAGGACCGGACCACGCCACAGGCCCAGCCCGGCGCTGGCGCTGCCGGCGGCAACCTCCGGCCGGCCGGCCCGTAGGGCGTCGCGAGCCTGCGCGAGCAGCCGTTCGAAACACGCGCTGTCCACCCGATCAGACGATGCCCGCAGGAGGTACCCGGGATCGCGGGTCACCAGAACCCTGCCCGCCGACCCCTTCGCCCGGTCCGGCTCGAGCGCGGCGCGAAGGTGGAAGACATACACCTGCAGCGTTCCGGCCGCCTTTTCCGGCGGCCGGTCACCCCACAACTCCTCGACCAGGCGACCGCTGGAGACCACCCGGTTGGCGTCCAATAGCAGGCGCGCCAGCACCGCCCGCTGCTGCCGGCCGCCGAGCCGCACCGGTCGACCGCCGTCATCGACCTCCAGCGGACCAAGGACCCGGAAGTCCAGGTCTCCGCCCCCCGCCCCGTTCGTTGTCACGGCAACACCCCGCGCCGCATGCCCCGGTGGGTGACGAGCCTACGCGGCCCACCGACTCGGCTCCAAGCACCTTCCAAGCCGGTTCCAAGCCGACGACATTCGCCGGAGAGCGTGATGACCGCGGGACCACGACACGACGCGAAACCCCGGTGGTTCGGGACGCCCGCCCGAAAACAGGCGGCCGGCACGAGAAGGGACGACAACACGATGAAAGCCCGACGTCGTATCGCCGCTTGGTCGGGTGTCCTGCTCGTTCCGGCGCTGATGTGGCCCGCGTTCCCGTCGAATACGGCACGGGCCGAGGACACCGACATCTCGCCGACGCAGGTGATAGCACAGTGGAACGCTGCGATGATCGACGCGTTGGAACTGGCGCACACGCCGCCGCCGCCGGCGATGCGGGTCGGCGCCATCGTGCAGGCGTCGGTGTTCGACGCGGTGGACGGGATCACGCGCCGGTACGACCGCTTCCATGTCCAGACTGCCGCGCCGCGGCGTGCACTGCCCACCGCGGCGGCCGCCGGCGCCGCCCACGAGGCGCTATCGGTCCTGTTCCCCGACCAGGCGGCCAGCTTCGACACGCTGCTCGCGACCACGCTTGCCCGACTGCCCGACGACGGGCAGCAGGACCCTGAAGCGATCCGGCAGGGGGTGGCCTGGGGGGCGGCCGTCGCCGATGCGATCATCGCCTGGCGCACCGGCGACGGCTTCACCTCAGTCCCTCCCCCATACCAGCCGACGGACACACCGGGCCGGTGGCAGCCGACCCCGCCGCTGTTCGGCCCACCGGCGTTCCGGCAGTTCGCCGGCATGACCCCGTTCGCGATCGACTCGGCCTCGCAGTTCCTGCCGCCGGCCCCGCCAGCGCTGACCAGCGCCCGGTACGCGCAGGACGTCGCCGAGGTCGAAGCGGTCGGCAGCGCGACCAGCGGCCTGCGAAGCCCGTTCGACGGGCAGACCGCGCTGCTGTGGCAGTCCGACGCTCCGGTCGCGATCTGGGACCGGGCCGCAGACACTCTGATCACCGACCGGCGCCTGCGGCTGACCGATGCCGCCCGGCTCCTCGCCCAGGCCAACATCGCCATGGCCGACGCGGTGATCGCAATCTGGAACGCGAAGAACTATTACGACAGCTGGCGGCCGATCACCGCGATCCAGCAGGCCGGCACGGACGGCAACCCGCTCACCGACGCCGACCCCGGCTGGCAGCCGCTGATCGTCACACCCCCCTTCCAGGAGTACCCAGCCGGCCACCCCGGCGTCAGTCAGGCAGCCGCCGCCGTCCTCGCCGCCCACTTCGGCGACTACACCGCCTTCACCGTCACCTCCGCCAACCTGCCCGGCGTCGACCGGCGACAACCCAGCTTCACCGCGGCAGTCGCCCAGGTCACCGACGCCCGGATACTCGGCGGCATCCACTTCCGCTTCGCCTGCGACACCGCAACCGCCATGGGCCGCGCCATCGCGGCCTACGTCCTCCACACCCAGATGCGACCCGCTCACCAACACGCATGAACGCCGAACGTCAGGCGCAGAACACGCGGCTACCTGCTAACTGCGTGTTCGTCGGTACTCCACTGCTTGGCACAGCAGCCCGACACTCGTGTATCCCGCATCGTTTCGTAGGTAAAAGGTGGGTCGGGTCTCGTTCTCCTGGTCCCAAAAGTCCACTGATACGGCCGCCGCGACATCTACCGTCATTGACGTAGAATGCGGGCACAGGGATTCGGTCCGATACCCCTTGACGGAAGGTCTACTGCAGCGTACGAAGGCTCGCAAGTCGATCACAAGGGGAGCAGCCATGGCCAGATGGGTCGCTCGGAGCGCAGTACCCGTCTTCACGGTCGTCTTGGTCTGGATATTTGCCGGACCAGCATTTGCGGCTGCGCCTGTCCGTACGGAGGATTCCTTTCAATTCTCTGATACCATCGACTGCGGAACGTTCAATGACAACTTCACCGACTTATTTGTCGTAACGGAGTTCACCCTTTTTGACAACGGCGGCGCCGTCAGTCGTGTCGTCGACCACGTCGACCACGTATCCAACGACGTGAACTCCGCGACCGGACTTGCGCTCCATGAGCATGATAACTTCATGACGATCTTCGACCCGACGGCTGGCACGGTTACCCTCGACGGCGCTCTTGTCCGGATGAACCGCCCGGGGCAGGGCATTGTGATTCAGGACGTCGGGCGACTGGTGTTCGACGCTGACTTCCATATGATCTTCATGGCCGGCCACCATCAGGCGCTCCAGGAAGGTGATCGAGCTTTCTGTAACGCGTTGGCATGAGCACTACGTGCGCGTTTCGGAATCGCCCAGCGGCAGGCAACCACTCTTCGAGTCAGGACACGAGTCCAAGCTAGCTAGCGCACATATAGATCGAGCGGAGAGGAGCAAATGGTGATCCGAACACGTGGCCTGCGTGACCTAATCGTCGCTCTATTCGCGGCCGGCGCTGCTATGATCGTAACCCCCGCAGCGCAAGCCGATCCGACGGGCGCACAAAGCGCGCTGACTGCCATCACCGGGCAGGGTGAGGGTCTGGTCATAGTCTCCCCCACCAGCGCCCTTCACGGCAACTTCAATGCCCACGTCAAGGTCACCATCCACGGTGCCACACCCGACACGATCTTCACAGTTACTCGTGCCGTCGACACGCCGTCCGATGGTGTTTGTACCAGCACCAATTTCGGTACCGTCGCGACGCTGCAAACTTCGTCCGGCGGTGCCGGCGCGGTGGAGTTCGAACGCAACGGCGGCCCGACCCAAGCCTTCGACCTCTTCCTACGAGTGATCGGAGCTGACGGGACGGTTCTGCAAAGCGGATGCATGGTCATCATCGGGAAATAATCAGATGTAGCACCCTGCGCGCACCGGTTGAGAGGTGTCGGTCATGGACGCATTGGCGCCCATCCTGCCGGCCGGCCGCCGCGCGGCCGAACCTTGAACCGATCAGCGGAGGCTCACACCCGGATCGTCGACCACGATCTCATGCCCGCGCACTGCGTCACCGGCCGGCTCCACCAGCTGCGCGCGTTCGAACCGGAGGCCAGGCGCCGGTACCGGAGGCCAGCCAGGCGCGCCACCACCACCACCACCGCAGCGCGGGCAGGGTTGGTCGGGGATGCGCTGCGGTGTGCGCTTGCCGGTGCCCCACAGGAGCAGCATTTTGCGGTCTC
>WNGI01005768.1_pt1 | contig 11202 bp, 12 predicted proteins | sample 5400621 | NCBI WGS metagenome assembly WNGI01 (sample SAMN13153374, study PRJNA577476) | soil metagenome | isolation source: 20 cm soil or saprolite under Garry oak tree replicate 1 | place: USA:California | collected 2016-06-15
GTGGGACAATTTCACGATGGATATGGTCAACACCGACTACACGTTTAACTTATCATGCGCACACATATTGCTATCACGCGCCGCTTTGAAGCCAATAAACCTTGAACTGAACATTGTAATCCATCGTCTTGCTAGCAATCCATACTTCAAATTGAACGATACGCTCCATCGTCCCATTTCGAACCATCCCATTCAATCTCTTCACCTTACTCTCGATGGGAAGTTTAGCGCAAAGTTTTCTCCTAGCGTTATCTTTCATAGCGAGACATTCAATCGTGTTCATGTTTTGAACTTAATGGTTGATAATATCACCACGCTTTCACTATTTGGTGGAAACAGATTTACTGGCCTCCATTGTTATTCTATGTCAATATCGGGTATGCCTATAAATCTGCCGCGCATGATGCGCTGTCTCGATCTAAGCGAATACTCGCAAGACCTGCCAATGATTCTAGGTCATCTATCCCAGTGTTCCGACTTAGAGAAATGCAAACTCATGACGAATGGTTCTGGTTCTGTCACAGATATCGGGCCCATTACATTTGCAATGCCTTGACTTCATGGTTAGGGAGACCAGTGGCGTAGAGGAGGATTCCATTGATTCAGATGCCCTGGACAGGTTCTTCAGCCGTTTGGCCCTACCACGCCTAGAGGTGTTCGTAGTACGCGGGAATGAGTCGGTCGTTCAACGAATCAAGTCATCGCTGGTCAACCTCAGAGAGCCGCAGATTCATGCCGATAACTTTGTGGAGTTTAGACTTATAGGTACAGTTTAATGACTGTATTCTCTGCACACATTCTACATACAATGACCGTATTCTCTGCACACATTTGCTGCGTATAACCTATTTACAGAGACATTTGATCTGGCCAAATGTATATCATCCTTGACGTTGCTTGTGATCATAAATCCAGAAGCTTTCACGATGAGTAAATTAAGCGCACCCTCCATAAACGTTTTCACAGAAAAAGAGAGAACGCATTATAAATCTTATGCAGTCTTCTCGAAAGGCACCGCTTTCCATCGGCCTAACATGTGATTTGCCCTTACAACCAACAAATCCCTCAGCATTTGCACAGACGCCGCCATCACATTCAACTTGCTCCCAGGCACCTCATGCCATTCTATTGGCACCTCTGCAACGGGTATACTCAACTGTTTCGCCAACAGTAGCAACTCCACATCAAAGATCCACGTTGGTAGATGCTGCGCAGGAAAAATCTGGCGCGCTGCCTGTCGCGAGAACAGCTTAAATCCACATTGGGTATCTCGGATGTGACCAACGCCGACTAGCCGAAGAATCGTATGCAGACCGTACATGAGCACGTTTCGGATGAAAGATCGCTACTAGCACGTCAGAACCAGCATGACCAAGAGGGAAACCTCCTTAAAACGTACTTTGACAACAGCCTCTGATTTGACGAGGTGAGCTCTGCTCCCAACGACAACCGCTGGAGCACTCTGGGGCCCAATCTTGTCCATCGCGTCCCACAAAAGTTCCAAATCCTGGAACCGACTCGCCCCATCGGCGTCGACCATGAGCAACCTCTCTCCACTCGCGTGCAGCATGCCGTGACGCACGGCGCCACCTTTGCCTGTGTTCTTTTCCAACGTGACCACCTTGATATCACAATCTTTGTACTGAGCCGCAAGCTCCAAAGCCTTTTTCGACGTGCGATCCGTAGAACCATCGTCCACGATTAAAATCTCAAACGTCCGCGCAGCATTAATGACCTTTCCGTTCACTTTTCTCTGGCTCCCGTTGTCGCCTTTGGCTTTTCTTTTGTCTTTGTTTTGTTGGAGTGACGTCAGATGCTCAATTGTCGCAGCCATCATAACCGGCAACCGTTCCGTCTCATTGAACGCAGGAACGACGACGGACAAGTCGACCGTGCTCGGTTCCTTCAAAGACGTAAGAGGAAGTGGTTTATTTGGTGATTTGAAGCATCTGTATTTCTTTTCAGAGTCGCGCGTGATGATGGGAGGCGGAGACCAGAACACGAGCGCAGCGTATAACTGTCCATGGTAGATCAGCCATTGCATAGATAGTTTCAAAAATCGAGCCGAGTTCAGTAAAAGGGTGAAAAACGCCCAGCCCGGGGTTATCGTCCACGTCACGACGCGCAAAAGGCCCGAGACTCGAAGAACAAGGATGGATGAACTCATCATAGAAAGGAGAAACGCGGAAAGGTCAACATACCAGCGTGATCAGTCCTACGAGTAGCGCAAAGCCACCAGAGAGGGCAATTGAATAATCCATGAATAGCTAAGCTGCACGTCACGTTAAATTAGCGACTCGTCTGCCTGCCAACGTCGGTTTAGTCTGAGCAATAGTTTCACCCATCGGCCTACTCACAAGTGTCATGAACGGGGAAGGTTGAAGTCAGAGGGAAAAGAGCAAGGATGGCAAAAGCGTAGTAGTAGGCCAGAGTTGACAACGTTGACGCGAAACGCATCACAGCAAATGCCCGTGAGAAATGCTACATAACATCGCACATCGACATTATAAGTACATTGGCGTCAAATCGTCAATATGATAGATAACAAAGATTCGTGAACACAGGAACTAGCAAGATTAATATATGTACGCTCCGCGCCATCCGCACATCGTCATATTGAGAAAAGAAAAAGGAGTGGTTTTGATGTGTGTTAGGCGGGAGGAATGTTCGCAGTGATCTCATCTAACAATTCCTGTGCAATCTTTGCATTTGGTACCTGTAAACAAACGTTGCAGAAGGTCCAAACCGACGGCAGGCCAGAATACTCACTCTTAAGTTATAATGTACCGCTGTGCCGTTCTCGATTGCACTGAATCGCAGATACCGCGGATCTTGAGCAAGGCTACACAACATTCCATTGAATAGCGTCACGTTAAGCAATAGTGTGAATACAGCTTCCTTCCTCATTACTGAATAAAGGGCAGAAACAGGCTGATCAGCACGACACCAGATAGACAAGCGAGCAACGAACCTAGTCGGGCTCCTGTCCCGTCAGATCGTTTTATATTCAATTTTAGCGTTCCAGTGCCTTTTTCTTTCCATTGACTTCCTTGTAGAGCATACAATTTCCCCCTCACTTGATGGATCGTATCTTCATCTTCTTCGCCAGTCGTAACTAGACAACGTGTCAACAGTTCATACATACGCGTCAATTAGTGGTATGAAGACATACCAGCCTGCTCCGTTAGTAAAGACTTGGATGATTCGTCGTCACTCCGCGTTTCCTCGTCCTCGTCCTTTTCTGCTCTCAGACGTTCACCAAAGGTGGGTGCTTTATCGCTGTCCTCGCTTCCCCCGCTATCTGGGGTATCATCGAGTGCACTGAGGACCGACGCCGCCTTGTTGCCATTTGACAAACCATTCGGCGACTCAGCGCGCGCCCGCTTTGGTGTAGGCGCTGCAAAGGTCTGGACGCCCTGCGCATATGATGAAAAGGCACTTGAATTGGCGGAGCTGGGGAAACGCGGTGGAGATTTGGCTCGGCCTAGTTTTGACGATGACCCCAGTACAGGTGATTTCGCCCTGGCCGCACTTGCAAAGGGCGAGGACGAGGTAAACATGTCAAACGCTGAGCGCTTCACGGGTGCTGTTGATGGCGCAGAAGGCAAACTCTGGCCGGGGACGGCAAACGGTGATACCGACTTGGCTGGTGTTGACGGTGTCGTCGCTAGTGGCGTATTTTGTGAAGAAGGGAGACTGCCGAAAGAAGATTTAGAAGAAAAGATGCTTTTGCCCTTGACAGATGCAAAGGGGGAACTGGTAGAAGCGTAAGATGCAAAACCGGACTTTTCATCCGTGATCAGTAATGGTCTCTGCCAGACGTGTATATGCAGCGTACCTTCTTCGGAGTAGGCGGAGGCGACTTGGTTTGAGTCTTTTCTGGGGGCGGGGAAGGCCTTTTTGTCTCTCGTGGGTTCTCGTCACGGTCGGGATCATCCCTTAACCTCTTCGTCGGCTCTGCTGGTGACTTGGGAAGGTCCGAAGTATCTTGAGGTCCTTGACTTGTTCCACGTTCCAGATATTTGCGTTTCAAGCCCTTATCTCCACCCTCGGAATCCCTGCGTGAATGTTTGGACACTGCCACCTGTGGTGCCTCGTGTTCTTGGGCGCGTAACCTAACATCGGGCGTGGACTGGGATATCTGGGAATCGACAGGGCTCTTTGGTGGCGTTTCATTATCCTCCTCCCTATCTAAGGGCTTTCCGGCCTCATTACGGTCTTCGTTTACGGTGGACTGGGATGCAAGGACCTCGCTATCCTCTCTTTGAGTACTGCGGGGGCGGCCTTCTGGACTTTCCGATTTATTCTTCCTCCAGCTGAGATCTTCTACGCCCCGGCTTATCTGCCGGACCTTGATCTTCATTTCTTGCGGTGGAGAAACTCCTAATGGCGGGGAGCCCGAATTTGAGCTGTGTTGTGAACCCGCATCTTCCTCTTCTTCTGTAGTGCCTAGTTGTATCCTGTTCTTCTTCGCTGGGGTGCGAGTATCCCGAGTAGGGGTGTCAATATCCTGACAATGATCGTCAATTTCAGGGTGCAGTTGAGCCAGCCGAGAGAGCTATGCGCACAAGGGATTTAGGAGGTATTGCAGGTTCCAATGATACTTCGCGCTCGCGCTTTCTTGAGAGTTTGAATTCTGGAGATAGGGAGATAAATGAATGTGACGATGCAGGTCATAGGGTGTTGCGGCTTGCACATACCGGTGTCTGCTGGCTCTGGTGACGGAGGTGATGGCGGAGGAGAAATTCTGGGTTTCATGTTGGATGGGACGGGAGACAGCGGCCTAGACGAGTCGGCCATTTGTGCAATGAGGGGGACTGGGATAAGTGTGCAAGGGACACTCGACTCTGCGGCCGTCGCTCGGTTAAAGCCGATCTGCAGACCAATTCGCGCCTTTGTTCTATCACACCTCTATTCCCAACAATGAACATATTTATTATTATTATTATATACCACTACAATACAGACACTCCAGTGTCCATCTCAGCAACCTGCCCCTTTCTTCGTGCATTTGCCAATCCCAGGATGTCCTGGATGCTGCTCAGAGTCACGGGTTTCGTCAACACGCTGCATCCATTAAGATCTGATCGCCGGTAGAGAAGCTCACTTACCGATCAGCACCAGCCCCTAGATATTCCTCTTGGTCTGGCCGCAGCCTTAAGTACAACCACACACAGGACTAACTTAATTACATACCTGACAAAAGCGCATTGCCTATTGCGGTCGTCAACAAACCGAGAACAACGGACAAAGGGTGCACAAACCTGTTACTCCAACAACGAAATCCTTACGACCCATAGCTCGGAGCTTCTGAACCATGCTGACGCCGGACAGCACAGGCATTTGATTGTCCAGAAATACAACGGCGTATTTCTCTTCATGACCATTCTCTCCCACGACAGCTCCTGCCTGTTTTCTCTCGAGAATGGGCAAAGATTGTTCACCGTCAGACGGTGGCGTCTCAATTGGTGAATTCTCTTGTCCGAGGATCTTTCGGAGTGCAATCTCGCCATTCTCCGCCAGTGACACGCGACATCCCTGCAAGCACAATAGCCTGTCCAGCAATCTCCGCGTCAATAGGTCGTCATCAGCGACCAGCACAGGCAACCCTGGTTCGATACTAACAGCCGGCTTACTTACGTTCCTGCTGGCACGGGCTGGATTCTTGTCAAACTCGACCAGGACGGACGATGAGACGGAACGGTTGGAGGAAGTCGACGGGTGAGGCTCGACGCCGAATGTCTGTTTCGGAATTGGTACAAATGTCGGACGCGAAACAGGGGTCCCATCGGTTCGGGACAGATGAGTGGTCTCATTATGCGATGCACTGTCTGGTTCGCTGATTTCTTGGATTCCCTCGAGCACTGTCGCACGTGCTGATGCAGAAAGAGGAAAGTGAGGATTCTCCATTTCCGTGCCACCCGTGGGACCGGGTACCGCTGATGACGGCAAAACGTTGGGCTGTACATGGTCAGTTGGATTTTCCGGACTACGATGCGACCGTGCTTATAGGACTTCAGATTCATGTCTAGACCTTTAAACGCTCATACTCACCCAGCATCTGCAACCTTGCCAAATTAAGGCTCGGATCACCCAATATAGGTGGCATGGTCGCTTCGTAGGCAGCAACATCCACGGTTGTCGCCAAGTTATTTTTGAAACCGAACGGCTGGTTCTCAAGCGTCGCTGGCATATTGCAACATAACCCGCCTAGTTCTTCAGGCGAAACGATCCGTTTCCCTTGAAGGTTCAAGGCTTTCTCGCCAACCCCTAACGGCAGTTCAACCCAGAAAGTTGATCCTCCGCCCAGCTTGGATTTTACGCCGAGGCGACCCCCGGATAACTTGACTATTTGCCGGACCAAAGCAAGACCAAGGCCTGTACCTTTCCCACCTTGCTTCTTTCCCTCCTCGGTTTGATTGAAAGCACCCGTATATATCCGTGAGAATGGGTGCTGGCTATTAAAGGAACCCAACACTCACTGAACAACCTTCCGTGGGCCAAATCACTCGCCTTGATACCGTGTCCAGTGTCGGTGACCTCGATGCGCACTACGATCCGATCTAAAGAGGATACCGAATCTTGTTGCATATCATGTAATGTCAGACGAGTAGCCGATAATTGATGTAGGATGTCATCTGACACAACAGTGGAAGTTCGGGACGCATCTCCTTGTTCATACGGTGCAGGTGACGTCGGTAGAATGAGCTTCGTGGAAATCGATACTGTCCCTCCCACCGGTGTGAATTTGCAAGCATTGCTAGAGAAATTTGAGCCTGTTGTCTCGTTCTTTGGTAATGCGAATACGAACCTCGTGAGATTGGTCACAATCTGCCTCAGTCTTGTCTCATCACCTGTTACAATTCCATCGGCGCTAGGGTGCTCTTCAACATGTTTTCGGACGGCTTCTGGAGTTTCTCCCAGGGCTTCATACGATGCTTGCCTCGCGACCTGATTTTACGTCATAACTCAAACAGCAAAGTTTAAACATGGTTCATACCAGATCGATATTGGGATCAAGATGGGTTTCTAACTTGAGACCGCGAGCTTCCGTATTCAGTTGTAAGGGAATGAAAAGTGACCTCATCGTCTGGTGGAATGCATATGGCTAATATCACAATTTGTCAAATTGGAATCGGGACCTGCAAATTAATTGGAGAATGTGGCACTCACCCTAGACACTGTCTCAAACTTCCCACTGTCAAGTCGGTTGCTGGGATGGACGTTGGATCAGTCCCTCTCTTGCAGATTGCGGACTTACAAATCAAGAACGTCATTTAAGACTGCAGGGGAAAGTTGATAAACAGAAAGTACAAAAAATAGAGGCTGCCTGCCTTTCGACATCATACTGAGGCTGCCGGTCAAGGCACTGAATTCAAGCTCTTGCTCGCTAGATATACCTCCAGATATTTCGAGATACTGGGCAGCCAAGACTGCGAAATCCGAAATGAGAACAGTGACTGTTGATCATTGCCGTCGAACTCACATGCAGTATGGAGAGGTACACGGACTTGTGAAGACGGGCCGTGTCAGGTCCGACGTGTAGTCTAAGTTATAGAAGAGGACTTATCATGAAAAACATAACTTTAAGAATCATCAGCGGTCGCATCGTAATGGGATATGACGACTTACGAGGTCAGCCGTCTCTTGGACTCTGCTGCCTTGCGCTCGTTGATCTGCGCCTTTTGCGTCGCCTGTCAATCCAGTAAGACGCGAGAGAGAGAAAACGTAAGAAGTGATCAAACTTTGTACTGCATCTTTAGACGGTCCCGTAACTTGAACAGGTGTCTGTCGGACTAACAGAGAGTTTAGCCCAGATTAATTTCCAGTTGCTTCCGACCCACTTTTTCTATCATGAAGTGCACGTAAAGAAGAACTGAAGATAAATTACGCATTACAGACGAGAATCGAAAGAACCGAGGTCGTCTCTCACAAGCATGAAAAACAAATATATTAATCATATCTGGCATATGATCAATAGGTTTACGCAAAGTGTACTCTGAAGTTTACTTACTGCGAACCCATGAGATTTGTAGAGGGACTATCGTCGCCGTCGTGCTAGCATGATTACAAATCAACTTTCTTCACTTTCAGACGACTGAGGTTACGGACAAGATAAAGAATGCCAAAGCCCCAATTGCCGCCGGAAAGCGATTCAACTTGAGGCCGAACAATGCGATGACTTGCAAAGACTAACGGCATGGAATGAAGCTTTGAAAGACTCTACGAGGGCGAAACAAACGAACCGTTGTGTAATAGAATGTTCCCAAAAAGTCTCGCTCTTTACACTGACTAGGACGTTGGGAGTAGAAGCCACATGACAGTCTGAAGGCATTTTAGGCACAGGAAATTAAATGAGGGGTGGTGCTGACATGAATATAATTTGATAGAAGGACCTGGCTACTTGTCAGTTCGAGTAATATCGTCACAATGTCATCGCAGCATGGTATGTACCATATCCATATTGACACAATCAGCGTCGCCTGGTAAAAGATGGGGCGGAGCTGTGGCCAATTGTAAATTACCATAAAACTGTGTGAAGCTAAGCGTATAATTGATAACCCGGGTTACAGGATGTACTCACGGTATAGGAGTACTAAGAGTTGGTGCAATCTAGCGGCAAAAGTCAGTCACCCGATAGAAATGCGCGAGTATACTAATGACTCAACTCCGAAATAAAAGATTTTGTCTGATAGATAAAACGGCTTCTTCGAAACGAAGATAACGCCGAGAATCCAGTTCATAACCAACCACAACGATGCCCAAATTGCTAAAGACTTTTTGAGAAACCACCGCTCCTTCATTGCGTAGTTAGTCGTGCACAAAGATAGGTGGTATTGATTGCGTACCTCCGAATACTGATACTCAAGGCGCTCGTCCGAGAAGCTCGAGAAGAAAAATTTGTGCGTTCCGAGCCAAGCCCGCCATCGTAAGTTATCAAATGCCCGCCATTTATCGGATGTCGTAAATGGCTCATGCACTGGCACGCGTTCGACCTCACCGTCACCTGGTGGTTTTTCTACTTCGGACTTTGGCGCATGGATGTCGTGCTCAAGCTGTGAGATACAGCTCTCTGAATCTTCCCAAGCCCTGTCAACCACAATCAGATCAACTTGACCATTCTCCTGCCTCAAGTCCTCTCCATCCTCCATATCCGAGTTGCTTTCCACCATACTCTCTTCACCTAAGACGGTCGAGCTCCCTGCGTCTATCTGTCTCTTGAACCTGGACCAGTGGGTCTTGAAGCGTTTCCATTTGTGGGACCGAGGCAACCGATTGACAGAGGTTTTCGTCTTCGCTTGTTGGACCGCTGGGAATGGTAGCGGAGTATCGGAATCATATGAAAAAGGCGAATTACCCATAGAGTAAGAACCGCATTCAATGGCTTTCTCACTTTGTGGGCTGAAGCCATCATCCGTGGCCCTTTGAAGCTGAGAGCTTGAAGGTTCGGGCACGGCGAACCGTTTTGGCCAAAAATGCATGGCGCGCTAAAGGCACCAGCAGAGAAGGGTTGTGGGGATCCACTGTTCGTAGCCAGAAAGGGTGGACGAGTAAGACGTGAAAGTATATGTAAAGCGAGCGGCCGCAGACACACCAGCGGATCGAGGTACCATTGCCTTATTTGACAATGACATTTGCTTTATTTGGAAGTCGCTGATTTAATCATTGCTCTGGTTAGTGGGCCCAGGTTTCTGCCAGTAGTGATCAGCCCAAGTGAGCGCTGGCGACGGAACGGAGATACCTGTACTGTTCATCAACTTGCGACACGAGCCCTGAAACAGATTCCTAAATAACAAGGCTTTGTACACAGATATAAAATTAGCGCCGCCATTAGCTGACCTGAGACCCCAGCTCTCCCCACCTTCCTACCTCCATGAGAGTTCAACGTAAATGAGATCTCCTTCGTCGTAAAACGTTGAACAGATTGCAACGTGGGAGTAATGCACTTGAGCTATACTGATGCCCCGCATTTCAAGGATCATCTATCATCCGTCCGCGTCAATTGTCGTCCGAAGGAAAGCTGGTGCCGGGCCAGTCAAGGAATGTATTAGCTGTAAGCCGATTGTGACCGGTCGATGACCGCGGCATATGTTTCAACTTTCGGGGTGCACTGGCTAAGGTGACAGCTTTCTGCCACATTATTCAACGCCTTCTGGTCACACCGTTGTCGGAGTACGAAATCATTCCTCCTCGTCCCCCCTTCTCACATTCACCACTCATAGCTTTCCGTCATTATTGTCGCTCTCAGCAAAACATTTCTCTGATAATTTACCTCCATCGTCGGATCGTAGGACCTTGGCATAGTTGCATTTTTTTCTATTGTTTTAGATCCAAGTGTCATACACTTGTACCGCCACCCCTGCTTTAGACATGTCCTTTGCAGTCTACCTCAAAAATGGGGAACAAGTCAAAGAGAACGGTGGGTGGCGTAAAATAATGCCCAATCCTACATTTATAAACGGCGTGCTGTTTTTTTCCCCTTGTATTGCAGATCACGTCTACTGCTCACCCAGTTGGTCAGTGAGAGACGGTACGCCTTATTCGGTGGCTCGTATTATGCAATTCCTTCCCCCAGAAGATGCCCCAAGAGGGGAAGAGGGAAAGAATTATCTCTATACCCGTGTCCGTCTCGCATGGTATTATCGACCGAGCGATGTGAGTGACAGGCCAGTAGGGGACTCACGACTCCTTCTGGCTGCCATTTATTCGGAAATATGCGACATCAATCAACTTCGGGCGAAATGCCACGTGGTACACCGGGACAAGATTTCAGACCTAGCAGGGTGGAAAAAGCGGCCTGACAGGTTTTATTTCAACCGATTATTCGACCCATATATCAAGAAGGAGTTTGAAATTATACAATCAACTGATGTTCGGAATCGTATGTCGTATGGGATAATGGGAACTGAAAGATACTAATATGGTAATTAGTTCCGGACCCTATTCGGGAAGTTCTGACTTCACGATACGAATACGTCGTGGCTGAGAAAGAGGTTATACCCGACCTCACCGATACCATTCGACTTTGTGTTGCTTGCCAAGATTGGTGCCCTAGGTACGTCATGTCAAGATTCTGTCTAACAAATCACGGAACTTCTCCAGCCCCGATTCTGTTCAGTGCGACAGATGCAAGCGCTTTTTCCATATGAAATGTGTACAGCCTCCTCTTTCCGCCAAACCTTCAAGAGGTTATGGCTGGAC
>WNGI01005769.1_pt1 | contig 11201 bp, 7 predicted proteins | sample 5400621 | NCBI WGS metagenome assembly WNGI01 (sample SAMN13153374, study PRJNA577476) | soil metagenome | isolation source: 20 cm soil or saprolite under Garry oak tree replicate 1 | place: USA:California | collected 2016-06-15
CCCTGCTTTGCTTTCTGAACCAACCACCAATGACCTGGTTTCTGGTGACAGGCCTGTTGCTGGTGTCGTTGCTGTGGGACTTGCGGTGGTTGCGCTGGGCGACGGCATTAGTTTTTGTCGCGTGTCTTGGACTATTGAGGCTCGGCGTTGGAAACCATAACACTGTTTATTGGTCACCTTATCAGAAGCTGACTTTGGCCCCGCGAGAAGACGCTGGCAATGTCATTCTGTATGAGCTGACAACGAACGATATCTTTTACCAACAGATCCTCGACCTGTCGCCAAGATTCGTTGCTTCCCACCCCGAGCTGTTCGATAAGCTTCCGGTCGAGTGGAACCCATACAACCTTCCCTACCACTTTTATTCACGGCCGCCTTCGGTGCTGGTCTTGGGCGCTGGAATGGGAAATGATGTGGCTGCCGCACTCCGAAACGGCGCCGGGCACGTCACCGCTGTGGAAATCGACCCGCTGATCCTGCAATTGGGCGAAAAGCTCCATTTTGAGAAACCCTACAGCTCGCCACTCGTACAACACGTGCAGGATGATGCGCGGAATTATGTGCAAAACAGCAACGATCGCTTTGACTTGATCGTTTTTTCTTTGCTTGATTCTCACACCACGAGCTCCCACTTCACCAATATCCGGATCGACAACTATGTGTACACGCTCGAGGCCCTTCAAGCAACTAAACGGCTTTTGCGGCCGGATGGGGTTCTCGTCGTAAAGTTTCAGGTTGATACGCCTTGGATTGCCGGGCGGCTCTATGGTCTTTTGCAAACCGTTTTTGGCCGTGCACCCTTGCATATAGAATCCGAGTCTTCCTACGGTTTCTACACAACTGGAGGGCGGTTTTTCATTACGGGGTCAGAACGTCGTATAGCTCAGGCGTTGACCGACCCCCAACTGGCAGCTTACTTGACGCAACACAGTGGGGTTAAGATGTCGCCAGCCACGCTGACTACTGACGATTGGCCATATTTTTATCAGCACGAGCCAGGGCTGCCAATGTCAGTCATCGTGATTTCGGTGGCATTGATGCTTCTCTGCTGGACGCTCCTGCGCGATACCGGGGTTGCCATGCGATCGCTGCGCTGGCATTTCTTTTTTCTTGGCGCAGGCTTTCTTCTACTTGAGGCGCAAATCATCAGCAAAATGGCCTTGCTGTTTGGAACCACCTGGGTGGTGAATTCCATCGTCATCGCTGGATTGTTGACATTAATCGTAGCAGCCAATTTCCTGGTGAAGCTCAAGCCGGATTTTCCGGTTGGCATGGCCTATGCGGGAATTTTTCTAACCCTGATGGCCAGCTATTGGATTCCCTTGCAGACATTCTTCTTCTCTTCATTGTGGATCAAGATTCTGACTGCGACCCTGGTCCTGTGTTTGCCTGTCTTGTTTGCCGGCATCGTGTTCATCCGGAGCTTTGCCAGAGAGGGTTTCCGGGGCGAGGCTCTCGGCTCAAATCTGTTGGGAGCAATGCTCGGCGGCATATTGGAATCGGCCTCGCTGTGGACCGGGATCCGCTTTCTGCTGGTGATTGCAGCGTTGCTCTACGTCGCCTCTTGGATTGCGCTGCACTTTGAAGCCGCCTCGACGGAAGCAGCGAGTCCAGCTAGCGGCGAACCGGAGGCATTAGCCAGTGCGGTGTCAACCTGAGCTTGCCACACAATCGGCCTATATTTTTTGAAGAGCTCTGATGGCGATCTCCGAAGATGACCGCCACTCTTAGAATCCGCGCAGCACGAGCGATACCACCACAATTACGTTCCAGCAGATCACACCGATATAAACCAGGTTCACCATCCACAAGCGCCTCCGCACTCCCAACATCAGGAGGACAGCAATCACCTTGCTGAGCACAACACCCCCCACGTGCCCGAAGTGGATAGTTAGATTCGCGACGAGTGGATTTACTTCAAACCCTCCCACGCGAAATGCCGCGAGCGTCGTGAGGAGGTCGAGGACTTGAAGCAGAATGAAGCTGGATCTCGAATTCAGCGTTCTCAAGAATAATTTCCTAACGCGTGCCTTGGGGAACTCATGATGGAGACGGGAATATAACGAAGTTTCTTGATAGGCGGAATAGGTCGAAAGTTGTAGCAACACTCCTTGGAGTTGACTTACTGCGCCGCGAGCGTAATTCCCAGCAGCGTCTTCAGCGCCACAGGTTTGCCGCCGAATTGTGCGGGACGGAAGGTCCATCTTCTTAATGCGTGAAGAATTGGCGCGTTCAGTTCCACGGTTGGACTTTCCTTCACGATCAATTGCTCGAACCTGCCTTCGGTATTGATGACCGCATAAACCACTACCTGCCGACCGTCATATCTCTGCAACAGCTCATCGGAAAGTTTCGGCATTTCCTTGTGGGAGGGGAAGGGCGGCGTTACGCCTTCGATGGGCGCTGCATCGTTGGGCTCACGCAAGGGAGCGTATTGCAGCGTCCAGGCAGGAGCGGGATCTTCGAGCGTCTGCCGCATATCGAGATAGACGGTGTAGACCCTCTCATCGGAGAACACGCCGTAGTCGGCCAGCCCACCGCCATTATTTCCCAGCGAGCTGATGGTCATGCCGTACGAGGTCTGCGGAGGCGCAGGACTGCCACCCTGAATCTTGGAAGCCACGATCCCAGTGCCGTAGTGACCGCTGCCGCCCTGAATGGTGATGCCGGCGAAACCGCCGGAACCGCGTCCGTTCCCTGCGCCTGCGCCGCTGCCAGCAGTAGCGCCGGATCCGGTGCCAAGGCCTGCTCCGTTTCCTGTACCGTGACCTGCATCTGTACCGGTGCCGCCTTTGCCAGAGCCGGTTTCTGTCCCAAGGCCTGTGCCCTCGCCACCTCCGCCAGCGGGAGCGGTGCCGCCGCTGCCGTTTCCGGCGCCAATTACGATTTCATCAACCTTGTTGCCGGCTGCGGCATTGCCTTGGCTGCCAATTGCCGTTGGACCGGTGGTTGCGCCCCGCTGCTTCGAGCCAGGAGCGCTTTGCGCGGAAGATGTATTGGCCGCCGGGGAAACACCGAAGCGTGCACGGGCTTCCGCGGCGGGAATGCTAGGCGGCGGCCCCGGAGGAGCGGGCGTAGGGCTCAGCGCGATGAGCGTTTGCAGATCCTTGCCGCGGCTTGCGGTTGAAGCCACCTGTTCGGCTTTCGGTGGCTGCACTGCTTTTTCCGCCTTCTTTGCGACCTGCTCTTTTTGTACTTTCAACGGAGCAGGTTCTTCAGGAGCATTCACCGGCATCGCGAGTTTTGGCGCTTCCCGCGAATCAATTTCTGCCGGATGAAATTCCGGCAGATCAGGCTGGCTCGGAGTAATTCTCAGCTTCGCGGCAGGAAGCTTCAGCTTCGGTGGCTCGATCAGCTTGGGCGCATGAGTTAGAGAGGACTTGTTCTTTCGTATATCGAGCGGAGCAGGCGCGGCGTCGGCCATCTGCACAAGGTTGGGCAGCGGCACAAAGTCCCGTAACACCGGCGGGAGTTTCAGCCGCGGTTGAAGAAGCGTCTGCTGGGTATTGTCGGGTCTGGGAGGCTCGGAAAGAATGGGCTGCGGCCCAGGATAGGTAGGACCTTTGCTGGCACGCGCCGGAGCAGGCGCAGACTTCGGCTCGAGGTCGCCCGAGAGTCCCCCCTCGTGCCCGTTCCCTTCCGACCCACCGCCGAGCACAGGAAGATAAATGACGTGATCCGTGGGGTTCAGCTTCAGGTTCTCCCCCTCTTTAATAGGATGGAAGCGGCTGGTAACGATAGAAAGCAGAACAATCGCAATGATCGCAAGTTCATGCAGGATGAATGAGTAAGCCAGCGGCCACCCCGGACGATGGCCGGCTTTTACTTCCTCAAACGAGAAGCGAAAAAAAACCGGCCGCGACGGATCCAGGATATGAGCGATTTCGGAGCGAACTTCATCCTCGAGCGAGAGAAGAGGCATTGCTAATTACCAGGGCCCTTTCATGATGCTATTAATAACAACTCCAAAAACTGCTGCTCACCATTTCTCTCGCAGAACGCCATCGTGCGCATCATCTCAGCAGCGTAGCTTTCAAGATGTTGAAGGTAGCATTTGGGTTGAGCTGCATATTTATGCCGGACGTGCCCCCAAGCGTTAACTTATCGGTGATAATCTCACCCAGAACGTAGGTGCCGCTCGAAGCGTTACCCGTTAGCGAAAGATTTGTGTTGAAGGCGCTTGACGGGGTGCAGTTCTGGCCGGTGTCGCTGCCGGTCGCCACACATTGATGAAAATAAAGCGTGCCCGCCAGTAAAAACTGCCCACCACCCCCCCAGTTTGGCTGGACCGGGCTGCCAGTCGTGCCTGCGGAGCGGTCCTGGAAGAACAATATTCCCCTGAATTTCGCTCCTGCCGGGTCGCCAAAAGTACCGGAAGCCGAACAGGGAGCAAGGAGAATATTGCCACCTATGCTCGCGGGCAGAGCGGGGCTGGGGGCAACACCGGCAGGCGCGGGGCATTTTACCGGCAATCCGGTAGTAGTATCGATTGCAAAGCCATCGACCGCTGTACCGCCCATCTTGACCTTGCCAGAATTTGAATTGACCGAAACGGTCCCCGTACCGTGGAAGTAAAACATCGTTCCACCGTCGCCTGCGGTAGTCCCGGTATTAGGCCGAACAAACGAGTTCGCTTGCAGAGCCAGTCCACCGTCAAGCCAGTAAATCCCCGGGTCGAAGACTGAGGTTCCATTTTTGACACAGATACCCACGGTTCCTGCACTGCCGCAGGTAATAGCAGCAGGGTAGTATCCCGGTGTATAAAGCACACATCCGCCCGCATCCGGGCAGCCATGCGTCGTATTGTGATATCCGATGTTGCAGTTTCCGGCGAGGATTTTTGCATGAGTACAGTTGTACGGAGCGACCGCCACATCGGCAGGAGCCGCGGGAGTGGTTAAGGGATCGGGTTTGGCCGGAGCCGCTACTTGAGCAAAGGGATCATCAATTGGCGAGGAAGGCGAGTTCCATTGAGGTGTCTGCTGTGAAGAACAAGAAGGCGCGCCTGCGGGCCTGGAGCTAGTACAGTCGGTTACAAAACCACCCGGTTTGGATTCGGCTCCCCAGATCCCCATATTTGCGCCACAGAAATTATTTCCGGCGGCGCAGAGATTAATGCTTGCGCTCCCCCCCACATTGACGGCATTAGCTGTGCCGCAAGGCGAAGTGCCTGCTGTTGTACTACAGGAGTTAACTTGAACGCTCCTGTTTCCTCCGCCAATGATGTTAATGGCTGGCGTCCCTTGAACGCTCAATGAGGTCGCAACTTGCGGATTCAAAACGATAATCGGAATCGGGGATTTCGCGAGCACCACGCCACATACGGCGAAGGCCCGTACAGGCTGTGCGCTCCTCCCGCTGAGAAGACCTGAGAAATAAGTCTGAACATTATCGAGCACGTCCACTCGCATAAAAGGATTTGGAGCAAGGGCAGCGGGAGGAAATGACGAAGACGTACCAGGAACTCCCGTGACAGCAGTGGGGAAGCCGACAGACACGTTGTTGCCGACTGAAGTGGACGTGGCGGAGATACTGCTACTGTACCCATTGTTTGCCGCATACTTGCAGGGAGCATAGGTCGGGTTGGCATTGCAATCGAAGGCTGTGCCGGCGGTGAAACCTCCCTGTGTGGTAATCCCGTTTACGTTGTCCACCAAGAGATCCATCGCACCAGCGGTACACGCTGCGTCCGCTGCGGTCTGCGCAGCCTGGCGGTGAAACCAGATGTTCCCCATATCAACACAGAAGGCGACTGCCCCTATCAGGAAGAGACCAAACGCGAGCAGCATGAATACCAAAGCCTGGCCGGATTCTCCGCGGTTGTGGCTTGCCCTCATCCAACGATTGCTGTTCATTATGGCCATACCTCGCGATCAAGCAAATTTGCGCTTCAAAATGTAATGCGCCCTTCAGCCGCTGCGTTGACGGTAATCGTGGGCCAGCCCAAACCAAAGAATGGCGTGTAGGGATAACTCACTACAATCCTGACTCTGTTCGGCGACTGATTGGCAGGCGGATTTGTGGTGTCCGGATAGGTGACGTTAACGGTCATGGCGGTACCCGTGACATAGTGCCCGGACAACTGAGCGAAGCTCCGCACCACGCCATAACCGCTCCCGTTGCCAGCATCGGTCCCGACTGGCGCCGGCGGCCCGTCGATATCAGCGCACGGGCAGGTGGGTCCACTGGGCGTTCCGTTGCTCGAGCCGTGCACTACGGCGTACCGCACGCCTTCCTTCGCAGCATCGGCCAGCACGTTGTACGCGTAAATCATCATCACGAGCTCGATGAAACCGACGACTAACAGCATGAGAAACACAATCGTGAGGGCAAACTCCACTTGGGCTTGTCCCGTCTCACGCTTATCGGGTAACAACGAATTGGCCGGCCGGTTTCGCGTTCTCCTAATCATGGTTCCTCAGTTCATGGTTCGCCTTTCAGCAAAGCGGTGAAATGTACAACTGGTCCCGGCTGCATTGCAGATGGGGCTGGCCATCAAAAAAATATTAAACGGCTGTCCCGGAATAAGGGGGCTGAAAGTGTATGTGACATCGACGCGGCTCAAAAGGAACTGAGGGGCTTCTGGATCCGCATCCACTCCCGAGCCACTGTTGTCGACCGTGCCGCATGTGGTATCCGTGCAAGTCACACAATTCGTCTTCTGACTTGAGGTACCTGCTCCGTTCACCCCGGACTTGCTTCCGTCAAGGTTGGTCGAAGTACAGATTGTGATGGAGGCGTTAGTAGGGTTATATAGCGCACCAGTCATATCCTGCTGAGTTAAATAGGTAGTCGTTAACGGACCGGTGACTCCGGAGTTTGGTCCTGCCGAGGGTAGGCTTTGTGCGGAAGGTGTATCAAACCCCATGGTGGTGTACTCCACTCCGCTTCTCGGAGCCGCCGTGATATTTAACGTAACCAGAAAGAAGTACCCGAAGTTCAGTGCGTTGAGCAGGAGCAACAACAGGAGTGGCAACATGAGCACTGTTTCGACAAGGCTCTGCCCTGAATGCCGGAAATCGTGTCTTTTCCTCTGATTCATAGCCTCACACCGCCCGCGCGCCCATGCGCAGTTCTTCGCTGCCCGCGCGAACTCCTGATGGACGGCGCGACTCAGTCTCTTCAGAATCGTCTTCCGGCTTGACGCCTGGGATATCGAACTGGTTCAACAAGCGATGCAGATAGCACCGGCTGATCCCCAACTCCTTCGCCGCCCTCAGCTTGTTGCCGGAATGCATGCGCAGGGCCGAACGCACCAGTTCGCGCTTGAAAGTCCGCACCGCTTCATGGAAAGTTCCGCCAGGAACTTCTTCGGGAATGGTGTAACCACGAAGTTCCTGCGGCAGATCTTTCACGCCCAAGTGATCATTGCCATTCGCCAACACGAGGCTGCGCTCGATGACGTTTTGCAACTCCCGCACGTTGCCCGGCCAACTGTGCCGTGCCAGAGCGCTAAGGAATCCCGGAGTCAGCCCGCGTAACTGCTTGTTATGCGCTTTGGCAAATACTTTCAGGAAGTATTCGGCTAGAAGCGGAATGTCCTCGGCTCGCTCGCGCAACGGCGGCATGTGGATTCGCACCACGGAAACCCGGAAATACAGATCCTCGCGGAAGGTGCCCTTCTGCACCATCTCCTCAAGATTGCGGCTGGTCGCGCAAATCACCCGGACATCAATTGGATGGGAGACATTCGAGCCCAGCCGCTCCACGCTGCGTTCCTGCAGCACACGCAACAGTTTGGCTTGCAGTGGCAAGGGCAGATCACCGATTTCATCCAGGAATACCGTGCCTCCCTTGGCTTCTTCGAAACGGCCGCGGCGCATCTGGCTGGCGCCGGTGAATGCGCCTTTTTCGTGGCCGAAGAGTTCATCTTCGATCAGAGATTCCGGAAAGGCGCAGGCGGAGAACGCGACAAATGGCTTATCTGCGCGTTGGCTGAGGTTGTGGATCGCCCGCGCGACCACTCCCTTACCAGTGCCGCTTTCACCGGTGATCAGCACGCTGGTGTGGACACCGGCAACCTTGCCGACCACTTCGTTCACCTGCTCCATGGGTTCGCTGTTGCCGAGCAGTCCTTCCACATGCATGGAAGAAAGAAATTTCTGGGCCGCGGCTAGGTCCCGAGCGAGGCCCGCGCGTCGGCAGGCGCCATCCAGGGCAAATTTCAGAGCTTGAACATCAAGAGGCTGTTCCAGGAAGTCCACTGCGCCGTGTTGCAATGCCTCTAAAGCTTTGCGGCGACGATTGTCCCAGCCGAAAGCGATAACGGGCGGAGCCGATTCCCGCTCGGACAATGCCTTCAACAACGTACACGGATCAACGGCACCGTTCTGCAGGTCAAGATTCAGCAAGATGACATTGAGACTCTTATCGCCGAGCAGGGCAACCGCGCGACCCGCGTCGGCGGCTCGGTCCAGCACGTAATTCGCCCCTAAAACCTGTTGCAGAACTTGGCTGAATGCCTCGTCTGGATCAACGAGGAGAATGTGCTTTGGGGGGTGGATTTGGTTTGGCAGAAAGTGTCCCTCCGCGAATTTTCCCAAGGTCCCTCGCTGCGAGACGGCAAGACTCCAGGCAGATCAACTGCTAGGACGCAATCTGCGAACGAGTATGACTACAAACGAACTTTATGTATTTCGGCTGGAGTTCGCCCCTTGGGACCTGAAAACGGACCCATCGTGGTGCCAGCTAGGAGGAGGTTGCGGAAGAATTAAGGGAGATACTAGCGCTGGACGCGAAGGCTCCCCTCTCCGCAGTGTGCACAGTTTGCACATAGGATTCCAAAAAGTCAACAGGTAATTTGTTGGTAACCTTGCCGGAACCCAGGCACGTCCTGGCGTCAAATCTGAAAAACAATGCAGCCATTGGGTAAAAGGAGTGATAAAGGCAGGGCGAAGCCCTCTGGCAATGTTGAGATCCGGCTCCGCAGGCTCGGTTGGAACTGCTGTATACGATCCGAAAAGTGATAACGATCGTTAACAGCGTAGTTTACGGCGAATGGTTGAATCAGACGTTTTTGGGCATCGCAGGACGAAGTCCTATGCAAATTACGTCGATGCGGATGTGCCCTACCCCGCCGTTATTCAGCAAGGGGCACCGAGCCAGTTATTGGCACCAGGATTGCACCAATGGTAATGATAAGCATTACTTTGGCAGTGGCATTCACCCACCAATCCGATGTTCAAACGGTTCAGTATAGCGCAGCCGTGGATACGGAAAAGGCTCCTGATCGCGGAATAGCTGCTCCGTCGATGTTGGGAAAATCCATGTCGTCCGCAGGGCAGCGATCGACCCAAATGCGCCGCGCATTTTCTTTTTTGACCATGCTGGCGTTCTTGCTGGTAACGCTCGAGTTCATGATGACTCGAGGCAGTGTGGTCGATCCGGACATCTGGTGGCATCTGCGCAATGCGGAATATCTATTTCAGCACCATCAGTTCCCGCGCGCAGATATGTACTCCTTCACGATCGCCGGGCATCCCTGGATTAATCACGAGTGGCTGTCGGAAATTCCTTACTACCTGGCGTGGCGCGCGGGCGGACTGAGCGGAGTGAATGCGGTGACGTTCACTACGATCTCACTTATTTTTCTGGGTCTGCTTTACCTCTCATATATGGAGACGCGGCATTTCAAGGCAGCGATTGTGGCATGCTGCTTTCTTACGTTCATCGCCTCGGTTTCCTTTGGTCCGCGTACCATACTGTTTGGGTATCTCTACCTGGTTCTGCTGCTGATCATTCTCCAGCGCTTCCGGCAAAAAGGGACTGCGCCGCTCTGGCTAATTCCCCCTCTATTTTGCCTGTGGGCCAATACTCACGGGTCCTGGTCGCTAGGACTGATTATCTTCTCGATCATTACTGCTGCAGGCTTTGCGCAAGGAAGCTGGGGACGTGTGGATGCGGAGCGGTGGACGTCATCGCAAATGGGAAAGCTGGTGGTCACAGGTCTTGCCAGCGTGGCGGCTTTGTTCGTAAACCCGTTTGGATCACGCCTTGTCTTTTATCCGTTGGACATAGCATTCCATCAGAAGCTAAATATTTCGCACGTGGCCGAATGGGTTTCAGTTGATTTTCACGATCTGCGGGGCAAGTTCGTGCTCGTACTTCTGCTCACACTGCTGGTCACGGCCTTATCGCGGCGCACGCGCTGGCAACTCGCTGAAGTAGGGGTGGTACTGTTCGCCCTATACAGCGGCCTGACTTATATTCGCTTTCTCTTTCTCCTAGCCGTTGTAATCGCACCAGTGCTGTCGAGAATCCTGGATTTTGTCCCACGGTACCGGCCCGAGGCGGATACGCCCGTGATAAACGCCTTTGTCATCTGTCTGATGGTCGGCAGCATCATTTATTACTGGCCAACCCGGGCAGAGATGGAGAAGGCGGTGGCTGCACAGTACCCCGCAGGGGCGGTTATTTACTTCAAAGCGCATCCTTCTCAGGGGCCGGTGCTGAACCATTATTTGTGGGGTGGTTACCTTGGCTGGAATGACCGCGAGCTCAAAGTCTTCGTCGACAGCCGCGTGGATATTTTCGAGTATGCTGGCGTGCTCAAGGACTATCTTGACCTGCTCGCCTTGAAAGAACCCTCTTCCATCTTAGATAGGTATAAAATCCGCTACGTCCTATTTCCTCATCACGAAGCTCTGACTTATGTTTTGGAGCACGATCCGGCATGGAAAGAGATTTATAGCGACAAAGTCAGCGTGCTGCTCGAAAGGGCTGATACCGGAGGGGCTGGCCATTAGAGTGTCGAGTTATACGGAAGTGGTCGAGAGGGTGTGAGGATACGATGTTGTTCGTCCGACAAAAGTCCGATAAGCTTCTGATCCTGGTGCTTCTCGCCGGGCTCTTCGCGTTTCTGTCCTACCGTCCAAAGTTTCAAATTAACAAGCAAGTGCCGGTGGAATTTCTCAGCAGTTCTGAACCCGAGCCGCGAGCACGGACAGCCGCAGAGGAACGGATGGCGAAGGCATATTGGGATTGCGTTGTAAACAATATCCAGTGGAAGTATAACTACGGCTCGCGGCTTCCCCAGGATGCGCCGCCTGAATTCATCGTGATTCGGTCGGATTTGGGCGCCAATGCGGCTGATGGCGAAACGCGCGCCCGCTATTGGCGTAAGCTGCAACAAGTCTGGTACCTGCCGAGCACATGGAAAAAAGAGTACGTCTGGGACGCGAGTTGGACCACCAGATGGATTG
>WNGI01005773.1_pt1 | contig 11200 bp, 9 predicted proteins | sample 5400621 | NCBI WGS metagenome assembly WNGI01 (sample SAMN13153374, study PRJNA577476) | soil metagenome | isolation source: 20 cm soil or saprolite under Garry oak tree replicate 1 | place: USA:California | collected 2016-06-15
CACAATTGGATGCCGCGCGCGGTCCCGAGTTCGATCGGTTATTCCTGACGTTCATGATCCAGCACCATCAAGGAGCCATCACGATGGTGCAGCAGCTGCTCGCGGTGCCCGGCGCCGCGCAGGACGGTCCGATCTTTCGCTTCGCCTCCGATGTGAACGTCGATCAGACCACTGAAATCAATCGGATGACCCTCATGCTGAACGACCTCAAACGGAGCTCTCAGTGAAATCGAGACTGCTACTCGCTCTTTCTGTTGGCATATGGGGAGGCGCCGCGGCACAAACCAACTCGGCGCCCGTACCGCGCCAGGATCCACGGATCGGGCTGCGCGCGGGGTGGTTCAATGCCGGCACCGCGAACTGGAACATGCGACTCGTCTCGACGACGCCGCCTTCTCCCCAGTTCATCAATCGCGACACGGCCGGCGATTTCCGTTTCATCAACTCCGACATGTCGTTCCGCGGCAACTACGTCATTCAGGGCAACTTCAACGGCGTGCAGATCTGGGACATCTCGAATCCCAAAATCCCCAAGCTGTACAAGGCGTACGTCTGCCCGGGATCGCAGAGCGACGTGTCCGTGTATCGCAACTTCCTGTTCGTGTCGGGCGAAGCGCTGAATGGCCGCACCGACTGCGGCACGCAGGGCGTCACGGACACCGTCAGTCACGACCGACTGCGCGGGATCCGCATCTTCGATGGGACCGATCTCAGTAATCCGGTTCGCATCACCGACGTCCAGACGTGCCGGGGCTCGCACACGCACACCGTCGTGACGTCGCCGACCGATACCGACAACGTTTACATCTATGTGTCCGGCTCGGCGCCGGTGCGCTCGCCGAACGAGCTGGCCGGCTGTACGATCGGCCAACCCGACTCGAACCCCGCGACGGCGTTGTTCCGGATCGAAGTCATCCAGGTGCCGCTCGCGCACCCGGAGCAGGCCCACATCGTCAGCTCGCCGCGCATCTTCCACGATTTGACCGAGGCGCCGACCCATCCGGGGGCACCGCAGGATCTCGCCGAGGCAAAGCGCCGGGCGGATTCGGCACGGGCGGTGGGCGGATTCACGGCAGTGATCAAAGGCCCGCGCGACACGACCGATATCATCCTGGGCCCGGGGTTCCTCCACTTCCGGCTCGACAGCATCGTCAAGGCGCGGGGCGGCACTGGAACGCCCACGGCGGAGGACACCGCGACGCTCCGCGCCAACGCGCAGCAGATCGTCGATCTGATCGTGCAGGGACCGCCGCGTCCGCCGGGGACCCCGCGGCCCGGCCCGACGCAGTGTCACGATATCACCGTGTATCCGGCAATCGGATTGGCGGGCGGCGCCTGCGGTGGCTACGGCCTGCTGCTCGACATCCGGGACGTCGCGAATCCCACGCGGGTAGGCGCCGTGGCCGACTCCAACTTCTCGTTCTGGCATTCGGCCACGTTCAACAACGACGGCTCGAAGATCCTGTTCACCGACGAATGGGGCGGCGGCCTGCAGCCGCGCTGCCGCGTGACCGACAAGCCGGAGTGGGGTGCGGACGCCATCTTCACGCTTTCGGGCAGCACGATGGACTTCAAGAGCTACTACAAGCTCCCCGTCGCGCAGACGTCGTTCGAGAACTGCGTCGCGCACAACGGCACGCTGATTCCGGTGCCGGGTCGCGACATCATGGCGCAGGGCTGGTATCAGGGCGGCGTCTCAGTGTTCGACTGGACCGATCCGGCGCATCCGAAGGAAGTCGCGTTCTTCGACCGCGGCCCGATGGATTCGACCAAACTGCTCGGCGCCGGCTCGTGGTCGGCGTACTGGTACAACGGCTACATCATCAGCTCCGAGATCGCGCGCGGCCTCGATATTTTCGAGCTGACGCCCAGCACGCTCTTGACGCAGAATGAGATCGACGCCGCGAAGCTGATTCATTTCGACTACCTGAACGCGCAAGACCAGCAGCAGCTGGTCTGGCCGGCGAGCTTTGTCGTTGCCCGCGCGTATCTCGATCAACTGGCGCGGTCCAAAGGCCTGCCGGCCATCCGGATCAACGCCACGCGGGACGCCCTGACGCGGGCCGAGCGGGCGACGGGTCAGGCTCGGGCGGATGCGTTGAGCCAGCTCGCGACACGGCTGAACACCGATATCCAGACGTCGACCGATCAGCCGAAGGTGCGGATGCTGATCGGCGCAATCACCGGCCTCAACAAGTAGACCGTTGACTAAGCAGTTGAGCGGGGTTCACGTTGTCTCGTGAGCCCCGCTCGTTCTTCCCGGAAGCGCTACCAGGAGTTCGTCGAGGACTATAAGCACAAGCGCCTTGACCAGGTGTCGGAGGCCGAAGAGGCTGGTCCGGCTCCTGCGTCTCCGCGTCCCGGTGCGCGCCGCGCGTACCTGCGAGGCTACCTCCGCTGGCTGCGCCCGCACCGCTATGCGCTCGGCGGCGTCTTCGTGCTCGCCCTGGTGGTCGCCGGCCTGCAGATGATCGAGCCGCTGTTCATCCGGTTCATCGTCGACCACGTCATCCTGAGCAAGAGCCTCGATAACGCCGCGCGCCTGAGTCGCCTCAACCTCACGGGCCTCGTCTTTCTCCTTGTCGTCATCCTCTCGCACGTCGGCGGCGGATTCAAGGATTACCGCCAGCGGATCCTGAACGTGCGAGTCATGCTCTCACTCAGGCGCTCACTCTACGAACGGTTGCTCCATCTCCCCTTGGGCCGGCTGTGGGAGATGAAGACCGGCGGGATCCTGTCCCGACTCACCGGCGACGTCGAAACCACGACCGGCCTGCTACAAATGGCGATCGTGTCGCCGGCGATTTCGGTCATTCGGCTCATCATCGCCATCGGCATTCTGATCGCCCTGAACTGGCAGCTGGCCCTGACGGCGATGGCGATCATTCCGGGCGTGATGGTGTTGAGTCTGATCTTCGCGCGGCGCATCCGGCCGATTTATCGCTCGGTGCGCAGGGACGTGGAGATCGTCGACGGCAGAGTCGGCGAGACGTTCTCGGGGATCCGCGTGGTGCGGGCGTTCCGCCAGGAAATCCAGGAGCTGATCAGCTTCATGCTGGGCCGCCACACCGTACTCCGGAAGGAGCTGTTCGCGCACCGGCGTGAGCTGCTGCTGTGGACGTCGTGGGGATTGCTGGAAGCGGGAATCAGCGTCGTGATCGTGTGGTTCGGCGGCTACCTGAACATCGTCGGCCGCGCAAGCGTCGGCGACATCATGGCCTTTCAGTGGTACATGTTCCTGCTCCTCAATCCCGTGTGGAACATCGTCAACTCCTTCTCCGAGATGCAGCGCTCGCTGGCGGCGATGGAGCGCGTGTTCGAGGTGCTGGCGGAGGAAGATGACAAGCCGGACCGGCCCGGCGCGGGCGATGCACCGACCCTCGTGCGCGAGCTGCGGTTCGACAACGTGACGTTCGAATATCGGGACGGTCAGCCGGTCGTGCGCGATTTCCACGTCGCGGTTCCCGGCGGCTCCGTGGTCGCCCTGGTGGGACGGAGCGGGGCGGGGAAGACGACGGTCACGGACCTGGTCGCACGCTTCCACGATCCCACGCGTGGGCGGCTGCTGCTCAACGGTACCGACATTCGCGACCTCAAGCTGCGCAGCTACCGCGACCTGCTCGCGATCGTACAGCAGGAGGTGTTCCTGTTCGATGGCTCAGTGCGCGACAACATCGCGTACGGCCGACACGACGCGACCGATGCCGAGATCCAGGATGCGGCCCGGCGCGCCAATGCGCACGAGTTCATCGTGCGGCTGCGGCAGGGCTACGAGACGTGGATCGGGGAACGGGGCGTGAAGCTGTCGGGCGGCCAGCAGCAGCGGCTCGCCATCGCGCGCGCCATCCTCGCGTCGCCGCAGATCCTCATCCTGGACGAAGCGACGAGTAACCTCGACACCGAGAGCGAGCAGCTGATTCAGGCCTCGATGGCCGATCTGCTCGCCGACCGGACGACCTTCGTGATCGCGCACCGGCTCTCCACGATCCGGCGCGCCGACCTGATTCTCCTGATGGAAAACGGCGCCGTCATCGAGCGCGGCACGCACGAGGATCTGATGCGCGCCCGCGGTGTCTATTACGAAATGGTGAAGCGGCAGATGGAATCGCACGCGCGCGACGGCGACGAGGTGCTGAGGTAGGCAGGTTGGTGAAGGACGGTGGAGGTTGGTGGAGGTAATACAGCTATGAAAGACGTGCGCGCCGAGTTCATCAAGGCAGCGACGTGGCATGGGACGCTCGACGAAGCCGAAGCGACGTTGGCGCAGCACCCCGAGCTGCGGGGCGGCGATATCCACACCGCCGCCATCCTCGGCGATGACCGGGCCGTGCAGCGGTTGCTGGCGCAGGATCCGGGCAACGCGACCGCCAAGAGTCCTCCCTACGGCGGCGACGCACTGAACTACCTCGGGCTCTCCAAGTACCTGCGCCTCGAACCAAAACGCACGCCCGGCTTTCTGCGTGCCGCCACGGCGCTGCTGGACGCGGGAGCCGATCCGAACACCGGCTTCTGGACGACTGGACAGTTTCCCGAGCGCGAGACCGCGCTGTACGGGGCCGCCGGCGTCGCCCATCATGCGGAGCTTACGCGGTTACTGCTGGCGCGGGGCGCGGATCCGAACGACGGCGAAGCAGTCTATCATTCGCCGGAAACGGGTGACAACGCCGCGATGAAGCTGCTGGTGGAAACGGGGAAAGTGACTCCCGAAAACCTCTCGCTGATGTTGATCCGCAAACACGATTGGCACGACTACGAAGGGGTGAAGTACTTGCTGGAGCGGGGCGTCGATCCAAACTGGCGCGGGAAGAGGGGCTGGAATCCGCTGCATCACGCGATCGCGCGCAACAATTCCCAGGAGATCGTGACGCTGCTGCTCGATCACGGCGCGGACCCCAGCGTGCGCAAGGATGGCGCCACGGCGATCGAGCGCGCCGCGCGCAAGGGACGCGGCGACCTGCTGAAGCTCTTCGAGGAGCGCGGCTTCCCGATCGCGCTCGAAGGCGTCGATCGCCTGATCGCGGCGTGCGCCCTGGACGACGCGCGCACCGTCCGCGAGATCAAGGAGCGAGAGCCGCAGCTCGTGCGCGAGCTCCTCGCGCAAGGACCGACGCTGCTCGCTGAGTTTGCGGGAACCTGGAATACCTCGGGCGTGCGGCAGCTTCTGGACCTGGGAGTCCCGGTCAATGCCCGCTACGAAGGCGACGGGTACTTCGACATCGCAAACGCCAGCACCGCGCTCCACGTAGCGGCGTGGCAGAGCCGTGCTGATCTCGTGCGACTGCTGATCGAGCATGGGGCCGACGTGAAGGCGCGGGATAGCAAAGGCCGCACGCCACTGCTGCTGGCCGACAAAGCCTGCACCGACTCGTACTGGAAGGAGCGCGCGACGCCTGAGCCGGCTCGGCTGTTGCGAGCGGCGGGTGCGACCGACTAGCGGAACGTGAAGCCGATGGATCCCTGATACATCGTCGCGATCACATCGTCGATCCGCTGCCCGGGTAGTACCACGTCACCCACGGCCGTCACGTAGGCCGCGAAGTTCGTGCTGACGGCAAACCTCCGAGAGATCGCGACGTCCCAGCCGAAGCCGTAGGTCAGGCCGATTCCTCCGCCGTTGCTGGTATCGACTCCGGCCGTGCCGGGGACGGTGAACTGCCCCGCCGCCAGGCCGACGCCGCCTTTGAAGAAGAAACCACGCCGGCTGGGGAACCAGAGCACCACGACTGTCGCGGTCGTTTCCGCCGTCTTAGTCGTGTCGGCCCGCGAAAAGCCAAACGCACGATCGAGCGACGAGAACACCTCGAGCCCGATCATGACGCGGTCCGATACCGTGCCACCAATTCTCACGTAGCTGCTCGGCGCGCTGGCGGCGACGACGTTGGTACACCCGGAGCACGCGATGCGGACGCGTCCCGGTCCACCGCCGAGCTCCGCCCACAGTCCGCTCCGGTGCGGCCGGTCCGGCCGTTGCGCCCACGCGGGAGCGGCGAGCAACATGCTCAGGGCAATCCCGCAGATCGTGCGTCTCAGGGCTTGGACCCGGTTTTGGTCCACGTGAGCAGCAGGCGCCCCTCGGGGTAATTCCGCTCGTCCTTCGGTGCGGTGGAGTAGCGGCTGATACGATGAAAGACGGTGCTGTGCGCGGCGATCCCGAACCCCCGGCCGATTGGGATGTTGGCCTCGATGCCGCTGAAGTCCACGATGTGGTCGGCGCTCGCGCCGCTCACCGCATGGATGTACTCCCACTGCCCGAACACCCGGACGAACCGCGCACCATGACGGTCGACCGCAAACTCCCACCGGGTGCCCCCGCCCGGTCCGAAGTCATAGGTGCGGGTCCCGAGGCCGGTTCCGGCAGCATCGATGGCGCCGAGGAGTATTCCGTCGACGAATAGCGAGGTCCGGAACGCGTACCCGCGCGAGCCGATCGGCCAGCGCGAGTTGATACCAATCTCGACGCTCTGCCCGCCGACACTCTGTGCCCGATTCTTGAAGAAGTCATAGCGCGTATTCACCGCCAGCACATGCCGGGCGCTACGCGAAGGGTTGTTGAGATTGGTGCCGTAGATTCGGCCCGACGCCCGGAGCGAGCTGAACCCTCCGTTGGAGCTCAGCATCAATCGCACGCCGAACTGGTCGAATGGACTCCGATACTCCGTGGTAAACGGGTCACCATACAGCAGGTCGACCAGCATGGCGCCCATCTTGGCAGCGCCGCTATCGGCGATCAGTCCCTTGGCGAAGCGCGCGCCTCCTCCGATGCGAAACACGTATGAACCCGGGTCATGCTCCGGTGGATTCGCGCCGCGCGCCCGCCATTGCCCCCGCGCCAGACGATTCAGGCTGCCGATGGGATCCATGGGTAAGGCAGCGATCTCACGCAGGATGCGTCCTCGCCCCGTCGCGCGGTTGTCCCGGATCGTGGCGGTGATACGATGAAACACTTCGCCGAGCGTGATGCCCCCGAAGCTCGTCATGTACCAGTCGTTCAGCGAGGGGCGGTACTTCTCGCCGAAGTACTCCCAGGTCCAGGAGCCCATAATGGCGTACGGCACCGCCTGAAAGAACCCAATGCCGTTGGCGCGTGCCGCGTTGAAGTAGAGGCCGCCGTGATACGGATGGGCGAACATATTGGTCGTGAAGGCATCTTCATCCCATTCCCAGCCGAGTCGCAGATGCTCACCCCAGACCCGCGTTCCCGAGCGCGCCCAAGGCTGTTTGAAGGCCCAGGCGTCCATGCGATTCACGAAGGTGTTGATCAGGGCGACCTGGCTGATGGCCATGACCGTGTGTGGCTTTGGCACGCTGTCGAACTGGATCGCCATGAGAACGGCGAGGAAAGGGGCCGTCATGCTCCGAAACTACGGGTTAATCCTTTCGATGGATAGGCGCCGTCACGCCTTTCTCTAGGTTGCGGGCAAAGGAGACCTTCCATGGTCCTGTCTTCCGGAACGAACGCCCCCGATTTCACACTCAAGAGAAGCCCCGACCAGACGCTCGGCCTGTCGGAGTTGCGTGGCCGGCCCGTCGTGCTCGTCTTCTACCCGGCTGACTGGAGCCCCGTGTGCGGCGATGAGCTCGCATTGTTCAACGAGGTTCTACCCGAATTCCAGCGTTACGGCGCGCAGGTCGTCGGGATATCGGTCGATGGTGTGTGGTGCCACAAGGCGTACGCGAAGTCCCGCAACCTCGAGTTCCCGTTGCTCGCCGATTTCGAGCCGAAGGGAGAAGTGTCGCGGAAGTACGGCGCCTATCGCATGGAGGATGGCATGTCCGAGCGGGCGCTCTTCGTCCTGGATGGCGACGGCGTGATTCGCTGGAGTTATCTCAGCGACGTCGGGAAGAATCCTGGCGCCGATGGTGTGCTCGCCGCGCTCGAGCAAATGTCGCAGCCAGCCGGCGCGGGAGCCGCTCGGGAACCATGACCCGGCTCACACCGTCGCTGGGGCCGCGGGATCACACCCAAGGGTCCGCCCGGGCTCCCATACAACTCGTCGAATACGGTGATTTCGAGTGTCCACATTGCGGGGCCGCGTACCCGATCGTCAAGGCGATCCAACGGGCGCTGGGTCCGAACCTGCTGTTCGCCTACCGGCATTTCCCCCTGACCAGAATCCACCCGCATGCCGAGCACGCCGCGGAGATGGTCGAGGCGGCCGGAGAGCACGGCAAATTCTGGCAGATGCACGACCTGCTGTTCGAGAACCAGGAAGCGCTCGAGGATGAACAGCTGGTTCGGCACGCGGAATCACTCGGCATCGATCCGGCCTGGGCCGCTGCCGCGCTGGTGGAGAACCGGTTTGCGCCGCGGGTGCGCGAAGACTTTGCCAGCGGCGTGCGGAGCGGCGTCAACGGCACGCCGACCTTTTTCATCAATGGGTTCCGGTACGACGGCGGTACCGACACATTGCTCGACGCGTTGATGGAGGCTACGATTGACGCCCCCCTGAAATCGGGAGACTAAATGACCGCGTTGACCGCCTTGTTGCTGCCGATTCTGGTGTCGGCAGTGGCGGTGTTTGTCGTTAGCTCCATCATCCATATGACGCCGTTGTGGCATAAAACCGATTACCCGCGGTTCGCAGGCGAAGACCGCGTGCTGGACGCGCTCCGTCCCATCAGCATCCCGCCCGGCGATTATCTGATGCCTCGGCCGGCCAATCCCGCCGAAATGCGCTCGCCCGAATTCCAGGAGAAGATGAAGCGTGGCCCGGCGGTGCTGCTGACGGTGATGCCCCCATGGAGCGGGTCGATGGCGGGGAATCTGTCGCAGTGGTTCGTGTACTGTCTCGTGGTCAGCGTGTTCGCCGCGTTCATTGCGGGCTCCGCGATCCCGCCCGGTGCGCCGCCGTTCAGCGCCGTCTGTCGCTTTGCCGGAACGACCGCGTTCCTCGGCTACACCTTGGCCCTGTACCAGATGTCGATCTGGTACCGGCGGTCATGGGTCATGACGCTGAAGTCCACGTTCGACGGAGTGATTTTCGCGCTCGTGACGTGCGCGGTTTTTACGTGGCTGTGGCACTGACGACATTTCCCCCGGTTCTCTGCTATCACCGTATCGGCGGCCCGCTCGAGCTGGGCGTTACTCGGGTGGGCCGGTCTGTCTTTGCGCGACAGATGACGGCGCTCGCCCGCGGAGGCTGGCGGACGCTCACCCTCGATGAATTCGCATCCCCACGCCCCACGCACCACACCCCACGCACGTTCCTTTTGACCTTCGACGACGGCTACGCCTCCCTCGCCGGCTCCGCCTATCCGATTCTCGCCGACCTCGGCTTCACTGCCACCACCTTCCTTATTACAGACTACGTCGGGAAGGCGAATACCTGGGACGTGCAGTACACCTGGAATCGCCTCCAACACTTGAGTTGGCCGCAAATCGAGCAGTGGCGCGCCCGGGGCTTCGAGTTCGCCTCGCATGGCGCGAGCCATCGGCGGCTCACGTGGCTGGATGATGCGGCGATCGAGACGGAGCTTCGCGGTGCGCGTGAGACCCTGACCGCGCGTCTCGGCGCGGAAGCCGGCCGGGCCATCGCCTATCCATTTGGTGCCGTCGATGGGCGCGTCCTGCGGCATGCCCGGAACGCCGGCTATGAGCTCGGCTTCGCAGGAGTGAAGGGAAGCGGAGAAGCGCTATGCCGGTCGCGGGTGCCCGTCTATTTCTGGGATCGAGGCGATGTGCCGTTTGGGATCCGAACTGATGCACTCGGATCGGTGGGGAGATTCGTTGCGCACGTAGCGAATCGATGTGCGGTGGGAACGTCGGTGATGCGGGGGCTCGGGGTTCGGGCCTCGGGGCTCGGGAAAATCAGCCCTAGCCCCGAATCCCGAACCCCTAGACGAAAAACCGCGCCGCCACCGGAATCAGTTGCGGATGCCTGATCAGCGCGTGGGTGAAGACCCTACCGATGGTCCGTTTTTCCTGTGGAATCTTATTCACCGTCCGCGCCAGTTTATTGAAGGACGCGTCGTCGACATTCTCGAGTGCCTGTTTGATGCGGTAGTACTTGAGATGATCGTCGCCGAGGAGCTGCATCCAGGCGTCATGATACGTCGACAAGCGCCGCTCGCTCGTGTCACCGGCGCAGATCGCGGCCGCCGCGCCGCGGCCGGCCAGCCGGCCCGCCTTCATCGCGTTGACGATTCCGCCCCCCGAGAGTGGATTGATCATGTGCGCCGCATCCCCCGCGATCATAACGCCGTCCGCATACGTCTTTTTGATCGTCGTATGCACGATGACACCACCGACCGTGTAACCGGTGCGGGCGCCGTTCGGGAAACGTCGGGCGATCCACGCGTCCAGGTACTCGCGCGCGTTGCGGCCATTGGTCTTCAACGCGACAAGCCCGAGACCGACGTTGGCCACGCCCACGGCTTTGGGGAAAATCCACGCATAGCCACCGGGCGCAATCGCATTGCTGAATTGCAAATAAATCGCGTCGGGATTGAAATCGATCCCCTGGAGCACGTATTGCGCGCATGACTCCATGTCGCGCGAAGGGACGCGGGTGTCGAGTCCGGCCCAGCGACCGACCATCGTCTCGACACCATCGGCCCCGATGACGATGCGCGCGCGGTAGAGCTCGTCCCTGCCGCGCTCCTTCACGTGCACGTGCCAACGTCCATCACCGTTGCGCGACATGCCGGTCGCTTCGGCGCCGACGAGCACCTGGGCACCGGACGCTGCGGCTTCCGCCGCGAGATGTGCGTCGAACCGCGTGCGGTCGAGAATCCAGCCGATGCCACAGTCGCCGAGCACGACCTCGGTATCATCGGGCGCCTGAAAAATGACGTCGGTGATCCGCCGCGAAACCCAGTCAGCGCCGTCGGGATTGGCAAACTCGCGCAGACCGGCGTCGCCGACCCCTTCGGCACAGCGCACGGGGGAGCCGACCGCCCTGTCGCGTTCAAGCAACACGACGTCGAGCTCGCGAGCCGCCTGCTTCGCATGCCAGGCGGCAACCGACCCGGCCGGCCCGGCGCCCACCACCAGGACGTCGACGTCAGGCATGAGAGGCGGGGGCTAGGGATCGGGGGTTGGGGGCTAGGGCAGTCATTGCCAACGCACCTACGGGGCAGGGCGCTATGCACTTCTCGCAGCCTGTACAGGTCGCGCCGTCGACGGTCAGGACGTTCAACTCAAGATGAATCGCTTCTGGTGGGCAGAGCGGTAAACAGAGGCCGCAACGGTCGCACACCG
>WNGI01005774.1_pt1 | contig 11200 bp, 12 predicted proteins | sample 5400621 | NCBI WGS metagenome assembly WNGI01 (sample SAMN13153374, study PRJNA577476) | soil metagenome | isolation source: 20 cm soil or saprolite under Garry oak tree replicate 1 | place: USA:California | collected 2016-06-15
CGGCGGTTGTCTTCATCGGTCTCGCCTGGTTGCTGCTGCGACGGGCCATGAAGCGTGTTTGACGCTGCGCGACGCCCACGCCCCCGAGCTCGCGCCGGCCCCTGAGCGCCAAGAGCCGGGCCGGCAGGGGTCGACCCTGCAAACAGAAACCGACCGCGGGCCGAATGCGGCGCCGCGGTCGGTCAGGGTGTGGAAACGCCCCCAGACGTTTCCCGGGTATGCCTTGCGGCTCAGTAGTTCGAGCGATCTGTCGTCTCGGTGTGGCGGATGGTCGTGTCACGACCCTCGGCCTCTTCCTCGGTCTTGTCGCCGACGCCGGCGCCACCGGCCGCGCCAACGGCGCCACCGACGACCGCGCCGGGAGGGCCGGCCACAGCGCCACCGACGGCTGCGCCAGCCAGGCCACCGACGACACCACCGGCACCGGCGCCGGCTTCCTCGCCGCCTTCGGCCGACTCACCCACCATCGCGCCGCCGGCTGCGCCGATCGCGCCACCGACGACTGCTCCGGGAGGGCCACCGACGGCCATCCCGACGGCCGCTCCGCCGAGGGCTCCGGTACCGGCGCCGATCGCCTCCTTGCCGCCCTCGTCCTTGGTCCCGTGGTCGGTCTGTTTCGTTTCCGTCCATGTCTCGTCATGGACGTCGCGAGGATCGCGCTCGACTGTCTCCGTCGTCTTCTCGTAACCCATCGACCATCTCCCTTGGTTGCGCATCGCCGGAGCCGGGCGGCTCCGGGTGCCGTCGACGCAGGACGGCGACGACCCTTCGACGGTACGAAGTGACCCGACCCGGCCGCCCATCAACTCCGGGCAGGGGTCTAACAGGCGCGTGACGGCAGGCGCCCTCGCGCGGACAGCCGGCGACAGGTCCCTAAAGAGCGAACGGGTCGAGCTTCTCCGGGTCGATGTCGAGCTCGCGAATGGCGGCGACGGCCTTCTCGGAGGGCATCGCTCCACAGCGGGCCAGCTCGACGAGCGTCGCCGCGGCAACATGCGGCGGGTCGATCTCGAAGAGCGCGCGGAGGTCCTCGCGAGTCCCGCTCCGCCCGAAGCCATCCGTCCCGAGGGATGTGTAATACGGCGGCAGCCAACGCGAGACCATGTCCGGGAGCGCCTTCAACCAGTCGGTCGCGGCAATGATCGGCCCGCCGTCCGGTCCGAGGACCGTCGAGACGTACGGGACCCGCGGCGTCTCTGCCGGATGGAGGCGGTTCCAGCGCTCGGCGGCGAGGGCGTCGCGGCGCAGCAATGGGAACGAGGGCACGGAGAAGACCTCGGCGGCGATGCCGAAGCGCTCGGCCAGAAGAGCCCGGGCCGCGACGACCTGGGGCAGGATCGAGCCCGACCCGAGCAGCCTGGCCCGGTGAGCCTTCCGGCCGAGCTCGGGCGCCTCGCGCAGCCGATAAATGCCACGGACGAGCCCGTCGGCGATGCCGTCGGGCATCTTCGGCTGGGCGTAGTTCTCGTTGTAGAGCGTGACGTAGTAGAAGACGTCCTCGCCGTTGACGTACATCCGCTCGATACCGTCGCGCACGATCGCCGCCAGCTCGTACGCGAACGCGGGGTCGTAAGCCCGGACGTTGGGGATCGTGGAGGCGAGGATGTGCGAGTGGCCGTCATCGTGCTGGAGGCCCTCGCCCGTCAACGTCGTCCGCCCGGCCGTCGCGCCCATCATGAAGCCGCGGCCGCGGGCGTCGGCCAGCGCCCAGATCTGGTCGCCGGTCCGCTGGAACCCGAACATCGAATAGAAGATGTAGAACGGGATCATCGGGTGGCCATGGGTCGCATACGACGTGGCGGCGGCCTGGAGGCTCGCCATCGAGCCCGCCTCCGTGATGCCCTCCTCGAGGACCTGACCGTCGACCGCTTCGCGGTACGACAGCACGAGATCCGAATCGACCGGCTCGTAGCGCTGGCCGAGGGCGGCGTAGATGCCGACCTCCTTGAAGAGCGGGTCCATTCCGAAGGTTCGCGCCTCGTCGGGGATGATCGGCACGATCCGCGACCCGAGCTCCTTGTCGCGGATGAGGTTCCGCAGGACCCGGGTGAAGACCATCGTCGTCGAGACGGCTGTCTCGGAGCCGGCCGCGAATTCCCTGTCGACCGTGTCGGCCGGTTTCGCGAGCGGCTTGGACCGAACGATCCGCTTGGGGATCTCGCCGCCGAGCGCGCGGCGCCGCTCGCGAAGGTACTGGACCTCCTCCGAGTCAGGCCCCGGGTGGTAGTACGGCGCGTCCTTGATCTTCGAGTCCGGGATCGGCAGCTGGATCCGGTCGCGGAAGATCTTCAGCTCCGCTTCGGACAGCTTCTTCGCCTGGTGGGTGATGTTGCGTGCCTCGACCCCTGGCCCGAGCGTCCAGCCCTTGACGGTCTTGGCCAGGATCACCGTCGGGGCACCCTTCGACTCCGTCGCCGCCTTGTAGGCCGCATAGACCTTGCGATAGTCGTGGCCGCCGCGGCGGAGCCTGGCGAGGTCGTCATCGGAGAGGTGCTCGACGAGCTTCCGAAGGCGCGGGTCGGGACCGAAGAAATGCTCCCGGATGTAGGTCCCGCCGGCGACCGAGAACTTCTGGAACTCGCCGTCGAGGGTGTTGTTCATCTTCTCGACGAGGACGCCGTCCACGTCCCGGGCGAGGAGCTCGTCCCATTCGCGAGCCCAGATCACCTTGATGACGTTCCAGCCGGCGCCGCGGAATGACGACTCCAGCTCCTGGATGATCTTGCCGTTGCCGCGAACCGGGCCGTCGAGGCGCTGGAGGTTGCAATTGATGACGAACGTCAGGTTGTCGAGGCCCTCGCGGGCGGCGAGGTTGATGGCGCCGAGCGACTCCGGCTCGTCCGTCTCGCCATCGCCCAGGAAGGCCCACACGCGCGAGCCGGACGTGTCGAGCTGGCCGCGGTTCTGGAGGTAGCGATTGAAGCGGGCCTGATAGATCGCGCTGATCGGCCCGATCCCCATCGAGACCGTCGGGTACTCCCAGAAGTCGGGCAGGAGGCGTGGATGAGGATACGACGGCAGGCCCTCGCCAGGCACCGTCTCACGCCGGAAATGGTCGAGCTGATCCTCGGTCAGGCGGCCCTCGAGGAAAGCCCTGGCATAGATGCCTGGCGCGGCGTGGCCCTGGTAGAAGATCTGGTCGCCGGCCTGGCCGTTGTCCTTGCCGCGGAAGAAGTGGTTGAACCCGACTTCGTACAGGCTCGCTGCTGAGGCGTACGTCGCGAGGTGCCCACCGATGCCGGCAAAGCGGCTGTTTGCCCGGAGGACCATCGCGACCGCGTTCCAGCGGATGATCCGGCGGATCCGCAGCTCGATCGCCTCGTCGCCCGGGAAGTTGGGCTCCTGCTCGGGGCTGATCGTGTTGATGTAGCGGGTCTGGGTCAGTGGCGGCAGGCCGACGTGGAGCTGCCGCGCGCGCTTGAGCAGCTTGTAAACGAGGAACCGCGCGCGGCTCTGGCCTTCCTGCTCGACGAGCTGGTCGAAGGACGCCAGCCACTCCGCGGTCTCGTCGGGGTCGATGTCCGGTAGCTGGTGCTTGAATTCGTCGAAGTACATCGGGGCCTCGTGTGACGGTCAGGCCGGCTCGAGCCGGAGGGTCGTCTCGAGCACGGCGGGCGCGACCATCGCCGGCGTCGCGCGGTCGTGAGCGTACTTGCGCAGGAAGCCCGAGCTCGTTCGCTCGATCGAATCGGGATCGGTCGCCGGGATCGCCGTGGCGGGGAGCCGCCGGCCGTCTACATGGATCGCGACGGCGGGATTGGCCATCGCGTCCCGATACCACCGCGAGTCTGGACCCTTGAATGTCCGGACGAAGGCCTCGGCGCCGTCCACGACGACCCAGATGACGGTCCGCCGAGCGGCTTCGCCCGGGGCCTGCGTCTCGATCTCGACTTCCTCGGCGCGCTCGAGGCTGGCGAGATCCTCCTCGGAAAAGCTCATGCCTCGCAGCGTAGCCCATCCCGTCCCGAGGCGGCGCGATCCCGCCTGCCCGGCCGGAGCGACGCCGCGATGTCGACCGAATTGATATGTCCCTGAAACGGTTCTGCAATGTCGTCCGAAGCTCCCGGTACCGCGGCCCGGCAAGGATGGGCTCGGCGCCGGACCGGTCCATAGGACTGCCCACCGCCGCCCTCGAACCTGTGGAGACTGACGCATGGACCACGAGCACGAGCACGAACACGAACACGACACTGTCGTCGTCGACAGGGGTGACAGTGCCTCATCCAACGGCCTGATCCTCGGGATCATCGCAGTCGTGATCCTGTTGGTCGCCGTCTGGTACTTCGCCCTCGGGCCGGGGACCGGCGGCACGACGAACAACACGACGAACAACAACACGGTCAATCCGCCGGCCGCCACCCAGGCAGCCCCGGCGGCCTCGCAGTAGGCGGCGTCACTGCCGTCGGGGACGCCCTTCGTCGATTCGTCTCCGGCTCGGCCCTGTTCGGGGCCGCCGGGGACCCGTACTCTGATCCGGTCGACCGATCGGGCGGGCGGACCGGTCCATCGACTTCAGAAGCAAGAGGTGTGGTGTGGGTACTCAACCCCTCGTCCTGGTCGCGGATGATGAGCCGCGAATCACGAAGCTCGTCTCGATCGCCCTCAGCGAAGAGGGCTTCCGGGTTGTCACGGCGACCGGTGGCGAGGATGCCCTCGCCAAGGCAGAGGAGGTCCGGCCGGACATCGTCCTGCTCGACATCGTCATGCCGGATCTCGATGGCATCGAGGTCATGCGCCAGCTCCGCGAGCAGCGGCCGGTGCCGGTCATCCTGCTGACGGCCAAGGGCGCCACGGCCGACAAGGCAAAGGGTCTGGACCTCGGGGCAGACGACTACATCGCGAAGCCGTTCCACCCAGACGAACTCGCAGCTCGGGTCCGGGCGGTTATCCGGCGCTCCTCGGGCGTCGAGCCCGGAGCTGGGGTCCTGGCATTCGACGACGTCGAGATCGACCTCGAACGACGGATGGTTCGTCGCAACGGGGAGCTCGTCCAGCTGTCGCGGACGGAGTGGCTGCTGCTCCAGCACCTCGCCACCCATCCTGGCAAGGTCGTCCTCCACACGGAGCTCCTGACGAAGGTCTGGGGCCCGGAATACCGCGACGATCTCCAGTACCTGCGGGTCTGGATCAGCCGCGTCCGCCGCAAGCTCGGTGCGAAGCCGGGTGAACCCGGGCGGATCAAGACGTTCCAGGGCATCGGCTACCTCCTGGACGTGGACGGTCCCGGGACCGCCTCGACGGCAGCGGAGTCAAGGTCGACCGCGCCCACGGCAGATCGGGAGATGGCGGAGGAGTCGACGGCTCCCGTCAGCTGACACGATAGCGGCAGGCGCTCGACCCTCACGGGTCGGGCGCCGTTCACGTTCGAGGCGGCCCTTTCGCGCCTGGCCCACGAGGTCGGGCGCTTCGCCGTCACTTCGCTGCAAGGCCGCGGGCCGATCGCCGCGTGACGGTGTGACAACCACCGGCCCACGCTTCGCTCATCGCCGAATCCGGCGTGTTCGGATGGAGGCTTTCAACCATGACATATGACGAACGCACCGTCGTCCACCGCGATGTGGTCGACGGAGATCCTGTCGACCCGAGATATGACCGAGGTACAGCTGTGACAAGTCGAACCGTCGAGGCCCGCCCCAGCGGTGGAGCGGTCGCGGCTCGGATCGTCGTGTTCCTGTTCGGGCTGATCCAGGCCGTGATCCTGTTGCGGATCGTGCTGCTGCTCCTCGATGCGCGGGAGGGCAACGACCTCGTGTCGTTCATCCTCAACACGAGCCAGATCTTCGTCGCGCCGTTCGAGGGCATCCTTCGAACTGACGCCCTGCACTCCGGTGGCTCCATCTTCGACGTGGCCGCCGTACTGGCGATCGTCGGCTGGAGCATCCTCGAGGCGTTGATCCTCGCCGCTGTCGGCATCTTCCGACGCGAACCAGCCTGACGGGGACGCGGCCCCGTTCCTCACCGCTCCCCTCCTCCATCGAAGCGGCGGTCCACCGGACCGCCGCTTCGGTCGTGTCGCGGGCAGTTCTCGTTCCTGCGGTAGCGTTACCGACGTGCAGCCCTATGACTCACGCAGCGGCCTGATCGTCGTCGACGTCCAGAACGACTTCGCCGACCCGGCCGGCAGTCTCAGCGTGTCGGACGCCTCGTCGATCCTGCCGACGATCAACGCGGAGATCGCGAGGGCGACGGCCGGTGGGGCGCTCGTCGTCTACACCCAGGACTGGCACCCCGAATCGACGCCCCACTTCGCCCGCGACGGCGGCATCTGGCCGGTCCACTGCGTCGCCGGGACGTGGGGCGCGGAGCTCCACCCGGCTCTCGTGGTCGACGGCCCGCGGGTCCGCAAGGGCGCCAACGGCGAGGACGGCTACTCCGGGTTCACGATGCGCGACCCGGTGTCCGGCGAGACGACACCGACCGAGCTCGAGCGCATCTTGCATGACCGCGACATCGCCCGGGTCGCCGTCTGCGGCCTCGCGACCGACTACTGTGTGAAGGCGACGGCGCTCGACGCGGCCCGCCTCGGCTTCGAGACGAGCGTCCTGATTGACGCGGTGCGGGCCGTTGACCTGGCTCCCGGTGACGGCGACCGGGCGATCGCAGAGATGACCGCTGCAGGCGTCGCTCACCGCCAGACCGGGATGGCCTGACGGTGCAACTGCATCTGGTCGACGCGACCTACGAGCTGTTCCGCGCCCACTACGCTCCGCGCCCCGACGTCCGCGGCCGCGACGGCACCATCCTGTCCGGCGTCTCGGGCCTGTGCGACCAGCTGCTCTACCTGCTCCGCGACGAGGGTGCGACCCACGTCGGCTGCGCAACCGACCGGGTCATCGAATCGTTCCGCAACGATCTCTACCCCGGCTACAAGTCGAGCGCCGGGATGCCACCGGAGCTGCTCGCCCAGTTCCCCATCGCCGAGTCGGCAATCGAGGCGCTCGGGCTCGTCCTCTGGCCGATGGTCGAGTGGGAAGCGGACGACGCGATCGGGGCGGCGGCGGGACGCTTCGCGGCCGATCCGGAGGTCGAACGGATCCTCGTCTGCACGCCCGACAAGGACATGGCCCAGCTCGTGACCGGCGATCGCGTCGTCCTGTGGGATCGCCGCCGCGGCATCACGTACGACGATGCCGCGGTCCGGGCGAAATGGGGCGTCGCTCCGGAATCGATCCCGGACTGGCTCGCCCTCGTCGGCGACTCGGCCGACGGCTTTCCGGGTCTGCCCGGCTGGGGCACGAAGTCGGCTGCGGCGGTCCTCAGCGTCTACGGCCATCTCGAGGCGATCCCTGCCCGGGCAAGCCATTGGGAGGTCCCGAGCCTGCGGGGTGCGCCACTCCTAGCGGCAACCCTCCGCGATCGCTTCGTCGAGGCGCTCCTCTACCGGGATCTCGCCCGACTGCGGACGATCGACGACGGCGTCCCGATCCCTCAACAGGAAGCCGGTGACCTGCGCTGGGACGGCGTGCCGCGCGCCCGTTGGGAGGCGTTCTGCGACGAGTGGGGGCTCGCCCGCCTGCGGACGCGGCCGCATCGCTGGCTGGACGACTGAGGATCGCCGAGGTCTCAGGCTGTCGGGCGAGTCAGCTCGAGGATTCTCGGGTGGTGGGCCGGCGGCGCCGCGAGGATGCTGACCGATCGGGCGCCGCGGGCGATGTCGAACCATGGCCCACCGCGGGCGTCGGTCACCGTCGCTCCGGCACGCTCGGCGATCAGGCCGGCGGCGGCGACGTCCCAGACCGACATGCCACCCTGCTGGACGAACGCGTCGAACCGGCCGTTCGCCACGTATGCGAGGGCCAGGGCCGCCGAGCCCATCGAGCGTGAGATCCGTATCGCCTTGCGGAGATTGCGAGCCCGCGATGCCACCGTTCGACCGGCGAGGGACGCCGCAACGACGAAATCGGTCAGGGTTTCCTTGTCGGAGACCGTGATCGGTGTGTCATTCAGGGTCGCGGCTCCGTCCGCCGTGGCCGCGAAGAAATCCTGGCGGGTCGGATCGAGGACGACCCCGACCGCGGGCCGACCGTCGATCGCGAGCCCGATCGAGACGCAGAAGACGGGGATCCCGTTGGCGTAATTGATCGTGCCGTCGACCGGATCGATGATCCAGATCCGGCCGCGACCGCTCGCCGCCGCGTCGCCGGTCGACGTCGACTGAGCGCCGGACTCCTCGGCGAGGATCCCGTCCGCCGGGTGACGGGCTCGGATCGCGGCGATGATCAGCTCCTCGCTGAGATGGTCGACCTCCGTCACGATGTCACGGGCGCTCTTGTAGTCGACCCGCTCGACACGCTCGTAGCGTTCCATCAGGAGCTTGCCCGCGGCGGCCACGATATCGAGGGTGAGGGCCAGGTCGTCGGCGTGGATCGATTCGCCGGTGGAGTTCGGTGGCGCGGCTTCCGCGGCCGTCAGCCGGACGTCGGTCACGGCGCCGAGCAGTCGACGGCGAGCGGACGAGCGGGGCCGGTCAAGCCGGTGAGCTGCTGCTCGAAGGTGACCGTCGACTTTGGCGCGATCCGAGGGCTGAGCACGAACACCGGCTTGCCCGAGCCCTGGAGGGTTGGGTCGCTGATCCGGCAGGTGGTCGTCCCGGCCGCGGTCCCGTTGTTCGTCACCTGGAGCTGGACCAGGAGGCCGTCGGCGGAGGCGGTCATGCCGGCCACCGTGGCGCTGAACGGCCCGATGCCGGCAACCGCGAATCGAGCGGCCAGGGCAAGGGCGATGATCCCGATGGCGACGGCAACGAAGACGGTCCCATGGACCTGCGAGCTCGCCGAATCACGCAACCCGAGCGGATTGCAGCGCTCGCACAAGCCGACATCGAGGGCCACCGGCGCCCCACAGCGGGCGCACGGGTGGGTCTGAACCGGCGCGATGGGCGTCCCGGTCGGGGACGCGGTCGGGGTGATCGTGGGAAGGGTCATCGGTGTGTCAATCGTGCCACGAACCGGGTCTGCCGTCGCCGGAGAGGCCGGCTATGAGCCCGCCTACCAGCGCTCCGCTGCGTCGACGAGCGCGTCGACGTCGTCGGTCGTGCGGGCCGTCAGGAGCAGATCGTCGGCACCGATGTCGTGCCACCGCGCCAGCTCCGCGCGCGGTGCGACGAGCAGCGGTTCGGCGGCGAGCGGATCGTCGCCGCGCTTCCGGCGACCCCCGAAGCCAAGGACGACACGCTGGCTGGGGCGATCGCGACCGGCGGCGTCGAGGCCGTCGAGATATTGCGGCAGGAGTTGCTCGAAGGTGTCGGACTCGGCTGCCCAGCCGTCGCCGATCCGGGCCGCAAGGCGGGCGCCAGCCGGTGTTCCGGCGCCGATGAGGATCTGCGGTGGCGGCGTCGGGACCGGAAAGGCGTGGGCGCCATGGAGCGGATAGAGATCGGATGGGCGGGTCACCGGACCGCCGCTCCACAGCGCTCGCAGGACCGCGACCGCCTCCTCGAGGTGTCGGGCTCGTTCGCCCGGCGGCGGGAAGTCGATGCCGTAGGCCTCGTGCTCGTCCGGGTGGCCGCCGATCCCGATGCCAAGAGTGAATCGGCCGCCGCTCGCCTCTTGCAGGGTCGCCGCCATCCGTGCAAGGACCGCCGGGTGTCGGTTCATCACATTGGCGACGAACGTCCCGACGGTCAGCCGCTCGGTCACCATCGCAGCCGCGGTCAGCGTCGTCCATGCCTCGAGGACGGGATCCGTCTTGACGCCACGGCTGATGAAGTGGTCCCAGCTCCAGATGCCGGCGTAGCCGGCAGCGTCGAGCCGGCGGGCGCTGTCGAGCCACCACCGGACGTCGACGCCGACAGCGCCCAGGACGACCCCGATTGGCAGCCGATCCGTCCTCATTGGGCGGTCATGGGCGGTCAGCGGCGAGCCGCCGGTGCGCGGGCGATACCTCTGGGCCGCGTGCAACTAGCCAATTGTTCACGGTGTGATCGTTAGCGGAGTTCGGATGCTCCGTCTTGCCTGCCCAGGCAATGATTCACGCCCACTTATGCGTAAATGCGCATCAAATCGGGGCGGCGAGGGTCGAACCCGACCCGCTGTCTCCGCTAACGATCTCCTGGTGAGAAATTGGCGAGATCGAGCGTGGATGGGCACGACGCCGGGCGCGAACACGCAGAACACCAAGCCTACAGGCCCGTCTCGAACAGCCGGATGTCCTCCGGGCTCGTGACGTGACCATCGCCGCGGGTGAATTCCAGCGCGGCGAGCGCGCCCAGGCTGTCGAGATCCGCCGGGAAGCGGGCGATCATGTCCAGCACGACCTTCTGGATCCGCTCGGCGTTCTGGGCGAAGACCTCCAGGACGGACCGGGCGTCGACCGCCTCGGTGCCCTCGTGGACGCCGGCGTCGTAGTCGGTGATGAGCGAGATGTTGACGACGGCCATCCCGAGCTCGCGGCACAGCCACGCCTCGGGGAACTGGGTCATGTTGATGACCTCCCAGCCGGCGTCGCTGAACCACTTCGACTCGGACTTCGTCGAGAAGCGCGGCCCCTCGATGACGACGACCGTGCCACCGTCGTGGACCTCGATGTCGTGCTCGCGGCAGACGTCGACGGCGATCCGCCGCAGCTCCGGCGAATACGTCTCGGCCGACGACAGGTGGGTCACGATCGGGCCGTCGTAGAACGTCTGGACGCGCCCGCTGGTGCGGTCGACAAACTGGTCGCAGACGACGAAATCGCCGGGCTTGACGGCAAGCTGGAGCGACCCCGCGGCGCACGGGGAGATCACCGCCTTCACCCCGAGCGAGCGCATCGCCCAGACGTTCGCCCGGTAGTTGATCTTGTGCGGCGGGATCGTGTGGCGCCGGCCGTGTCGCGGCAGGAACGCGACCCGCCGGTCGCCGACGTTCGCGAGGAAGAACGAATCCGAGGGCGCGCCGTACGGCGTGTCGACCTTGATCTCGCGGACGTCGTCGAGGAGCGAGTAGAACCCCGAGCCGCCGAACACGCCGATCTCCGCCAGGTCCTGCGCACGGGCCACGCTCGAGCCTCCTCCCGCCGACGCGGGCGATGCGGCCGGTCGGATCGTCCGCCGGTCGACCGGGATTCTAATCGGGATCGATGCGCCCGAGGCGCCGCGGTGGATGCGCCCTACCGAAGGATCGGCCGATCGACAAATGGCGTCGGCGAGTGCAGGTCCTGGCCGTTCACCTGGCTTATCTCCATCGCAAGGATCGTGCGCCGCTCCGGACAACCAGGGAGG
>WNGI01007423.1_pt1 | contig 11200 bp, 7 predicted proteins | sample 5400621 | NCBI WGS metagenome assembly WNGI01 (sample SAMN13153374, study PRJNA577476) | soil metagenome | isolation source: 20 cm soil or saprolite under Garry oak tree replicate 1 | place: USA:California | collected 2016-06-15
CACCGTCGAGCGTGGTCGGGCCCTCGTGTCGCTCTGGACCGTGGCACGCCTCTCGTCCACCTACGCCTCGACCGCGGCGGGCAGCGTGTACCTGCAATGGTTCGTGAGACCACGGGTGTCGCTGGAGCTCGGGGGCGGAAGCTCGTTGAGCGAGCCGTACCAGGGGCTCCCGCGCGCGGGGTTCGTGACGCTCGGCGTGCGATTCCACAAGTCTCCCCGCGCGCCCGTCGCTGCCGCGCCCCGGTGGGCCCCTCTCGTGCCGGAACCGCGTGGCGACAGTCTGGTCGTGCAGTTCCGGATGCCCGACGCCCGGTCGGTCGCGATTGCGGGCGATTGGAACGCCTGGCAACCGCTGCCGCTGCGGCCGTTAGGCGAGGATGTTTGGGAGGGCACGCTGGTGCTGCGACGCGGACTGTACCACTTCAACCTGCAGGTCGACGGGTCGGACTGGGTCGTGCCCCACGGCGTGGCGACGGTCCCCGACGGGCTGGGTGGGATGGTGGCGGTGCTGGTCGTTCCGTGACACCGCTTGCTTGACGGCCCCTGCGGCGAGCCCTACTCTCGAAGCGGTGTGCGGTCTCCTCCTCCCTCCCTCGAGGTACCTATGGGCAAGATCAACTGGGGTCGTGTGGTGCTGGGCGGGCTGCTGGCAGGGGTGGTGCTGAACATCGTCGATTGGCTCACGTACGGCGTGTGGTTGAAGGCGGACATGGGCGCCGCGATGACAGCGCTGGGCAAGTCGCCGGGCGCGATGGACGCCGCCGTTCCACTGTGGGTGGCGCTCGATTTCGTCTCAGGGATCGGCTTGGTGTGGGTGTACGCAGCCATCCGGCCGCGGTTCGGCGCGGGCGTCAAGACGGCGGTGATCGCGGGGCTCGCCGTGTGGTTTTTTGTCGGCCTGCTGCACGCGATCGGCGAATCGCCGATGGGGTTCATGCCGCAGAACCTCATGGTGATCGGGACGTGCGTGGCGCTGGTGTCGCTTCCGGTGGCGACCGTCGCAGGAGCCTACATCTACAAGGAGATGTAAGAGGTAAAAACGGAGGGGCGCAGCAGGCTGCGCCCCTCCGTCGCATTACCCTCACCCGATCAGGGCGTGCAGGTAATGACGTCGCCGATCGTCGTCGTGGGCAGGTTCCGGGCATCACACTCCGTGGACGGCACCGGCATCATCTCGGGCACGTTGCCGTTTGTCACGTCGGCCGGAATCGTCGCCAAGAGGCCGAAGCGGCGGGCGTCGATCCAGCGCGTGCCCTGCTCCCACAACAGCGAGTAGCGCCGCTCGTACAACAGTCCCGCGATGAATGCGGCGTTGGTCGAGGCAGGCGTGAGCGTGGTCGGTGGGAGCAGACCCGAGTTGGTACGAACGTTGTCCAAGTCCAACAGGGCATTGGCCGTGGCCCCGGTAAACCAGCTCGCCTCGGCCCGCAATCGGCGTCCCCGTTGGTCAGGTACATCGTAAACTTCAGCTCGCCCGGAATCGAGATACCTCCCAGGATCTGCACTACTCCCGCGGGAGCGATCTTGTCGAGCGTGCGTTGATCCCTTGCACCGCCGGCTTGCGTCTCGGCGTCGGTAGTGTCGTCCGTGAGCGCGAAGAACGTCGAACCGTCGAGCGGCTCGGACAGGTCGTTGGTCTGATCGCCCGGGTCGGTGGAAAAGTCGTGGCTGGCGGCGTTCTGGAAGTCCGCCGGATCGGTGCTCAGGAACGACTGGCCCAAGGCGGTGAGCGCCGCTGTGTAGCACGTGGCCGGCGTCCCACCGCAGCCGTTCAGGGCCGTGGCCCGCAGCACGTTGGCCTTGGCCGCGAGCGCGCGGTTGAACTGGATGAACGTGGCCGGCGTGTTGAAGGCGCTGAGCCCCGGTGGGATCGAGAACGGAAAACCGGTCGACCCAGCCGCGGTAAGGTCGGTCGCCGCGGAATTCAATAGACCGAGGATGTACCCGTAGACGCTATCCTCGCTCACCCAGGGCGCCGGGCCCGAGCCGACCGGGCGATCCACGTCCACGGGAGCGCCGAGCTGGGCTCGCGGTTCGATGACGTAGAGGAAGGCCAGAGCCTTGAACGTATTGGCCAGGCCGCGCGACGCCGCGCGCTCCTCGTCACTCAGCAGATCGACGCCCGACATCGACGTGTTGTTGGTGAGCGCCTGGAGGTAAATATTCGCGGTGCGAATGCTCTGATAGCGGTCGAGCCACAACGTGCCACCGAAGGAGCCGCCCGACTGCACGGGACCGAAGAACGGCTCCACGTAGTCGGGCTGGTTGTTGCCCGACAGGTTGATGCCCTCGCGTCCCATGGAGCCGAGGCGCCAGATGAGACTTTGAATGCCGGAGCGGGAGCTGGACATCACGCCGGTGGCCGCGGCGTTGAGCTTGTCCCGGGTCGGATTGCTCAACAGATCGCCGAGCGTCGGCTGGTTCGTGTTGAGGATGTCGAAGTTACAGGCCGCCAGAACGAGGAGGCCGGCCGCGATCGCGAAGCGTCTCGTGCGCATGGTCAGAACCCCGCCTGGATGGTGAAGAAGAACTGCCGGGACGGTGGATAGGGCCCGAGGTCGATGTTCCGGGTAATGGCCTGGGAGCCGTAGTTCGAGACCTCGGGGTCGTACCCGGTGTAATCCGTGATTGTGATGAGGTTCACGCCTTCCACGCTGAGTCGCGCCGACCTGGCGCCAAACCAGGCTGCCACGCTCTCGGGCAGGTCCAGAGAAAGGCTCGCGTTGCGGAGCTTCAAGAACGATGTGGACTCCACGAACGGGCGGGCATCGCCGGTGTTGTTGCACGCGTCATAGCCCGCCTGCCCTCGCGGACTGGAGAAGTCCGGGGCCAGCCCGTTGCAGTCGTACAGCGACAGCGTCTGGTTTTGCGCCACGCCGCCGTTCCGCCAGTCCCACAGGAACGACAAGGTCGCGCGGTGATAGGTGATTTGGTTCGAGAACGCCCAGGTGAACTTCGGATTCGCCTGGCCGAGCGAGATCGTACTGTCTCGATCGTTCACGCCGATGATCTGCGTGATGGGCCGTCCGACCTGGACGAAGAACTCGCCGTACGAGAGACCGTAGCCCGCGTTGGCGGGCCGGAAGCCGGTGGCACCGCCGGGGAGATTGAGCTCGAGCACTCGGTTCCTGATGCTCGTGAAGGTCGTCCGGAAGATCCAGGTGAGGTGCTCGCGCTGGATCGGCGTGATCCCGGCGGCGATCTCGATCCCTTCATTCTTGATCTTGCCGCCGTTCAAGAACTGCAGGCCGAATCCCGTGGACGGAGCCGGGGTCACGGGCACGAGCAGGTCGCTGGTTTTGCGCTGGAACAGGGTGAGCTCCAGGCTGGCCCGGCCGCGCAGCAGGCTCGCGTCCAGGCCCAGTTCGATTTCCCGCGTGCGCTCGGGCCGAATGTCCGGAGCACCGGCAATGTTGCCGACGATGGTGCCGACGCGGCCGCCGATCACCTGGCCACCCTGCAGGGTGGTGAACTTTTGGCCGAACAGCGGCTGGTTGCCGGTCTCGCCGTAGTTCGCCCGTAGCTTGAAGTCGCTTCCCTCGCCGAGCAGGTCCGGGATGCGGTACGATGCCCCCACCTTGGGGAAGAAGTAGAACTTGTCCACGTCACCGTTGGCACTGGAGCGCTCGGCGCGCGCGGCGACGGACAAGAGCAGCCGCTCGCTCAGTCCCAGCCATTCTTCCTGCCCGTACAACCCGATAGTGCGCTCATGGGTGAGCTCCTCGAAGGCCTGGAGCACCGAGCCCTGATTGACGTTCTGCTGGCCCGGGAGCAGCCCCTGCGCGGACACCCGCGAGCGACCGAGCTGACGATCCTCCCACTGCACACCGAGGGAGGTCGTGGTCTTGAAACTGCCGCCCGACGGCGTGTAGGCGTGGATCGCGTTCAGGTTCCAGTTGGTGAATCGGCTGTCGGCGTTGCCCAGCGTCGATACGCCGGGGTTGGTCTGATTCGCCTGGAAATAGAGCTCCGGCGGCGCGAACACCTCGTTCTTCTGGTTGAAGAAGTCGATGCCGCCGGCTCCCACCAGCTTCAGGTTGTGGTTGGCGCTCGCGATCGCCTGGTACGTCGCCGTCAGCCCACCTGTGAACCGCACCGCCGTCTCGTCGTTCTTGCCGAGCGCGATGTTTTGTAGCGGGTTCGCGCTCAAGTACGTGATCCCCGGCTTCGGGAACGCGCCGTTCACGGGAGTGATCGGGATGAAGCCAGGGAGGTACGCCAGCGCGTAAGTGATACTGGCGCCGTTGTTGTCGTTGTTCGTGAAGCCGCGTTGCGTGGTCGTGTGATTGAACGCCGAGCTGAACGAGACCGTGAACCGGTCCGTCAGCGCCTGGTCCAGGTTGGCCCGCAGGGTCTGACGCTGCGCCCCCGTGTTCGCAATGATCCCGCCGTCGCCCTTCACGTTGCCCGAGAGGAAGTAGCGTGTTTCTCCCGACCCACCGGACACGTCGAGCTGTGTCTCGTAGTTGATCGGCTTTTCGCCCGCGACCTCCCGCAGGTGGTCGTACGTGGGCAACCGCCCGTTCACTTCGTACGACCTGATCAGGGCGCTGTCCCCGTACAAGTCGAACGCCGCGGTGGTGTCGAACACGCGCGTGTCGAACCCGCGCTGCAACGAAGAAACCCCGACCCGCTGCAGGATGTTGGCGCGCGGCTTGCCCCCCTTCCCACGGTTCGTCGTGATGATGACCACGCCGTTCACGCCCTTGGAGCCGTAGATCGACGACGCCGCGGCACCGCGCAGGATTTCGATCGACGCGATGTCGTTGGGATTGATGTCGGTGAGCCGGTTGACCGGATCGTCCTGCTTCTCGCCGTCGTTGCGCGTCGATTGCGGATTCCCGCTGGACGTTACCGTGAACAACCCCGACGAGATCGACGCGTCGCTGTAGATGACGCCGTCCACCACGAACAGGGGGTCGGCGGATCCGACCACGGTGTTCGAGCCGCGGATCTGGATCTGAGTTCCGCCGCCCGGCGCACCGGAGTTCTGCTGGATGTAGGCCCCCGGGACCTTGCCCTGCAGCGCGCGATCGACCGCCGGAGCCGGCACGTTCGTCACTTCGCTGCCGGTGATGACCGTCGTTGCAATGGCCGCGTTGCGTCGCTCGACGCCCGTCGCCTGCCCGGTGACGACGACCGCCTCGAGGTTGAACACGTCGGGCTCGAGCGTCGCGTCGGCCGTGTTCCGATCGGCCGGGACTTGCACCTCGCGCCGCTTGAACGCGATGCGGCGGAACACCAGTGTGACGGCGCCGGCGGGTGCCGCGATGGCATAGCGACCCTCGGCGTTCGTCACCGCGGTGAACGCGGTGCCGGTGACGGAGACGTTGACGCCCGCGACGGGATCGTTCGTCACGGCCGACGTGACCCGGCCGGTCATCTGGCGCTGCTGCGCCGAGAGAGCCGTCACACCGACCAGCGTCGCCAGCGTCAGCGTAAGTAGGGAAATGCGTGTTACCACGAAGGCCTCCTCGGAGGGTCTTACGGAAGTCACTGAAGCCGCACGAAGCACTCCATATGCTGCGGCCCGAACCGCGACCCCGCAAGGACGGGTCGGGTGGTCGCGGATTGCGACAGAACATGCGCCCGGACGCATAAAAAACCGCCGAGCGCGGGGCGCTCGGCGGCGAACAACGGACGGCTCGGATGGCTACTGGCGCGCCTGCACCTCGAACAGGTTGATCGGCAGGCTGGAGAACACTGTGTCCTTGGGAATCACGGGCGCCGCGCAACCGGTGGGCCGATCATTGATCATCTGACCCAAGCGACCGTAACGCCGCAGGTCGATCCAGCGGTGCCCGCCCTCGTACAACAGTGAATACAGCCGCTCGTGGAGCAGGGCGGTCACGAATTCGGCGTCCGTACTGGCGATCGTTACGGTCGAGTTCGCCAAGTTGCCGGCGTTGGTCCGAATGAAGTTCAAGTCCGCAACGGCTTGGAGCTTGCTGCCCGTGGCTCCAAACCAGTTCGCCTCCGACCGCAACAGGAACAGCTCCTCGTTCCGGATGATCGGGATAGCGGTGCTCGGGGTCGGGTAACGAGTCCAGGAGAGCGCCGACTTGAGGCACGCCAGGCCCAACGTGTCGGAACGGTTCGTGATCTTGGCGAGGAAGCGTTTGTCGGGTAGGCCTGAGCCGCCCGTCTGGATTTCCGCGCTGTCCTTGAGGAAGGGATGCGCTACGTTCACGGCCGACGCGGGGTCCTGCGACAGCGTATTCGGCACGTCCAGGTTTCCGGTGCCGAACGCGTTGTACGCCCCCACGTCCAGGGACACAGCGGGATCGATGAACGAGGCCTGCAAGGCGGTCAGCACCGAGTCCCAGCACGCCGCGCATGCCGTCCAGCCGAGCGGCGCCGGTCCATAGATCCCGGCCGTCAGGGCGCCCAGGCTCGCTCGATACGCGCGGACACGCGCTGCGAGAGCGCGGTTGACGCGGAGGAACGTGGCGGGCGTCTTGAATCCCGCGAACCCCGGCCCAAGATCGAACGGGAAGATCGAGCCCGCCGGCGACCCCGCCGCCAGGAGATCCTGCCTGGCCGAGTCGAGGATCGCGATTACCGCCTTGTAACCCGAATCGTTGCGGACAAACGGCGCCAGCGGTTGGTCGATGTCGCGGTTCACGTCAAGCGGGATCGAGTCCTGAATGTGCGCGTTCAGGACGTTGAGGAACGACACCGCCTGAATCGTGCGGACGAAGCCCCGGACCGCGATCTTTTCCGAGTCGGGAATCTGCGCGGTCCCGATCACATTGAGGATCGCGTAACCGCTCTGGATGGTGCGGTACTCCGGTTGCCATTGCCCGCCGCCGAACGCGTTGTTGGTCGGGTCGAGCGGGCCTGCCAAGAGCTCGGTCGTGAAGCGCGGATCCGCCACGTCGAGCCGATATCCCTCGCGCGCGATGATCGAGGCCTTCTGCACCCAGTTGGGATAGTCCACGCGCAGGCCGGCGAGCAGTCCGATCGAGGCAGCAGCCACCTGGGCGCGCGTCGCGTTCGGTCCGATGGCAGACGGGCTGTTCGGATTGGTGACATCGAAGTTGCACGCCCCGACCGCCAGGGAGCCTCCCACGATGAGCGCGACAATCGGCTTGGTGTTGTACGTGCGCATGGTCAGAACCCCAGATCGATCGAGAAGAAGAAGCTGCGGCTCGGCGGGAACGGCGCCACGTCGATGTTCCGTACAATGGCCTGGTTGGCGAAGTTCGACACCTCGGGGTCGAGACCCTTGTAGGGCGTGAACCGGAGCAGGTTGCGCCCGCTAAGAGAGAGGCGCGCGGTTCGCATCCCGAAATGCTGGGCCATCCCGGGCGTCAGGTTGTAGGCCAGCGTTAGCTCGCGCAGCTTGAGGTACGAGCCGTCCTGCACGTAGATCCCGGTGCGTCCGGGGGGCGTGGCCCACGTACTGATCCGGTTGTTGCCGTCAGGGTCCTGATCGGCGGAGTTGCCGGCGGCGTCGTACAACAGTTGCGTGAGATTCACGATGTCGCCGCCGTGCTTCCAATCCCACAAGAAGCCGAGACTGAACCGCTTGTAGTCGAGATCGCTGGAAAAGGACATCTGGAAGTCCGGCGTCGCATCGCCCACCACACCCTCGGTCCCGACGATCTGCGTCGCGGACTTTCCCTTTTCGATCCGGAATGCCCCGAGCGACAACCCGAACCCACCGGTGTTGAACGCGGGGATCGGCAGCTCCACGATCGTGCTGCGGTTCAGAAAGAACGTCGACCGCACAACCCAGCTCACGTCGGACGAGCGCACCGGCGACACGGCGAGGGCCGTCTCGATCCCACGGTTACGCAGCTTGCCGCCTTGGAAAACGCGCACCTGATAGCCGTTTGAGAGACCCACTGACTGCTCAAGCAGGAGGTCGCTCACGCTTTTCTGGTAGACCGTGACGCCCAGGGTCGCGAACTGATTGCCGAGGGTGGCATCGAACCCTGCCTCGACTTCGGTGTTCCGCTCCGGCTTGACGTTCGTTAGGCCGAAACGGAACGGGCGCAGCTGGCCGACCTGCCCACCGATTGCGATGGTGCTGTCCAGTGTGGAGCGATCGGGGTAGAGCGGCGGGTTGCCGGTCTGACCCCACGCGGCCCGGAGTTTCAGCTCGTCCACGCCCCCCATGGGCTGCACCAGCCGGTACGACGCTGCAGCCTTGGGATAGAAGTAGGTCTTTCCCTGGTCGCCGGTCACGCTCGAGCGGTCGGCGCGGATCCCGCCTGTGAGCAGCAGCCGTTGGCTCGCCGCCAGGATTTCCTCCTGGGCGTACAAACCCAAGTTCCTGATCAGCTGCAGCGACTGCGTCGGCACCGTGAGGCTCGCCGCCTGGTTCACGTTCTCGAGCCCGAGCGCGAGCGTGCGGCCGACTGCGTTCGTGAGGTTCAACTCCCGCCTCTCGTACTGGAAGCCTGCCGACGTCGTCGCCTGGAAGCCGTTGGATGCGGGTGTGTACGTGTGCACCGCGCTGCCGACGAGGTTCAACCGCAGGTCGGAGCTCTTCCCCAGCACCACGGTGCCAGGTTGACCGTCTTGCGGCTCGTACTGAAGATCTGCCGGCGATAGGATGTCGTTTCTCTGGCTGAAGTAGTCGAGCCCACCCATCAGCGTGAGCTGCAGTCGCTGTGTCGACGTCGTCACGGCGTCCACTCTCGCCGTCGAGGTACCCAAGATCCTCCAGACATCCTCGTTGTTCTTGACCTTGGCGAGTGTCTCTAAGGGGTTCGACTGTGAGAACGCGTTGGCCGGCCACACGCCGTTCTGCTCCCGCAAGTCGATAAAGCTCGGCGTGTTCGGGAACACCATGAACGGGCTGGTCGCCGTGTTGTCGTTATTCGAGATCCCGCGCCGGGCGAGACTGTGGATCGCGTTCAGGTTGACGCTGGCCTTGAATCGACTGCCCAGCAGCTGATCGACGTTGGCGCGGATCGACTGCTTTTGGTAGCCGGTGCCCGTAGCGATTCCGTTCTCCTTCTTAACGAGCCCCGACAGATAGTAGCTCGTCTGATCGTTGCCCCCGGTGACGCTCGCGTCGGTCTCGACGGCCAGGGGATGCTGGCCGTAGAGCACCCCTTCGTTGTCGAACGCCGGGCACGCCCCGGTGGGACCGAGGTTGCAGTAGGCTTGCGCCCGTGAGCCGAACACCGCGTCGGCCTCGACGGAATCCCGAAATACACGCGAGCCGAGGTGGCCCGCCGCGTCGAAAGTTCCAAACCGTTGTGTGACGCTGAAGTGCGGCGCACCGGGACGGCCGCGCCGAGTAGTGATGATCACCACACCATTCGCCGCCTGTCCCCCGTAGATCGCCGCCGCTGACGCGCCCTTCAACACTTCGACGCTCTGGATGTCGTTGGGGTTCAGGTCGGCGATGCGGTTCACTGCGTTGTCCTGCGGGCGAGGATTGCCGCCAGCCGCCGCAGCGGTGATCGCGTCCATGTTGCTCACGATCGCGTCGTTCGCGATCACCATGCCATCCACCACGATGAGCGGGTCCACACCGCCGTTGATCGTGGTGACGCCGCGCAGGTTGATCTGGCCGCCGCCCCCCGGGGCGCCCGAGTTCATCTGGATCAGGGCGCCGGGGATCTTGCCCTGCAGCGCGCCCTCGATCGTCTGCACCGGCGCCCGGTTCAGCTGCTCGGTCGGCACGGTGGTGACCGCGTTCGCCAGGTTCCGCTGCTCCACACCGGTCGCCTGACCGGTCACGACCACCGCCTCGAGGTTGAACACGTCCTGATCGAGGCTCACGGTAGCGTTCGACGCATCCGCCGCGACCGGCACCTGGCGACTGCGATACCCCACGCCCCGGACCAGCAGGGTGACGGCACCCGGCGGCGCCGAGAGCGAGAACTCTCCCCGGTCGTTCGTGACGGCGCCGAGCGGCGTGCCGAGCACCGAGACGCTGGCGCCGGCGATGGGAGCCGCCGTCGTCGCACTCACGACCTTGCCCGTGATGGGACGCTGCTGAGCCGCGGCGCCGAAGCCGACGCCGATGCTCAGCGCGAGCGAGACCAACCAGATGCGCTGTGCCACGGATCCTCCAGACCTGATGCCTAGTCGTAGCAGCTGTGCCGCACGAGAATTCAACGACCGCTATGTTGCGCGCGATTCCCGAGGTCCGCAAGGAGGGCACAGCTGGGGGTCAGTCGTGCTGGTGGTCGTGCTCCATCCCCCAGACGACGGTCGGATCGTCGCTCTCGAACGCCATCACGTGCACCATCCAGCCGAACAGGCGGGGCACGAATCGCCCGCCCACCGCCGCGCACGCCTCCGCCGTCGCGATGGGCGACTTGGGGCCAAACACGGGCTTCCCGTCGCGCAGCTCGCGCCACCGCTCCCGCTGACCCCTGGGCGGCAGGCACCAGTTCACATGCTCATGCCAGCGCGCTACCGACAAGGGAATCCGCTGGTCGAGCGCGTCGAGCGAGGTGCGGTCGGGGGCCGTGTACATCGCTCCCGCGAGCACGAGCGTCCCGCCCGGACCCTCCCGGTACAAGAGCGACGTGGGCCTCGTCGCATCGAACCGGCGCCTGGCAGAGAGGGCCCAGCGCCAGCTCGTGAAGTGGTAGATCGGCTGCTTCACGCCCGGCAGAAACCTGCGGAACCCGTCCGCTAGGGCGGCGTCGACGTCGCGGTAGCGAGCGAGCGCCGCGCGCATCTCTACCACGAGCTGCGCAGCGCGCGTCGAGTCGGCGGGGTTTCGGGGACGCAGCGGCGTGAGCGTCATGTGCGGATCCACGGACATGGGTCCGCTCATGGCTTCGTGCGCTGCGTGGGTGGCGTGCTGATCGGTCGAGTCCATCGCGTCCATCTCGGCGGCATCGGCCGGGCTCTGGGCGCGGCAGGCGGTCGCGACCGAGAGGGCAACGAGCACGGCCATGGTGGCGGCAGCGAGCTTGGTCATGCGACGTAACTTAATGATCACCATGTTCGACGTCGCCATCGTCGGCGCCGGCCCCGCCGGCGCGACCGCCGCGCTCACCCTCGCCCGACGCGGGCTCAACGTCGCGCTGCTCGAGAAGGACGCCTTGCCGCGCTACAAGACATGCGGTGGCGCGCTGGTGGCGCGCGGTCTGGCGCTCTTCCCGCCGGAAATCCAGACCGTGGTCGAGCAGCGCTGCGCGCAGGCCGAGCTCCATCTGCTCGACCGCGACCTGCACTACGGCGCCGTGCGGGATCCCCCCGGCCCGCCGATCATGGCGAT
>WNGI01013555.1_pt1 | contig 11200 bp, 10 predicted proteins | sample 5400621 | NCBI WGS metagenome assembly WNGI01 (sample SAMN13153374, study PRJNA577476) | soil metagenome | isolation source: 20 cm soil or saprolite under Garry oak tree replicate 1 | place: USA:California | collected 2016-06-15
GGGCGTGTTGCGATCTCGTACGCCGTGGGCGAGTGGGCTCGAGCATTTCCTCTCGAGTACATCTTCAAATCCTTTGGATCGTACTTCATTCGGCGGAAATATCGCGAGCCACTCTATCATTCCGTTCTCGAGCAGTACGTCCAGCTCATCACTCGCGAAGGGGTAACGCAGGGAATTTTCCCCGAGGGAGGACTCACTCGCGACGGAAAGCTGCGTCCTGGAAAGATCGGACTTCTGGATTACATCCTCGGCGTCGCGCGCGACGTGCAATATCGGAATCGCATTTATCTGGTACCGGTCGCGATCAACTACGACCGCGTTCTCGAAGACAGATCTCTTTTACGCGAGCTCGATCGCGCCGAGGGTCGCAAGCCTGCGCCACGGCTTACTCAGCTGCGCGAAGTGACGCGATACCTCTGGTGGAACTCGGCACGAATTGTTCTCCGGCGGTGGAAGCGCTATGGTCGCGCAGCGGTAACAGTCGGCGAGCCGTTTCATGTCGGCCCGTGGCTCGATGAACAGGATGCAAACGATCCCGGGATTTTCGCGATGCCGCGAGGAGATCGGCTCGCGCGCGTGCAGTCGTTGTGCGATGAGATGATGCTGCGAATTGGTGCGATAATTCCAGTCACTCCTGTACCGCTCGCCTGCGCAGCGATTCAGTCTCTCGACAGCGATTTTATTTCGCGAGAGAAATTGCTCGAAAGAATGAGCGAGATGCGCGACGTTCTCCTCGAGCTCAACGCGCGGGTCATTCGTGCGGAAGGCGGAACAGATGAGATCTTCGAGCGTGCGTGGAAGATGCTGCGAATGCGGAAGATGCTCGTGCGTTCAGGCGGTGGATACGCGGTGCTGCCAGACAATCGCGGCTTGATCAGCTACTACGCCAACAGCATCGCGCATCTTCTAGGACCATTCGAAGAGGGAGTGAGAGAGAGGGATTCACTGCCGTCGAGTAGAATATTGAGATAGGGAGAAAAATCATTTGCCGCGAAGACGCGGAGCAAAAGAAACGGCGCAGGGAGACCGTGAGACCGTGAGAACTGCGGAAATTTTTCCTTAAACGGCGCAACTGCGGGAATCACTCGCACGCAGTTACGCTGAAAAAAAAAGAAAAGAGGCGTAGTTGCGTTTTTCTCACGGTCTCACGGTCTCCCTGCGCCGTTCCGTTTGCTCCGCGTCTCCGCGCCTTCGCGGCAATCTCCCCTACTCGAACTGGACGGGCATTCCGCTCTTCACCATGGAGGACAGTCGCTCCGCATCCCAGTTCGTCAACCTCACGCATCCGTGCGAATTCGCGTAGCCGATCGTCTCCGGTGCCGAAGTTCCGTGTATTCCGTAATGCGGCTTAGACAGCTGTATCCATACAACTCCAACCGGAGAATTCGGACCCGGTTTTAGCTTTGCCGTCGGACGGGTGTCCGGAATTTCGTGCATCAACGCTGGCTGGTAATTGAACGAAGGATTGTGTGAGACTCCCGTCACGTGAAAGTCGCCCGTAGGCGATGGATCGTAGCCTGCGCCAAGCGTCGAGGGGAAATGCGCAACAACATTTCCGGATGCGTCGACACCGTGCGTCCAATATCCCTTCTTCGAGATAATCAGCTTCGCGATGCTCGACGAAGTCGCCGGCGACGACTCGGCAACGTTAGGAACCTGAAGAGACGTTCCTGCCGTTACGGATTGTAAGTCCACTCCGGGATTCAGCTGCTTCAGCATTTGCTCGCTCGTGTGGAATTTCTCCGCGAGCGCCTCGGCCGGTGATGAGTAGCAGAGACAATCGAGTTTTGCCTTCTGATACACGTTGTCCGGAATTTTCACGAACGGTCCTCTTATATCATCCGCTGTTACCTGGTAGCTCGTGATCACTGGACTCGTTTGTCCGGCGCCGGCGAGTTTCTCGTACGTCCCTTGATCGATCGAGCCGTTAACTGAATCCATTCCGTTGGCGACGCGGAACCAGTTCATCGCTTTCGTCGCGTTCTTGCCCCAGGTTCCATCGATGATTCCGGGAGAAAAACCGGCGCGATCGAGAAGTATCTCGAGCTGAAGCGGAACAGGGCCGCGGGTCGGGATCCGCGCGGGAAATCTTGTTGGCGTTGCAGCCGCGGATTTTGCGGTGATGTGTTTGAATCCAGTGTCGGTCGATAGAGGAGGCAGACTGTCCATCTGATTCGCTAGACCAGTCGTGTCGAGAGAGATGGAATCGCCCATCGGTACCGAAATCAGCGAATCCGGAACTGCAGCCGTTGTCGCCGGCGCCGCCGTCGTCGTGTCCGCTTTCCTTGATCCCGATTTTTCGACAATGCACGCTGAAGCAATGAGCGCTGCCGAGAAGGCAATGCCGCGCAAAGCGACGACATGGTGTGTTTTGTTCATGCGGCTGAGAGATTCAAGATCGAGGCCGCCACCATAGATTGACGGATGGAGTTACGAGCATCAGTTGACCCGAACCATCCTAACCCTCTATATTTCAAGGCTCTACAGCCTCCGCGCGAGGCATGTTTTTTAGTCTCGATTCACAGTTAATGCCGACAATCAACCAACTCGTCCGTCAAAGCCGCAGAGACGTACAGAAAAAAGAGAAAGCACCAGCCCTCAAGCAGAATCCTCAGAAGCGTGGAGTCTGCACTCGCGTTTATACGACGACGCCCAAAAAGCCGAACTCAGCTCTTCGCAAAGTCGCGCGCGTTCGTCTCACCAACGGATTCGAAGTCACCGCCTACATTCCAGGTGAAGGACACAATCTCCAGGAGCACTCGATCGTGCTCATTCGTGGTGGTCGTGTGAAAGATCTTCCGGGCGTTCGATATCACATTGTCCGCGGCTCGCTCGACGCGTCAGGGGTGAATGGTCGCAACAAGAGCCGCTCCAAGTACGGCACCAAGAAGCCGCGGGATGCGGGAGGGAAGAAGTAAATGAGTCGCCGCAAAAAGTCAGTCAAGCGCGGGATTCTTCCCGACGCGCGCTATGACAGTCAGACCGTGTCGAAGTTCATCAACGCGATCATGTACGAAGGAAAGAAGTCTACTGCCGAGCGGATTTTCTACAGCGCGATGGATCTCGTCGAGAGTCGCACGAGTCAATCCGGTGTCACGGTGTTCAAGCAGGCGCTGACCAACCTCAAGCCTGCGGTCGAAGTGAAGAGCCGGCGAGTTGGTGGAGCAACGTATCAGGTTCCCGTCGAGGTTCGTCCCGACCGGAGAACGGCGCTCGCGATGCGCTGGTTGATCACGTTCTCGCGCAGCCGCAACGAGAAGTCGATGGCGGAAAAGCTCGCGGCCGAAGTGATCGCTGCATCGAAAGGCGAAGGAAACGCGATCAAGAAAAAGGAAGACACTCACCGCATGGCAGAAGCGAACAAAGCGTTCGCGCACTATCGCTGGTAGCACCCTAAACATAGTTGTTAGCTCACGCCTCGCCTTGCGGTCTTCGCAGAGCGAGGCGTTTTACTTACAAAGTTGCCTTTCCCTGTTCGATGAGTCCCCCCAGTACGGATCCGCTTAAGCAGTTTTCCCCACTGGGAGCCAACCATGGTAAAGAACAAGAAGGGCTTCACATTGATCGAGCTTTTGATCGTCGTCGTGATTATCGGCATTCTTGCTGCGATTGCGATCCCGAAGTTCGCCAACACGAAGGAAAAGGCGTACCTCGCGTCGATGAAGTCCGATCTTCGCAACGGTGCGACCTACGAAGAGAGCTACGCCGCAGATAGCGCAGGCGCATACTTCTCAGGCAACGGCACGGCACAGGGCTTTACGCCGTCGCAGAACGTGTCGGTTACGTTCACCGCGGTTGCCGGACCGCCGGCAAGCTGGACAGCAGAGTACGCAGCAAAAAAGGCCCTCTCGATAGAGAGGGCCTTTTTGCGTAATGTGAGTGGGTGAGGTTGAAACCCATCAGTGGAGATTTCGAATGAAGTGTTTTTCGCGTGTGTTCGGCGTTCTGGCAATCTCATTGATTCCAATCACCGCTTCTGCTCAATGGATATCACTCGGGCTTCGCGGGAGCAGCGGCATTCCGACGGGTGCATTCGCGGAAGACCAAAGCTCGAGCAGCGCAGCGGTAGCCATCGGCGCGAAAAATGGTTTTGGCTATGGACTCGAGGCGGGCGCCGGCATTGGGCCCATCGGCGCGTACGCGGGATTCGATCACATCAAGTTCGATTGCCAGGTGACCAGCTGCTTCGACGAGGGAAGTTACACGCTTCAGGGAGCGAGTATCGGCATCAAGCTCTCGTCGCACGGATTCAGCATTCTCCGACCATTCATTAAAGGTGGAGTGACGTTCAACAATCTCCGTGGCAGCTATGGCTCATCATCGAATAGTCTGAGCTCCAACAGAGCGCCCGGATATGAAATCGGGGCGGGCGTGGATTTCTCATTGATGGGATTGATCGGACTGTCGCCGCAGGTTCGGTATGTCGGTCAGAATCTCAAAGTCAAAGTGCCCGGCGTTTCGTCACCCAGTTCCGACGGACAGGGAGTGAATTATTTGACTTTCGATGTGGGGCTCACTTTCCATACTCCGTACACGCTTTTCGGAGCGAAACGAGCTCGCTAGAGCTGTTCTCCTAGGCTCTCCGGCTCTCTCGCTTCCTCTCGGCAGCTGCATATCTGAGCGGAGCAGGGGTAGTCGCTTTCTCCACAAGTCCCAACAATGCGTCGACAATCAAAGCCAGAGCGGCTGCAGGGAGAGCACCCGACATTATCAACCTCGTGTCCGCGAGGGCGAGCCCCGTCGCGATCGGCTCTCCCAATCCGCCGGCACCGATGAATGCCGCAAGCGTTGCCGTTCCAACTGCAATTACTGCGGCTGTGCGGATTCCCGAGAGAAGAGTCGGTGCGGCCAGAGGAAGCCGCACTTGTCTGAGAATCTGGCCCGGTGTCATGCCGAGTGCTCGTGCTGCGTGAACTGCGTTCGGATCGGCGTCGCGCACACCGGAATACGTGCTTCGCACGATCGGATAAAGTGAATACAGCCACAGCGCGATGAGCGCGGGCCACACACCGATTCCAATCAACGGAACCATGAATGCAAGCAGTGCGAGACTCGGAATCGTTTGCAGCAATCCAATCGCTCTTATCACCGGCTCCGCGGCGCGCCCCGCATAGTCGAGCCACAGTCCGAGAGGAATCGCGACCAGAATCCCGGCGAAGAGCGCAACGGAAACAAGGAGTAGATGTCGCATGACCGCCGCACCAAGAGTCGCACGATGCGCCCACATGTACTCAGCGAATGACTCACCACTCTTCGGCTCCGCAGGCGTGGCCTGGCCTGTTTTCGTTGCGGTGAGTCCAAGTGCGATGAGCTCGGATCGCGCGATTGCATCGACCGGCTCTCGATTCACCTCGAGCCTCGCGTTGAGCTTTCTCATCGTGGTGACGTCGATTCTGTCACTCAATTCAGTCAGTGCAGCGATTGCTGCCGGCTGCTCGCGCTGCAGTCTCGTGCTCACAACGGCAGCCGCTTCATACGGCGGAAAAAATCTTTTGTCATCGCGTAGAACGACCAGGTCGTAGCGAGCGATGAATCCGTCCGTCGAATAACCGTCGATGACATCGACCGCTCCGGACGCAAGCGCCTGATACTTCACTGCCTGCCCGAGCGGGCGTACGCTCCGGAAAGAAATTCCGTACGCGCCGCGCAATCCCGGAAGTCCATCTTTCCTCTCGATGAAGTCGGCGGTGAGCCCAGCTGAGAGCTGTGGTGCCGTGCGCGCGAGATCGCTCAACGTTGCGAGTGAATAGCGCTGCGCCGTCTCGCGTCGCACAGCAATCGCATATGTATTCTCGAAGCCGAGCGGCGGTAGCCATCGCACTCCGAAGCGCGACTGAAATTCTCTGTTGACGCGGTTGAAGACTGCAATCGGATCGCGCTGCGGTGGCTCATGAAGCACAGCGAGAAGTCCGGTGCCTGTGTATTCCGGATAAACGTCGACGGAACCCGATCGCACCGCCGCGAACGCGACTTCAGTTGCGCCGAGTCCTGGTCGACGATCGGCCTTCAGTCCGCGGGCCTCGAGCATCTGCGCAAACAGCTCGGCGAGTATGAACGATTCTCCGAACGGCTTGGATGCAACGACGACGGGGCGCTGTGATGATCGAGCTTGCGTTTGCGCGCGAGCAGCCAGTGTCGGCTGCGCAAAACAAAGAACCGCGAGCGCGAGGTTTCGAGCTCTCACGATACGACGTCCGCGTAGGCAAGCAACCGCTGTACATACTCGGTGGCCGGTGCCCCGCGTAGCGTTGAAGCGTCGGCGACTTGTTCGAGTTTTCCTTCGCGCAGAACTGCAATGCGATCTGCAAGGAAGAACGCTTCGCGAAGGTCGTGTGTCACCAGCACAGTGGTTGGCCGCGTTCTTTCGCGGATGCTTTTCAGCTGACGCTGGAGCTCCGCGCGCGTGATTGCATCGAGCGCTCCGAAAGGCTCGTCGAGTAAAAGCAGTCGCTGCCCAGCGGCGAGCGCGCGCGCCATTGCAACGCGTTGTCTTTGACCCCCCGAGAGCTCGTGGGGCCAACGCGTGCCGATTGTGTTTGCGTCGAAGCCGACCGCGCCGAGAGCTTGCTCCGCGCGAGAAGTCGCATCAGGCATTCCTTGCAGCACCGGCACGAGCGCCACATTTCGCACGACCGTCCAATGCGGAAGGATTCCTCCGTCCTGCGGCACGTATCCAATAGCGCGTCGCAGTGCGACCGCATTTACAGACCGCGTCTCGCGTCCATCGATCTTGATCGTGCCCCCGTCGGGATCGAGAAGTCGATTGATGGATCTGAGAAGAGTGGTTTTGCCCGATCCACTTTCTCCAACCAGCGCCAAACATTCCGAAGGCGCGATGGAAAGGCTCACATGATCGAGCGCCACCACCTCTCCGTGACGCTTGGAAACGTCGACTATCTCAACTGATGCGCCGGCTTCAGCTCCAGTCATCGCCGGGCGAACGACCCTGACGCGTGTACTTCTCGAAGAATTCTTCGGCCAGCTCGATATCTGATGGCGCGATGTACTGCGTTGGAAATACTTCACACCCTGCGATCGCCATGTCGACCAATCGAATTGCAGTATCGCGAATTTGCGCGTTCGCGAGACCTTCCTTTCCCGCGATATCGAGAGAAGGTGCGCCTTGCTCGGCGAGAAGAGCATTCGCAGACTGAGCAGCGACATCGTCGTACACCAATCCCGCGACAAACGCGATCGGCGCAGCGACCCACTCTGGCGCGATGGCGTCTGCGGAGCGCAGCTCGAAGTATCGCCGTGGACGCACCTCCGGAAAGAGCGTGCTCAGATGCAGCTCCCAATCTTCGATTGTTGGATTGCCGCCTCGAACCCATGCATCGAAGGAATCAAAATCTTCGATGTCTGTGCGCATCATCGCTCCTGCTCCGAGTGCGAATGCGAGATATCGCTCCTCCGGATTGGCCGTATCTACAGGCAAACCTGTACGACTTTTGTCCAGCGCGCGCCACAGGTGAGCGCGATAGCTCTTGTGGCCGGTCGCACTCCCCGCGTAATGAGGAGAGTTTGCGAAGATCGCGGTCACATATGGAGCGATCGCATTCAAGAGCGACCATCGCTCATGCGGATTGGGACCCGCGTCGACGTTTATCTGCAGAGATGCAGTCTGCCGCATCATTCTTGCCCCGGACGGCCCGATCGAATTGAAATAGTCAGTCATCCGGGCATATCGCGGGCGGTGCATTTGCAATGGAACGTCAGCGATCTCGTTGTATGGATCGACACCGACTGCATCGAGAGAAATACCTTTGCTGGCAAATGCGCCTGCGAGAAGCTGTGCCGTGCATTGCAGGTCGCGAATGAGTGTCGAGGCGCTATTTGACGGCGCGCTGCTCACCTCGATTTGTCCACCTGGCTCGAATGAAATGCGTCCGCCAGCGGGCAGTGCCCATGATGGTGGATCGTCGCCAGCGGGGATCTCAGTCCATGCAGAGCGTCGACCGATTTGTTGCAGCGGCGCGAGTGAGCTGCCGCGAATCAAAACAGGACGGTGAGTTTCCGCATCGAACGGAATCAGCTCGAGCTCGGCACCAATCGCCAGCGACGGGGGATTCGCGGTCGAGGGAGCGAAAAGCGATTCGACGCTGGCGCGCAGCAGCTTTTTGTCGAGCGACGTCAGCCGATTCCCCGGAGCGCCTCGCCGACAGCGAGCGCGAACATTCTATCCTCGTCGGTGATCCACGTATCGAGGCAAAGGCCGGCTCGGCGAAACAGCGCGTTGATTGCAGCGCGGTCATACTTGCAGCTGAGCTCAGTGCGAATTGACTCGCCCGCCGAGATTTGAATTTCCCCGATTTGCGGAATCGAGACGATTTGCTCCTCGAGGGAATCGAGATGCATCTCGATCCGGTGTCGTTCACCGTCGTAAAACGCGCGGTGGCGAAATGCATCCAATTCAAAATCAGCGCCCAGCTCGCGGTTCAGAACACGAAGCACGTTGAGATTGAATTCCGCTGTTACGCCAGCGTCGTCGTTGTATGCTGCTTCAATCATCGCGACATCTTTCCGGAGGTCGGCACCCAGCATGAAACGATCACCGGGACGCATGTGACTCGCGATGTTCGCGAGAATTTCAACCGCCGCATCGTCATCGAAATTTCCAATCGTGCTCCCAAGGAATGCGAAGAGCGCGGGGCGATCGAGGGCGGGCAAGGGGAGCTCTCGTGAGAAATCACCGACGGCCGTTGTCACTTCGAGTCCGTCGTACCTCTCGCGCAGGCGGCTTGCACTTTCTTCCAGAAATTCCCCACTCACGTCTACCGGCACGTATTGCGCGGCGCTACCGGCATCCATCATCGCGTCGAGTATCACGCGCGTTTTGCTCGCGCTTCCTGCGCCGAGCTCCACGAGAGAGCGTGGACGAAGCTGTGCAATGAAGTCAGGAATCTCGGATTCGAGGAGCTTCCGCTCGGCGCGCGTGAGATAGTACTCGGGCAGCTCCGTTATCCGCTCGAACAGCGCGGATCCCTGCTCGTCGTAGAAATACTTTGGATCGAGCTCCTTTTGCGGCTGCGAGAGTCCGCGTGCTACGTCACGCAACAGCTCCGACTTTGCGTGAGAAGGTCCCGAGCCGTTCGAACGTTCAGCCATCGGTGGCGCAGCGAAATCCGCTGAAGATCTGTCGGCGGATTGGATAATCCCAATTGCGGAACGTATTGCGAATTGCCCCTGGTCGAGTGGCCCATGATCCGCCTCGAAGAACCTTGTACTCGCTGCCGAAGAATGCTTCGGAATATTCACGATATGGGAAACTTTCGAATCCGGGATAACCATTGAAATCGGAGGAAGTCCATTCCCACACGTCGCCGATCATTCCGTAGCAACCGGCCGGTGAAACATTGCGTTCATACGCGCCGACGGGTGCCGTGTCGAACGACAGCTGATCGACGTTCGCATCGCGCGTGGTCGGCTCGTTGTCGCCCCATGGAAACCGCAGTGGGTGGCGTGACGGGCTCGACGACGCCGCGACTTCCCATTCAAACTCGGTGGGCAATCGCTTGCCGGCCCAGCACGCGAACGCGTCAGCTTCATGGTAGCAGACGTGACAAACCGGACGTCGCGGATCAACGGGCGCGGTGCGATCCATCGTTCGGACCATCCAGTTGTCCCCGTCACGACTCCAATATTTCGGCGACGCGGCTCGACTCTCCTCGAGCCAGACACGACCGGACTTCGACCACAATCGCTTATCCTGATATCCGGCGTCTTTCATGAACTCCATGTACTCGCCGTTCGTCACCGGTGCGCGGTCGATTCGAAATGCAGAGAGAGTCACCGAGTGCTGCGGACGCTCATTGTCGTACGCTGCCGAGCGATCGTTAGTGCCGATTGAATACTCGCCTGCGGGAATCTCCACCACTCCGTGAGGTAGCCGGTTAGACGGTACAGCATCCGGAATGGCAATCCTTTTCGGCGGATGGTAAGCCTTCCCGAGCTTGAGCTGTAAAGTTTGCAAGATCGTTTCGTTGTGCTGGTACTCGTGCTGTAGCACCATGTCGTAAACGTATCCGCCGGCGAGAAGTGGATTGGAATCATCGAGGTCGGTTCGCTCGAGCCGATCGAGAACTTTCTCTCTGATCTCGTCGAGTCGCTGACGCATCTCAGCGAGAGGCGGAATCGGCAAGCTCGCTCGTGTGGCGCGCGGATTCTCGAATGGATTGTAAATGCCGGGCATCTCCGAGAATTCGATTTTTCCGTCGAGGTTTTGCGTCAGCCAAAGCTCCTCGAAATGCGCGATATGACCGAGGTCCCAGAGAATTGGACTCATCAGCGGATCGTGCTGGCGGAGAAGATCCTCGTCCGAAAGTTCTTCGACGAGCAATAGCGTCCGCTCGCGCGCTTCGGCGAGCCGAGCGGCGATGGTCGGTCGGAGGTCGTTGGATGAAAGGACGGTGGCGGTCATCGGAAGAATAAAACTACACAACGGATTGCGGACTGCCGATTAACTACGTACGGTACCGCGCTTTGTATTTGTACGTGCACGCTTGTAGCTTGGATTGGAAGGACTTGGGAAGGGAATGGATGTGATCCGCGCGCGCCTGGCACGCACTCCGTCACTGCTCGTGATAGCAGCCGTAACCGGCTTGTCCCTTGCTTGCGCACGGGTTGTGCCGGTGGCCCAACCTCCGATTGCAGTCGACGCTCAAACAACGCGATCGGTTGGCAAGCGCGTCGTCGCAATAGAGCCCTCTGTAAAACCCGAGAAGCCATCCGACAGTGTCTGGACAATCGAATCCGGAGCTTACGCGGGACTCAGAGTTCCCCTGCAGTTCGAAGCGGCATTCGGAGCGCGCGGAAAGCGAGAGCATTTCTGGCGACTCGCAACCGGTGCGCGCAGCACCAGCGCAATCGTCGGTTGGAAGAGCACGCGGTATCCGATCCCCATCGCATTTCGTCACAAAGGATTGTCTCGCGCAATTTCGCCAAGTGATTCCGGTGCTTTCTGGTCGATAATCGCGCAAATGAACGCCGATTTTGGAGTCGATCTTTTTCGCCCGGCGACGATCGGCAACGAAGATCCGCCAGATATGATCGTCGTCGACCTCGGCGATATGAGAAGCACGGATGGATTGAGTCGCGAGACCTGGACACCGTGGGGCGAGCTGTTCGATGTACGAGTGACGTTTAACGATGTACAGACGCTGCACGATCGCCGAGTGGTGACGCACGAGATGATGCACGCGCT
>WNGI01021689.1_pt1 | contig 11199 bp, 6 predicted proteins | sample 5400621 | NCBI WGS metagenome assembly WNGI01 (sample SAMN13153374, study PRJNA577476) | soil metagenome | isolation source: 20 cm soil or saprolite under Garry oak tree replicate 1 | place: USA:California | collected 2016-06-15
AATACCGCGGGGCTCCAAACGTTTCCGCCGTTCTACGAATTCCGCACAACCCCCGACGTGGCGCTGTTCAACAAGCCGGTACTTGCCGGCATCTGCGTGGACCTGACGAACGTGCCCCCCGTTCAGGCGCAGCGACTGCAGCTCGCGCATGCCGACCGCCGCACGAACAGCACAACACTCCAGATCTTGGGCCGCGAGGACGCCGGCTTCCTCCCGTGCAACTCGTTCGTGACTCCCGGATCCGGTCTTGTGAGAGCGGTGCCGGCAGAACGGAAGGGCTTCCTTGGCCGACTCGCCGAGCGCGCCGTTGCGTTGCTGCGCCCGCAGCCGCTGCACGCCGCGACGTTGCTGTTCCCCGGGGGACTCGGTGGGCTGACCTCGAACTTCACGGACTTCCGGGCCGTGGATCCAGGCCAGTTGGTCTTCACGCAACAGCCGACCAACACACTAGCAGGCGCCTTCATAACACCCGCGGTGAAAGTGACGCTTACGAAGCAGGACGGTATCACCACGATCACGCCCACGACAGCAGACAGCGTGACGGTGGCGATCCTTACAGGCACGGGCACTGCGGGTGCCACACTCTCCGGGGCCAAGCAGGTCCCGCTCGTTGGCGGGGTCGCCACGTTCGGAGATCTCAGCATCGATCAGCCTGGGACGGGTTACCAGCTGACAGCTTCCGGCACGAGCCCCACCGGCGCGCTCCCAGCGTCTGCGACAAGCGTCGCGTTTGATATCACGGGGAAGCTCCTGTTCGGCTCTTCGTCCGCTGGTAGTGGATCGGACAACGTTATCGAGCCGCACCCCGGTAGTCTCTTCGCGATCAACACGGCTTCGGGCCAGGCGACGTTGATTGGCTCCACAAACATCAACGGTGGTCGAGGCGTGCCTGAGGTTAGCGCAATTGCCTTTGACCCGACGACAGGCACGCTCTATGGCGTCACAGGTAGCGCCTGCTCTGATGCGAAGCTGATCACGATCAATACGTCTACTGGCGCCGGTACGCTCGTCGGATCTCTCGTGGGAACCGGCTTCAACCCCGCGGGAGGAACAGGGACATCAAACTGCGTGGGCGGTAGCGATGCGCTGGCATTCTCCAGCGACGGCACTCTGTACGCAAGCGGCTGGAGGGGTGGTAATCCTGGAGGCTCGCTGCTCAAGGTCGACAAGAGCACCGGTGCTGTACTCGCCGTCTTCCCAACCACCGGCGCGATCAACTTTGCCGGGCTCGCGTTTAGTCCAGCCGGTGGGCTGTGGGCCTCACGAGGCAACAATGGCGCCGGCCGCATTCATACGATTGACCCAACGAACGGCCAGACGCTCTCGACTGTCCAGTTGAAGACCGCAGCGGGCGCTGACGACAACGCGATCGTCTCAGACCTCGCGTTCTCGCCGCAGGGAACGCTGTACGCTTCACTGCCTGAGGAGAACGAGTTGGCAAGAATCGATCCGAACACCGGGCTGCTTACAAGGATTGGAAGCTTTGGCATAGACGTCAGGAAGATGTCAGGCCTGACGTTCCGTCCGTAACGGAAGCGGCAATCGGGTAGCAACCCCGACAACGCCCCTGGGGCTCAGTAGCTCTAGGGGCGTTGCCGCAGCGCCGCCCTCTCGTTTCCGCACCGCCGCGTGCGCCTCTACACCCGCTCGCCGATCGGTCCCAGGTCGATATCGCGCCGCTCGATCGCGCCGCCCGACGCCGAGCGCCGCGCCGTCAGCGGCGGCGGCTCGGTCCAGCCCGCCAGCCGCAGCACTTCGACCGTGCGGCGGTTGACTTGATCGGCCTCCGGCCCTTCCCCTGCGATCCCCGACGCGAGGTCGAGCCAGGACAGCGCCTCCTCGAACGCATACCGCGCGGTGGCCGCCTCGCTCGCGCGCAGCGCGTACTGGTACGCCAACGCCTGCTCGCCGCTGTGCTCGGCGTGACGCGCGATGTCGCCCGCCACCTCGGCGGACTCTCCGGATGCCGTGATCGTGACGAGCGACAAGGCGATCGCGCGGTGCAGCTCGCGGCGCCGCGCCGGTGTGAGCAGCTCGCGCACCACCTCCGCGATGACAGGATGCGCGCAGCGATACACCCCTTGCTCCTCCAGCAGCAGCCGGCGCTCGACCAGCGCATCCGCCAGCGCGGCGGCACGGATCCGCGACATCCCGTGCACATGCGACAACAGGTCGGTGCGCGAGCCGCGCCCTGACACGGCCACGGTAGCGAGCAGGTCGCGCAGCTCGTAGGGCAGGCGGGCGACCCGCGCGGCGATCGCGTCGCGCACGGTCTCTGCCATCGGCAGCTGCCGGTAGTCCGCCGCGCTCGCGGCCGGCGGGACGACCCAGGCCCCCGTGGGCGCTTCAATCGTGAGCATGCCCTGGACGAACAACGTCTTGAGCATTTCGATCACGTGGAACGGATTGCCGTCGGTCACCTCATGCACCCGGCGGGCGAACCGCAGTCCCCCGGTCGGCGACTCGATCCGCGCCAGCTCGCGGATCAACCGCCATACCTCGTCCTCGGTCAGCGGCGGGACCGGCACGACGGTGGTCGCGGGCCGCGCGCGCAGCGCCCGGCGCAGCCGCGCCGCCGGCGCGTCCCGCTCCAACTCACCCGGCGTGAGTGTGGCGACGCAGCCTACGCCCGAGTCCTGGAACCGCCGCGTGAGAAAGTGCAGCAGCGCGCACGTCTCGCCGTCGCACCAATGCAGGTCGTCGATGAACAGCACGCTGGGCCGCTCGGCGGCGACGGCGAGCACGAGCTGGGCGACCGCCTCGAACAGGCGCGCCCGGCCGCTCAGGTCGGCCGGCGCGGCGGGCTCAGGGAGGGTGGGGAAGCGCTGCCGCAGCTCGGGCACCAGGCGCAACGCCTCGGTGAGCCACTCGGGCGCAGCCCCGCCGAGCCCGGGGGCTGCGAGCGCGCCACGCAGCGCCTCCACCACCGGCCCATACGGGATCCCGGTCGCCGCATCGTAACCGCGGCCGCGCAGCACGGTCCCGCCCTCGGCGCGCACCCAGCGCAGGAATTCTTCGGCAAGCCGGGTCTTGCCGACGCCCGCCTCCCCTTCGAGCAGCGTGACGCGCCCGCTCCCGCCCACCACCGCACGCCAGGTCGCCGCCAAGGCGCGCCACTGTCCATCCCGCCCGACGAGGCTCGCCTGGAACGACGGCACGGGTGTTTCGAGCTCCGCCGGCGGCGTGCGCCGCTCGGCGCGTGCCTCGGATTCGATCCGCTGCGCCAGCTCGACCACCGCCACCGCGGGCTGCGCGCCGATATCCTGCGCGAGCCGTGCGCGGTACGTCGCAAACCGGCCGAGCGCCGCCCCGCAGTCGCCGTCCAGGTAGTGCGCCTCCATGGCGAGCCGCGTCGCCTCCTCGGAGAGCGGGTCGCACGCCAGCCAGCGGTCCGCCCCCGATACGGCGTCGCGCCAGCGGGAGTCGGCGATCGCCTGGCGCGTCGTGACTCGCAGCACGTCTTCGTAGCGGCGCAACAGATCCCGGCGCTTCAGGTCGGCCCACTCCTCGAAGCCCCGCGCGTGCCGCAGCGAAAGGCCGGAGAGGAAGCGCGGCACGTCGAAGCCCGCGGCGCGCTCCGGGTGCTCGTGCGCCGTAGCGAGAAACGCCGTGACGTCGCACTCCACGGGGCCGCGCAGCTCGACGGTACCGTGCCCGATGCGCAGATCGTCACCCACCGCCGCGCGCAGGCGCCGCAGCGCCTGGCGCAGCGACGCGCGCGCGGCCTGCTCGGGAGATTCGCCCCACAGCAGCGCCGCGAGCGACTCGCGGGAATGCGATCCGGGTTCGAGCGCCAGGTAGGCCAACAACGCGAGGTTCTTCGCCGCACCCATCCCGGGCCCCGGTGGTGCACGCGACACCGAGGCGGACGGTGGGCCTAACAGCTGCAGTGTGAGGCCTGACATGGCCTCCCACCCGTTGCAGGAACCGCCGAATCTACCCGCTTTTCACGCTGCGGCAAGCAGCGTTCACGCCGGATTCACGCCCCGTACGCATCATGAGAGCGCACCTTTTCGCGAGGAGGAACCATGGCCGGCAAAGAGCCGATCCGCATCCAGCTGACCCAAGAGCAGCGGGAGATGGTCCGTAAGGCCACCGGGAAGAACGCCGAGGCGCTGGAACTCTCGGCGCAGGAGCTGGAAGAGCGCATTGCCCCAATGAGCGCGCTCGGCTCCGACCTGTCGTAAGCCGGGTCCTGCGTAGCTCCAGGGGCGTGCCGGATCGGCTCGTGCGGACGGTCCGGCACGCCCGTTTCGCGGGCGCGATCTTGACACTCCCCGGGCGGGCCTGCCTCTTCATCATCTATGGCGGACGGTGCGAGCGCTCCGTCGGTGGCCGCGGACGACGTCCGCGCCGAGCTCGAGCGACTGCGGCTGCAGTACTCGATCGGCCTCGAGTTTAACTCCTCTCTCGACTTCGACGAGCTCCTTCCCAAGGTCTTCGACACCGTCCTGAGCGCGGTGGGCGCCCAGGGCGGCTCGATCTGGATCGCCGAGGGCGACGTGCTGCGGTGCCGGCTCGCGCTCGGCAGCGCGAGCCAGAAGCTCGTCGGCACTACGCTGCCCGTCGGAACCGGGTTCGTGGGCGACGTCGCCCGCAAGCAGCGCACCACGATCGTCACCGACGCGATGAGCGACGCCCGCTTCCAGGAGCGGATCGACCGCTCGAGCACGATGGTCACACTGGGCGTGATGGCTACCCCGATGGTGGTGAAGGGCGTCACCGTGGGCGCGATCCAGGTGATGAACAAGGTCACGGGTCTGGGCGTGTTCGAAGACGGGGATCAGGAGCTTTTGGAGGGGCTGGCCGCGAGCGCGGCGGTCGCGCTGCGGAATGCCCAGCTCGTTGCGGCGGAGCGACGCGCCAAGGACCTGGCGGTCCTGCTCGACATCTCGCGCGAGATCACCGCCACACTGGACCTCGATCGCGTCCTGCTCTCGGTCGTGAACCTGGCGTCGCGCGCCGTTCCCTTCGACCAGGGGGCGGTCGGCCTGCTGGAGAAGCGGGGGCTCGAGATCCGGGCGATCGGCGGCCACGAAACCGTCGATCGCAAGGCCGAGCCGGTGCGCCGGCTGGCAGCGCGGGGGGCTTGGGCGGCGGACCGCGACGAAAGCTTCTACCTCGCCGACCGCGAGCACCCCGCCACCGAGGCGGAGCGCGCGTTCGTCGCCGCTTTCGGGCGCGACCTCGAGGCCGAGGAGATCGAGAGCGGGCTCTACCTCCCCCTCCGGGACGAAGAAGGCCGTCTCGGCGTGGTCGTCTTCGAGTCCAAACGTCCCGGCTTCGTCGACCTGCTGCAGCGCGAGCTGGCCCAAATCCTCGCGAACCAGACGAGCGTGGCCGGTGCGCTGGCGGCGAAGCGGCGCGCCTGGATGCAGCTGCCGCGGCGCCGGCAGCAAGTGTACGTGGCCGCAACGCTGGTGGGAGTTGCGGCGCTGACCCTGGTGACATGGCCGCTGCGCGTGTCCGGCACCAATCCGGCGTTCCGGCCCGCGGGCTACGCCGAAGCGCGGACACTCGTCCCCGGTATCATCGAGCGGGTGTTGGTGCGGGAGGGCAGCGCGGTCGCGCGCGGCGCCCCGCTCGTGCAGTTGCGCGACGTCGAGCAGCGCGCGGCGCGCGAAGCCACGGCCGCCGAGGCCGCCGTGGCGGAGCGGGCCGCGGCGGCCGCCGCGAGCCGCGACGATCCCGCCGAGGAGCGACTGCAGCGCACCCGCGCGCAGGGGTTGCGCCGGGAGGTCGCGCTGCTCGACGCGCAGCTTACGGCGACCACCGTGCGCGCGCCCGTGTCCGGCGTGGTGCTCACCGCCCGGCCCGAAGAGCGGTTAGGGGCGCGCCTCCAGGGCGGAGACCTGGTGGTGACGTTGGGCCGCACCGACACACTCGAGCTCGAGTTCGGTGTACCGCAGCGCGAGATCGACCGCGTCGCGGTCGGACAGCGCGTGCACTTGCGGGTCGACGCCCTCCCCCAACACACGTTTGAGGGATTGGTCACGTCGCTGGGTCAGCTGCCGCGCGACACCACGGAAGAGGTGCGCTTCCCGGTCCGGGCCCTTGTGCCCAACCCCGGCGAGCTCCTCAAGCCGGGCATGGCGGCGCACGTGAGGGTGCTCACAGCACGGACGTCGCTCGCCGGTCGCCTGCTGCGCGGGCCGGTGCGCTGGTTGCGTCTCACCTGGTGGAGGGTCTGGGCATGAGCGCGCACGCCGCACGGATGCTGGGCGCGTGGGCCTGTATGCTGCTCGACGCAGGATGCGGCGGTGAAGCGCAGCCGAAGAGCGCGAGCGCTCGGGCGCCCGACGTGCCCCTGGTGACGGTAGACACCGCCACGCTCGACGTGCCGCTCACCTACACCGGCCAGCTGTACGTCGAGCACGACGCGCTGGTCTACGCGCGGACGACGGGCATCGTGGAATCGATCTACGTGGACTTGGGCACCGCGGTCACGACCGGGCAGCTCCTCGCCGAGCTCGAAAACGGCGACCAGTCGATCGCGCTCGCGCAGGCGGAGGACGCCGCCGCGCGGGCGGAACGCGAGCTCGCCCGCCAGCGGGAGCTCGCGAAATCCCGCGTCATCTCACCGGCCGACTCGGAGCAGGCCGAGTTCGACTTCCGGCGTGCGGACTTGACGCGGCGGCAGGCGCAGCGTGACTACGGGCTGACGCGGATCCTGGCGCCGTTTGCCGGCGCCGTCACCGCTCGCGCCGTGCGCCCGGGGCGCCTCGTGGCGAAGGGCGATTCGTTGTTCCGCGTCTCCGCGCTGGGACCCTTGCGGGTGGCGGTCCATGTGCCGGAAGACCCCGCCGTCCGGATTCGCGTGGGCGCCTCGGCCCAGATCGTCGGCGCCGACGGCCGGACGGCACGGGCCACCGTGATACGCGCGTCGCCCACCATCGACGCCGCGAGCGGTACGCGCGAGATCGTGCTCGAGCCGGCCGCCGGCTCGGACTTCCGGCCCGGCGCGAGCGTCGCGGTACGGCTGGGTGCGGAGCGGCGTCGCATCGTTGCGATCCCGCGCGCGGCGATCGCCGACGCGGGGTACGTGCTGGTGTGGGAGAACGGGCGCACCGTGGTTCGCGCCGTCACGCTCGGCGCCGAGCTCGCCAACGGCCGCGTGGAAGTCGTGAGCGGGCTCGCGCCGGGCGAGCGTGTGGTGCGCAGCGCGACGCCATGACCTCCCCTCGCCTGCGCCCCGGCCTGGTCGTCGTCGAGCAGGTGTATCGCGGCGAGTCGAGCTACATCGTCAAGGACCCCGAGTCTCACAAGTACTTCCGGTTCCGCCCGGTCGAGCTCGTCGTGATGCAGGAGTTCGACGGCGAGCGCACGACCGCTCAGATCGCCGCGACGCTCGCGGCACAGGGGCTCCCGTTCGGGCCGGCGGCGGTCGAGGCGTTCGCCGCGAAGCTGCGCCAGCTCGGACTGGTCGAGCGATCACTGGCGGAGCGCTCCGTGCTCCTGATGGAGCGCGTGCGCGCCGAGCGTCGACGCCGTCTCCGGAGCCCGCGCGCGCACAGCAGCCTGCTGCGGATGCGGTGGGCGCTCGCCGATCCCGACCAGTGGCTCGAGCGCTGGCTGCCGCGGCTCCGCGTCTGCTTCTCACGCCCGTTTCTGGTGGCCTCTGTGGGGCTGTTTGCGGTCTACGCGCTCGTCGCCTGGACCCAGTGGCCCGACCTGGCACACGCCCTCGCGACGCTCACGAGGCCGGCGAGCTACACGGTGGAGATGTTCCTCGTGTTCTGGACGACGGGGATGGTCGTGATCGTCGTGCACGAGCTGGGGCACGCGTTCACCTGCAAATACTTCGGCGGGCAGGTGCACGAGATGGGTGCGATGCTCATCTACTTCCAGCCGGCGTTCTACTGCAACGTGAACGACGCGTGGACGTTTCGCGACCGGGCCGCGCGGCTGTGGGTCACGGCAGCCGGCTCCTGGATCCAGCTGGTCGTCGCCGGGCTCGCCGCCATCGTCTGGTGGGCCGCCGTGCCGGACACGCTGATCTCGCAGATCGCGCTCGCCGCCATGGTCATCGGCGGCGTCACGACCGTGCTCGCCAACGCCAATCCGCTGATCCCGCTCGACGGCTACTACGCCTTGAGCGACTACCTCGAGATCCCGAACCTCCGAACGCGCGCCTTCAGCTATGTGGGATGGCTGGTTCGGCGCTACGGACTGCGGCTGGCCGTGCCGCCTCCATCCACCGATCCGCACGAGCGCCGGGCCTTCCTCATCTATGGGACGCTGGCGCTCCTCTACTCCGTCACGATCCTCCTACTGCTCGCCGGTGCCGCGTTCGGGTGGGTGAGCCGGGCGCTCGGCACGATCGGGGTCCTGGCTCTTGCGCTGGTACTGTGGGGCGCGCTCCGCAACAAGCTGCGGGGGTGGGGCCGGGCGCTCGTCACGTCGATCCGCGAGCATCGGGCGCTGTGGCGATCGCGACGCTTCTGGTCTCGCGCCGGTGGAACGGCGGCCCTGGCGGCCATCGGCGGCCTCCTCGTGCCCTGGCCGATCACCGTGCAGGGGGCGTTCACGGCGCGACCGTTGCTCGAGCTGGCAGTGTCCGCACCCGAGGGCGGTGTGCTCGCGCAGGTGTTCGTCAGGGAGGGCGAGCGGGTGGCCCCCGGTGCGCAGCTCGCCCTGATCAGGAGCTTCCCCCTCGAGCGGCGGGCGGCGGTGCTCCAGCGGATCGTCGACTCGCTCACCGCGACGGCAGCGCAGGCCCGAGCCCGCGGCCCGACCGCGGAAGTGCGGCGGCGCGAGGCGGCGCGGGGAGCGTGGGCCGCTGAGCAAGACGGCGTAGAGCGCCGGCTCGCCGCTCTGGCGCTGCGAGCGCCGGTGGCCGGCGTCGTGGCGACCGCGCGGCTCGAGGAGCGGGTGGGGCGCTCGATGCCGGCCGGCGAGGAGGTCGTCCGGCTGCTCGAGCCCGATTCGCTGGAGCTGGTGGTCGCGCTCGACCGCGCGGGTGCCACCCTGGTGCGGCGCGGCCAGATCGCGGCGCTGTTCGCGCGGGTCGGCGCCGGACACGCGCTCGAGGCGCCGGTGTCGAGCGTTGGGGCTGCCGCCACGGCGCAGGGGCTCGTCGAGGCACGGATCCGCGTGGCGACTCGGGTTGCAGGACTGCGGCCCGGCGTCACCGGCGAGGCGAGAATCGTGGTGCGGCAGTCGAACGTGTGGGGCGCGCTGGCGTGGGCGGTGCGGAAACGGATACGGAGCGATCTGCTGCTGTGAGATAGGGGTTCCGCGGCGCCCCCTTCTCGTTTACTGGCCCGCCGTTCACGGCTAGTTTCCACGCCGTGCGCCCCACCAAACTCGGTATCATCGGCCTCGGCGCGATCGGCGGCTCGCTCGCGCTCGAGGCGAAGCGCGCCGGGATCGAGCGGGTGCTCGGCTGGTCTCCCGAGCCGGCGGAGCGGGTCGCGGCGGCGCAACAGGGCGCGCTCGACGATGCGCCCGCCCGCGCGACCGATGTCGCCCGCGCGGTCGAGCTGCTCGTGCTGGCCGCACCGCCCGCCGCCAACCTCGCGCTGCTGGACGCGCTGGCGCCGCACTTGGGCGCAGGCGCAGTGATCACGGACGTCGGCTCGGTCAAGCGCGCCATCGTGGCCCACGCCGAGGCGCGGGGGCTCGGGCCCCGCTTCGCGGGAGGCCATCCGATCGCGGGTACGCACGGCCACGGCTTCCGCGCGGCGCGCCTCGACTTGTTCAAGAACGCGGTCGTGTACATCACACCGACGCGCGACGGCGATGGCGCCGCCCGCGAGATCGCGCACTTCTGGGAAGACGTGCTCGCGACTCACCCGGTGCTGATCGACGCCGCACAGCACGATCGCCAGCTAGCGCTCACGAGCCACCTGCCGCAGGCGGTCGCGTCGCTGCTGGCGCGTTATCTCGCCCACGCCACGCCGCCCGGGGCGACCTTCGGTCCCGGGGCGCGCGACGCCACGCGGCTCGCGGCCAGTGAGCCGGCGCTGTGGACCGAGATCTTCCTCATGAATCGCGATGAACTGCTCCCGGCGCTCCGCTCCCTCGAGGAGCCGCTGGGGGAGCTCGAACGGGCGCTGGAGGCGGGCGACGCCGCGGGGCTCGCCGCCTGGCTGCGCCGCGGCGCCGAGTGGCGCCGGAGACTCGACGCGTGAAGGTGTGCGGCGCCGTCCGGCCGCCCGGCGACAAGAGCATCTCCCACCGCGCCCTCATGCTCGCCGCGCTGGCGCGCGGGACCAGCGAGCTCACCGGGCTCCTGACCGGCGAGGACGTGAAGAGCACGGCGCGCGTGCTGCGTGGTCTCGGCGCCGATATCTCCACCATTCGTGAGGGCGCCACGGTCAAGGTCCACGTTTCCCGTCTCACGGCTCCCGTTTCCCGGCTTCATTGCGGCAACTCCGGCACGACCGCGCGCCTCATGCTCGGCATCCTCGCCGGTCAGCGGTTTGCGGCCACGCTCACCGGCGATGCTTCGCTGCGGCGGCGGCCGATGCGGCGCGTCACCGAGCCGCTGCGCGCCATGGGAGCCCGCATCGACGACGCCCATGGCGACGCGCTGCCGCTCACGATCCGCGGCGGCCGGCTGCACGCGCTCACCTACACGTCCCCCGTCGCCAGCGCGCAGGTAAAGAGCGCCCTGCTCTTGGCCGGGCTCACCGGGAGGGTGGCGGTGAACGTGCGCGAGCCCTACCTGTCGCGCGATCACACGGAGCGGTTGTTGCTGCACCTGGGGCTCGACCTGCGATACGAAAACGGCGGTGTCAGCCTTCAGCCCTCAGCCGTCAGCCTTCCCGCGTTCCGGCTCGCGGTGCCCGGCGACGCCTCCTCCGCGGCCTTCATGATCGCGGCCGCCGGGCTGGCCGAGGGCGGTGAGCTGCTGGTGGAAAACGTCGGCGTGAACCCGACCCGGACGGGGTTCCTCGTCGTGCTGGAACGAATGGGAGCGCATGTGGAGCGCGTCAACCTGCGGGACGAGGGGGGCGAGCCGGTCGCCGATCTGATCGCGCGCCCCGCTCCGGCGCTGCGGGGGACGGAAGTGACCGCCGCCGAGGTGCCGACCCTGGTCGACGAGGTGCCGATCCTCGCGGCGCTGGCGAGTCGCGCCGCCGGGGAGACGACGTTCCGGGAGGTGGGCGAGCTGCGAGTGAAGGAAAGCAACCGGCTCGAATTGATCGCCGCCAACCTGCGCGCGGTGGGTGTCGACGCCCGAGCCCTTGGCAA
>WNGI01012093.1_pt1 | contig 11198 bp, 10 predicted proteins | sample 5400621 | NCBI WGS metagenome assembly WNGI01 (sample SAMN13153374, study PRJNA577476) | soil metagenome | isolation source: 20 cm soil or saprolite under Garry oak tree replicate 1 | place: USA:California | collected 2016-06-15
GCCGTAGAGCATCGTCTGGGTCGAGCGCAGCAGGCCCGCGAAGGCGACGAGCAGCAGCACGAGCCCGAGCGCGGCGGCCGCCGCGGCGCCCTCCCGGAAGCCGGCGCCGAAGATCAGCACCTCGCTCGTGAAGAGGCCGAAGGGCGGAAGCCCCATGAGGGCCAGCATCCCCGCGAGGAAGGCGGCGCCGGTGCGGGGTAGCGGACGCGACAGACCGCGCACGGCCGCGATCTCGGCGGAGTCGTACGCGGCGCGGATCCGCCCGGCGAGCAGGAAGAGCATGGACTTCGCGAGCGCGTGGTTCGCGATGTGGAGCAGGGCGCCGGTGACGCCCCACGCGCCGCCGAAGCCGAGGCCCACGCACACGAGGCCGACGTGCTCGACGCTCGAGTACGCGAGCATGCGCTTGAAGTTCTGGGTGGTCCAGAGGAACAGGGCCGCGACGGCCATCGACAGGAGCCCGAAGGCCAGGAGGATCCGTCCCGCGAACGCCGCGCCCGCGGCGAGGTCCACGACAGGCTTGAAGCGCAGGATCGCGTAGATCCCCACGGCGAGCAGCACCCCCGACATCAGCGCGCTCACGGGGGCGGGCGCCTCGCTGTGGGCGTCGGGCAGCCACGTGTGCATGGGGGCGAGCCCCGCCTTCGTGCCATAGCCCACGACGAGGAACACGAACGCGAGCTGCACGACCCGCGGCGCGAGGCCGGGCGCCAGGCGCAGCAGGGTCGTCCAGCGCAGGGCGTAGGTCTCGTCGCCGAAGAGCTGGATGTCCGCGAAGTAGACGAGCACGGTGCCCAGGAAGGCGATGGCGATCCCGACGGAGCAGATCAGCAGGTACTTGTACGAGGCCTCGAGCGAGGCGCGCGTCCGCTCGAAGTTCACGAGAAAGACCGACGCCAGCGTCGTGCCCTCGATCGCGCACCACATGAGGCCGATGTCGTCGGTCGTGACGGCGAGGAGCATCGTGAAGACGAAGAGGTGGAAGAGCGCGTAGAAGCGCCGCGCGACCGCGTCGCCGACGTACCGCGGGGCCTCGACCGCGGCGGCGGCGCCGACGAGTCCGATGAGCGCGACCAACCGCCGTGGCGAGCGCGAGCAGGAGGGTGAGCGCCGCCGTCAGGCCGTGGAGCGCGGCGGCGAGTGGGCCGCGCGCGCGCGTCAGGACCGCCGCGCCCGCGAGCGGCACCGCGAGGAGGAGGACGATCATTATTCCCGGAGCTCCCGGAGGCGCTGCTCGTCGATCGACTCGTGCTCGCGGCGCACCTCGCCCACCACCGCCTCCATGATGAGCACGATGACGAGGACGTCCAGGAACACCCCCGCCTCGACGATGCCGGGCAGCCCGTAGGTGGCCAGGAGCGCCAGGCCGAAGATCCCGTTCTCGAAGACGAGGAAGCCGAGGATGTGGCCGAACGCGTCCCGGCCCGTCACGCAGAGGAAGAGGCCGATCAGCGCCATCGCGAAGGCCAGCGGGATCGCGCCCTCGGTCGGCAGCTCCGTCGCGGCCTTCACCGGCAGCATGACGGCGTAGGCGACGACGACGAGCACGCCCGCGACGAGGAGCGCGACGCCGGACGACTTGCCCGGCGTCACCGGCCGGACCGGCATGCCGGCGCCGATGCGCCGGAGCACGCGCGGGATCACGACCGCCTTGACGACGAGGAAGACGAGCGCGACGAGCAGGAGCCGCGGGCGCGCCGCGAGCAGGCCCAGGGTCGCCGCGAGCGCCGCGAGCACCAGCGACTGGGCGGCGAAGAGGCGGAGCCGGCCCGGCCAGCTCTGCCGCCAGACGATGGCCAGCGTCACGACGAGGCCCACGAACGCGAGCAGGTTGGACGCGGTCGTCACGGGACGAGGAACACCGCGGTCACCGAGAGGAGGGCCAGCGCAAACGAGCCGGCGAGCAGCTCGGGCACGCGGCCCGCGAGGGCCACGGTCAGCACGGCGAGCTTGCCGGCGAGCGCCAGGAGGCCGAGCAGCACCGGCACGGGCTCGACGATATCGGGGACGCCCCACGGGAAGAACAGGTTCGCGAGGAGCGTCAGGAAGACGAAGAGCTTCATCGCCGCCGCCCACTCGACGAGCGCCAGGTAGCGCCCGGAGTACTCGAGCACCATCGCCTCGTGGATCATCGTCAGCTCGAGGTGCGTCGCCGGGTTGTCCACCGGCAGCCGACCCGTCTCGGCGAGCATCACGATGAAGAAGGCGGCGAACGCGAGCAGGTGGCCGGGGTTCGCGGCGAGGAGCGGCTCGCGGGCGAAGCGCTCGACGATGCCGCCGAGGGTGGTCGTGTCGGCGCGCAGCGCGAGCGCGAAGACCGCCAGGATCACGGTCGGCTCGGCGAGCGCCGCCACCGCCACCTCGCGGCTCGAGCCCATGCCGCCGAAGGCGCTCCCGGAGTCGAGGCCAGCGAGAGCGAGGAAGAAGGTGCCGAGCAGGAACAGGTACATCAGGAGGATGATCCCGGCGAAGGGCAGCGCCGTCCGCGAGGCGACGACGGGGACGACCACGATCGCGACCAGCATGGTGGCGACGAGGACGTAGGGCGTGACGCGGAAGACCCAGGACGTCGTCCTCGAGACCACCGCTTCCTTGCGGAGGAGCTTGCGCAGGTCCGCGTAGGGCTGCCACGGGCTCGGCCCGCGCCGGCCCATCAGGCGCGCCTTCAGCGTGCGCAGCACGCCGGCCAGCAAGGGCGCCCCCGCCGCGCCGACGAGCGCCTGGGCCAGCGCGAGGACGACGTCGGTGATCACGTGAGCACCAGGAGGACGAGCAGCGCGGCCAGGATGTACGCGAGGTAGACGTTGGCGCTGCCCGACTGGATCGCGCGCGCCCGGCGCGCGACGACGGAGAGGGCGCTGAGCACCGGCCGGTAGAGCCAGTCCTCGAAGATCGGGCGCGTCGGGTTCCCGTACTCGATCCGCTCGACGAAGAAGCGGGATTCGGGATGGAAATCGATGTCGAGCCGCTTCTCCGACCGGTAGAAGAAGTCGAAGACCCGCTTGAACGGGTTGGAGAACGCCGTGGCCGTGTACTCCATGCGCGCCGTCTGAAGGATCCGGCCGCAGCCCCAGGTCTCGTAGCGCCGGGTGCCGCGCGCGGCGCCCGCGAGCCGGAGCAGGACCACGGGCGCCAGCAGCGCGGCCGCGAGCGCCGTCGTCAGCGCGAGCGGCGAGAGGGCCGCGAACTCGCGCGAGACCCTGAGCGTCAGCCAGTCCCCGGGGGCGGGGAGCGGGGCACCGCCAACGAGCGGGCTCGCAATCGCGGCGAGGGCCGGCAGCACGAGCGTCGGCCCGAGGCGGGGCACCGCGAGGAAGGTGATGCCGGCCGCCTTCACGAAGCACGCCAGGGTCAGGCCGCTCGTGAGCGCGAGCCCCGCGAGGCCGAGCGTGAAGACCAGGTTGAGCTCCAGCCGGGCGATCCGGGTGTTCTGCAGCAGCGCCTGGAAGAGCAGCCACTCGCTCACGAAGCCGTTGAGCGGCGGGAGCGCCGAGATCGCCGCCGCCCCGAGGACGAAGCACGCCGCGGTCCACGGCATGAGCTTCACGAGCCCGCCGAGGCGGTTCATGTTGCGCGTGCCCGTCGCGTGGACGACCGCGCCCGCGCCGAGGAAGAGGAGACTCTTGAACGCCGCGTGGTTCACGACGTGGTAGAGCGCGGCGGCGATCGCGAGCACCGCGAGCGCCCCGAGCCCGACCGCGCGGAACACGAGCCCGGCCCCGAGGCCGATCATGATGACGCCGACGTTCTCGATGCTCGAGAAGGCGAGCAGGCGCTTGAGATCGCGCTCGACGACCGCGTAGAGGATGCCGACGACGGCGGAGACGGTGCCGGCCAGGAGCACGGCGGCGCCCCACCACGTCGGCGCGGGCGCGAGCCAGTCGAGGCTCGCGCGCGCGAGGCCGTAGACGCCGAGCTTGATCATCACGCCCGACATCAGCGCCGAGACGTGGCTCGGCGCCGCCGGGTGCGCGAGGGGAAGCCAGACGTGGAGCGGGATCACACCAGCCTTGGACGCGAAGCCGAGGCCGAGGAGGACGAGCGCGAGGCCCCGCGCGCCGGCGGGAAGGCCCGGCCCGGCGGCCGACCAGTCGGCGAACCTGACGCTGCCCGTCCACGCGGCGAGCAGCAGCATGCCCGCGAGCAGGCAGGCGAGCCCCGCGTGGGTCATGACCGCGTACACCCAGGCGGCGCGCGCCGACGCCCCCGCCTGCCGGTCGTGGAGCACGAGGAAGTAGGACGCGAGAGACATGAGCTCCCAGGCGATCACGAACGTCATCACGTTTGCCGCCAGGGGCACGACGCACATGGCGACGACGAAGCCGAGATACGCGAGGACGCCGCGCCGCTCGCCGCCCACGTATCCGATCGCATAGATGGACGCGGGGATCACCGCAGCGCCGACGAGGGCGAGGAAGAAGCCGGCGAGCGGGTCCAGCGCGAGCTCGAGGCCGCCGAGGGGCACGAGCCACGGCACCGCCAGCGTCCACGCGCGGCCGACGGCGCCGAGAAGACCGAGCACGGTCGCCGCGACGCCGACGGTCACCGCGGCGAGGAAGCCGAGGGTCGCCATCAGTAGAGGCGGCCGATCACGTCGAGGATCCCGGCGAGGATCGCCACGGGCGACGGCGGACATCCGGGGACGACGGCGTCCACGGGCACGACGTCGCCCACACCGCCCACGATCGCGTAGGAGCCGCGGAAGATCCCGCCGTCGCGGGCGCAGTCGCCGACGGCGATGACGAGCTTCGGATGGGGCGTCGCCTCCCACGTGCGCAGGAGCGCCTCGGCCATGTTCCGCGTCACGGGGCCCGTGACGAGCAGGCAGTCGGCGTGACGCGGCGAGGCGACGATGTGGAGCCCGAAGCGCTCGAGATCGTAGTGCGGCCCGGTGAGCGCGGCGATCTCGAGCTCGCAGGCGTTGCACGAGCCGGCGTCCACGTGGCGGATCGCGAGCGAGCGGCCGAAGACACGGCGCAGCTCGTCCCCGAGCCGGGCGCCGAGGCGCTCGACGTCGGCGTCGCGGGGCGCGGGCTCCGTGACGATCCCGGTGCGGAGGGCAACGTGGAGCTGGCGGAGCACGGCTCAGCGGCGCCGGGGCCGGCGCGCCTCCTCGCGGAGCGCGCGCAGCATGTCCTGGGTGCCCACCAGATGGTTGTCGAAGATCCGCCGCGCGACGTCGAGGAGGTCGCCGACCAGCGGATCGCGCAGGGCGTAGCGCACCGTCGTGCCTTCCTTGCGCGCGCCGACGACGTTCGTGCGCCGCAGGACGGCGAGCTGCGAGGACACCGCGGGCTGGTCGAGGTCGAGCGCGGCCTGGAGCTCGTGCACGTTCCGCCCGCGCGCGCGCAGGAGCTCGAGGATGCGCACGCGGAGCGGGTGGGCGAGGGCCTTGAAGAAGTCCGCCTTGAAGGATTGCAGCTCGGTGGACGCGCCGTGGCCCACGAGAGCCCTTATATCCTGATATCTCTATATAGTCAATTGTGGCCGAGCAGCCCGAGGTACACGGACGTCGTGAGCGCCATCGAGGCGTCGAGCGAATAGCGCTCCGCGGCCAGCCGCTGGCCGGCGCGGCCGAGCGCCTGCGCCCGCGCGGGGTCGCTCACGAGCTCCAGTATCGCCGCGGCCAGCGCGCGGGCGTCGCCCGGCGGCACGAGGCGCCCCGTCTCGCCGTCGCGGACGAGCTCCGGGCTGCCGCCGACCGTGGAGGCGACGACCGGCGTGCCGACGGCAAAGGCCTGCGGGATCACCTGCGAGGTCGCCTCCGAGCGGATCGAGGGGAGCACGAGGACGTCGAGCGCAGCCATGACCTCGGGGATGTCGCGGCGGAACCCTGTCAGCGTCACCGCGGCCTCGAGCCCCATGGCGCCGACGCGGCGGCGCACCTCGGCGCGGCCCACGCCGTCGCCGACGACCAGGAAGCGCGCGTCCGGGCGCCGCTGGAGCACCTCGCGCGCGGCCTCGAGGAAGACGTTGTGGCCCTTGGAGCCGCGGATGTTGGCGACGAGGCCGACCAGCGGCTGATCGGCCGCGAGGCCGAGCTCGTCGCGCACGGTCTTGCCGGAGACGCCGGGGTGGAAGCGCCGCGTGTCCACGCCGGGCGGGATCGAGACGACGCGCCCGGCCGGCACGCCCGCGCCGACGACGATGCCACGCACGGCCTCGCCACTCGTGACCACACGGTCGGCGAGCCGATAGACGAGCGCCCGGCGGGACCGGATCCGGATCGAGACGTGGCGGCTACGCACCACGGGACGTCGGAGCGACCGGGCGGCCAGGGCGCCGAGCCAGCTGTCCACGGAGCTGTGGGTGTGGATCAGGCCCACGGCGCGCGCCTTCATGAGCCGGCGGAGGACGAAGAGCGCCCAGAGATCGTGGGCGCCGCGCATCCGGACCGCGACCGCCGGGATCCCAGCGGCCTCGGCCTCGGCGTGGAGCGGGCTCGCGGGCTGGCAGGCGACCAGCGCGTCCCAGCCGTGGTCGAGGAGCCAGCGCGTCTCGGCCAGGATCCTGAGCTCCTGGCCGCCGAACCCGCGCGACGCCTCCGTGTGCAGGATCGTCGGCATGGCGACAGACTACCGCTGTCGACACGCTCGAGAGAAAAAGCGGATGTCTGGGGGGTGCGCTACCAGCGGCCGCCGCGGGAGCCGCCGCGACCACCGCCGCCGCCGCCGCCGCCGAAGCCGCCCCGGCCACCGCCGCCGCCCCGGCTCCCGCCGCCGCCGCTGCCGGGCGCCTTGGCCTTCTCGACCTGAATGGTCCGGCCGTCGAGGCTGGTGCCGTTCAGCTTGCTGATGGCCTGCTCGGCCTCTTCAGGCGTCGCCATTTCGACGAACCCGAAGCCGCGCGAGCGGCCAGTGTCCCGGTCTGTCACGACGCTCGCGGATTCGACCGCGCCACACGCCGCGAACGCCTCGCGCAGACGCTCGTTGGAGGTGGAGAAGGAGAGGCCGCCGACGAACAGTTTGACCGCCATTCCAAGAGCTCCTTGTGCCTGTGCCTTCCGACTCCTTTGCACGACCCTGAACTCGGAAGGAGATCGGGGACGCGGCCTGACGGGGAGGAAGGTTCCCGGCGAACCGACGACCGCACCAGACATGGTGGAGTATACACTGTTCCCAGGACGGCGGGTCGAATCTTCCCCCGAGGTGCGAGTGGCCGCTCTCTTCATCGAGCATCTGCGATATGCAGGTCTATACCTGATGCTCTTCGGGGCCGGCCTCGGGCTGCCGGTGCCCGAGGAGGTGCCGGTCGTGCTCGCCGGCCTCCTGTCGCGCGCACAGATCTTCAGGTGGTGGGTCGCGCTCCCGGTGTGCGTGGTCGGGGTGCTCTCCGGCGACGTCGTTCTCTACTGGCTCGGCCACCACTGGGGTGAGCGGGTGCTCGACTGGCGGCCCGTCCGCTGCGTGCTCCCGCGCGAGCGCGAGGCGTGGCTCCTCGCGGCGTATCGTCAGCACGGCGTGAAGATCATCTTCGGCGCCCGCCACGTGATGGGGTTCCGGGCGGCCGCGTTCCTCACGGCCGGCATCGCCCACATCCCCTTCTGGAAGTTCCTCGGCGTGGACGCGGCCGCGGCGTGTCTCGGCCTGCCCGTGAGCTTCGGCCTCGCCTACGTGTTCGCCGACCGCGTGCAGAGCGTGCTGGCCGACGTGCATCGCGTGGAGCGCTGGCTGGCGCTCACCGCCGTCGCCGCCGTCGCCGCGTGGCTGGCGGTGTGGGCGTACCGCAGGGGACGGCGCGCGTAGTGCTATAGTCGGCGTGGAGACTGTCGTGACGTCAGGCGAACGGAAGCCCTGGCACGCGATCTTTCGGCTGCTCGAGCGCGACGAGCGGGTCTTCGCGGTCCTCCTCGCCGTCGTGATGGTCGGCGGTCTCTCCACCCTCGGTCTCGTCCCGCTGCGCCCTCGCCACCGGATCGACCTCTACTGGCTCGTCTTCTGGTTCGCGGCCTACAAGGTGGGCATCTTCGCCCTCGTCACGGTCAACCCGCGCGCCACGCGGGCGATCTTCGTGGGGGCGCTCGCGATCGACCTGCTCATCGTCTTCGCGCTCCTCTCGCTCACGGGCGGCGCCGACAGCCTCTTCTACCTCCTGTTCTTCCCGCTGGTCGCGATCAACGCCTACTACTTCGGCCCGTGGGTGGGACTGGGCGCGGCCGTCGTCGCGGGCGGGCTCTACGCGCTCGCGGCGTGGCTCGTCCCGCCGTGGGCCGGCTGGACGCCCCCCCTCCTCCTCGCGGCGTTCTTCGGCCTGCCGGCGATGACGCTCGGCCTCGTCGCCGAGCGCGAGCGCCGCGCCCGCAACGAGGTGGAGCGGCTGAACGTCGAGCTCACGGGCACGCTCTCCCGGCTCCAGACCGCGCAGCAGGAGCTGCTGGTCGCCGAGCGCATGGCGACGGTCGGGCGCCTGTCGCTCAAGGTCGCCCACGAGGTGCGCAACCCGATCAGCGCGATCGAGCTGAACGCCGAGCTGCTCGACGACATCGTGCGCGACCGCGCCGGGAAGGACATGGACGAGGCGGCGGGGCTCGTCACCGCGATCCGCGACCAGGTCAACGCCCTCGACGCGCTCACCGAGGAGTACCTGGCGTTCGCGCGGTTCCCGAAGCCCAACTTCGAGGAGGAGTCGGTGAACCATCTCCTGCAGGAGCTGGCCGACTTCATCCGCCCCGTCGCGACGCGGCAGGGGCTCAGCGTGCAGGTCGAGATCGATCCGAGCGTGCCCATGCTGGAGGTCGACCGAGGCCTCCTGCGCCAGGCGATCCTGAACCTCGTGAAGAACGGCCTCGAGGCGCTCTCGAGCGGCGGCGCGCTGACGATCACGAGCCACTTCGACGCAGAGGCGATCGAGATCTCGGTGTCGGACACGGGCGGCGGCATCCCCGAGGCCGTCGCGCCGCGCCTCTTCGAGCAGTTCTTCACCACCAAACCCCAGGGCACCGGCCTCGGCCTCTCGATCGCGCGCCAGATCGTCGAGGAGCACGACGGAGAGATCCGCTGGGTGAACCGACCCGGGCGCGGCGCGACCTTCACGATCCGGCTGCCGATCAAGCGCGCGTCCGCCCCGCACCCGGCGCATGTCTGAGCCCGCGACGCTCCTGGTGGCCGACGATGACCCGGGGCTCCGCGAGAGCCTCGAGCGCACGCTGACGCGCGAGGGGTACCGGGTCATCCTCGCCTCGGACGGCAACGCGGCGCTCGAGCGGCTGCAGGCGGGCGGCATCGACCTCGTCCTCACGGATCTCAAGATGCCCGGGCTCACCGGCATCGAGGTCCTGCGCGCTGCGAAGGCGATCGCCCCCGACGTGGACGTGATCCTCCTGACCGCGTTCGGCACGGTCGAGGAGGCCGTGAAGGCGATGAAGGAGGGCGCCTACGACTTCCTCACCAAGCCCTTCCAGCGCGCGCAGGTGCTCCGCCTCATCCGCCAGGCGCTCGAGCGCCGCGAGCTGATCCAGCAGAACCGTGCCCTCCAGCAGCGCCTCGACGACCTCCTCCGGCAGGGCGTGGTCATCGGGTCGAGCCCGGCCTTCCGCCGCATGATGACGCTCGTCGAGCAGGTCGCCGACAGTTCGGCGACCGTGCTCGTCCAGGGCGAGAGCGGCACGGGCAAGGAGCTGGTTGCCAGCGCGATCCACCAGCGCTCCGCGCGGCGGAAGGGGCCGTTCGTCGCGGTGAACTGCGCGGCGCTGCCGGAGACGCTGCTCGAGTCCGAGCTCTTCGGCTACGAGAAGGGTGCGTTCACCGGCGCGGCGGCGCGGAAGGAGGGGCGCTTCGAGCTCGCCGACGGCGGCACGCTCTTCCTGGACGAGGTCGCCGACCTCTCGCCGGTCACCCAGCCGAAGATCCTGCGCGTGCTGCAGGAGGGCGAGTTCGAGCGGCTCGGCGCCACCAAGTCGATCCGCGTGGACGTCCGCATCGTCGCCGCGACGAACCAGGACCTCGGCCACATGGTGAAGGAGAAGCGCTTCCGCGAGGACCTCTACTACCGGCTCAACGTCATCACACTCAACGTGCCGCCCCTGCGCGAGCGCCGCGAGGACGTCCGCGTCCTCGCCCAGCATTTCCTGCGCATCTATGCCGCGAAGAACAACCGGACGCTCGAGGGCTTCACCGACGAGGCCATGCGCCGGCTCGAGGCCTACGCCTGGCCGGGCAACGTGCGCGAGCTCGAGAACGTCGTCGAGCGCGGCGTCGTGCTGGCGCGCGGCGCGTTGATGGACACGGACGAGCTGCCCGAGGAGATCGCGGGCGCCACGCCCCTGCCGGAGGGTGTGCTGACAGTCCGCATCGGCACCCCGCTCGCGGAGGTCGGGGCGCGCCTGCTCGACGCGACGCTCCGCGCGACCAAGGGCAACAAGACGCTCACTGCGAAGCTCCTCGGCATCGACCCGCGCACCGTCTCGCGCAAGCTCGAGCGCCAGGACGGGGACGAGGGGAGCGCCCCCGCCTCGTGAAGGCGCTGCTCCTCACGCGCGAGTACCCGCCGCACGTCTACGGCGGCGCCGGCGTGGTCGTGGACCAGCTCTCGCGCGCCCTCGCGCAGCGGATGGCCGTCGAGGTGCGCTGCTTCGGCGACCGCCAGCCGGGCGGGGCGCCCGAGGGCGTCACGGTGCGGGGCTACACGCCCTGGGACCGGCTCCGGGCCGGGCCGGACGGGCCGCGCTTCGCGCCCGCGCTCGAGACGCTCTCGATCGGGCTCGCGATGGCACGCGACCCGGTCGACGCCGACGTCGCCCACGCCCATACCTGGTACGCGGACATGGCGGGCCTCTGGATCCGCACGCTCCACCGCATCCCGCTCGTCGTCACGCTCCACAGCATTGAGCCGCTCCGGCCGTGGAAGGCCGACCAGCTCGGCAGCGGTTATCTGCTCTCGAGCTGGATCGAGAAGACCGTGGTGGAGGCGGCGGATCGCGTCATCGCGGTCTCGGGCCGGATGCGCGACGACATCCTCGCGCACTTCGGCGCCGACCCCGCGCGGGTCGTCGTCATCCACAACGGGATCGACCCCGAGCGCTTCCGGCGCACCGAGCAGCGCGACGCGCTCGATCGGCTCGGGGTCAGACCGCCCTACGTCCTGTTCGTCGGCCGCATCACCGACCAGAAGGGGATCTTCCACCTGCTCGACGCGGTGCCCCGGCTCCCCGCGGGCGTCCAGGTGGTGCTCTGCGCCTCGGCGCCCGACACGCCGGAGAT
>WNGI01015396.1_pt1 | contig 11197 bp, 11 predicted proteins | sample 5400621 | NCBI WGS metagenome assembly WNGI01 (sample SAMN13153374, study PRJNA577476) | soil metagenome | isolation source: 20 cm soil or saprolite under Garry oak tree replicate 1 | place: USA:California | collected 2016-06-15
CAAATAAGATGTAGCCGTAACCAACTCAAACTCCGCTTCGCGCGTAAACGAATTTGTAAGTCATTCTTTCAAGAATATTCGGGGCGATTTGGGCAACAGCCTCGTTAGGATTTTGACCTATATGCCAATCGGGCGTTCGCCTGATTGTGCGACATTAGATACGAAAGGATGGTTTCTTGGTGAGCGGCTTTTCTTCGATCATGTTATCCGACGAAGAAAAACTAGATATCATGCGACGACTCGATCAGTTCGGGCAGTGGCACTCGCTCGATCAGAAACGGTATTGCCTTGTTTGCGGCGAGATGATCACAGGGCGAGAAGTCCAGGTGATTGAGAGCGCATGCAGCGAGTCCCCGTTGCGCATAGTTTGTCCAACGAAACATTGCGATGCAATGCCGATCGAATGGGTCCTGCCAACCGAGAATGTTTTGATAAAGATTGCAATGGTGGAGGTTGAGCGCGGCTGGCTTCGCCTGGTAAGACAAGCCGGCCGTGCCATCCAGTCGTGCCAAAGAAGAAGGAACGTTAATAGCATCGGCAGAACAAGATCTAAACCGAGGCCCGGATAGTGTTTGCACGCGGTTGAGTTGGCGCGTAGGCGCAAAATACTCTCCGATCCCATTGAGCATAGATGGCTCCTACACTCGATAACGTGGAATCCGACATTGACGCTTCCGACGACGCGCACGAAGCGGAAGAGGTAGAGTCCCGAGCCCGCTTACGCGTCGCCGAGTTGTCACAGCGACCTTTCGATGTCAGGTCGATCGCCCTCACTGGTCTGTTTATCCTGGCAGTCTTCTACACCATTTACTTCATGCGCTCGATCCTGCTGCCGATCGTTCTTGCGCTCCTTCTCAGTTATCTCTTAAGGCCGATAGTACGGGCACTCGCGCGATTGAAGATTCCTTTGCCAGTGGGCGCAGGGCTCCTACTGATCGGATTTTTTGGACTTATCGGCTATTCAGTCTCAGTGCTAGCTGCGCCCACTGCGGGATGGCTTCAGAAAGCGCCAGCCGGTTTCACCGAACTGCAACATAAACTCATGCCGGTAAGAAAATCGGTAGCTCAAGTGGCGCAAGCGACCGGTGAAATCGAAAAGCTGGCTTCAGCAAATGCGGAAACTAGAGTTGTTGAAGTGAAGCGGCATCCCCTTACTGAGATGCTTTTCGTGCACACACCGGAGTTTGTTGCCAGCGCTGTTCTCTCGCTAATTCTGCTGTATTTCCTGCTCGTTTACGATCAGACCTTCATTGCAAAGCTGGTCAAGTTGTTGCCAACACTTTCAGATAAAAAGGCGGCCGTCGGCATCGCGCACGACATCGAATCGCAGATTTCGCGTTATCTTTTTACCATCACTGCGATCAATGTGGGCCTTGGATTGGCGGTCGGAACGGCCGTGGGACTACTCGGTCTTCCCAACCCCGTAATGTGGGGTGTGATGGTTGCGCTGCTTAATTTCGTTCCTTACTTAGGAGCTCTTACAGGAATTATCTGCATGACCATCGGCGCGACTCTAAGCTTCGATAGTCTCGGATACGCTCTCGTATTTCCCGCGGTTTATCTGACTTTAGGCGTGTTAGAGGGCAGCTTCGTCACCCCATGGGTTATGGGGCGCTCCCTTACTTTGAATCCTGTTATCATCTTGCTCTCGCTTACTTTCTGGGGCTGGATGTGGGGAATCGTTGGCATCATTCTGGCCGTCCCAATCTTAGCTGCTTTCAAGATTTTTTGTGCGCACATTAAACCGATGGAGCCGCTTGCAGAATTTCTTAGCTGATCTGACTCCTTATAGAGAGATTGTGTCCTTTGGTTAATATTACGATGCTCTTCTAATCGACGGATCGCTAAGAGTCCAAAATACGCGCAGGGTCATCAGCTGGTGCGATTTATTTAAAAAAAAGGAGGTGAGAAAATGTTAGGTTGGGCTGTAACATTTCTAATAATTGCCCTGATAGCAGCGGTACTCGGGTTTGGTGGGATCGCCGCGGCTTCAGCGGGGATCGCGAAGGTCTTGTTCTTTATATTCCTGGTGATGTGCGTGATCTTCTTTGTTTCCGGCTGGAGAGGCAGAAGAGTACCATAATAGACGGGCGACCGTTAGCTCGTTGGAAGGCCGCGATCATTTTTCACGTGGGTTGAGGTGTACCGCCTGCGTGCTTGAATTTTAGCGGGTTCTGGACTGAAAGCTCGCTATAAATCTAGCTCTGCGTGCAACTCCTCCAGACAAGGATAAAGAACAGGACCGGAATCAGAAAAGCAAGCCAAAGCAAGATGCGAACCGAGACTTCACGCTTTGTTCGAGGCCGAATCATTTCACCGCGGCAAAACTTATCTGAGTTTCTGTAAGGCGCGTTCGCTTTGTCATAGTACCAAAGACTTCGTTTGCGACGCGCTGAGTGGTTTTACTTCACGGCGGCGTGGTGGTCGTACGAGTAGTTCTTGCTAAATTCTGTTTCTCAGCCAGGGAAGCTAGTTGTACAGCCAACGCGCCCTTCCCGTTCCGCTGCGAGGCAGAACAAAAAGGGCGCGATGAAACAAGCGATTAGCTTTTGCTCTTAATCCTCGTCAAGAATCACTCGATCAACCATCACGTTATCACCTGTTCCAGCATAATGAACCCGGACGGGGATACCCACTCTAACTCTCGTTCTTACGGTATCTTCATCCAGGACTTTGCCGCTCCGTGTCACATAAGTGACCGTCTTCCCGAAATGGTAAGTCCGCGGTCCGCTAGTTTCCCTTAGCACTATCGTGCTCCCCGGCGTGTACTCCGTGATCGTGCCGTTGCCTTCTGTTGTGGTCGTTGTTGTGGTGGTCTCCGAAACCTGTGCCCAGGCAACGGGAGCCACAACTGCCAAGGCTAGACTGATTAGTGTTTTTTTCATTGTATTCCTTCCTTCTTTTCCCGCAGGACGATAATCCAGCCAAGGAGTCTCCCTAACACTGAAACACGCGCCCTGCCTTCATAATCATGTAATCGGGCGCAGTCCTTCATGCGGTCGCCAAAGCAAGAGAATTCATTGTTTCCGCGCGCTGCAGTTTCGTATCGGTCGCACCCAGGTTTTCAAGCCGAGAGCGGGCATGAAATTGATGATTCGTTCTGCTGGAATTTTCGCTCGCAATGCAGCGGCGAGGCCCAGCTCAATAAACTCCAATTGCCAAGGGTGATGCGCATCTGTACCTAACGAAATGCGTGTTCCCTGCTTTCGCGCGATTTTAAGCAAGTCAACATTCAAGTCCTGTCGGTCGGGATAACAGTCAATTTCCAACGCCTTGTCGAGGATGGTAGCCTCACCAAAAACGCGTGGCCAATCTGCTTGTAAACCAAGTCGATAATTATAGATGCGGCCGCGCGGATGACCGAGAATTTGGATGTGCGGATTACGTAGAGCGGCAAGATAACGCTCGGTTCGGTCTTCAATTATCCGCAGAGAAGAATGAAACGAGCCCAGCACAAGATCCAAATGGGACAGAGAGGCCGGCGACATATCTCCTTCGCCGCGCGGATTAAGGTTCATCTCAACAGAGCGAAGAACAATGAGTTTTCCGCCCAACTTTGAGGTCAACGTATTGATCTTTGCTATCTCGATTCCCTGTTTCCTCAATGTTGGTTCATCGATGCCGCCCGCGATCTTCAAACCTTTAGAGTGATCAGTGATCGCAATATAACTATAAGACCGCTCTTTTGCCGCGTCGGCCATTTCTGCGATTGTACCGGATCCGTCGCTCCAGCGCGTGTGCATTTGTAGATCGCCGCGCAGTTTCTTCGACCACGCGGGTCTCAGGGCCAGTAATCGCCTTGCTTCAGCGAGCGAAATGAAATCACGGCGAATCTCCGGGATCGTCTTGCTTGATTGGGGCGGCTTATCAAGCCAGCCTCGAATTTGTTTCTCGATAAACGGGCCGATTGAGCGCAGCTCAGTCAGCGATCGGTTTTGCGCGGCAACTTGAGCTACCTCCTCCGGCCACAGAAAGGCGCTGCGAGCGGCTCGGCGAAATGCACGTGAGAGAATACCGCTCTCGCGCTCAGCCTGTCGGGCAAGTAACTCGGCAACGTCGGTGTTCGACAGCACATATAGGAATCGATTTCGAGGGGACTTCTAGCGGCTTACCGAGTCATCGGGTCGACCAGCAGTATCGTTGCACTCATTTCTTCGCCGAATGCGATTTAGTAATTGATGGCCGAGACCGCAGAGGAAATTTCACAAAGACCCGAAATTCGCAAGGAACTCCAACGGGCCACTGGCGAAAAACGTCCCGAAACGGTCAGGGCGCGCGGCAGAGACAAGTTCTGGTTTATCATACAGGCAGTTGCCGTACTCGGTTGCGTGGCGGTGTACTTTCTCGTCGGCTCCAAGCTTATTCCGATGCCGCAGGCAAGCGCCGGTGTTGTCGTGCGAATTCTACGCGGCACAGCTCTGGTTGTGATCCTCCTGGCGATCGCGCGAGCTATTTCCATTTATGCGCTGGGCCGGATCGAGGACTCGTCCACTCGTTTCACCCTTCAGCGTGTGATGCATCTGGTCGTCGCGCTTGTTATCGCGGTCATCGCTATCTCGATCATTTTCGTCAATTGGTATGGCGCGCTTGCCGCACTGGGCATTGGATCAGTTATCATCGGCCTTGCTGTGCAAACGCCGATGAAAAGCTTCATCGGTTGGATTTACATTCTCGTACGCCAGCCTTTCAGGGTGGGCGATCGCATACAAATCGCCGAAGCCACAGGCGATGTAATTGACGTTGGCTATCTTGATACCACTCTTTGGGAGTTCGGCGGCAAGTACCTTTCCGGCGATCATCCGAGCGGTCGGCTGATCAAGTTTCCGAATGAGAAAGTGCTGGACGAGATCGTTTACAATTATTCCTGGCCGCTTTTTCCGTACGTTTGGAACGAGATCAAGTTCTACGTCGCCTTCAACGCCGATCTGGAGTTCATTGCCACCACGATGCAGCGGATTACAGAGGATGAACTGGGCGAGGAAATGATGAAGCGTGTAGAAACATTTCGTGACTTGCTTGCCCGTACACCGGTCGACGAACTCGAAGTGCGCGAGCGGCCGCGCGTTTTGTTTCGGGTGAGCGAAAACACCTGGCTCGAAGCCATAGTCCGCTATCTGGTCGCGCCGCGTGAAGCAGGCCGTGTCAAAACACGCTTGATCAAAAAGCTTCTCGCTGCGCTAAACGCGGCGCCCGAGAAAGTAAGGTTCCCGGCAGGGGCAAATCGTTAGCGTTTGATTCTGTCAGCAAGCCTAAGCTCCGACTTGCTCAAGGACGGTTCGTAACTCCTGAAAGTCTACGGGCTTGACGAGGTGGAAATCAAATCCCGCCGCTTTGGAACGCCGGATATCTTCATCCGTGCCAAAGCCGGTGATCGCGACTCCCTTGATCGGCCCCTTTGCCTTAGCTTTTGAGATGACGTCATAGCCACTGCCATCGGGGAGACCTATGTCACATAAAACCAAGTCGAATCGTTGCGACGCCATCATTTCTAATGCCCGTCGCGTACTTTCGGCGACCGAAGTTTGATGGCCAAAGTGGGTGAGCAGGCGTGAAAGGGCATGTCGTGTGTCGCGATGGTCTTCCACGAGGAGGATCCTCAACCGCTTTGGCACATGTTTCGGAAAGGCAGAGTCTGCCGAAGTTTCTTCGGCTCCTTCTGGAAGCGTGTCGAGCGTTATTTTGAAGGTAGTTCCGAAACTCCGGCCGCGGCTCTCTGCTTCAATTCTGCCGTGGTGAAGATCGATAAGATGTTTTGAAATAGCGAGACCTAGCCCAAGGCCACCGAACTGACGACTGACAGTCGGATCCGCCTGTTCAAAGGGGGCAAAGATCGAAGTCAGGCGCTCGCGTTCAATTCCAATCCCATTATCCGTAATCTCGAATCGAAAATTACCTGCGTTATCATTGTAGGTACGGACCGCAATCTGCCCGCCGGGTGGCGTGAACTTCACAGCATTGTTAATCAAATTCCAAAATATTTGCTGAAGCCTGATCGAGTCAGCACTGATGTAGTGTTTCTTGGCGTCGAGCTCAGTGGAAACTTTTAATTTCTTTGAAAGGATGGCTGAATTTGCAATTTCGATCGCTTCGCGGACAACGGCGTTGGCGTCAACGGGTTCCAAATGGAGTTGCAACTTGCCACGTGTGATCCGAGTGAGATCCAGCAAATCGTCAATCAGTCGCGCCTGTAATCGCACGTTACGTTTGATTATTTCCAGGTCCTCCACGAATTCTGGTGGAACTTTTGACGTATTGCTCGCGAGGTAGTTGGCGGCCGCCAGGGCTGGAGTCAGAGGCGTGCGTAGTTCATGGCTGAGTGCCGCGAGAAAATCGTCCTTCGCTTTGCTTGCTTTTTCGGCCGCAATTTTCTCTGCTTCAAATTCTCGGCTACGAATTTGGTCGGTAATGTCGCGTGTGACTTTGGAAAAGCCACGAACGTTACCTGCACTATCACGCAGTACAGTCAGGACAATTTCCGCCTGAAAGATGGATCCGTCTTTCCGAACGCGTGGGCCTTGATCTCGAATATGACCTCTACGCGTTGCCTCGCGTAAATTGCGTTGCGGTTTTTCAGCAGCAACCTCTTCCGCTGTATAAAAGCAGGCGAAGTTTTTTCCGATAATTTCTTGTGCGGTGTATTGCTTGATTTTCTCTGCTCCTGCATTCCATGTCACGACGTTCCCGGTGGGATCGAGCATGTAGATGGCGTATTCTTCGACGCTATCCACTAGAATATGAAACTGTTCCGCCGTTTGGCGTAGCGCTCTCTTAGTTGATCGATCCTCACCCATTGGACCAGGAAACCATTCTGCATGTAATCGGAGCGCTCCGTTCGGTTGGTTCCCCGTTGCCAGCCATTTTGTTAAAGGAAAGACCCCAACGGCTATGGCGATAAAGCCAGCAACGGATCAAAGAGCGTGGTAGAAACAGATTCGATTATGGATTGTCTATTGACTCACCGTCTCGATTTGAGAAGTGATCGCGCAAAGTCGCCCACTCGATTTACCAAGTCCGGCGAATCAGTCAGCTTTTCGATCTGGTTTACAATGGCGCTGCCGATGACCGCGGCATCCGCGAAACGCCAGACCTCGAGAACTTGTTCTGCCGTTGAGATGCCGAACCCAACGGCGATGGGTGTCCATGCCGTCGTTTCGAAATGTTTCGAACCAACCGCCTGCTTCTTCGGGAATCAGATCAGTGACGAGCACAGCATCTACGCCAGCCTGTTTGGCTTCGTTTACCAGGCGATCTTTGCCGAATTTCAAGATAGGATTGAGATAACTGAAGAGCACAATCGGCACGTCGACGTGCTGCCTTGCGTTCGAAATGCATCTTAGCGCGTCGGAAACTGTCACACCTTTTCGCAGCGCGCGCTCAGATGCGCGCTGAATCACTTTGCCGTCTGCAACCGGATCGCTGAACGGCACGCCGAGCTCAATGATGTCCGCTCCAGCCGCGGCCAGCTCAACCAGGAGAAGTTCGGTGGTTACCAGATTCGGATCGCCTGCCATGATAAACGGGATGAACCCGCCGCGTCTGGAACGCTTGAGGTGGACGAACGTCTCGCGTATCCGACTCATTGCGAATGCAAATCTGCAACGAGTTGGACATCTTTGTCACCGCGGCCAGACAGATTGACGATGATAGAGTCTTCTTGTGACAGCTCGCGTGCGACGCGAATCGCGGGCATGAGAGCGTGTGACGTTTCCAGCGCGGGAATGATTCCCTCCTGTTTGGCGCAGAGTTGAAATCCTGCAAGCGCCTCGGCGTCGCCTGCATGGACGTACTCGGCTCGACCGATGTCATGAAGGTAGGCATGTTCCGGGCCGATCGCCGAATAATCGAGGCCGGCTGAAATCGAATGAGTGGTTGCAATCTGGCCGCTCGCATCCTGCAGTACGTACGACATCGTGCCCTGCAGGACCCCGACCTGTCCGCCGCCACTATCCCCTCCGCAGTGGAATCTTGCAGCATGCTCGCCTAATGAATCTCCTCGTCCTCCCGCTTCTACGCCGATTAATCGGATATCGGGATCTGCAATGAAAGGATGAAACAAACCGATCGCGTTTGAACCGCCGCCTACGCATGCAACCAGCGCGCGCGGCAATTTTCCTGTTACAGACAAAATCTGTTCGCGCGCTTCGTGTCCAATGACGCTTTGAAACTCGCGCACCATAAGCGGATACGGATGCGGCCCGAGCGCGCTGCCGAGCAGGTAGTAAGTATCATGCACATTTGTCACCCAATCGCGAAGCGCGTCATTGATTGCGTCCTTTAAAGTGCGCGTGCCTGCATTCACGGTGATCACTTCGGCGCCGAGCAATCGCATCCGGAATACGTTGAGTGCTTGCCGTCGCACGTCTTCAGCGCCCATGTAAATGACGCAAGGTAGTCCGAACAACGCGCAAACCGTCGCGGTAGCCACACCGTGCTGCCCCGCACCGGTCTCAGCAATGACACGACGCTTGCCCATTCGACGTGCGAGCAACGCTTGTCCCGCAGCGTTGTTGATCTTGTGCGCGCCGGTGTGCAAAAGATCTTCCCGCTTCAAGTAGATTTGAGCGCCGCCGGAATGTTCCGTTAGCCGTCGTGCATGAAACAATGGTGTTGGCCGACCACAGTAATCGCGCAACAAGCGGTTGAGTTCGTCCCAGAAATTGGGATCCTCTCTTGCGCGGGTGAACTCGTTAGTCAGTTCGTCGAGCGGTGCTACCAATGTTTCCGGAACGTAGCGCCCGCCAAATTTTCCCCAATGCCCGTGCTCGTCTGGTTCGCTCTTTGTAATCGGTGATTTTTGCATGGCATTGCTACCCAGAATTCATCTCATAAATGGTGCTGTCATGTTGAGCGGAGCGAAACATCTCTGGGTCTAGTTCTTCGATATCGGCACAGAAATAATCAGAGATTCTTCGCTTCGCTCAGAATGACACTGCGAGATGGATCGTGAGTCGATGCTGCATGTGGCGAACATTCTGCGACACGCACACCGGCGATGAAGTCCTTCAAGGCGCGATGATTTTTCGCGCCCGGCGTGCTCTCAACACCGCTGCAAACGTCAACGGCGTGAGGCGCAACAGTTACGATTGCATGGCCGACGTTGCGTTCGGTTAAACCGCCGGAGAGGATGAGGAATCGCGTGAATGAACGGGCCTTTCGTGCGGCTTGCCAGTCACATGTCAGGCCAGTCCCGCCGCGGAGAGTGGGATGATGCGCGTCAACCAGCACGTCGCAATCGGTAAACCGAGTGATCTCTTCGGGTCGGAACTGAAAATCGGTCGAGAACGCTCGGATTACTCGAAATTCGCTGGCTAACTCGCGGCATGTATCCGGTGAGGTTTGTCCGTGTAATTGCACGCTTTGAACACCGGTTGCATCTGCGGTATTACGAATTTCCTCGGCGCTGGCGTCCACGAAAACTCCGACCAGACAAACTCCAGGCGGTATCGCTTCAATGATGCGCCGGGCACTTTTCGGTTCAATGTAACGTGGACTTCCCGGGTAGAAGTTGAACCCAAGCATGTTGGCGCCAAGTTGGGCGGACGTCCTGGCGTCCTCCAGATTGGTGATACCACAAATCTTGATTTCTATCGGCGTGATCATGGAAAAACCACAAAGGATTCAACATTGTAGGGCGTCTGTGTCAGCCGCCATGGCGTTTCACAGAAACGCCCTACAATCTTCAGATCATTCGTAATTCGCATCGTGGTCATTTGCCAGGCTCGCGATCTCGCGGTGCGGTAATGAGATTGCGCAAGGATTTTTCCGGATCGGCCGCGCGCATCAACACTTCGCCTATTAGAAAAGCTCGAAACCCGAGTTCACGAAGGCGAACCAATGATTCCGCACTTTGCAATCCGCTTTCGCTCACCATGATTTTATCTCGCGGAGCCTCGGCGATCAATCGCTGGCTTGTGTTCAGCGAAACCTGAAACGTCCTGAGGTCGCGATTATTTACGCCGATGATTTTCGCGCGTGCGTTGAGCGCGCGGTTCAATTCTTCCGAGTTATGCACTTCCACAAGCGCATCGAGTCCCAGTTCGTTCTCGGCAAGCGTGCGTAGTTCGGCCAACGACATGTCATCGAGTGCTGCCGCAATGAGCAATACAGCGTCAGCCCCAGCGATGGCGGCTTCGAAAACTTGCATTGGATCGATGATAAAATCCTTGCACAAAAGCGGCAGTGTGGTGCTGGATCGAGCCGCGCAAAGATCGGCAATCGAACCAGCAAAATATTCTTCGTCAGTCAGAACCGAGATTGCGCAAGCCCCACCGCGTTCATAACAGCGAACAATCTCGTTGACAGTTAAATCGTCGCGAATGATTCCAGCAGAAGGCGATCTGCGTTTGAACTCCGCGATGATTTTTGATCGCTTTGAGTCCGACTCCAGCGCTTGTACCAACCGATGCGGCTTCGCGTCTTTTCGAATCCGCAACGCGCGCTCACGAAGATCTCGCGAAGAAGGATCCGCGTGAAGCTGCGCGATGGTCCTTCGTTTTCGATCGAGGATCTCGGAGAGAATATTTTTGGTCATGGCCTCCGATTTGTCTCGCGGGCGAGAGCGTCCAATTTCGATGCGGCTCTCCCGTTGTCGATGCTCTCACGAGCAAGTTTCGCCGCGTGACGAAGATCCGCGGCAACCCCCGCAACATGAAGCGCGGCAGCGGCATTCATGATAACGAGATCGCGCGCGGCTCTCGTCGTTTTGGTTGTCTCGCCTTGCAAAATCGCGCGGATCAGTTGTGCGTTCTCTTGCGGCCCCTTCCCACGAAATCCGTCGAAGCGCCCACGCTTCAATCCAAAGTCTTCAGGCGACAGCGTAAATGTTTCTACGTCGCCGGTCGACGAACACGCGGCGATGTGCGTTTTGTCCGCGATTGTAATTTCATCCAGACCATCAGCACCGTGCACCACCCATGCTTTCTCAACGCCTAGACGAGCCAGTGTTGGTGCGATGCGTTCAAGTAATGAGAGCTGGCGAACTCCGAGGATCTGAAAGGGTGGCCGCGCAGGATTCGTTAGGGGACCGAGCAAATTGAATGTCGTGTGGAGCCCGAGCTCACGGCGCACAAGCGCGACGCGAGCTGTCGCAGCATGAAAGAGAGGCGCGAATATGAAACAAATTTCGTGCTCGTTGAGGCAACGCTCTACGGACTCGGGTGGAGCGGTTGTGTTGATGCCTAGCGCCTCCAGCACGTCG
>WNGI01035309.1_pt1 | contig 11197 bp, 5 predicted proteins | sample 5400621 | NCBI WGS metagenome assembly WNGI01 (sample SAMN13153374, study PRJNA577476) | soil metagenome | isolation source: 20 cm soil or saprolite under Garry oak tree replicate 1 | place: USA:California | collected 2016-06-15
CCGATTGTGCCGCGCGATCAAGTGACGTCGAAGCAGACGATCGGTCAGTCGCAAATCCACAACCTCCCCGTCGAAGACTTGCGCAGCGTCCTGAATCTCCAGCCCGGCGTGGTGGAGAGCGGCAAGCAGAAGGGTGTCTCGATCCGTGGCGGTCGGCCGGGCGAGGCGGCCGTCTTCGTCGACGGTGTGCTGGTGCGCAACACGCAGCGTGGGTTTACGCCGCTCGAAGTCGGCACCAACGCAGTGGAAGAGGCGTCTGTGACGACCGGCGCCATCGGCGCCGAGTTTGGCGACGCCCAGTCGGGGGTGCTGTCCTACGTGACTCGCGCCGGCGGCCAGCGCTACACGGGCGCCCTCTCCTATCAAAGCGATGACATCGGGAGCCTGTGGAGGAACGTCGGATACAACCGGATCGAGGGGAGCATCGGCGGGCCAATCAAGGGGAACCTGACCTTCTTTGTCGCCGGTACGCTCACCGGTCAGAAGTCGCTCGAGTCCGAGGCCAGCCGGGACTTGGATCGGCCGATCTTTGTGGCGAGCGGCGTCGACACGATCGTGCACCAGCCTTCGACGGTCGGCGACGACCCGACCGACTCGGTGAACGTTGCTGTGCCGAGGTTCGTCCAGTACAGCGGTTGGTGCGGGAACTACGGTTCAGCGGCGCCGGCCCAGTCATCCCTGGCCGCCTCGATGCGGAACAATTTCGGCGTCGACTGTCAAGGTCTCCGGCAGCCGTTCTCCGCCAACGGCACCAACACCGCCAACGCAAAGCTGCAATACACGTACGGGACGGGCTCCCGCGTCGCGCTGTCGGGTTTGTACAGCCTGAACGATATCAGAAACTTGAACCTCAGCGATCTTTACAACCCGACCAACTACACCGGGACCACCAACACGAGTTACGCCGGCATCCTGAACTGGACGCAGAACCTGTCCCGCTCGGCCGAGCGCGCGATGGCGCTGGACGTGAACGTGTCGTATCAGCTCGATAAGAGCATTACCGCGCCGCTCACGCGCCAGTCGGAGCTCAATGGCCGCGATCCGTTCGGGGGCTTCTTCCTGAAGCCATTCGATTACGTCGTGGACTTCAACAGCAAACACTCGGTGAAGATCGGGGACTCGACCTACCAAAACGTTGGATACCTCGACGACAAGCAGGTCCAGTGTGTCCTCGCGGGCGAGGGATTCTGCCAGAACGACGTGCCCCTCCTCAACGACAACGATCTCAACTCCGTGATGCCGTACCGGATGAACCCATACGGCGTCGAGCAGAGCAACCGCTTCTCGATGTGGACGGCGGGACAGGATCAGGGCATCAACCTTTCGCAGGAGCGCCGCCTCCAGGCGCGGGCCAACTTCGACTGGCAGGCCGATCGGTTCAACCGGATCAAGCTGGGCGGTGAGATTCACTCGTTCGACACGCGGCGCTATGCGGACGGTTCCGGGATGAACTCGTCATTCGGTCTGAACGCCTACCACGAGAAGCCGATCCGCTGGGGCGGCTATGTCGAAGATCGCCTCGACTTGGGCGACGTCGTCATTGTGGGTGGGCTGCGGTACGACTGGTACGACTCCCGCGCGATGTTCCCCCTTACACCGGGGCGGGTGTCGTCGCTCCCGGTGCTCCCGTCAGACACGCTGTGCGGGGTGAATGGGATTTGTGGAGTGGTCCCTGGCGGGACGACTGCATTCGATCCGTACGACCCCACCGCGAAGTTCATCCGGGCGCCCAGCCACCGGGCCTGGAGCCCACGGGTGCAGGTGTCGTTTCCGGTCACCGAGAATACGAACTTCCGCCTGTCCTACGCTCATCAGGTCCAGACCCCGGACTATGACTTGCTGTTCCGAGGCAAGGGAACGGACCTCAACGTCACCAACCAGAACCAGGTCTACGGACGCGATCTCGATTTTGGGAAGACGATCATCTTCGAGTTCGGGATCCGGCACGCGTTCAGTCAGGATATGGTGCTGGACGTCTCCGCGTACAACAAAGACAAACTGTCGGACGTTTCGGGGCGCCTGCTCCAGCTCCCCGATCCCACCAAGCTAGCGAGCCCGGGTCTCTACAACACCACCGACTTTCGGGTCCTTACGACTTCCGACTTCGGGAACGTGCGCGGCATCGATATCCGGCTGGACCGGCGGTTTTCCAACCTGTTCTCCGGCGCTATCTCGTACACGCTGCAGGATGCGAAGAACACGGGCTCGGATCCGTTCACGTTCACGAGCCTGCTCGGGCGTCAGATCTCGAGTCTCACCGGCCAGACCAGCCCTCCGCCCCAGGCGATTCTCCCGACCGACGACAACCGGACTCACAACATTGTGGGCTCGGCGGCCCTCAGCTTCCCCAACGACTGGCGCAAGGGAACGACGCTGGGTGAGGTGCTCCGGAACGTCGGCGCATTCGTGACATTCCGGTTCGCGAGCGGCCTGCCGTACTCACCGATCAAGCCGGCAGAGGATGGGCTCACGCCGGGGAGCTGTGGTCTGGAGTGCACCTTGAGCGGCCCGCCGAACAGCCAGACAATGCCCTGGTTCAAGAACATTGATGTACGAGTCACGAAGGGGCTCCGCCTGGGCCGGCTGGATTGGACGCTGTTCGCCGAAGGGAAGAACATCTTCGACTTCAAGAACATCATCAGCCTGTTCACCGAAGTCGGAGACGTCACGTACTCGGCCTACAAGCAGAAGTTCCTGGGTGAGCAGGAAGGGCTGCTGCAGGCTGAGGCGGGGACTGCAGGCATCCTCGGCGCGGACGGTTCGGTCGATTTCAATGCGCTGGGCGGCTGTCAGAATTGGCAGGGGCGCAACTCCGGCGGGTTCTCGAGCGGCCCTGTGGATTGCGTGCTGCTGACGCGAGCCGAGGCGCGCTTTGGCAACGGTGACGGCGTGTTCACGCCGGCCGAGTACGACGCGGCCTTCGGCGCATGGTACAACTTGGCGAATGCGCCGAGCCGGTTTTACGGCGCCGGGCGGCGGATTCGCCTGGGGGCGGAGATTCAGTTCTAAGAGGCGGTCAGCGATACAGCGGGGCGCCGCACGCGCGCGGACGGGCGCTTCGAGGGCCTTTTTTTCACACAGGAGCAGGCAATGTCCAACGCTTCGTTTAGGCAAGGACTTCGACTTGTGTCGGTCGTCGCGGCGGCTGTCGCGCTGGTGTCGAGCAGCGCTGTGGCCGGTCCGCGACCGGGCGCACGCCGGGCCATGAATCTCTTCTCTGGTTTCCTGGGGCGGCAGAACGCTAATCGCTGGGACTGCGGGCTCGACGCCAACGGCCACGTGTGCGTGGACCCGAACGGCTCGACCACGGTCGGCGGCGGGTTCTGGCCCAAGGGCACGCCTGACCAATACGTCTTCGGATCCGGTCTTCAGGTCTCCGGCATCATCGGGGGCACGAAGACCGCGCAGTTCTCCTGGCCGGGCGACACCACCGCGGCATTCTTCGAGGACCCGAGCGGGACGCACGAGAACGGCCAGAGCCTGACGGGCATCTGGAACTCAGGAAACGCGACCGATTTGGCAAACTGGCCGCGCGATGCGTATGTGCGCGACCCGGCGCTGTACGCTCCGGGGTTGATCGGGCTCAAGGCCGCGTCGCAGATGGACACGTGGGTGCGGTATTGGGACGGCAGCCCTAGCAAGAACGCGGGCCGGCCGCACCCGCTCGGGATCCTGGTGGACGAGCGCGGCCTCTCCTGGAACTTCCCGTCCGGCAACCAGGACGTCGTCTACTTCATCTACACGTTCACCAACGTCACGGCGAAGGACCCCGCCGTCTACGCCGGGCGCCCGGACCAGGATTCACTCGTCGCGTGGGGGTCGCGGTTCCAGGCGGCGAACGAGGATGCGTTCGGCGTACAGATTCCGGACACAGGCTATGAGATCGACAACGCGTTCGCCGCGTTCGCGATGGACGCCGACGTAAGCGACCAGGCGAAGCAGAACTTCACGACCGCTTTCCTGCCGTTCAACATGGGGATCGCGTTCAAGAGCAACTGGTTCGCGCCCCGGTTCATCTATCCCAGCACGATCTTCGCGCCGCCCTTTGCGCCGACCGTTGGTGAAGTGGGCGTGAAATACCTGAAGAGCCCCCTCGTGGATCCAGCGGATCCCTCAAAGGGTGAGATTGGTCTGGTGCTGTACAGCGGAACCGTGAACAGCGGCGCTTTTGGCGACGCGGCGAACGCCGCCCAGGTGTACCGCTACATGAATGGCGATCTGCGTGCGAGCGGCGGTGACGCGGCGTGCAACTACCCGCGGGCCGCCGCGCAAAAACCGGGCGACGTACACATCTGTTACATCCCGACGACGCCCGACGACATCCGGTTCTTCCAGTCGTCCGGTCCGTTCACGCTCAAGCCCGGGAAGACCCAGACAATCGTCGTGGCATACATCGCCGCGGCACCAGTTGAAACCCCGTTTTGAGGAACCGCTCGGACTCCTACATCTTCCCGGTGGGCGGTCCGTTCCCAGCGCAGGCGGAATCGCTCGCGGCGGGTAGTGACACCCTGCGCACGGTGGACCGGATCTTCGGGGCCACAGGATTGCTGGGCGACCTCAACGGCAACGGCCGCATCGACCAGACGGAAGTGCAAACCGTTGACCGCTCGTTGCTCGGCAAGGGGCTGGTTGCACAGGCGGTGTTCGACAACCTGTTTCTGCTGCCCTTCCCGCCGGATGCGCCGGATTTCTTCCTCGTGCCCGGCGACAACCAGCACGTCGGAGACCGTGCCCGATCCCTACTTTGCCGTGGCCTCGAATCCGGCCAGCGGAAAGCTCTTCAACCGGAACTATCGCAACCTCGACGTCGAAGGATACCGGATCTACCGCGGCCGCACCTCGGGCGACCTGCAGGTCATCGCTCAGTTCGACAAGGCGGGTACGGAGTTCATCGACTACACGGGTGAGCTGAACTACGGCAACTGCGCTCCCGAGTTGGGCGTGACGACGGACTGCCCGGCGGACCTCGCGACTGGCCATCACGCCGACATTGCGAGCCCCTTCGTTCAGATCCCGCCGGGCGGTCGCGTGCAGCTCGCCTCCGGGAACATCTTGATCATTCAAGCGGACACGGCGGTGAGCGGGGGGGGGAGCGATAACACCTGCGCCAAGCGGTCGTCGGTCGGCACACCGTGCCCACCCCTGGGCGATACCGGCATCCCGTTCGCGTTTATCGACAACGGCGTCCGCAACGGCTTCACATACTTCTACACGGTGGCTGCATTCGACGTGAACTCGGTCAAATCGACCGGCCTCAACTTCACGGCGCTCGAGGGCAGCAACCCGCCGAAGACCGTCGTGCCCAGGAGGGCGGGGACGAACGTCAGCCAGGCCAGTGTGACGGCGGTCGCCCTCGGCGACGACGGCACCGTGCTCGACCCGACGACGCCGTATCCGAGCATCGACGGGGACAAGGGCACGTTCAGCGGCAACATGCCGCCCGTGAACGGTTTCAGCTTCGTGCCGGCAGCCGTATCAGAGCTAGTGCGGACCGGTATCGATGCCAAACTGGTTGTCGATTCCGTCACCGGCGGAGCCGCGGGCGGTATCGCGGGAGGACCTACCGCGTACGTGCGGTTCATCGGCGCGCGCGGGGATACACTCAAAGTCACAATACCCGTGGCGGAACCAGACTTTACCGCTTCGCCCGGTACCACCACAAGCTTCAGCGCCGCTGCGTCCGTCGCACCCTACGACACTACCTTGGGCAAGCGGCTCTTCGGCATCGCCGGCGCGTTCGCGGATTCGACTCGCATCCCAGTTGCCTTCACGGGATTGGCGGTGCCGATCTCGCAGACCTCGAGCGCGATCGCGATGACGACCGGACGCTTCGACGTGGGCAACGAGGGGAGTCGCTACCTCGCTCACTCTCGATGGTTCGACGACGGTGGGCAGGAGCCCGCCGATCCGACGATCATGGGTTACCCGGACACCTCGCATAACTCCGGTCACCTGACGGGCGTCGGTCGCATCTGGTCGCCACAGGCCTACCGTGATCGTCTGTCTCGGCCCGGCAGTAACGCGGATCCTGCGGGACCGTTTGGTGCGGTGAACAACTTCCTCCGCGGCTACTCGTACGTCCAGGTCAGTTGGTATCCCGCAGATTTCGTCATCACGTGGAATGCAGACTCGAGCATCAGCGTGCGCGACGTGACCCACCATGTCAACCTGCCCACCGCACCTCACGGCGGGGCTGGCTGGGGGTTCATCAACGTCCGCGCGTATGCGCCCGCCGGGATCGCCGCGGGCGATCTGGATGATGGGACGGGAGCCACGAACTTGAATGCGCTGAGCTACCACCACCTCTACGGTACCCCGATGTTGTGCTCGGCCTATTGGGGGATCAACTGTATCACGTTCGAGTCAAAAGCCGAGCTGGACACGCTCGACCTCAACTACAACGGCGTCCCGGACTCGGTCGCTGGGAGGCCCGTGACGGGGATCGGGCTGATGATCAATGGAGAGGCGTTCTTGATGGAGTTGAACGCCATTCCGGCGGCCGGAACGAAGTGGCACCTGCGGGCCGTGACCGGCACGGAGAGCGCGACGTGCACACCATCGCTCGGCCCAGTCATGACTGACTGCAGCGGCTACAAGTTCACAGGCTTCGCGACCCGACAGCCCCTGGTGCCGAACCTGATCCTCGCATATCAGGTGCAACAGCAGTACACGAACGACACGACCAAGGGCGGCAACCTCGCCAAGGTTCATACCGTGCCGGATCCGTACTATGTCACGAACGCCTTCGAGCAGACGACGACCAGCAAAGTGCTGCGGTTCGTCAACCTGCCGAGCCGGTGCATCGTCCGCATCTACTCGCTGAGCGGGGTCTTGGTCCAGGTGATTCCCTTCAACGATCACTTCTACCACGTCGAGACCCCCGACGGCAAGACGAAGATCGGGCGGTTCACCATCGTCAACTTCGCGCAATAGCGCCTGGGGGGACCGACCATGATTCGCATTTCTCGAACCTTCTCGTGGGCCGTCGCGGCGCTCGCGCTGGTGCCTTGGCCGGTCGCCGGACAAATCACCATACCCACGGACAACACGGCGTATGGTACCACGGCAGCGGAGTTCCTACTGCTCGGGGCGAGCGCTCGCGGACTGGCGTTGAGTGATGCCTACGCGGCGCTCGCCACCGACGTGAGTGCACTCTACTATAATCCGGCGGGCATCGCGCAGCTCGATCGCCCGGGCGCTCTGTTCACCACGTACAGTTACGTCGCGGATACGCGGTACAACTGGGTCGGTGCGGCCTTCCCCTTCGGCGGGGGTGCCCGCGCATTTGGCCTGCAGGTGGGCAACTTCGGGTTCAGCGATCAACCCGTTTACACGGTAGAACAGCCCGACGGAACCGGTGGGACGTACAGCGTTTCGGAGACGTTCCTCGGTGCCACCCTCGCGCAGAGCTTCAGCGACCGGTTCTCAGCGGGGATCACCGGCAAGTTCATCTCCGACAAGCTCGGTCAGGTCACTGGGCGGGCCTTCGCCGTGGACTTCGGTACGAGCTTCCACGCGACCACGGCCGGGCGGCCGATCCGCGCGTCGTTCGTGATCCAGAACCTCGGGTCGACGCTATCGCACACCGGCATTCCGCTCGACGTCACGGTCACAAGGCCGCCGGTGCCGGGCCAGGTGGACGTGCCGCAAGAGGGGCAGCCGGCGACGCTCAACAGCAAGGGCTGGGGTCTCCCCGTCCTGTTCCGCGTGGGCGTCGCGCTCGACGCGGTCTCGAGCGGTCAGAATCGTGTGACGCTCCTGTCGGAGTTCAATCAGCCGAATAACAACCGGGCCGGCTTCTCCTTCGGAGCCGAGTTATCGATCTCCGACATCGCGAAGACCGGGTTCTACTTCCAAGGTCGAGGGAGCTGGCAGTACGCAGCGGCCAACGACCTCGACCCCGGGACCGCAGCGGGCTTCTCGACCGGGCTAAGCGGGAAGGCGAACAAACAGGGACTGGCCGCGGGCTTCGGCGTCGGTTACAAGCGCAATCGGTTCGGTCTAGGGACGGATTACGCGTATCGTAGCATGGGACTGCTGGGTGGCACCAACGTTCTGACGTTCACGGTCAACTGGTGATGTCTCACCCCCGCGCGACTGCGGGTGAGCGCACGAGAGGGTCGTCTTTGTTGTGGGGATTAGTGGTCCTGGGCGTGGGAATTCCAATGGCCACGTGGCAAACGCCCAGCCCTGCCGGTCCGGACCAGAGCGTCGGCGTCGCGGTCGCACGTTTTTACCGGGGTGACCGCACACTCGTCAATGGATTCGTGCGCGTGCCGCACCGGATGTTGGAGGGGGTGAGGCTTGGTCCCGGGGGCTTCGCAGCATACACGGCCATGCTCACCGTCACAGACTCGTCCGGCGCGGTGCTGACGCGGGAGCAATGGACGCGACGGGTGGACTGGCGCTCGGTGCAAGTGGCCGGCGCGGCCACGGTTGAACCCCTAACTCTCGCACTCGCTCCCGGTGTCTACCGGGTCGAGGTCGTAGTGAAGGACTCCGCGACCGGGCGCCAAGAGACAGCTCAAGTGCAAGTGGCGGCGTACGCGACGCGACCGGCCGCCTCGGACTTGTTGCTGGCGTACTCCATCCGGCGGCGCGCTTTCGCAGCGGACACCGAACCGGAATCAGGGGAAGTCCGGAAGGGGGACTTCTTCATCGCCACGACGCCGGACGTGGCGTTGACGCCGTCGCGAGCCACGCTGTCGTACTACGAAGAGGTGTACCGCGATGGCAGTGTCGCCGTCCCTTGGCGCTTGCGGGTCGTCGGTGCGAACGACCGGATCATCGTGTCGACGCAAGCTACGGAGGCGGCGCTCGCGTCGGGCGGCGGAGCGATCGCGGGATCGATTGATCTCGGCGGGTTACCGCCCGGCTCGTACCGGCTCGTCCTAGTGGCAGGAGGTGGAGCGGACACGGTCGCGAGGACGGCCCCGTTCCAGATGGCCGGTTTCGAGGCGGAGCGCGAGGTCGCCGCGGCGCAGCAGGCGACGGAGCCGGAACCTACGGACCGGTTTGCCTCGGCTCCCGAGGCGGAGCTCGACTCGCTCTTCGGGCCACTCATATATCTCGGTACGTCGAGCGAACTGAGCGTGTACAAAGGCCTCACGCTCGATGGTAAGCGGCGGTTTCTACGAGAGTTCTGGCGGAAACACAATCTCACGCCGGCGACAACAGAGGATGACGCGCTCGACGCATTCTACAAGCGTATCGCCGAGGCGAACGTGCGGTTTCGAGAGGGCGGCGCGGGGGGAGTGGCCGGCTGGCGAACCGATCGCGGCCGCGTCTTCATCCGCTACGGTGAACCCGACGAAACGATGAAGCGACCGTCTTCGGGGCCGGATCGGCCGTGGGAGGCGTGGAAATACACTAAAGCGAGACAGCTCAAGTTTGTGTTTCTCGACCTCACACGACTCGGAAACTACTCATTGATCTACACTAACGACCGGCTGGAGCGAAATCCGCCGGATTGGACGAAGTTGTTGAGTGCCGAAGCCGTGAACGACATTGCGAGCTTTTAAACGATCATTTTCTCTCCCGGAGACTGTGTCATGAGGCGATGCTACATCGGAACGATTCTCGCGGGGTTGGCAGTTGCGGCGTGGGCGTGCAGGGGTGATCCAACTGCAGAGCTGCGAAGCGGGCCGGCGACGCTCAACCTCAGCATCAACTTCGGAGCCCTGGAGGTGGGTAAGGAAGGTCCCGTCCTCGTCGTGGCACGGGACGCGCAGCTCAACCCGATCCCGCTCGATCCCATCAACGCGACCTCGGCGCAGCCGACCGTCGCTACCGTGGCGCCTGACACGTCACGCCACTTTCCCGACGGCGCCATTCATCCGTTCCTGGTAACGGGTGTTGCCGCGGGCACCACGACCGTTACCTTCACAGGCGGCGGATTGAAGGACTCGGTTGTGGTGACCGTGCAGTGACATCGAGCGACGATTAGGTCAGGGTGCTGGCGGACCGAGCCCCGGGGGGAACCACCCCCGGGGCTCGGTCTTTGGAGACGGGCGGGCAGTCCATCTTCTCGTGAATAGTGGCGGTCGCCGCCCAACACTCAGCCCGATCCCCTCGCCCGTCACATTGGATGCCGAGCGACATAGCAGCAACTGTTTCGGTGCAGCGTCCGAAGCAAGACCGGTCGCGCCGCGTATCTCCCAATCCGCCGGCGTACCCGGCGCGGATCCGATAACCCATCCGACGTGCGTCGCTCGGCGCCGCGTCCGACGTGACACGTGATCGCACCTTCGGTTTGGGAGGGTATGCGTCCTCAACCTCACGCCCCCGCGCTGCTCACGTTCGTGGTTGCTTAAGCCATCTCTTCGCCAGCTCCGCCAAGAAGGCGTCCGCGAGAGCGTCAGCGTTCGAGTAATCGGGCATCTCGTAGTAGTCGCCCTTACTGGAAATGGTGAAGCTCACTGAATCCTCGCGGATCCGCACGTCGAGCTCCTGCGCCCTCACGTGGACGACCGCCTCCGGTTTGCGCGAGGAGAATGCCGCCTCCTCCCAACCAACCCTGCGACTGTCAACCTGTAGCCCAAGTTCCTCGAGCACAGCGTTCAGCTTCCAAGGTCCACCAAGTTGACGTGTTCAACGCCCGTAGCCGCTTTGACAACTGAGCCGGCCACTCGGAGCACGGCCCGGCCGGTTCCGCCACCGAGCTTCCCAACGCCGATGCGAAAGGCTCCACCAGTGTTGAGCGTGCCGCCCCTCCCAAACAGGCTCTCCCCAGCTCTCACGACCAACCTCCCGGCCGCTCGGGCTGGGCCAGACGTCGCCAACACACCGCCCTCTTCAATCGTCTTCGCGACGGCACCTCCGAGGACCGTTGAAGCAGCAACACCGGCCACTTGACCCGCGGTGTATACCGCGCTCGACTTGTCAACTTGAGCATCAGCATCTCCACGAAGCTTGGCAGTCAGCCCAAACGTGACAGCGTCCCCGAATCCAGCCGAGAGATTCACGGCCACGCAGAGCGGATCAAACGTTCCGGGAGGCGGTGGGCAGAGTCCGAACGGATCGGTGTAGGCTACAGGGTTGCTGCCCACGTATGCATACATGTTTGTCCCTCCTGCCACCCCGATCGGATCTTCCTGCGTCCACCGCCCCGTTTGTTGATCGTACCACCGGTTCCGGAAGAAGCTCACCTTGTAAATATCGTTGCTCGAATGGCGGGTGGCATCAAATGAACGGGCGT
>WNGI01011064.1_pt1 | contig 11196 bp, 9 predicted proteins | sample 5400621 | NCBI WGS metagenome assembly WNGI01 (sample SAMN13153374, study PRJNA577476) | soil metagenome | isolation source: 20 cm soil or saprolite under Garry oak tree replicate 1 | place: USA:California | collected 2016-06-15
GTGAGTGCCTGCAACCGCGCCCAGGCCGAGCCGCCGCGGTCGTCGCGTACCCGGGTGAGCACCGCGTCCCGGACCGGTGGCGCCAGCCGGGCCAGTACCGCGCGCAACCGTCCACTGTGGTCGGTGCTGTCCTGGTCGAGCAGGCGCAGCACCAGGCGTACCAGCGCCTCGCCGGCGGTGAGCTGGTCGGGGATGGCCGTCCCCCGCCGGGGCACGCGGCTGCCCCGGACCGTGGCGAGCCGCTCCACCCGGCCCGGTTGCGACGGCACCCCGGCGGTCGTCCGCGGCGCCGGTTGGTCCGGGGCGGCCGCTCGGGCGACCCGCTCGGCGTCCACCTCGGCCGTTGTCCCGTGCGCTCCGCCGACCGCGTGGGCCAGCTCGTGCGTCAGGACCAGGCGCCCGCGCGGGGACGCCGGATCGTAGCCGCCCCGGCCGAAGTACACGTCGTGCCCGACAGTCAGCGCCTCGGCGTCGAGGGCCTCGGTCAGCTCGGCGGCGACCTCGTCGGTGTGCACCCGGACCCGGCCGACGTCGTGGCCCAGCCGGGTCGCCAGCTCGACTTGGACCGCGGGGCTCGGCGGGCGGCCGGGCGAGTCGAGTACGGCGAGATCGGTCACCGTGTCGAGGACTGCATCGGCGTCCCGACGCCGGCGGTGCTCCTCCGCGGCCACCGGGCGCGGCGCCGCCCCGATCCGCTCAGCCACGGTCCGGTCAGCCATGGCGCGCCTCCGGCGCGAGCGCGTCGAAGACCGCGCGGGCCAACGCCTGGCCGGCGGCGAACGGATCGCCGCCGAGATCGGCCGCCGCGCCGCCGGCCTCGATCCGCCGCAGCGCCCTGGCCCGGCCGAGACAACCGGCCGGCGCAGCCGCCACCAGCGTGGCCAGTTCGGCGCGGAACGCCTCGACCAGGGCGTCGCGCCGGGGCACCGGGGCGCCGTCGAGCGTGATCCGTTCAATGTGGACAGTGATCCGTTCCGGCGCGGTCATGTCGGCCACCCGGCCAGCTCGGTCTGCGTGAGCGGGCGCTCGAGCTTGTCGTACTCCACCCGGGCGCCGCGCAGCAGGTCGGCCATGGTGACCTCGCCGCCGCGCTCGGCGGCCAGGAACGCCGCGTGTACGGCGACGTTGCGGATGTTCCCGCCGGCCAGGTTGAGCTGGGCCAGCCGGTCCGGCCGCAGCTTGCCGACTGGTACGCCGGGGCCGAACGCCCGCCGCCACAGCTGCTCCCGCTGGGCCGCGTCCGGGAACGGGAAGGTCACGATGAAGCCCAACCGGCGCACGAACGCCTGGTCGATGGCTGAGCGCAGGTTGGTGGTGAGCACCGCGAGGCCCTGGTACGCCTCCATCCGCTGGAGCAGGTAGCTCACCTCGATGTTGGCGTACCGATCGTGGCTGTCCTTGACCTCGCTGCGCTTGCCGAACAGCGCGTCGGCCTCGTCGAAGACCAGCACGGCGCCGCCGCGCTCGGCCGCGGCGAACACCCGGCGGAGGTTCTTCTCGGTCTCGCCGATGTACTTGCTGACGACCTGGCTCAGGTCGACCCGGTACAGATCGACGTCCAGCTCGCCGGCGATCACCTCGGCGGCCAGCGACTTGCCGGTGCCGCTGGGTCCGGCGAACAACGCGGTCACGCCCGCGCCCCGGGCACCGGGCCCGGCCGCGGCCCAGCCCTCGTAGACGACGGCCCGGTGCCGGGCGTGCCGCATGATGTCGTGCAGGGTCGCCCGCTCGCGGTCGGACAGGACCAGATCGGTCCAGCGCGCCCGGGGCTGTACCCGGTCGGCCAACCCGGCCAGATCGGCCCGGGCGCGGACCCGGCAGGCCCGCCACAGCGACCCGCCCGAGGGGGCGCCGTCGAGCAGCTCCGCCTCGGCCACGCTGGCCGCGACGCCGGCCCCGCCGAGAAGGAAGTGTCCCGCCATCCGCTCGACCTGGCCGTTCAGCTCGGCGGCCCGCGCACCGAGCGCGTCGCGCCACAGCACGACCCGCTCCGCGTACGTCGGCGCCGGCAGGTCGAGCGTCACCGCCGAGGCGGGCAGCTGCGGCGGTACCTCCCGGCAGGACAGCACCAGATGGCGCCCGATGTCGCCCAACCGGGCCGCCCAGCGCAGGGCGTGGTGCACGATCGCGGGTTCGGCGTCGTCAAGGTCGAGCAGCATCGGCGAATTCGCCAGCCACGACTCCCGGGCGAGCCGGCGGACCAGATCGCCCGCGTCGTCCGGATCGACCGGCCACCGTCCGGCCGGCAGCCGCCAGGCCCGGACCGCGCCGAGGGCGTACCCGAGGGACTGCTCCACCCCGTGGCGGGCGTCGTCGGCGCCGCGCAGCACCACCGGCGCCCGCCCGGCGGAGCGCTGCCACACGCCGAGGGCAGCGCTCAGCACGGCGGCGTGGCCCGGCGCGAGCGGTACGTCGGCGGCGTCCACCGGATCCGCGACGGTGGCCAGCCGCTCGTCGGCTCCGTCGAGGCCGACGAGTAGGTGCAGTACCCGCTCCTCGACGCGCAGCCGGGCCGCGGTCAGCCCGCCGCGCGGGTCGACGTCCACGAGCGCGAAGCCGCGCAGTGGCGCCTGCGGGGTCAGCGCGCTCCAGTGCGCGCCGGGCAGCGCGGCCAGCGCCAGCCCGAAGGTGGCGTACGCCCGGGCCGGGTCGGGCTGGGCGGCCGCGCACAGCGCCGGGATCCGGGCGTCCAGCTCGCACCCGGCCGCCAGCACCAGTACGTCGCGCTCGAACGGCGAGAGCCGCAGCGCCCGCACCACCGCCGCCAGCCCGTACCCGTCGACCGGATCGGCGTGGACCGGATCGGCGTGGACCGGATCGGCGTCGACCGGATCGGCGTCGACCGACCCGGGGTCCGCGCGGCCGGCGTGCGCCGCGAGGTACCCGCGTACCACAGCGAGTCGAGCGGCCAGCGACGTACTCATGACAGGTTCACCACCGGCGCGGTGAACGTGCCGTCGGCCGCGGCGGTCAGCGGGGTCTCGGCGCCGTCGACCCGTACCCGCGCGAGGTAGTTGCCCTTGGCCACCTTGACCACGGCGAAGGCCAGCACGCCGGTCACCTCGGCCGCGTCCTGCTCGCGGCTGGGTGCCCGCACGGCGTAGGCGTGCGGCACCGCACCGGCCGCCACACCGGCCTCGGACAGCAGCAGCGCCACGTTCTGCCGCCGCCCGACCGGCGGCACCAGCCGGACCGTGACCGTCGCCGACGCGGTCGTCGCGGTGGTGCTCAGGCCGGACACGGTGATGTCGGGATCGGAAGCCGTCCCGGCCTTGACCGCGAACACTGGCCGGAGCATGAACGGCGCGGCGTTGGACTCCGGCCCTGGCCGCAGGTCGGTGTCGAACCGAGCCGGCAGCGAGACCCGCACGGTGTTGAGCCCGGCCCGCAGCGTCGCCGGCACCGGTACGTGCAGCAGCTGCGGCGTCGAACCGGCGCCCGGTGGGACGCTCTCGCCGGAGCCGAACCGGGCGGCGGCATCGGGCGTGAACAGCCCGGTGCCGATCAGGTCGACGGTGGCCGCCGGGCCGGCCGTGATCATCTGCGGCTCGATCCGGTCGATGGTCGGGTGGATCGACGTGGTACTGGCCAGCCGGGCGAGCCGCACCGGCAGGCCGGCGCCGGCCGGCTCCTCGCCGCGCACCAACAGGACCGAGGCCACGAAGGCGAACGAGGGCCGGTACTTCTCCCCGAAGACCGCCCACAGCCGCGAGATGTCGTCGACCGTCTGCGGCAGCATGGACAGCTTGACGATCTCCTCCTGCCCGTCCAGCCCGGCGGTGGACAGCAGGGCCAGGTCGGCGGGCACCAGGCCGCCGGTGCCGGCGAACGCAGCCCGGATCACGGCGCGGGTCAGCACCCGGGTCTGATGCACCAGCAGGGCGCCGTAGCCGAGCAGGATCTCGGCGTGGAAGTTGCCGGCGCCGTAGGCGCTGAGCATGTAGTGCAGGTCCAGGGCCAGCGGCGGGTTGGTCAGCCGCCGCCCGGTGGTGTCGTGCGAGGGCAGGTCCGTGTTGCGCCAGCCCGGGTTCGGCAGGACCTGGTACATGAACAGGTTCAGCCGACTCGTCTCGGTCTCGACGTCGATCCGGTCCGGCGGGAGCGCGGATACCTCAACGTTGCCGAGTACGCCCATCAGGTTGGCCTTGGGCAGGGCGTTCTCGAACAGCGAGCGCAGCACGGCGCTCGTCGCGGCGATGCCGAGCCCGGTCGTCACGGCCGTCCGCCCTCCCGTTGTCGCAGGTACTCCGCCAGCGACAGCGGCGCCGGCGCGGGCTGCCGTTCGGCCGCGGCCGGCCGGGCAGCGGGCGCGGCAACGGCGCGTACCTCGATCCGGCCGATCGTCACCTCCACCACGGGGGCGGCCGGCGCGCCGCTGGGAGGCGCCCCCGGCGCCCACGCCGGGGGCGGCGGTGGCGCCGGGGCGGGCACCGGCCGGGCGACGACGACGCCGACCCGGGCCGGCCGGACCCCGTTGGTCGAGGCCGGTTTCGTCAGTACGACGGGTGCGGCCGGCAGGTCGGCCGCTGGCTGCGCGGCCGGAACCGGCGGATGGGCGGCGGACGGCGGGCTGGACCTGTCCGGCGCCGGCGGGTCCGCCCGGACCGGCTCGCCCGGATTGACCGGCGGGCGGGTAGCCGCGGGCGGCGGCACCGACGGCCCGGGGGCCGCGGCCGCCCGCGCGGCGACCGGATCGCGGAGCAGCGCAGGCCGGCCGGCCACCGGGCCGCCGACCGGTGGCGGCGGCGTCACCGACCCGGGCACCTCGACGGCGGGCGGGGGCGGTGCGATCGACGCGGCCGGCCCGCTGTCGAGCTGCTCTACCTCCTCGGCCCAGTCGTCGTCGGCCGGGTCAACCGCGGCCTCCGGCGCGCGCAGCGCCTCGCCGGCCGCGGCGGCGATCCGCGCGGCCAGCCGGCTGAACAGGTCGCCGGTCACGGCAGCCCCAGGTACAGCTCGCGGCGGGCCGGTGACATGGCGACGATGTCGGCCTCGGCCCAGCCGTACCGGGTGGCGAGCGCGCCGACGTCGACGACGAGCCGCCGGGCGGCCGCCCGGAGCCGCGCCCAGACCAGGGCCGGTACGTCCAGCAGCACCTCGGTCCGCGCGTCGCAGCCGGCGCAGCCGACGTCGAGGCGGACGTCGGCCAGCGGGTCGAGCGCCTCCAGCCGCTCGGCGAGGCGAGTGACCTCCTCCTCGGTCAACGGCCGGTCTTCGCTGACCGACGCCACGCAGCGCTGGACGAGAGCGGCCCGGATCGCGTCGACATCGGTGCGCCCGTCCAGCGCGGCCAGATCGGCGGAGTTCGGCGGCCGGGCGCGGACCGCCGCGGTACCCAGGTCCAGCTCCCGCCAGCCCGGCCCGACCGGGCCAGGCTCGACCGAGCCGGCGTACTCCTCGACCAGGGTGGCGATGTCGAGCCGCACCTCGAGGGTGGCGTCGCACCCGGCGCAGTCGGCCAGCGCAACCAACGGCGGACCGCCCAGTCCACTGTGGACCTCCAGCAACAGCGCGTCGCGCCGACCGAGCGGCAGCGCGGCCAGACCGGCGACATCGCCGGCACCAGCCGCGCCGGCCGCGGCCAGCACGGCGAGCGCGCGGTCGACGCCGCGCAGCGGCTCCCCCGCCTCCCACGCCCGCAGCAGCGTCGGCGCGGCCAGCCCGGTCACGTCGATCACCCGGCGAGGGTCGGCTCAGCCGGCTCGGCCACCTGCGGGTCGCGCTCCCAGCCCTCGGTCTCCAGCTTGAGGTGCTCGATGGCCACGGCGTTGGCGTTGGCGTCCAGGTCCGGCAGCGCCTGGAACTCCGAGACCCAGCAGCGGAACATCCGGTAGGCGATGACGAGCTGGCCCGCCTCGTTGTACAGCTCCAGGATGATGTCCTTGCGGAAGTCCTTCAGCGAGGTCTCCGCGCCGAGGCCGGCGCCGAAGTTCCAGATCTTGTTGGCCCACTGGACGAACTCGAGGTCATGGGTCACCCCGCGCTCGAAGGTGACCGCATCGAACTCGGTGCGCCCGGGCGACTTGCGGCTGCTGCTCGGATCGCCGCCCTCGCGGTGCTTGACCACCTCGGTCATCCGCTTGAGCGGGCTGACCTTGCTCACCCCCGCGACGTAGCGGTTGTCCCACTTCACCCGGAACTTGAAGTTCTTGTACGGGTCGAAACGCTGTGCGTTGACACTGAACTGCGCCATTTCCGGTTACCTCCAACGCGGGCCGGCGGACGGGCGGCGGGCTCACAGCTCCGGCGGACGGGTCAGCTGCTGGAGCTGGATCACCACGAACTCGGCCGGCTTGAGCGGGGCGAAGCCGACCAGGATGTTGACGATGCCGCGGTCGATGTCGGCCTGCGTCGTGGTCTCGCTGTCGCACTTGACCAGGTACGCTTCGCGGGGCGTCCGCCCCTGGAAGGCGCCCTTCCGGAACAGCGACTGCATGAACGCGCCGACGTTGAGCCGGATCTGGCCCCACAGCGACTCGTCGTTGGGTTCGAACACCACCCAGCGCAGCCCCTGCACCAGGCTCTCCTCCAGGTAGAGGGCGGTACGCCGCACCGGCACGTACTTCCACTCGCTGGTCTGCACGTCAGCGCCGTCCAGGGTGCGTGCCCCCCAGGACACGTTGCCGTACACCGGAAGTGTCCGCAGCACGTTGATCCCCAGCGGGTTGAGCAGCCCGCTGTCGGCGTCGTTGAGCGTCGTGCCGGCCAGGGTGACGCCGCGCAGTTGGCTGGCCGTACCGGCCGGGGCCTTCCAGATGCCGCGCTCGGCGTCGGTGCGCGCATACAGCCCGGCGACTGTGCCGCTGGCGCCGATGTTGCGCTGCTGGCCATCGCGCAGCGGGTCGAGGATCTCCACCCGCGGGAAGTAGACCGCCGCATTGCGGTTGCGGATGCTGTTGGCCGCCAACCAGGCCGCCATCTCCTCGGGGGTGTCGACGGCGGACGGCACGTCGAGGATGAAGAACGCCCGGTGCCGCTCGCAGAAGTCGGCAACCGACGCGGCCACCGCGGCCAGCTGCGGCGTGGCCGCGATCGACGAGCCGTCGAGGGTGGCCGCGGTCGGGATGCACAGCAGGTTGACCACGGCCGGTTCGATGCGTTCCAGCGCGGCCAGCCCGCCGGACAGCTCGGTCGCGCCGGGCAGCGCGCCGTCGCTGCCGCCGGCCAGCGGCACGAAGCCGATGCTGGCCGGCGTCGACTTGACGTCGGCGATGACCGACGGCTGGGTGACACCGCTGCCGGTGGGCGCGGGCCGGCGCAGGCCACCGGACACGTCCACGACGCGGACCATGGACGAGCCGCCCTCGACCACCCCGGCGGCGAAGCGCGGATCCCGTACCCCCAAGGTCAGGTTGCGATGCACCTCGGCGGCGACGACCTGCCGGCGCCCGCGTACCTGCGCGATCCTGCGCACAACCAGGTTGAACTCCCGGGCCGGGTCGGCGGTCTCCCAGTCGACCGCCACCTCGAGGCTGTCGCCCCAGCGGCCCTCGTCGACGGCGTTGACGGTCAGAGTGTCAGCCACCGGCGAGCCGCCCAGCAGCGTGGTGGTCGACGGCAGCGGCGTTCCGCCGGCCACCCGCACGATCCACGCCGTCTGCCCGCCGTTGACGAAGAACTGCATGACGGCGAAGCCGGCCGGGCTGCGCTCGTCCAGCGGGCCGAACCGGCGCAGGAAGTCGTCGAAGCCGGTGACCCGCACCGCGCGGCCCATCGGCCCCTGCGCGAAGAAGTCGATGAACGCGGTGTCCGACGTGCTCACCCCGGCGATCGGGTGCACCCCGCTGGGGATCTCCTCGACGTACATTCCGGGAAACGTGTAGGTGCTGGGCATGTCCCACTCCTCAGGCGGTCACCAACGAGTTCCACAGGTCGACATGGCGTGCGGCGATATGCGACCACCGGTGGCGGTCGCAGTGGTCCCGGGCGGCCCGCACGACGTCGTCGCGCAGGCCGTCGTCGTCGAGCAGCCGTTCCAGGCCGGCGGCCAGGTCGGCGGGGCGGTAGACGGCCGGTCCGAGGTCGGCGAACCAGGTGGTCGGCGAGGTCAGCACGGGCACCCCGGTGGCCAGCCCGAGCAGCGCCGCCGAACTCGCCGAGGCATGCGGCAGCTCGTCGTACCAGAAGACGAGAACGTCGGCCTCGGCGGCGAGCGCGGCGGCGACCCGGGACAGCGGCAGCCACTCGCGGACCCACCGCACCGGCACGGTGTCCGGCCACGACGGGGCCGCGTCCGCCGCAGCATGGCCGTAGATCAGCAGATCGCCGCCGGGCACCGTGGTCAGCGCCGCCGCGACCGCGCCCAGCCCCTTGTGCGGTGCCGGAAAACCGAAGGTCGACCTGCTCCTCCCACGGTGCCGCGGACGGCCACACCGTGTGCTCGGTCACCACGACCTTGGCGCCGTCGGACTTGGCCCGGCTGACGAACCGGCCGAGCCGGCCGTCATCGAGGATGCCCGGCTCGTGCTGGACGTGCACCACCGAGCCGGCCCGGCTGACGGGTTCGAGGGCGCTGAGCCTGGCGTCCGGGCAGGCCCGGCGCAGCCGGCTGGCGTACTCGGCGACCCCGCACGCGGTGCCGTCGCTCGGCGACCACAGCACCCGCCGGCCCGGCCGCAGTACCCGCCGGGGCGGGGTCTGCTCGATGACGTCGGCGACGGCCGGGCCGACCGACCAGACATCGCGGTGTGCGGCGACCCAGTCGGCCGCGGCCGCGCCCAGCGCGCGGGCCTCGACCCGGTGCTCATCGACCCAGCGCAGGTGCCGGACCACCGCCTCGGCGTCGGGCACCGAGCGGGAGCCGGCCGCGCCGGGTTCGGTGGACGGCTCCAGCCCGGCCGGCGGTACTGGCAGCAGCAGGCCGGCCGCGTCCCGGCAGACGTCGGCCTGGCCCTCGGCGGCCAGCGCGATCACCGGCAGGCCGGTGGCCATCCCCTCCACCAGCGGCAGACCGAAGCCCTCGCTGCCGAGGGCCAGCAGCACGTCGGTGCGCTGGTACCAGTGCGCGATGCCCCGGGTCGGCTCCACTCTGTCCACATAGGAGATTCGCGGGTCGTCCGGGATGTAGTTGTGGTAGCCGTACGTCGTCTTGATGACCAGCCGGGCCTGCGGGTCGTCGGCGAAGGCCGCCTGCCAGGCCGCGATCGCCAGCCGGGTGTGCTTGCGCTCGTCGACCGGCCCGACGATCAGGGTCACCAGGCCATCGCGCTCGTCCCGCGGCAGCCAGTGGTAGACGTCCGGGTCGACGCCCTGCGGCACCACCGCGACCGGCACGGTCACCCCGCTGGCCCGGCAGGCGTCGGCGACGAACGTCGACGGCACTATCACCGCCCGGGCCCGCTCCATCCGTCGTACCCAGCCCGCCGGGAGCCGATCGGCCTCCCACATGGTCGACAGGAACACGTCGCCGCCGTGCCGGTACGGGTCCGGCCCGTCCAGCGGGGAGTGGAAGACCAGCGGCGCGCCAGGATCGGGGGTCGCCGGGGCGCGCACCAGGTCCAACAGCTCGGCGGTCAGCCCGTCCGGGGCCAGCCCGAGGGGCGCCGGGCTCACCGCGACCCCGGCCCGGGCCAAGCCGAGCACCAGGTACTCGGCCATCGACCCGTACCCGGTGTGCACCTCGAACGGCGCCTCCACCGCGACGGCGGCGCGCCGGGCCACCGGCCGGACCGGCGGGCTGCGCCAGCGGTTGCGCATCAGGGCGTAGAACGCCCGGTCCCTGTCGATGAGCGCGGCGATCTCGTCCAGGTTGGCCGGCTGCCACTGCCGCGCCCCGAACGGCTTGGGCGCGACGTTTCCGCCGTGCAGGAGCCCGACCATGAGTGAACGGTCGTCGATGGCGCGCACCCGGTCCGGCGCCAGCCGGCCGACGAAGGCGCTGTCCTCGCCGACGTTGACGTCGGGGAAGCCCTGCTCGGCCCAGACCGCCCGGCGGTAGACGATCGAGCAGCCGGCGACGTGGCTGCGGCCGCCGGCGGCGCCACGGGCGTCGGTGCCGCCGGCCCCGCCGCGGTAGAGCCAGCCGTCGCCGTCGAGCGGACCGTAGTAGAGCAGGTCGACCAGTCCGCAGACGCCCGCGCCGGTGCCGAGCAGCACCTCGACCTGGCGGCGCAGCCGGTGCGGCGCCATCCAGTCGTCGTCGTCCCAGTGCGCCACCAGCTCGCCGCGCGCCATCGCGCAGCCGAGGTTGCGCTTGGCGCCGATCGACAGCGCGGTGTCCGGTCGGGCGTAGCGGATGCGCGGATCGTCGGGTACGAGGTCCGCCACCGGGTCGACGCCGTCGTCGACGATGACGAGTTCCGCGTCGGGGTAGTCCTGGCGCAGGAAGTACCGGATGGACTGGCCGACGAACGGGCGGCGGTCCCGAGTCGGCATGATGCAACTGACCTTCGGTGGCGCGGTCATGTCGCCCTCCCGTGCAGCGCCTGCGCGACCGCCTCGCTCAGGCCGGCCGGGGACACCTCCCCCAGCGACCGGGGGTTGAGGCTCAGTTCGACCACCCACGCCTCCCGGCCGTCAGGCCGGATGCCCATGACCACAGGCTCACGGCTCTCCAGCGCTCGGGCGCAGTCATCGATGAAGTCGCGCAGGTCGTCCACTGCCACGATCACCACCCCGCTGCGCGCCTCGGCCATGGCCCTGGCCAGCTCGTGCCGGCCGAACTCGGTGACCCGGACTCGTACGCCCGGCTGCCCGCGGCACAAGTCGTGGACCAGGTCGGCCAACAGTTGGGGAAGCCTGACCAGGACGAGCCGGTTCGACACCAACTCACGGTCGCAACGCGCCCCGGGCAGGGGAATGGAGACCAGGGCTCAACTTTCCTGGTACCGGGGTACCGGTACCTCTGGCCGTGTTGCGCGTCCCGACCCTGCGCGGGGTGCCGGTGCGGCCCGGCAGCCGCTGCGGGTCCGGTTCCTACGCGAGGTGCCGGCTCGGTCGGAAGCCAGGTCGCGGGCGGGGGCGCAGGCGCCGAGCCAGGGCGAGCGCTCCGCCAGACGTCATTCCGCGCCGGCCAGGCCGGAGCGGCGCATCCGGGCAACGGCCACCGCCTCGCCGCGCCGGCGTACCCCCAGCTTCTCCAGGATGTGGTGCACGTGGTTCTTCACTGTGCGGACCTCGATGCCGAGGCGCTCGGCGATCTCCCGGTTCGACATGCCCTGGTCGAGCAGGGCGAGGATCTGGTTCTCGCGTACGGTG
>WNGI01005780.1_pt1 | contig 11195 bp, 8 predicted proteins | sample 5400621 | NCBI WGS metagenome assembly WNGI01 (sample SAMN13153374, study PRJNA577476) | soil metagenome | isolation source: 20 cm soil or saprolite under Garry oak tree replicate 1 | place: USA:California | collected 2016-06-15
CCCGCCGACGCCGCTGACGAGGAAGAGGAAGACGATGAAGCCCTCGAGCAACCCGCCGCGGCTCGCCGGGCACCGCGGCCGACGCCATTCGGTTCAGTCTGGGATTCCCAGCTCGGCGTCCCGAGCGCGGCGCCATCGAAGCTTCCCCCGCCCATCCACGATGAGGAGGACTTCGACGAGCCGGAGATCCCGGAATACCTCATCGCCGAGCAGCGGCGCGGTCAGCAGGCTCGCGGCGGACCCCGCGGCGGACAACCCAGCCGGGGCGGCCCGCGAGGCGGTCGCGCCGGGTACAACGCGGCAGTCGATCGAGAGCGCTACGGTCGCGGTGGCGGCGGCGGAATCAATCGCTATCCCGACGTGAGCGGCAGGACCGCTGTCCCGGGTGGTCGTCCGAGCGGCGGCGGCGGCCGTCCGGCGGAACCGGCGTTCGGGCGCGGCGATCGGCCCGAGCGGTTCGAGCGGCAGGACCGCCCGGATCGTACGGACCGACCGGCTCGCTCGAGCGAGCCGTGGAGCGAGGTACCGGAGGAGCTCCAGGAGATGCTCCGTGCCCAGCTCGCCCAGTCGCCGAAGGCGGCGCCGCGGCCCGTACCGACCGCCCCGCCGTCGAGTGGCGAGTCGGCGGCCGTTTCGGCCGCGGCGGCGGGAACAGCGTCGTCCGGCGCGGCCCCGAAGCGTCGAGCGACGACCCGGCGCCAGCCTGCGGGTCGGGCTGCATCGACCGCCGGCCCAACGGCCTCGACGGCCGCTGATGATCTCGTGGGTGACGTCTCGGCGGCACCGACGGGTACCGTGGCGGCCCCGAAGCGACGGACGTCGACCCGGACCAAGTCGACTGCCGGCACCGCGCCGGCGTCGGAGACCGCAACGGACGCTCCGGCTCCGAAGCGGCGCACCTCGACCCGGTCGAAGGCGACCGCCGCCGAGGCGAGCTCGGAGGCGTCGGACGGTCCGGCCGCCGAGACCTCGCCGGGCACGGCGCCCAAGCGCCGGGCGACTCGCAAGAAGGCCGATCCCGCCTGACCAGCGAGATGCCCGGGCTTCTGACGCGCGGCCATCCCGCAGCCACTGCGGTGATCGCGGCGATGATCGCCGGGCCGGCGCCCCATGCCCTGCTCATCGCCGGGCCGGCCGGGGTCGGCAAGACGACGCTTGCTCTGGACCTGGCCGCCGGGCTCATGTGCGATGCGCCGGACCCTGCCGCCCGGCCGTGTCGCGCCTGTCGCGGGTGCAGACTCGTCGACAGCGGCGGACACGCCGACCTTCACCGTCTCGTCCCGGGCGGCGCCGGTGACCAGATTCGGATCGGAGATCGGGTCGATCCTGCGCCCGGCACGATCCGCCGGCTGATCTCCGAGCTCGCCCTTCTCCCCGTCGAAGGCGGCGCGCGCGTGGCAATCGTCGAACGAGCCGAGCGGCTCAACGAGGAGGCCCAGTCCGCTCTGCTCAAGACGCTCGAGGAACCACCCGCCGGCGTCACGATCATTCTGTGTGTCGAACGCGAGGACCAGCTTCTGCCGACTGTCAGGTCGCGGTCCGTGCGGATCCGGCTCGGGCCGGTCGGGACGCGCGACATCGAGGCGATCCTCGGTGACCAGGGCGTGGCCGATGCCCCGACTGCCGGCCAGCTTGCCCGACTCGCGGGCGGCCGACCCGGACTCGCCCGGGCCTGGGCGCTCGCTCCGGAGGCGGTCTCGGCACGGGCCGAGATCGTCCGATCCATCCTCGACCTCCTGGCTGCCCCGACGGCGCGCCGCCTCGTCGCGATCCGCGAGCTGATCGCTAGTGCCGCAGCCGTCGAGGGCGCGCTCGCTCGTCAGACCGGCAACGCGGCCCCGGTGGAGCCCAGCCCGGGCGGGCGGCTTAGGCGCGCGGCCGGCCGCGTGCCTGGCGCCTCCGCATCGACCTCCTCGATCACCGCCGCGCGCGAAGGGAGTGCCGCATCCGGGACGGCCGTCGGAACGGGCACGCCCGACGATGGGGATTCCACGGGCGAACCCGGCGCGACGGGCAGCGGCGACCCGAGCGATATCGAAGAACCGCGGGAGACGCGCGCACCCGCCTCCGAGCGCCGCCGCGCCGGCGCGACTCTCATCGACATCTGGCGCGACGTCGCTCGCGACCTCGCTGTGGCCGGGCTCGGCGACGAGCGTCTCGTCCGCGACTCAGCCCTGCTCGACGAGCTTCGTGCGGCCTCCGGGATCTCGACCGGGGACCTGACGGCCTTCCTGGAACGGCTCGATCGAAGCGGCGAGCTCATCGAAGCGAACGCAAGCCCGGAGCTCGTCCTCGACGTCCTCGTGCTGAGCTGGCCGCGGCGTCCTCGAGCCGCCTGAGTGGAGCCCTCGGCCGTGGCGGACGTCCGCCTCGAGGCGACGGTGCGCGGCCGCGTCCAGGGTGTCGGGTTTCGGTATTTCGTCGTCCGCGAATCGCGGCGGCTCGGTCTCGCAGGCTGGGTTTCGAACGAGCTGGACGGTTCGGTGCGGGTGGTCGCCGAGGGCGGCGACGCGGCGATCGGCGCGCTCGAGGATGCGCTTCATGTCGGTCCGCCGGGGGCCGTGGTCGAGCGCGTCTCGGGCGTGCGAATGCCGGCGACCGGCAGGTTCGGCAGCTTCGGCGTTCGATCCGCCGGCCACACCGGTGACTGAGGGCAACGCCGGAGCGGGACCATCGGCGCAGCACGGTGAACGACCCGCCTATTCCAGTTGACCTGCCCGGGTCGCAGTCTGGACGCTGATGGAGACTCGGCAATCACCGCCACCCGCGCAGGCCGCGGGCGACCCTGTGCTGAGCCCGGCCGACGAGCTGCCTGGCCTGTACCGGATGGTCCTCGATCGCGTTGCCCTGCTCGAGGGAATCGGCGAACGACACGAGGCGGGCCAGATCAGGCTCTCGGCCACGACCGCCTATTCGGGTGCCTGGAACGACGCCGGTCGGCACCGCCTCGTCGTGCTCGTCGGTCGGGCCGACAGGATCCTCTCGAATCGCGATCGTCCGCACGGCTGGACACTCCGCCGTCGATCGGCGCCGGCGCGCTAGTCTGTCGGGCGTGGAGCCCGACCCAGCCGATCTCCTCCCGACAACCGTCCGAACGGCGATCGACCGCGCCGTTGCGAGCTGCGAGGAGCTGGGCCTGCTCGGCGAGGATGTCGAGGACGAGTGGCAGTACGTCCAGGATCTCGGCGACGCCTGGCTGACCCGACTGGAAGAGACCGCCGCCGCCCGCGGCGACAAGGCAATCACCGCGGAGGTGGGTGCGGCGATCGACGCGGCATGCGCCGAGGCGGCCCTCATCGGTGACCCGCATCGGGCGATCGACTGGCTATCGACGCTGCCGCAGGTCGTCCTCGTCGCGCTCGGAGAGGAGCCGTGAGGTTCCAGGACGCCGCACCCGATGCGCGCGCGATCGTCTACGCGGGGATCCAGGCCGATCCGCTAGTCGCCCGCGCTGCCGCCCTTCTCGCCGATGCCGGCCACGCAGAGCGGGTCCTTGCTCGCGCGGTCATGAACGGCGAATCGACCGACCCGGCCGGCTGGCGGAAGATGTTTCCGGGGCTGTTCGGGCCCGATGTGGTCGCCAGCGACGCCCCCGCCGTCCAGCGGGCTGAGGCGGTTCTCGCCGCATCGCTCGCCGTCGCCGACCGGGGCGAGGCGGCCCGAAGCCAGTACCGGGGAGCGATCGTCGAAGCGCTGACCGAGGCGCTCGTGCGGCGGCGCCATCCCGATGCCCCCGCCAATGCAGTTCGTCGCGAGCGGCGCATCATGTTCGACGGAGTCCGTGCCGAGATCCATCCGTACGATGTCACGGTTGAGTTGCCCGGCGAATCCGCCGCGATCGACTGCAAGTGGGGCGCGCGGGGCATTTCCGCCGACGTGCTCCACCAACTCGACGACGCGCGGACGCACGCGACGGCCGATGATGAGCGGCTGGCGGCGATCCTCGTCGTCTTCGACGCCGAGCTGTCGTGCGCGGTGCGCCTCGAGCGCCAGACGGCACCCCACGCGGGGACCGAGATCGTCGGCCTCGAGACGCTCGATCGACTGGCGGCGGCCCGATGACCCGCCGGGGCAGGACGCCGACCGACGCCGCCACGACCGGCCAGGCCGCCACTACCGCCGACGCCGCGGCAACCGTCGACGCGCTGGCGTACGAGGCGCCCTATCGCGTCCGCTTCGATGAGGCGGGTCCTGACGGGTTCGCCAGGACCTCCGCGATCCTGCGCTACGCTCAGGACGTCGCCTGGCTTCACTCGACGGCACGCGGCTTCGATCGGGACTGGTACGGCCAGCGCTCGCTGACATGGCTCGTCCGCGCGGCGGAACTCGAGATCCTTGCCCCGGTGCCGCTCGGGACGACGATCGTGTCGCGAACCGCGGTGATCGGGCAGCGTCGCGTCTGGGCGCGTCGACGCGGTGAATTCAGCCTGCCCGACGGGACGCTGGCGGGCTGGGTCCACACCGACTGGGTGATGATCGACGGTCGCGGCGGCCTGACCCGCATCCCGGAGATCTTTGCCGAGGAATTCCGGATCCCGGAGGCGACGGGCCAGATCGGCCGGGTCCCATTGCCACCGACCCCGCCGGATGCATCGCGCCGCCCGTTGGCCGCTCGTCCGCACGAGCTGGATCCGATGGGCCATGTCAACAACGCCGTGTACCTCGATTGGCTCGAGGAAGCGATCCTGCTCGCGGCCCCCGGCGCTGCGAGCGGGACTCTCACCGCGACGCCACGTCGCTATCGTCTCGAGTACGCCGCTGCGGCCGACCCCGGCGCGCCGCTCGAGGATGCTGTCTGGCGGGATCCCGAGATCGGCTGGTCGTATCGCCTGAGCGGCCCTGACGGCAGGGACCGCTTCCGGGCTCGTGTCGATCTGCCGGGCCGACGACCTTCGAGTGGAGGCGAACCGTGAGCAGGATGGTCTTTCGGGGCGGTCGGGTCTTCGACGGCACAGGCACCGACCCCGCGCCGGCCGACGTCGTCGTCGAAGACGGTCGGATCGTCGACGTCGGGAGTGGGCTCGACGGGGACGAGAGCGTGGACCTCGCCGGTCAGACGATCCTGCCCGGCCTGTTCGACTGCCACACCCACGTGACGATCAGCCACGTCGATCTCTGGCGAGCGGCACAGCAGCCCTTTTCGTACGCGTTCTACGAAGCGACGCGCAACCTCGCCGCCACGCTCCGGATCGGGATCACCTCGATCCGCGATGCAGGCGGGGCGGACCTCGGCATTCGCCAGGCCGTCGACGACGGCCTCATCGCGGGGCCGCGGATGCAGATCTCCCTGATCATGCTGACCCAGACAGGCGGCCATGGCGACGATTGGTACCCCTCGGGCGCGGAGATCCCGTTCATGATCCCGCATCCGGGGCGACCGTCCGGGCTTGTCGACGGCCAGGACGAGATCCGCCGCAAGGTCCGCGAGCTCGTCCGGATGGGCGCCGACGTCATCAAGGTCGCCACGAGCGGCGGCGTGCTGTCGCCACGCGACGACCCGCGCCATGCTCATTTCCGGCCGGCCGAGCTCCAGACCCTCGTCGAGGAGGCGACCGCGGCGGGCATCTTCGTCATGGCCCACGCCCAGGGCGGGGACGGCATCAAGAACGCCGTTCGAGCCGGCATTCGATCGATCGACCACGGCATCTACCTCGACGACGAAGCCATCGAGCTGATGAAGGCCCGCGGGACGTGGTTCGTGCCGACCCTCGTCGCTCCCCAGGGCGTCATCGACGCCGCGGAGGCCGGGGTCCCATTGACGCCGGCCGTCGTCGACAAGGCCCGCGCCGTCGTCGAGATCCATCGCTCGGCGTTCCGCCGCGCGGTCGAGGCGGGCGTCCGGATCGCGATGGGCACCGATTCCGGGGTCACGCCGCACGGCCGCAACCTCCGCGAGCTGGCGCTGATGACCGCGGGCGGGATGCGCCCGGCCGACGTCCTCGAGGCCACGACGCGAAGTGCGGCCCAGCTCCTGGGGGTAGACGCCGAGCGCGGCACGATCGAGCCCGGCAAGGACGCCGACCTCGTCGTGGTCAGGGGCGATCCGTACGACTTCAGCGACCTCGGCGAGCGGGTCGAGAGCGTCTGGAAGGCAGGGCGGCAGGTCGTCTGAGACCGCCTTTCTGGCCCTGTTCGCGCCTTGTCAGGCGAATTGCGGGCGCGAAATCCGGCCACCCGCTTGTTCGCGGGATTTCATCCTCACGATGCTTTCACGACAGTGTGCATTCTCATGAAGCGACGCGGATGGGTCGATGGCCAGTGCCCCTCCCTGCGGGGAGTTGGAATCCTCACCAATCTCGCAGGCCCCTGGCCCCCCGGATAGACATACAGGCAGGCGAGGGGTCACCTTGCCCAGATCAGTTGCCGCAGGGCGCGACAGTCCTCCAGTTGTCGACGGTGTCCGTGACGGCCTGGGTCCCCGACGCGCCGTAGCTGAGCGTCAGCAGGCGATTACCGATTTCGCCGCAGACGCTGTCCTTCTCGACATGATCCCAATCCCCGAGCGTGTACTTGTATTCGATCTGGGTTCCCTCCTTGCCGGTGAACGCGATCGTCCAGTGGGTCGTGTCGACGCGGGTGAGGGCAACGGCGCCAGGGTCCCACTGGGGGTAGCCGCCATCCAGCCGATCGAGGAAGCCGGCGATGTGGACGCTACGTCCCGTCCCGTCGGTCGACGCCGGAACCGTCACGTTGAAGGTCAGGTGGACGGTCCGCAGCTCGGCGGTGGCCGCAACCTCGGCCGAGCCGGACGAGCGATTGAACGACGTGTCGACCGAGCGGACGACGTAGACGTAGGTCTGGCCCTCGACCACCTCCGTGTCCGTGAACGACGCCGAGCCGGGCGATCCGACGAGCGAGTAGGGGCCGCCCGGGGTATCGCCGCGGAGGACCTCATAGCCGAAGAAGGTCGGGTCGCCGGAGACCGGATCCCAGGCAAGCTCGACCCCGGCCGGTGAGGCCGAAACGACGTGAAGGCCGGTGGGGACAGCCGGGGCCGCCGTGTCCGATGAAGGCTGGACCGTCAGGGCGCCGGCCTGGCTCGTGGAGTAGCCGTTGCCGATCCCGTCGAGATCGGCGTAGACCCAGTCGCGCCCGGCGGTGACGGTATATCGATAGGCATAGTCGTACTGGCCGGGAGCCTCCGGCTGGAGCGAGGCGACGAACTCGTCGTTGTTGCCGGCATCCGTGTTGAACGCGGCATCGACCCATTGCCAGGCGGTGTTGCCGTCGGGGTTGGAGCCGTCCGGCCCGAACCCGAGCTGGGCGACGAGGCTCGGCGTCGCGCCGGGCTGGTTCGTCTGCCCGTCGATCCAGACCTGGCCGTAGGCGTTGTCCGTCCGGTCGACTGCCGAGACGACGTGGGTCATCGTGGGCGGCCACTGGAGGTTGGCCCAACCGATCACCAGGTGCGGCAGGCCGTGGACCTCGTTCGACGGGCCGCTCGCATTCCCGGCGGCGTCGAGGGCCCGGACGACGATGTAATACGTCCGGGCGTTGTCGAGGCCATCGATCGCAAACGACGTGGTCGTGACAGGCGCGGTGTTGGCTCGGACATAGCCGCCGCCGGACAACGGGCTGACCCAGACGTCGTAGCCCGCGGCCCCGCCGACCGAATTCCAGGCGACGGTCAGCTGGTTCGCGGCTTCGCCCGTGACATGGAGATTGGCCGGCGCGGCCGGTGGCGTCAGGTCCACCGTGCCCGAGGCGAGCAGCATGCCCGACAAAGCGGGCAGGGTCAGCACGACCGCGCCGGCGGTCACGGTGACCGAGCCGCTGGCGGCGACGCCGACGCCGTAACGACGGGGGAGGGTGACGCCGTCCGGCAGGTAGCCGGCGACGGGGATCGACAGGGTTCGCGCCGACGACGAGCGGTTCATCGCCACGATCGCGGCCTGGCTCGGGGTCTTCCGCCCGTACGCGACCGTCTCGTCCGTGTCGTTGGCCAGGAGGACCCGGAAATCGCCGTTGCGCAGCGCCGGGATGCCCGCGCGCAGCGACGCGAGGCTGGTGTAGTGGGCGAGGAGGGACAGGTCGGGCTGGCCACCTAGGTCGGCCCACGGATAGGTTCGCCGATCGTCGGGATCGTCGGCACCGGTCAGCCCGACCTCATCGCCGTAGTAGACGGTCGGTGCGCCGGGCAGGCTGAACTGGATGAGCGACGCGAGTCGCACGCGAAGCTTGCCGGCGGCGACATTTGCGCCATTGGCCTCCTTGGCCGCGGTCGTCTCGGCGCCCGGTGTCAGTGTCCACAGGAGACGCGCCGTGTCGTGGCTGTCGAGGAGGTTCATGAGCGAGTAGTAGGCGGCATCCGGGTAGTCCTCGCGGATCGAGGCCAGCCGGTCGGCGAAGTCCGAGACGCTGATCTGGTGGCCGCTGTCGGCGAAGCCCTTCGGGTCGAAGCCCTGTGGGACGAGCAGGGCCAGAACCGCGTCGCGCAGCCGGTAGTTCATTGTCGTGTCGAGGCGGTCGCCGCGGATCATCCGGAGCAGGGTCGAGTCCTTCTGCCAGGTCTCACTGACCGTCAGGGCGTCGGGGTTGGCGGCCTTGACGACCGATCGGAACGTCGACCAGTAGCTGTCGGGGAATGACGCGTCGCCGGCGACGTCGAGCCGCCAGCCTCCCGCGCCTGCCGTGATCCAGTGCTTGGCGACGCTGTCCGGGGCCGTCAGGAAGTAGCTCTGGACGGCGGCCTGTGACTTGCGCAGGACCGGGATCGAGTCGAACCCGAACCAGCCCTCGTAGGTCGCCGACTTCGGGCCGGCGGAGCCCGCGCACGTCCCCGTACCGGCCGCGACATCGGTGAAGACGAACCACGAGCGATACGTCGAGGTCGTCGACTCGCACGCGCCCACAGTCGAGTAGTGGCCATAGCGATCGAACAGCGGGCTGTCCGACGACATGTGGTTGAACACACCGTCGAGGATGATCCGGATCCCGAGCGCTTTCGCGTGCTTGACGAGGTTGTCGAAGTCCTTCTGGGTCCCGAAATACGGATCGATCTGCTTGTAGTCCTGAGTGTCGTAGGAGTGGTTGGATCCCGCGTCGAAGATCGGGTTGAAGTAGATCGCGGTGACCCCCATCGTCCTCAGGTAGTCGAGCTGCTGGTCGACACCCTTGAGATCGCCACCCATGTAGTCGCGCCCACGGGGACTCTCCTTCGTCGGGCTGTCGGCCGGCGGGGTGGTGTCGAACCGCCAGGGGCAATTCGTGTCGCCGTCCGCGTAATTCCGGCAGTAGCCCTCAGGTTTCGTGGCCCACGGCAGCTTGAGGACGGGATCGTCGTAGCGGATGTCGCCGGTCACCGGATCGTTGCTGGCGCGACCATTGCGGAAGCGGTCCGGGAAGATCTGGTAGATGACCGCGCCTTTCGCCCAGGCCGGCGCGCTGAAGCCCGGCACGTACTGCATCAGGGCCCAGCTCTGATCGATCGGGTCGTCGCTCGGCGCGCCGAGGCCGCCGTCGAGGGCGGGGGTGTCGTCGGCGTAGTAGTCCGCGTCCGCGCCGTCGCTCACGATGAAGCGGTACCAGAGGTTGTCCGGCTGGTTGGCGATCGAGGCGGGCAGGGTGAGGCTCCAGAAGTCGCACGTCTCGGTCTCGAGACCGGCTTGATAGCACGGCGCGCCGGCCGCGGCGATCGACATCGGCCGGATCTGCTGGCCCGCGAGGCGAAGGCTGTAGAGGCGAACCTTGACGCCGGTCACGTCGCCGTGGAACGTCCGGAAACGGAGCGTCACCGGCGTCCCGGCCGGAACCGCGCCACCGGGCGTTCGGTAGAGGCTGTCGCGGGAGTCGTGACGAAGGCCGTCCCATTCGACGTTGCCGTCATGGCCGTGACCGGCCGAGATCGTGAGGACATGCGTCGATGCGACGTAGGTGAAGGTCACCTTTGCATTGTTGGCCGGAACGGTGAAGGCGATGTTGGCCCCGTCGCGCACGCCGCCCTGGCCGTAGTTCTCGTTCCAGCTCTCGTTGATCGCGACCTTGCTCTCGTAGCCGCCCTGCGGCAGAGCCGTCGTCTCGAAGGTGTAGACGCCGTCGCCGTCGGGATCCTCGAGCCACGAACGGAGGCAGTCGGGCTGCCAGTCGCCTGGGCAGCCAAGCTCGCTCTGGAAGCTGCCCGGCGCGACGGCGATGACGGAGCCGACGTTGTCGGTGACCCAATGGCTCTTGTGGTCGTAGTAGAACTTGACGTCCCGGCCGCTGCCGGCATCAACCGGGATGTTCGCGCCACCCGGCTGGGCATGAAGGCCGTAGTTCTCGTCCCAGGCGTCGTTGAGCGCCGCCTTGTACTCGAAGCTGCCGCCGGGAAGGCTGAACGTTCGCTGCCACACGTCGTCGGCCGAGTCGTACGTGAGATGTGTAGCCGCGCAGTCGGGGACCCAGTCGCCGCTGCAGCCGAGCTCGCTCTGGAGGCTGCCGGCGATCGTCACGCTCGAGGGGGCGGGCGTGTGCGAGGCGAACACGGCGGGCGCGCTCGCCGCCGGGATGAACGACGCGACCAGGACCGCAGACCCGACAGCCGCGCGGAGGCGTCCTGTGAGGCCGAACGGACGGAGTTGAGGGGACGAAGAGCGCATCGGCCGATCCTCCGAGAAGCGCGTAATGGCTGGGGCGATCCATCGCGCTGACTGGCAGGCCGCTGGCTGGGAACGCGCCTAAACCGGTTCAGCAATCCGCTCGCTCAGGATGCGACCGGGGCGGGACCTGTGTCAACGGTCCGTGGCGGTTTAGTTCGTGTTTAGTAGCAGCGAGGTCCGCCACAAGGAACAGCGCCGGCAGGATTGTCTGCCGGCGCCGGTTTGTTGCCCGAGCGGGGAGGAGCTCCCGCTCGAAGCCAGGAGGTACGGGCCCAACGATCGGCCTCCTGGATTACCGCGATGTGAGTGGCACGTTAGCTTCCGTGCCGCCGACGACATGGAATCGCAAGGTCGAGGCGCTGTCGTGGGGCGCGCCCGCGACGCCGACCTTCCGATCCTTGAGCTTTGGCCTTCCTGCGTGCCCAGGTCAGAACGGTGCGTCTCGGGGAGGGCTCGAGCGGAGGTGCCCGATGACGACCGATTTTGACAAGGAAATGATCCAGACAGGTTGGAGCGTCTGGACGGCGGACGGCCAGGAGCTGGGGACGATCATCGCCACCGATGCGACATCGCTCCGGGTCAAGAAACGGGGCCTGCTCGGCGGGGAGGTCCGGATAC
>WNGI01018564.1_pt1 | contig 11194 bp, 8 predicted proteins | sample 5400621 | NCBI WGS metagenome assembly WNGI01 (sample SAMN13153374, study PRJNA577476) | soil metagenome | isolation source: 20 cm soil or saprolite under Garry oak tree replicate 1 | place: USA:California | collected 2016-06-15
CGGTCACCTTCTCCGCGTCATCGTCGCAAGCCGCCACGAGTAAAGACCGTGCGCTATGTCGTGCAGACGACACGGCGCGCGCCGGACCACCTAATGCCGTTAACGGTTCCGACGCGCTGGGTCAAAAACATCATCGCGATCTTTCTGTTGCCATGGTGCGCAATTCTGACCCAGACATTTTTCACCGCTTTCACCCGAGCAACGATTCATCAGCGCTTGTGGGCGGGCGCGGAATTTTGGTTCTTTTCGCTTGGTGTCATACTTTGGCTGATCGCGTTCCTTGGTTTGCCGCGGCCGGTCATCGTTTACGTCTTTGGCCACGAGGTGACTCATGTGCTGTGGGTTTGGCTAATGGGCGGACGCGTCAGTAAATTTCGGGTCAGCGGCGACGGCGGCCATATCGTAACCAACCGGACAAATTTTCTGATCGCGCTCGCCCCGTATTTTTTTCCGCTCTACAGCGTGCTCGCGATTCTGGTCTATGGGATCGCGAGCTTATTCGTGAACGTCGCGCCATACGGCCAGCTCCTCTACGCCGTTCTCGGTATTACCTGGGCGTTCCATCTTACCTTCACCTGCTGGATGATTCCGAAAAACCAGACGGATCTGAGCGATCACGGAACGTTTTTTTCGCTCGTTTTCATTTATCTGATGAATCTTGTGCTTTTGAGCGTCCTGCTTGTGATTGCATCGCCGCAAATCACTTTTGCCGGTTTCGGTGAAGATTTGGTGGCGAACCTCCGAAGTTTTTCTGAATGGGTCGGCGGATTGCTGAATGCGTTTACCCGCAGCCATCAAGCGCCGGTGGAATTGCCGGGGCAGTAGTTTGTCGGCCCTCGCGATCGACGAATTCTCTGCCGGACATGGCGCGATGCGCCTAGGAATTCGTGAACACCGCAAAGGGAAGCTGCAACATCGCTTCCGACAATTTTAGCTGTGAATTTTCAGCGCGAACTTCGCGATCGCTAAAAACATCGCGCAAACCAGACGGGCCAGATGCCAGATTAGCATGCGTATCCTGCCAGGATTCGCCGACTGGCGGGAACCCGACGCGCGATGATAACCGTGGCACCATCACGACGATTGCACGGTCTTGGTGACGCCTCACAAAACCGATCGCGCAGTCGGCGAATGCGCCGCCAAAATTGATCGCCTCATAAGTTCCCTCACGAAACAGCTCCGCGTTGTCGCGCCGCAAATGCAAGAGCCTGTGGGTTAAACGCAACTTAATCCGACCGTTGGCCCAGCATCGCATCAGATCGCTTGGGGGCACATGCTCGACCTGTTTCAGCATCTTGCGCCGTCGTGCATAATCGACCGGGCGCCGATTATCCGGATCAACCAGGCTGTCGTCCCAAAGCTCGGTTCCTTGATAAACATCCGGCACGCCTGGCGCCGTAAATTTGATCGTAATCTGCGCGAGCGAATTGATCGCTCCGAGTCGGGCGATTTCTTCTGCCACCGGCAAAAACGCTGGCAGGAATTTATTGCGCGGGCTTTTCTCCAAAATCCTGGCGACGAAATCCCCCATGGCGTTATCCCAATTCTCGTTAGGCTGAATCCAGCTCGTGTTCAGCTTCGCTTCCTTCAGCGCCTTGGCCATGTAACCCTGGATCCGGCTAACGAATTCTGTGCTAACCGATGCCGCCGGCACTCCATCAACATTGATTGGCCAGGCCCCGAGCAGAGTTTGATACAACAAATATTCCTCGTCGGCATCGGGCGCCTCTGCCTCGTCGATTTGCTTTTTGAAGCGGCGGTTCGCTGTGCGCCACTTTTGCAGCGACCGCCCCCACAACTGCGGAATCTCCGAGATCGCGAGCATCCGCGCACGCACGTCTTCGCTGCGTTTGGTGTCATGCGTCGAAGTCGCGACCAGACTGTCCGGCCAATCGCGCTGCCGCCGCAGATTGCGTTGGTGAAACGCCTCAACCTTCAGCCCAAAGAAATGTGGTTCGCCCCCGACTTCGTTTAGCGCGGCTAGTCGGTTATAAATGTAAAACACCGTGTCTTCGAGTCCCTTGGCCATGATCGGGCCGGTGAATTGTTGAAACTTGAGCACGAATTGCGCGTGCGCGGCGCGTTGCTCCTCATCGAGGTTCTCCGGAAAACGAAAGAGCAAAAGATCGCGCAAAAAGTTAAAGACCGATTCCTCGATCGCGGGATTGCGACGCTTTGCCGCCGCCACCGCACGCTCGATCACCGCGCGATCCTCCGGGCTCACCGGTTTGCCCGGCTCCAGGTAAGTGCGATAAACGGGAAAACAGGCAATTGTCTCGCGCACTGCCCGGGCCAGCGCTTCCAAAGTGTAATCGCGAAACCAGCGATTCTGTTCCGATAACCGATCGACCATGTTGCCAAGAACGTTGACTTCGTTGGCCAGCGAAATCCGCATAACCAGCCGCTTCTTCGCGTAAACGAGGTGATCGAAGTGCAGCGAGTGACCAATAAAGCGCTTGAAGACTTTCGTGATCGCGTCTTCGGCGTTATGATCGACTAGCACGCCCGCGACTTGGTTGGCAAAATCGTAGCCGGTAGTACCGTGGACCGGCCAGTTTTTCGGCAACTGTTCGTCGCCACTCAGAATTTTCTCGACGATGAGATAAATCGCTCGCCCGTCTTTCGGCAACGGAATGCGCAAGGCTTTGGCACAGCGCAGTTGCAGTTTCTCGAAATATTCGAGCGGCCGATAAAGCCCGTCGGGATGATCGATCCGCAATCCGCTGACGGCACCGCCGGCGACAAGTTCAAAAAGAAGTTTGTGTGTGGCGTCGAAAACTTCCGGCAATTCCAAGCGGATGGCTGCGAGATCGTTAATGTCAAAAAACCGCCGGTAATTGATCTCCTCCGCCGCGACGCGCCAGAACGCGAGCCGATAAGATTGCGCGTTCAATAATTCGTCGAGCCGGTCGAAACTGCGCGGGTTGCCAACGTGGCCGTTAATGGTCTCGACTGCCTTTTCAATTGCGCGCAGGACCGGTGGCGCTTCCGCACATCGACGTTCCAAACGTTTCTTGATAATCTCCTTTTCCCGCGCCCGCTCCTTGATGCGTTCGGGATCGGTCTCGGTCCGACGCGGCAAATATTCGAGCGCCGTAAGGATGCTCTGAAATTCTGCGTAGAAATCTTCGTGGCGGAGCTCGGCCAGATTTTCCAGCGCGAGCTCCAGAATGTAGCGGTAGGTCCCAGGCGCGATTGGAAAAACGTGATCGAAATAATTCAGGGAGAATGACCCGGCATCGAAGCGCACATGCAACTCGCCACGTTCGAGAACGCGACCGTATTGATCGCCGAGAATCGGGAGCAGGACTTTGTCGTGCAGATCGGTTTTGAGCGGGCGCCAATCAATGTCGAAATAGGGCGCGTAAAGTGAGCTCGGACCATTTTCGAGCACATCCTGCCACCAGACATTTTGCGGATCGTTAATGCCCATGTGGTTGGGGACGAAATCCACGATCTGCCCCATGCCATGGGAATGCAGTTCCGCGATCCAGGCGTCATAATCTTTACGCGATCCCATTGCGACATTGAGCTTGTTGTGATCGGTGATGTCGTACCCGTGCATGCTCTCCGCGCCGGCCTGGAAATAGGGCGATGCATAGGCATGACTGATCCCGAGCTGATCAAGATAAGGCACAATTTCGCGCGCCTGCCGGAAGGTGAAGTTCTTGTTGAACTGCAAGCGGTAGGTCGCGATTGGAATTTTGGGATGCTCGGCTTTCACAATGTCCCCGTCATCCTGAACGGCAGCGAAAGACTTCCGCTGCTCGCTCAGAGAAGCGAGGGACTATTTTCGCTCGCCCAACATCATGTCCTTTGCAATCGCGCGCTTTTTCTACTTTTCTGTCATGTCGAGCGCAGTCGAGACCTCTCTAACTATTTGTGTGAGTCGGCTCGGCTGCTCCGGATAGCGAGAGATTCCTCGACTACGCTCGGAATCACAATGTGCTACATCCTTTCTGGCACCTCGATCCCGAGCAATTTCAGTCCACGTTGTAGTACCCGTCCGGTCAAATCGCACAACGCCAGTCGCGATGAACGCGCTGGTTCCTCCGCTTTCAGAACCGGACACGCCTCGTAAAAAGCATGAAAGCTGTTCGCCAGCTCGAACAAATAATTCGCCAGAATGTTCGGCCGGAAATCGTTCAGCACCTGCGGCACGACCTCCGCGAACTGACACAGGCGTTTTGCCAAACCCAGTTCCGTCGGCTCCGCCAAGGTCACGGCGCTCCGTTGCCGTGAGCCGCCAGATCGGTCGAAGACTCGCTGTGGCGAGCTCGGATCTGCTTTGCGGAAAATCGAGCGAATCCTCACGTAAGCGTTCTGCAAGTAAGGCGCAGTGTTTCCATGCAGCGCCAACATTTTGTCCCAGGAAAAAACGTAATCGGTCATCCGATATTGTGAGAGATCGGCGTACTTGACCGCGCCAATGCCGATGATTTTCGCGATCTCTTTTCGTTCCGGCTCACTCAGCTCCGGATTTTTTTCGGCGATGATTTTCTCCGCCCGCGTGATCGCTTCCTCCAGCAAATCGCGCAGTGCAACATTTTCGCCCGAACGCGTCTTCATCAGCTTTCGGTTTTCACCGAGAACGTTGCCAAACGGAATGTGGCGGAAATGGGCCTTGTCCCCTTCGCGTCGTGCAATCTCGAAAATCTGTTTGAAGTGCAGCATTTGTGGCGCGCCGACAACGTACCAAAGAGTGTCGCGCTTCAGTTCATTGATTCGATAATCAACTGTCGCAATGTCGCTGGTCGCGTAATTGAATCCGCCGTCGCGCTTGCGAATGATCGCGGGCTTGTCCGCCAGTTCAGGAATGTCGCGAAAGAAAACACAGACCGCGTCTTCGCTGATCTCCGCCAGTCCTTCTTTGAGCAACCGATCAACCACGCCCGCCAGCCGGTCGTTATAAAAACTTTCGCCGCGGACAATGTCGTAATGGACGTCGAGTAACTCGTATGCTTTTGAAAATTCCTGCAGCGAAAGATCGACACATTGTTTCCAGATCGCGAAATTTTCCGGATCGCCGGCCTGCAACTTTACGAGCTCGGCGCGCACCGCCTCCCGCACCGTTTCATCCTTGGTTCCGCGCTCGTTTGTCTCTTTGTAAATCCGAACCAGCTCGGCAATTGGATCACGTTTCAGTGACTCCAGATCGAGCAGATTTTTCCAACCCCAGATCACCATCCCGAACTGGGTTCCCCAATCGCCGATATGATTATCCCGAATAACGTCGTGCCCGAGGAACTCCGCGGTCCGCGCCAGGGCATCGCCTAAAAAGGTGCTGCGGATGTGACCGACGTGCATCGGCTTGGCCACATTGGGCGAGCCGAAATCGACCACGATTTTTTTTGGTGACGAATCCGTCGCCACACCGAGTCGCTCGTCAGCGAGCAGCTCCGCGATTTTCTCCTCAACCGCTGCTCGCTTCAGGGTAAAGTTGATGAAACCGGCGCCGGCGAAACTTGGCGGCTCGGAAATTTCCGCGACGTCGAGTTTGCTAATGACGTTCTCCCCTATTTTGCGCGGATTCTCGCCGCACTGTTTCGCGAGCACCATCGCGGCGTTGCTTTGGTAGTCGCCGAAACGCGGATCGGTCGCAGGCGTAACTTCCCCGGCGAATGGCAACCCCGCGGACGAAAGTGCATCCGAAAGCTTCCGCGTAAGTCGCGCCTGAAATGTCTCCATCGCGTCTGGAGTGTAGACTGGGAGGAGCTACTTCCAAGTCGCTCGCTTGTAGTGGCGGCCGTGTCGGCCGCATAACGTTTTCGTCTTTGCGGCCGCCACTACAGAACAGAAAACAGGAAAGAAAAAATTGCGTGCCAAGCGCGCGCTTACCGCCAGTCCGGCTCGGACTTACGCCGTTGCCTGGGCTCGGGCGCGGAAAATTGAAATAATTTCGTCCGCCGAAGTGGCGTTGGCGAGCTGATCGCGCACGCTGCGATCGTTCAAGAATTTTGCGATGGAGGCGAGCGTGCGGAGATGGGTCTGAAACTGATTTTTGGGAACAATAAAAAGGACAACGAATTTTACTGGCGCGTTATCGAGCGCATCGAACTCGATTCCGGTGCTGGAGCGGCCAAAAGCGGCTACCACTTTGTCCAGCCGGTCCGATGAACAATGCGGAATGGCAATGCCGAAGCCGATCCCGGTGCTCATCGTTTCCTCGCGCTGCTTGAGCGAGGCCAGAATTCCGTCGCGATCTTCCGGTTTAATTTGACCGCGCGCCACCAGTAAATCCATCAGCTCAACGATGGCGTCCCAGCGTTCGGTCGCCTTCATTTCAGGGATAATCTGATCAGCAGAGAGAAGTTCAGCCAGCGACATGCAGACCCCAGTGGGGCGAGAAGCTTATCGTGGGGCCTCAGGATGACAAGCGCGATTTGGTGACAAAGAGGGTTCTTCCACCTGACTGGGAAGGGTGGCTCCCGAGGGCACAGACAAATTCGTCCTGCGGCGAACAAATCATCTTCACGCTCACGAGCATTTTGGAATCGATCCTGTCGAATTAAAGCTCCCGCACTGCTCACGAACATTTTTGGAATCGATCCTGTCGAATTAGAGCTCCCGCACTTTGTAATTGAGGCGGCGCGACAGCAACCAGCGCACACCAAACATATCGATCGTGGCGCGGACTGCGCGATTACCCAAGCCGTACTTGCTCTGGCCAAACCGCCGCGGGCGATGATTTACCGGGATCTCAACCAACCGATATCCCGCACCTTTCACCAGCGCTGGGATGAAACGGTGCATGCCCTTGAACGGAACCAGCGCCGCAATGCAACCGCGCCGCATTGCTTTCAGCGTGCAACCAGTATCGCGCACGCCGTCGCGCGTGAACCGGCTGCGCACGGAATTCGCGACCCGGCTGGTGATACGTTTGACCACGGTGTCTTTGCGTTGCGCCCGATATCCGCAAACCAGATCAGCGCCACGCGAAATTTCCGCGAGCAAGCGCGGGATATCGGCGGGATCATTTTGTAAATCGCCATCAATCAAAACCGCGACCTCGCTGCGCACCGCCTGCAAACCAGCGAAAATCGCCGCGCTTTGTCCTGCGTTTCTTTCAAAGCGCAAAACCCGGACCCGAAGCGCTTCAGTCAATTCGCGCTGTAAAACCGAGACGTTCTCTTCTTCGTTATAGAGTGGAACAACCACCGAGACGTTGCTCATAACGGCAGTGTTCGATAACGCAGGCAAAGATAAACGTCCCAGCTGCGAATGAGCCGTCCCGAGTGATGGACTTCGATCCTGGCGACGCGCTCTGCCCGGGAAAATCCTCGCTGAATATTATGCGGAACATTTTTTCGACCGGCGTCCTGAATATAAAGAGCGCTGCGTCCCTGAAACAAATTAACCCCGCTTTCTTCGGTATAGGTCTGCTCTTCCGGATTGGGCGCGCCCGGCGAGCGCTCGACAAATTCATCGTAACGCGGCCAGAAGGAAAATTGATTCACCACGTCCTGCGACTCGACGATATAACAGGGCGGATGGCCTGGACCTTCCCTGCGTTTTTCATGCAAATAGAACGAAATCTCGGAGGCACGATCGCGTTCGTCCGCGATCAGGAAAAATTTCTCCTCCGTTTCGCGTTCGAAATCGACCCGAAAGGTCTCGAGAGCGACCGTGGCGCTTTTCCAGCCGCGCCATCCATCGGACGGGTCGCGACGCATAATTTCAATGCCGACGCTCCGAAGCATGTCGCTATTGAGCGCGGGCATGCTTGTAATGATCCCGAGCCCGAGCGCGCAACCGCCCAGAACTCGCCAGACCGGTTTCGCTTCTAGATGCGGCTGCCAGAAAGCGACTGCCAGTAAGGCAAAACTGGGGAAAGCGAGCGCATCCCAATTTGGCGCCGCGGCTTTATTAAACGAGAGCAGCGCATAAAATGCGAAGACCGGCAGCCCGAACCACATTAAGAAAAGGCGACGCGGTTGCTGTTGCGCGCGTTTCCAGACCGCAATCGCGGCGATGGCGACCCCGAGAAATAGCAGCGGCGAATAGGGAAGAAAATGTTCTCCGATAAACTTGAGGAATTCCAGTGGGTGAAAGCCGAGAGTTTGAGCCACTCCGCCCCGTAATTTCAGATGCCCAATCGTCACCCAGGCATGTTGCTGGTTCCATCGCACCGGCGGAACACAACACGCCGCGAAAATAAGCAGCATCAGATAAAAACCCGGCCGCCGGAACTCCACCCGCAATTTTGGAATGAGTGCAAGGATTACGATGACGGAGAGCAGCTCGAATACGTTTGTGTATTTGCACAGAAACCCGAGACCAATGAGCGCACCGGTCAACGGCCAGGACCACGAAAACTTCGGACTCGTCTCGACCACCCGCCAGAAAGAAAACATGGCCGCGACCCAAAAGAAGATTGAGAGCGGATCGATCGTCATTACGAAGGATCCAATGTTAAAAATCGGTGTGGCATTTAATCCAATCACAGCCCAAAGCGCGGTTTGGGCATTGAACATCCGGCGCCCCAAATAAAACAGCAGCAGGCTCGTGCCGGCACCGAGCAACGGGCTAAAGAAGCGGACGCCAAATTCGTTGTCGCCGAAAATCATGGTGCTGGCGCGGATGGCAAAAGCAACGCCGGGACCTTTGCTGAAGTAAGCCGGCGCGAGTCGCTGCGCCCACATCCAATAATGCGCCTCGTCGAATTCGAGATCGGTCGTGCCCAGCAAGGTCAGGCGCAAGACTGTGATCGCGATAATAAAAAACCAGACGGCACGCTCGATTTTCATGAAGCCGCAGAAGAGATCAGTCGAGGATGACGCGCGACGATTTCAGGCAGCCGGCGGGAAACGATTTTTTGCCAGATCAATTCGCATAGGGCGAGAATGAGCAGGGTTTCGCCGGTCGCGAGGAAAACGGTGGCGAAGACGTCGCTCGGCCAATGCGCGCCGAGATAAATTCGCGAGTAAGCCACGGCTGCAGCGATAATCCAGTAGAGCTTGCCCCAGCGCCGGTAAAAAATCGTGCAACAAAGCGCGATCACGGTGTTGTTATTGGTGTGGCCGGATGGAAATGAAGCGCCGGAGCGGGCTCGTTCGGCTTCGGTAGAAACACGGATGATCGGTTTCCTGAAAATGCTCAGAATCTTGGGGCGGGTTTTCTCCAGTTCGATCATGCGCACGGTCTGCACCTGCTTCGGACGAGGTCGCTCGATGGCGTGCTTGAGCGGGTCGACCGCGGCATTAGAAAGGGCAAGCGCGAAGGTGGTGCAAAAGACAAATGCGCGCCCGCGAAAACCGCCGAAGATGAGAAAGGCAATGGCTGCGACGATAAAGCACGGCGTCCAGATATCGGAATAACTAATGGCCGGCATGAACAAATCGAAAACGGGATTCGTCCATTGCTCGTTAATTAAATGAAAAATCACCTCGTCCATTCAATCGCCCCGGCGCGGTGCGAGAATAAAAGCGCACGGCGTACGAAACAAGTTACTCTCGTCGCTGCTGTTTTTCTCTCGCTGGGTTCAGCTTCGGGACAAAATTTTCCCGACGCCAATGAATTGCTGGCGAATGTCCGCCTGCGTCAATCGCAACAACAGATCGATTTGCGCGGGCAACTGCGGCAGGAGGCGAAGGTTGTGCCGTTCCATCTCGTCCAAAATGGGCCGCTGATTCGCTACATCTTCAATAATCCGGATGAAACCTTGCAATTGCGAATCGGGGCGAATGATTCACGACTCGTTGAAATCACCCGCTCCGGCTCGGAGAAAATTACCCGCTTGAACGAGCCGGTTCGCAGCACCGCCATCACTTACGAAGACCTGGCGCTGAAATTTCTCTACTGGCCGAACGCCCGCGTTACCGGCTCCGCTTTCATCCGCACTCGCAACTGCTGGAAGCTGCAATTGCAGCCCCCGGCCGGTGATCCGCAGTACGGCTCGATTCTTTTGTGGGTCGATAAGGACAGCGGCACGCTTATGCGCATGGAGGGATACGATTCCGCAGGAAAATTGATCAAGCGCTTCGAAGTCGTCTCCGCTCAGAAAATCGAAGACCGCTGGTATCTAAAACAAATGCGGGTAGAACAAATCGACCCCAAGTCAAACAAGGTCACGGCCCGCACCTATTTGGAGATCAATAAATGATCCCCCTTACCCCGCGAGCGACTTGCCTAAACCCAATCTTGAGTTAAGCAAAACGTCCCCTATGACGAGAAATCTAACGCTGATCCTTGCCTTTTGCCTGGCGATCTGGACAACGGCCTCCGCGCAAAACGTTGCCCCGGTTGTGACGACGCCGATTGCAGCATTCACGGAATATGCAGGAGCTCCAGCCCGCTCGATTGATCTAACGGCGGCGTTTAGCGATCCGGATGCGTCGAACGCAGTACAGATGAGCGTTTTGCTTCCGGCGAGCACGGGCTTTTTCAATATCGCGCTGGATGGACAACATAAGCCAATCACCGTCGCGAACTTTCTCAATTACGTGAATTCTGGGCGATATTTTATGACCGATCCGACGACGCATGGGCTCGCCTCGAGCCGACGACGCATGGGCTCGCCTCGAGTTTTATTCATCGTTCTGTTTCCGGCTTTGTCGTGCAAGGCGGGGGATTTATCGGCACCGTCAACCCAGCACAGCCACCCTACGCGCAACCGACGCCAGTCCCGACTTTCTCGCCGATTCACAATGAGCCGGGCATCTCCAACAAAATAGGCACCATCGCGATGGCAAAACTCGACGGCCAACCGGACAGCGCAACGAGCCAGTGGTTTGTCAATCTAGCGAACAACGGCGGTCCGCCTGCTAATCTCGACACCACAAACGGCGGGTTCACCGTTTTTGGCCACGTCACGGGCGTTGGCATGACTATCGTGAATGCAATCGCGGCCGTGCCGATCTTTAACCTCGGCTCGCCCTTTAACTCATTGCCCCTGCGCAATTACACCGGTGGATTCATCAGAGTCACGAATTTGGTTTCAATTGCTGGGATTACGGTGATTTCACCGCTGGCTTTCACTGCCTCCAGCGACAACCCAGCCGTCGCAACCGCAACCATTAGCGGCAAAAACCTTCTCGTTACCCCACTGCAACCAGGCACAGCCCACATCATGGCCAAAGCAACTGATCTCGATGGTGCCAACGTGAGCCAAACCTTTACGGTAACGGTGATGACAGGCCCAGCTCGGCTCGCCAACATCTCGACCCGCGGACTAGTCGGGACGGGCGACAACGTT